>Ga0209536_100003690_pt1 | contig 24479 bp, 20 predicted proteins | sample DeeMarSeWOR28_12_FD_187461 | JGI IMG/M metagenome (GOLD analysis project Ga0209536, IMG submission 187461) | Marine sediment microbial communities from White Oak River estuary, North Carolina - WOR-2-8_12 (SPAdes) (version 2) | ecosystem: Environmental > Aquatic > Marine > Intertidal zone >...
AAACGGCTCGTGCCCCTCGATGTCCATCGACAGGAGGTCGATCTTCGTCACGCCCTCGCGGTCCAGCAGATCGTCGAGCGTGATCGTCTCGATCCGGACCACCTCGGGCTCGAGTACTTCTCCGAAGATCTTCCCACTCGCCATCGACTTGCTGGTGGACGACAAGCCCGGATTCGGCGACTTGAAGAACGTCTCGACGACACCCGACTGGTCCGTCACCAGGTAGCTGAAGAACCGGGACCGCGGGCGCTCCCTGGCCCACGACGGACCGTACTCTGCGAGCGCATCGATGCCGATCCCCTTCCAGCCGAGATGCTTCTCGAGGTAGTAGGTGTTGCTCGAGCGAATCGCCCAGGCACAGCCCACGTCGAGGAAGAAGCCCCCCCGCCGGTCCCCGAAGAAGTCGCGGATGATCAGCTCTTCGTCGAACTTCGAGTAGAGCCGCTCTTCCGCGAGAATGCCCTCTCGCCCTTCGACGGCCCGCAGACCCTCGCGCTTCTGCTCGATGACCGTGTAGAGCCTCCCGAGCTCGGGGCCGGGGGGAGTCTGGTCCGAGAACGCGGGCTCCTCCTGCAGGGACCCCGGCCGCGACTCCCCACAACCCGCGAGAAGGGAAAGCGAGCATGCGACCAGGATCGTCGGGAGGAGAAGCGGCGCTCCGATCATGACTCCGTGCCTAGCTCGACCGCGCCCTGGCGAGCCGCCGGCCTGGGCGCATCCGCCTCGCGCTCTGGTCTGGATGGCTGTGAAGCAGCGGCGCGATCGACTCAGATCCAGCCTTGCTCCTTGAAGCGGCCCTCGAGAACCTTCGCGATCTCGCCCGCGATCCGATCGGCAGAGCCCGTGGCCCCGCTGTAGCCAGACAGCTCGCCCGCCGCCTTGACCGCACCGCCCACGACGATTCCGATGGGGTTGGCCGTCGCGATCGTCACGACCGTGGGGACGATCAGGCCCGGGCCCTTGCCGCCGCCGGAGTCGACGTTGCCGCTCCCGAGCAGCGTGAGTCCGTCCTGGGTCATGTGGTAGCCCTCGGCGTGGACGCCCACGCTCGCCGCCCCCTTGCCGAAGCCGATCACGATGCGCTCGACGGCGCTGCCCTCGTCGACCGAGGTGAAGTACCCGACCAGCACGATGTCGTCGAGCTGGGGATCCGGAGCATCCGTCGCCCGAACGGCGGTCATCCCGGTGTCGTTGATCTTCGCGACCAACTCCTTGGCGACGTCGGCCCCGAGCTTGCGACCCTCCTCGAGCTCTTTCGCGCTCATGGGAGCCTCCGCGGCGGCATAGGCCTGCCGGCCCTGCGCCCAGCTGGAAATGCCGGCAGGCGTTGCGGAGAAGTCGTAGACGATGATGCGACCGGGGCGGGGCAGCTGCCCGCCTTCATAGCCCTCCTGGTCGCTCACCTTGGTGGAGGCGCAGCCCACGAGCAGGCCGAGACCCAGCAGGACGGACGCGAGCAGGCGCCACGACACGTGGCGCGACAGGGAGGAAACCAGGTGCGTAGGCGTCATGGGCGTGGCTCCTGTAGTGGGGGCAGATGCCACGGCGGAAAGGTGCAACCCCCGTGCCCGCGGGTCAAGAGAGCCGACACCCAGGGCTCCTCCAGGGCGCTCTCCGGAGCCGGCCGGCGTGAAGTAGACCGCCTCGGCCTCGCGCGCTACTTGCGGTCCCCACGAGAGCCGAGCCAGCCCTTGCGCCGGAAGAACAGGATCATACCGGCGGCCACGCTGACCATCGCTCCCAGAGCGAGCGGATAACCGAGCGGACTGCGCAGCTCCGGCATGTTCTCGAAGTTCATGCCGTAGATCCCTGCGATGAAGGTGAGCGGGATGAAGATGCTCGCCATGAGCGTCAGGACCTTCATCACCTCGTTCGTGCGCTGACTGAGGTTCGAGAGATAGATGTCGACGAGTCCCGTCGTCATGTCCCGCGACGAGTCGACCGCTTCCATGATCTGGGTGATGTGCTGCTCCACGCTCCGTAGGAAGACCTGCGTCTCGGGTGAGACGAAGGGGCTGGGATCGCGCAGGATGCTCCGGAGCGCCTCTCGCTGTGGCCAGCCGATGCGTCGGATGATGACGAGCTGTCGCCGGATCTGGTGCAGCCGCGCCAGCACGGTCTGACTCGGATCCTCGTTGATCTCGTCCTCGAGATCCTCGAGCTCCGTGGCGAGGTGCTCCACGATCGGGAAGTAGTGGTCCACGAGAGCGTCGAGAAGGGCGTAGGTCAGGTAGTCCGGGCCGAATACACGGATGGGGCGGCCGACGCCGTCCCGCAACCGGTTCCGCACCGCGTCGAAGAATCCGAAGTAGCGGTCCTGGAGGGTGAGCAGGAAGTTCGGGCCCAGGATCATGCACACCTGGGGAACCTCGATCCTCCCCTCCTCGGACAAGAGCGGCGCCCGCGCGATGATCAGCTGGTGCTCGGTGCCGACCTCGTTGGAGGCCCGCTGAGGGACGTTCACCGCGCTCTCAAGCGTGAGCGGGTGAAAGCGAAATAGATCTCCCAGTCGCCGAAGCTTCTCTTCGTCCCCGAAACCCTGGACGTCCACCCACGTCTTGTTCTCCGACGCCAGATACGGCGCGATCTCGGCAGGATCCTCGATGACCGATTCACGGACGGAGTCCGCCCGGTAGTCGAAGACGTGGATGCGCGGCGGCGGCGAGCCCTTCGGAATCGATAGTGTCCCCGGCCGCGATCCGGCCGGGGGCGTGCGTTTGCGAAACGTCAACTCGGTCCTCGCTCCTTTTCGCCACCATCGATCAGCTGGACCGGGATGGGGGCCGCGGCGTCGAGATGGACGTCGCGCTGCGGAAATGCGATCACGATCTGCGCCTCGCGAAACAGATCGTCGATCCGGAAGCGGAGATCGCTCTCGATGCGCAACCGCTCGATCAGGCTGCGGATGCTCACCCAGAAACGGGCCTCGAAGTTCAGCGAGTTGTCTCCGAACTCGGTGAACAGCACGATCGGCTCCGGCTTCTTCTGGACCTTCGGATGTTCGTCGATCGCCTGGCGGATTAGCGTCTCCACCTGCCGCGTGGGCGAGCCGTAGACCACGCCGACCGTGATCCTGATGCGAACCTGTCGATCGTTGTGCGTCCAGTTCACCACGTTGTTCTCGAGGAATGCCGAGTTCGGCACGATCACATGAACGTTGTCTCCGGTCCTCACGCGGGTGCTGCGAAGCCCGATCCGCTCGATGTTCCCGTACGTTCCTGCGAGCTCCACCAGATCGCCTCGCTTGATGGGGCGCTCGGCCAGGAGAATGAGTCCGCTGATGAAGTTGTTGACGACGTTCTGGCTGCCGAAGCCAACCCCGATGGCGAGCGCGCCGCCGACCACCGCGAAGGCCGTCAGCGGGATGTCCACGATCCGCAGGGCCGTGATGAATGCGATCGCGAGCAACGCGTAGTAGAGCAGGGATTGGTAGGCGTGAGCCGCACCCTCGTCCATCCGTGCCCGGTTCAAGACCCGTGGGGCCAACCACTGGGTGAAGCCACGCGCGACGAGCAGGCCGAAAACGAAGACGAGCGCACCGATCGCGATCTTGCCGATGGTGATGCTTCGATCCTCGGACGAGGTGACCTCGAAGCGCCACACGTCGCGCACGATCGATCCGAGCTGCGACACGCGTTCCGTCAAGTCGAAGGAGCCGAGGCCCTGCTTCAGGGTTCGCCGCAGCTGCTCCTCTGCCTGGCGACCGGCTTCCAGACTGCCGAGGTTCTCCTCGTAGACGGCGAGTGTCTCGCGTAGCGCCTTCGCCCGTCGCGTCTGCCAGCTGCGGTCTGGGCCCGTCCCGATCGACTCTTCGAGTGTGCGCAGCTCCTGGGCGAACGCGGCCTGCTCCGCCTGGTCGACACGGATCTCGCGGGTGAGAGACGCCAGCGCCTCGGCGCTCTCGTCATCCCACTGTACGAGCTCCGAGCGACTGGGCTTCTCCGCAGCGAAGACCGCAGCGCGGCGTTCCAGCAGGACTCGCGCCCGTTCGAGGCGCTCGATCTGCTCGCCGAGCAGCGCAACCCGCTTCTGGAGTACGACGAACTCGGCCCGGCGGGCCGACGTCTCCGCCCTGAGCGCCGAGTCCTGCCCGGACTCCTCGGCGGCGCGCGCGACCAGCAGCTCCCAGCGCCGGCGAGCCGGCTGAAGCTGGAGTTCGGCCTGCTCCCGGCGCTGCGACAGCCTGACCAGCTCGTCATCGAGCCTGGCGGTGCGCGCCTCGAGCTCGTCGGGATCCGGAACGACCCGGTTCTCGACCCATTCGACGACGTCGCGAAGCCTCGTGACCTGGAGCTCCCGGGCCTGCTGCGCGCGACGCGCAGCCTCGAGCTGGATTCGTCGCAGCTCCCGTTCCACCTCCGCCACCTCGACCCGCAGGTCGCGAATGTCGGGCCGCGCCCCGGCAGCCGAGGCTCCACGGTCGGCGCGGCGCCGCCGCTCTGCCTCGTCCAGCGCCTTGCGTGCCGCCTCGACCGAGGTGCCGGCCTCGGCGACGGCCTCCTCGAGTCCATTCAGCAGGCGACGTGCAGCCTCGAGCTGCTCGATCAAGTCGTCGTACTCCGCGAGGCTGTAGGGCGGACGGTGACCCAGCTGCTCCTCGGGTGGCTGGGCCATCGACTCACGAGCAGCTTCGAGACGCGAGGCGAGCTCTTCCCCGCGGGCCAGCTCGTCGAGGATCTGGGACAGGAGCCGCTCGAGGTGCTCGAGCAACGCCAGCCGTTCCGGATCCGCGGCGGGCCCGGCGCGAAGCTCGAGAACACGTGTGGCGACGTCCGCCTGCCGTCTCTCCACCGCCTCGCGGCGCGACAGCATCGATCCATCGCCAGGTCCGGCATCCTTCGAACCTTCGGCCGACGAGAGCTGCGCGAAGGTCGCGAGGAGACCGACCAGGAGAACCACGACCCGCCACGCGCCCGGCGGCGACTTCGGCCGAGAAGGTGCGGCCGGATTCGGCAGAACCGCGGCGCGGATGCGCAACGCTCTCACTTCGCCCTGCCGGGCATCCCCGAGCATCGCCTGCACGGTCCGGGTTCCGGCTGACTTGCGGGCGTAGACACGCTGCGCGAGCCCCCTTTCTCGAGAAACGGCAGATACTCCGACCCTTCGCCCGACAGGGAGACGCTAGCGGCTCTCCGGCGACCGGGACAGAGCCTGGCGCCCACAGGGACAAGCCTCACCAAAGCTGGCGCCGAGGCCGCGGATGAAGCCGGCGGCGCCAGGCGATCGAGCTATCTGGCCTTCAGCATGTTCAGGAAGCTGAAGGGCGACTTCTTCTTTTTCTCCTTGTTCTTCTTGGGACTATTGCCCGGCGAGTCGTCCTCCTCTTCGCCGTCTCCGCTGACGTCTTCGTCTTCGTCGATCGGGTCGATGGAGGCTCCATCGGAGTCGTCGGGAACCGAAGTGGTCGCAGTCGCGTTGTTGTGACCGACGCCCTTGCCGGTGAGGTACCCGTGGGTGTGGCCCTTGAACTCGTCCTCGAGATCCTCGATGTCTCCTCCCAGATCGGCAACGTCGTCTTCCAGCCGAACGACATCTTCCTGCAATTGAACGACATCGACCTGGAGCTGATCGACGTCCTTCTCCAGCGCCGCGACGCTATCCTGGAGATCCGCGATCGCACCGAGCAGGTCGGCGCCGGCGACGATCGTCAGCCCCTCCCAGGAAGCACTGCTGCTGCCGAAGTTGGCGGTGGCCGTTCCGATCGCACCGGCGGATGTGAACACCGAGAGGGTGAGCGCCACCCGATACTCGTGGCCCCGAACGAGATTGAGATCGAATACCTCGATCTCGGAAACGTCGACGATCTCACTCATGCCGCTTGTCGCCCCCTCGGCCACTCTCGCGGAGCCGATCGGTGCGTTGGTCCCAACGTCCGTCACGAGGACGTCGAGGCGGTAACCGGCCAGCGAGCCGTCCCCATCGATCTCGAGGATCCCCGTGGCGTCCACGGTGAGAGACAGCGATGACCCGAGGAGCGGCGTCTCGTCACTCGGGTCGGTGCCGTCCGCGGTCACTGCGAACGACGAGAGCAGGGTGGCCGACGCCTCGGCTTCGGCGCCATCCGCCGACGTCGTTTCCAGTAGGAGCGTGCTGTTGGGGAGATCGAAGCTGACCTGGCAGTTGGGCGGGTCGCACGTCGATGCCGATGCGTCGGCGGCGACGTCGCTCGCCGTCTCGCCGGGAGCAAGTGTCACGTCCGCGAGTGCCGGGGACGCAGCGAGTAGCGCGATCGAGAGCGGAATCGCGCAGGAAGAACGAAGGATCGATTGCATGGTCATCGTGAAGTCCACCTCATCATTGTAAGCGCAGCGTTCGAATCGAACTCGTCGCGGCCCGACGTCCTTCTCGACAGCAGCTCGGGCACGCGTGGTTCTCGATCCTAGTGGAGGATTCCGGCGCTGCGCGAGCAGCTCCCTGCTCTCCAGCCGCCACCCGATGTGCAAGAGGACCGCTCAGGCTGCGGTCTTCTCGACGATTTTCTTTCCATCTGCTGGATGAGGCCCTGGACGGAAGAGACCCGGACCGAGCCAATCCTCCCGCGCTCTCAGTCGCTCGGGTCGACGGGCAGATGGAACTGCCCGGCGGGCTTGCGGCACTTCTGCGGCGGACTCGCATCCTCGTTCTCTGGCTTGCGGCCGTCGACTACCCCGCGTGCCACCCCGCCATCGATCAGGATCCCCTCCGCGCTCGTCGGCAGATTGGACCAGTGAATGACTGGGATCAGTGCATCGTTCGTCGCAAGGCGCGCCGCATCGAGGCTCCAGAGAAGGAACGGTTCATCCGCATCCTGCGTCGGCCCGGCGATGCCCCACAGCTGGTGGACATCGTGGGTCAGCGACCGGATCCCGCGGCCGCCCAGATCGATCAGGCGGATCCGGTCGAGCTTGAACTCGTCGAGGCCGGGCGTGAGCCGGATCAGGGCTGCACGCCCCTCGACCAACGGGCTTCGAAGCCCCAGCCAGACACGGCTCCTCTCACCGGACGACTCCGCAGTGACAGCCGCCGCGCCCTCGATGTTCAGGGCAGTGCAGCTCCCTGCGGTGGCAGCGTTCTCACCGGCAACCAGCGCCTCGCAGAACGCCCGGCCTCCCGCGATCTCCGGCTTCGTAAGGAGCGCTGCCTGACACCCCTCCACAGATCGGGTGATGTGAGCCCATTCGGCGTCGGACGTCCCGAAGGCACGCGTGCTCTCGAGCTTCTCACCGTTCCAGCTCAGGATACGCATCCGCCTCCGCTTCGACTTCGGCTGGCAGCTCGAGCTCCGACTGTAGGACCCAGCGACCAGGAGATCGTCTTCGACGGTTGCCAGCGCCTCGATGTCTCGCGGTCTGTTCCCGGCCGGCATGTCGAGAACGCTCTGACCGCGAAACGAGCCGTGCTCGAGCACGTAGCCGTAGAGCGCGCCCGCCTGGTCGTCGTCCGCGACCACGAAGAGCCTCGGATCCCACGGCGCCCGGACCAGGCCGGAAGGCTCGCAGACCGGTGCCTCGCCGAGAACGGCCGGTGCAGAAGCGGCCTGTGCTGGCGGCGACTGGCAAGTCAGCATCGCAATGGCTGCCACCGATAGGGCCGCGATACCGGGATTGGCTCGCGGGTACTCGATGGACGGCATCTTCCATCCTCCTCGTGTCGAGGGTAGGCGACCCATCGGATGAATCCGGTCGGGCCGCTCCTGCTCCAACAGCGGGTCTTTGGGCCGCTCGCCCCTTTGGCGGCGGCTAGAATGGGCCGCCGTGGAGGTCCTCGACGATCCCATCTGGACCGCGCTCAGCGGCGCCCAGGCCCACCTGGGCCAGCGACGCGGCGATGCGGCGCGCTACGCGCCCGAGGTCTCACCCCTCGCGGCCCTGCGCAGACCGGACCAACGGGCGCTCGCGGATCTGGCCGAGCTGACACCGCCAGGCGGGTTCGCCCTCGTAGCGCTGGAGGCAGTGGAGACCCCCGGGTGGCAGCGGGCGGGTTCGTTGACCCTGACCCAGATGGTCTGCACGGAGGCTGCAGCGCTCGAGCCTCCCTCCGTTTCGTTGACCGCGCTCGCGCGCGCCGACGTACCCGAGATGCTCGAGCTCGCCGAGAGGACTCAGCCCGGCCCGTTCGCCGAGCGCACGATCGAGTTCGGCGGCTACCTGGGAGTTCGGGACGCGGGCCGTCTCGTCGCCATGGCCGGCGAGCGCATGCGCCCGCCGGGCTTCGCGGAGGTGAGCGGGGTATGCACCGACCCCGTGGCCCGGGGCCGCGGTCTCGCGGCTGCCCTCGTTGCGGAGGTCTGCCGGCGGATCCGAGCCCGCGGTGAAACCCCATTCCTTCACGTCATGGCCGACAGCCCCACCGAAGCCACCGCGCGCGGCATCTACGAGCGACTCGGCTTCCGAGTGCGCCGCCGCATCGACGCCGTCGCTCTCATGAGGAAGTAGCCCATCGGGAAGGCGCCGGGAGCCGAATGGTGCCCCCGGGCGATGAACCTCCTGGGCGCGCCCTCCCTGCTTCCGCCGGAGAGGTGTATCGTCGGCCGCGATCTCTTGCGGCGCGCAGACCCTCGAAGAGTCTGCGAAGGGATTCGTCGCAGCGATCGGCATACCGAGCTGGGGGACGGACGAGACATGCTTCGAAACATCGCCATCGTCACGGCGCTCATCGCTTCGACGCTCGCCGGAAGCGCCTCTGCCGGGCCGCCCGAGATTCGCCTCGTGCTGCAACTGACGGTCGACCAGCTCCGCGGTGACCTTCCGCTTCGCCATGCGGATCGATTCGGCAAGGGCGGCTTCCGCTATCTGCTGGACGAGGGCGTCTGGTACACCAACGCCCAGTATCGACATGCCAACACCGAGACGATCGTCGGCCATACCTCGCTGGCGACCGGCACGATCCCGGCGATGCATGGCATGGTCGGGAACGTCTGGCTCGATCGCGACGAGGACGCTCTGCACTACAACGTCGAAGACGCGAGCTACGAGCTGCTCAGCGAGGGTGCCGGCATCGATCGCTCGAGCGAGATCGACCCCACCCAGCGGGTGGCGACGAGCCAGGGACGTTCCCCCGTCTCGATCGTGACGTCCACGTTCTCAGACGAGCTGGCAAGTCACTACGGCGATGGCGCGAAGGTCTTTGCCGTCTCGGTGAAGGACCGCGGCGCCATCCCGTTGGCTGGATCGGCGGGCAAGGCGTTCTGGTTCTCGAAGTCGGCGGGCGAGTTCGTCACGTCGACCTACTACTACGATCGCTATCCGGAGTGGGTGACGGCCTGGAATCGGCAGGGCAAGCCAGGGCAGTATGCCGGGAAGTCCTGGGATCTGTTGAATCCAGTCGAGACGTATCGGTTCGGAGAACACGACGATCAGCCGTGGGAAACCGACTTCCCCGGTTACGGACGTGTCTTTCCTCATCCCTGGGGAGACGCTTCCGGCAAGGCCTTTACCACGCTGCTGACCGTGAGTCCGGCGGGAGACGAGCTGACTCTGGACTTCGCGAAGGCACTCGTTCTCGCGGAGGGCCTCGGCCAGGACTCGGTACCCGATTACCTGTCGATCAGCTTCTCGTCGACGGACTATGTGGGGCATCTCTTCGGTGCGTCGAGTCTCGAGATGGAAGACAATCTCCTCCGCCTCGACCAGACACTCGCGGCGCTATTCGCCTTCGTCGACGACACCGTCGGTCTCAAGCACACCCTCATCGTTCTCTCGGCAGATCACGGAGGGCCCGAGGCGCCGGGCTATCTCGCGTCCCTGGGCCAGGACCGCCACTACGTCGCTGCCGAGCTGGTGAGCCCGGACCGGCTCAACCCCCTGCTCGAGAAGAAGCTCGGACGAAGAGGGCGATTCGTGGAGGCGTACTACCACCCCTACCTCTACCTGGATCGGAAGGCCGTCGCGACGGCGAAGCTGAGCCTCGCCGAGGCTCAACAGGCGTTGGCCGAGATCCTCCAGGAACTGCCCGAGGTCAATGCCGCGATCACGGCGGCTGCGATCGAAGCCGGGCGGCTCAGTGGGAACCCGATCTCCAGGATGGTTCGCGCGAACCACTTCCCAAAGCGTTCGGGCGACGTCTACGTCGTCTTCCGTCCCCAGGAGTTCATCAACGACTTCGACGGAATCGTCGTGGCCGCCACTCACGGAACGCCATGGAGATACGACCGATTCGTGCCGATCGTGTTCGCGGGCAACCGCATCGAGGCCAGGAGAGTGAGCCGGCCGGTGACTCCCTACGATATCGCCGTGACACTGTCGAACCGCCTCTCCGTAACCGCGCCCTCCGGCGCGATCGGGGAGCCCCTGGCCGAGATCGCGCGTTAGGTCTCGTGCTCGATCGGGATGTAGCATGCCGGCCCGCGACGAGGTCTCGAGTGGACATCTCTTCGATGCACCGCGCGAATCCCGGTGGAGATCGGTGAGTTGAAATCGGCAGGGCGCCTACGCACCACGATCCTGCTCGTCACGCTGCTGTCGGCCGCCTGCGCGTCGCCAACACACCAGCCACGCGACTGGTCCGAGTTCCGGGGCGAGGGATACGAGTACTTCCAGCGGGAGGAGGTCCAGTTCCCGCTCGTCGACGATCCGCTGGAGCGGAGCAACCGCGCCGTGAGCGCGGTGAACCGCGGGTTGCTGCGCTACGTGGCGGATCCGATCGCCAGCGGGTGGCGGATCCTCGTACCCAAGCCGGTACGATCGGCACTGATCCGCGCGGCCACGAACCTGGGCTATCCGGTGCGACTGGTGAACAACCTGCTCCAGGCGCGCTGGCGGGGAGCCGGCGTCGAAACTGGCCGCTTCCTCACGAACACGACGGTCGGCCTGGTCGGACTCTTCGACCCGGCGAGATCGCGCTGGGGCCTCCTGCCCTCGAACGCCGACATGGGGCAGACCCTCGCCCAGTGGGGCTGGACGGACAGCACCTTCTTCACGCTGCCGCTCTTCGGACCCAGCACTCTACGCGACGGCCTGGGAACGCTCGGTGATATGCCGCTGGACCCGACCTTCTGGCTGTTCCCGGCCGGGCCGGCGAAGACCTTCGTCACCGGCGCCGAGCACGTCGGAACCATGACCGACCTGGTCGAGACGAACTCCGACCCCTATCAGCTGGTTCGAAACCTCTGGGTCCTGTCGCGGCGCGGTCAGGTGCGTCGATTCGAGTACGACGAGGACGAATCCTCGGCGACGGACACCCTCCAGAACGTCTTCTTCACCCCGGACGATCCGCGGTTCGGACGCCGCGCTAGGAGCAGAGCGGTCACGATCCCGACCACGGGCCGCGACCTCCGCTACGAGCTCTGGTTGCAGCGGCGGACTGCACCGGTCGTCTTCATCGTCCCGGGGCTCGGTGCGCACCGTCGCTCGAAGAACGCCGTGGCCCTGGCCGAGCTGGCCTTCGACGGCGGGTACTCCGTGGTCACGATCAGTAGCGCGCTGAACTTCGACTTCATGGAGCACGCCGCCACCACGTCGGTCCCCGGCTACGCCCCGGTCGACTCCCGGGACGTTCACGTGGCCCTCGATGCGGTCGCTCGCGATCTCGAGCGGCGTTACCCGGATCGCATCAGCGGGCGCCTGCTGATGGGGATGTCGATGGGAGCGTTCCACACCTTCTTCATCGCGGCCGCCGAGGATTCCGAGCTCGTTCGCTTCGACGGTCACGTCGCGATCAGTCCGCCGGTGCGGCTCTCGCACGGTGTCCAGGAGCTCGACGGCTTCTTCAACATTCCCCTGCGCACAGCGCCCGAGGAGCGCGAGGAACGGATCGTCTCGCTGCTCCAGAAGGTGGTGTCGCTCGCTTCGGACGGCGACCTGGAGCCTGGCAACCCGATTCCCCTGAGCCCCGGCGAGGCGGAATTCATCATCGGAGTGGGCTTCCGGCTGACGCTGCACGACATGATCTGGACGAGTCAACGGATGGACGACCAGGGCGTGCTCCAGCACCCCCTCAGCCGTTGGCGACGCACGCCGGTATCGCGGGAGATCCTCGAGTACTCGTTCATGGAGTACCTCTACGCTTTCGGGCTACCGTACTACCGGGAGCACCTGCCAGACGAGATCGAGAGCGCAGACGACATCCTCGAGCGATCGACACTGCAGTCGATTGCGGAGCCGCTTCGGCGCAACGAGCGCATTCGAGTCGTCTCATCGGCCAACGATTTCCTGGTAACTCCAAAAGACGTCGATTGGCTCTGCGATCTCCTGGGCGCCGAGAACGTCTACATGGACGAGCGCGGCGGACACATGGGGAATCTCTGGGAGCCCCGGATCCAGGAGGCCGTGCTCCACGCACTCGACGACCTCGCAGCGAGGCCGACGGCTCGCTGAGGACCTCTCGCGCGCCGTCGCGGAGAACGACCATGTCCACATCCTCCGCCAAGGCGCGCCTGCTCCGAGCGCTCGTGGAGCACCTCGCGGGCGAGATCGCGAGCGCCGAGGCGTCGCAGCGGGCCGCCCGGGAGGATGCCGTCCACCCCGAGACCGTCGCGGAAGATCCGAAGGATACGCGCGCGATCGAGGCGGGCTACCTCGCGCGGGGACTGGCCGAGCGCGTCGAGACGCTGCGGCGGGCCCACGAGATGCTCGCAGGGCTCGAGCTGCGCGTCTTCCACGAGGACACTCCCATCGCCGCGACCGCCCTCGTCAGCCTCGAGGACGAGTCGGATGGAGAGGCGCTGCGAGTCTTCCTGCTGCCCCTGGCCGACGGCTCGACGATCGTCGCGGAAGAATGCACCGCACGAGCCATCTCTCCCGTCTCACCGCTGGGACGGGCGCTCGTCGGTCGCTGCGCGGGCGAGTCCGTCGAGGTTCGCGCGCCGGCGGGCTCCCGGAACTGGATCATCGCCGCCGTCGAATGATGATCGGCCCCTCGATGGACGATCCGCGCGGATGGACTGAGGCTGTCGTCAGTCGAGGAATGCGACGACGCGCGCGGGCGAAGCGCTGCAGTTCGCGAGCTTCAGGGGAAAGAATCCCACCTTGAAGCCCGAGGCTGGTATCGAAACGAGATTGTCGAGCTGCTGGACGATGAACACCTCTCGCTCGCGGCCCGCAAAGTGGCCGTCCCAGATCTGGGCCGGATCGCCGGACTCCAGGAACGCGCGGCGCATCTCGAGGAAGGGCCGATCCCATCCGGCGGCGTCGGTGCCCAATACCTTGGCGCCGAGGTCTGCGAGGAAAAGCGTACCGGCACGTGTCATGCCCGGGTACGAGTAGTACTCCGCGTCGGCGAGCCCATAGCGTTCCTGTCCGGTTCGAAGCAGTACCGCGCTGCCCTTTCCGATCTTCGCGCCGTTCGCATCGATGGCCTGCTCGAGCGCGTCGATCGTGATGCCCTCGCCCGGGCGGGCGAGGCCGCGCAGGTCGAGGACGACACCGTGGCAGAACAGCTCGTCGAGCTCGATGTCGGAGATCGTCCGTGACGGCCGTCCCTCACAGCTCGATCCGTAGTGGAGCGGCGCGTCGACGTGCGTGCCCAGATGGCTGGAGAACTGCAGCTGCTCGTCACCCCAGCCTTCGCCGTCCGGTAGATCCTCCGCCTTGCAGCCGAAGATCGCGCACATGATCTCTGCGCCGCGGTCGGCTGGCGCGATGTGGTCGATGGAAGGCACGAGCACCGAAGCGGCGATTCGCGCGGCCTCGGGAATGCGCTCGATGTCCGTCGCATCGAGGCGACGTGTCAGGTCGACCAGCTTCATGGTCTACGACTCCCAGTCACGCAGGATCGGGGTCAGGTCGATGTCCGAGTGAGCCAGCTCGGTACCGCGTGAAATCGAGCCGGTCAGCAGAACGGCGAGAGATCCTAGACGCTTTTCGAGCTTCGCAAGCAGCGGCTCGATCGCTCGCCGATGGTGCTCTCCCATGTGGTCACTCCGACTGGTGCGTTTCCCTTTCGGAAAGGATACCGCGCCATGGAGCGGCAGCCGGCCAACGAATCCATTTCGCCACCGCAGCTGAACAGCCGTTCCGCGGACCCTGGCGACCAGCACGGCGTTGCACCAGACGTGGAGTAGCGGGGTATGGATACGCGTTCTACCGCTTCTGGCATCGGCCTGGCGATCTCGTCGGAGGTATCGCGATGGCATCGAACCCCGTCGCCGCCCCGCAGTTCCTCGTGAGCGAGCTCAGCGATGCACTCGCTTCCTACGAGGAGCATCTCGGATTCCTTCGCGCATTCGTCTACGAAGACTTCCATGCGAGCGTCCCTCGTGGGACGCCGGTGCTGAAGCCTCTCGATGTGCGACCCCGGGGCGCCCGGGACTTCTACGTCGAGGATCCGGACGGCTATATCCTCTGTTTCTCGGAGGCCGTCTGACAGACGAGCCTGGTCGAGATGATCGCGCGACACCCGGCGACCTGGGCGGTACCGGAACGCTCCGCGGAGCTGGGCCGCCACCAGAGACGCAGCCCGAGCGCTTTTGTGGCTGTCCAAGGCAGAGAAGGCACCGGATGCGGATGGCGCATGTGCGAGGGCTCTGCCTTCGCTATGAGTGCATGGCGGGTCGGACCCCGGCCGGGGAGCCTCGACCCGATCCGCTGGAGGGAGGACCGCTTTGGTGTCCATCATCGTGATCGTGGCCTGCCTCGTCGGCTCGGCGTTCTTCTCGAGCAGCGAGACTGCACTGATGCGGCTGCGCGAGGGCGAGATCGAGGCCGAAGCCGAGGCCGAAGGCTCTCGCGGGCCCTCGCTGCACGCGATCCGGGAGCTGCTCCGTTCGACCTCCCACGTGCTCGTCACCATTCTGATCGGCAACAACGTCGTCAACATCCTGGGCGCCTCCGTCGCTTCGGCGCTGGCGGTCGCCACGTTCGGCCCCGAGATCGGCGTCGCCGTCGCCACGGTGACCATGACGTTGCTGGTGCTGCTGCTCTCGGAGATCCTGCCCAAGGCAGTTGCGGCCGCACACCCGCGCGGCGTGTCGAACGGAGTCGCTCTACCCCTCTATCTCTTCCACCAGATTCTGCGCCCCGTCCACGGGCTCTTCGATCGCGCCATCGATCCACTGCTGCAACGCGTCGTGGGGGGCGCCGGCACCGAGGTGCCCATCTCGGTCGAAGAGCTGCTCCGACTCGCGCGCAGCGCCCAGAACCGTGATGCCGGGCCTGGACCCCTCCCGATCATCGCCGGCGCGGCGGAAGCGGCCAAGCGCACCGCCCAGGAGATCATGGTGCACCGCGCAGAAGTCGTCGCATTCCCCGTGGAGACCCCACCGGAGAAGCTCCTGGAGGACATGCTCAACGAGCGCTACACGCGCGTGCCGATCTACGAGGAGAACATCGATCATGTCCTCGGCATCGTCCACTTCAAGGACCTGGTCATGTGCGCTCGCGCCGAAGGCGGCGATCTGCGAACCATCCTCAAGCCGGTCCTGCGCGTTCCCGAGCGCAGACCGATCCTGGCCATGCTCGCGGACATGCAGAGCTCCTTCGTCCACCTGGCCGTAGTCAAGGACGAGCACGGCCTCACCCAGGGCATCGTCACCCACGAGGACATCCTCGAAGAGATCGTCGGCGAGATTCGCGACGAGTTCGATGAGGAGGAGCTACGCGCGATCCGGCGCCTCACCGACGACGAGTTCGAGGCGCTGGGGCGGATCAAGGTCCTCGACTTCAACCGCGCGACGCACTGGGAGATCGCATCGGAGCCCGGCGACACGCTTTCCGGGGTCGTCTTCAACGCGCTCGGCCGATCGGCGCTCAAGGGCGACGTCGTGACCCTGCCCGGCTACGAGCTCCGGGTCACCGACGTGTCCGGCACGCGGATCGCCCGCCTGCGAGTGCGGCGGCTCGAACAGGCGAGCCAGTCGCCCGCGGGAGGCGCGAGCGATTGAGGGCCCGACTCAGCGCTGGATGATCTGCTCGAGCAGGCGCGCATTGGGGATGCTCCAGGCGTGCTCCGCATTGCGCAGCAGCGTTTCGACGCTGCCCACGCGCTCCACGACGCCGCGCCTTCCCTCGACTTCGACGGAGCTTTCTTGTGGAATCGACTGGCGAAGGTAGTGACCCGCCAGGATGTGGGTCACGATGGGGCGCGCCCCGAGGGCGAACGCCACACCGACGGTAACGCCGAACACGGCGAGCAATGCCGTGAGCGCGCTGACCAGGAACGCGGTCTCGATGCCCAGCTGATCGAGGGACAGCACTGCGACGATGAGCATCGTGGCACCGTTCGCCGCCGCTCCCAGGCGACGCGCCTCGGGCATTCCCGCGGCCGCCGCGCCGGAGCTCGCGACGTTACCCGCGAAGCGCGCCAGCAGCAGACCGAGGACCAGGATCAGTCCCGCAGCGATCACGTTCGGCAGGAACGCGATGAGACGGTCGATCGTGCGCGTGACCGCCTCTAGCCCGAGGGTCTCCACCGCCGACAACACGAACGTGAGCATGAGCACCCAGAACAGGAGTCTCCCGACCAGAGAGGATATCGGGCGCGAGAGCCCCGCCTGCGAGAGCGTGGCGGACAGCCGGACCCGGTCCGCCGCACGGTCGAGGCCGACGCGAGCCAGTGTGCGCGCCGCCGCAAGCTCGACCAATTTGGACACGAGCCAGCCGACAGCGAGCAGCACGATTGTTCCCACGAGGCTGGGTAGGAACGCCGCGACGGTGCCGAGCAGCTCCGTCAGCGAGGTAACGATCACCTGTCGCCAGGTATCGACGTCGAAGATCTCCTGCCTCATCGCGTGCCCTCCGGTTCCCATGTAGCAGCGGGGAGTCCGCTGCGTTCGGATCGACTCTACCGGGGCGCCGCCACATGGCGGCTCCCATCGGCGCGAGACGCGGATTGCGCAAACACGTACACCCGGCATAATGGCGCATCCGGAGCCGCCGCGGGCCAAGGGGCAGGGGAGATATCCGGTGGACCTCGACGCTCAGCTCGCCTCTGGGCTACTTCAGCACCACCCCGAAGAGGCGGCCGCCGTGCTCGAAGGGCTCGCGCCCGAGGACGCCGCCGAGATCCTGGTAGAGGTACCGCCGCAGATCGCGGCGACGGTGATGGGCTGCATCGCACCCCACTCTCTCGGCGCGATGCTGTCCCGACTGGAGCCCGCGGCGCTCGGCGCGATCGTCGAGAAGCTCGAGCCCGGGGACGCTGCGCGCGTGCTACGGCGCGCCGGTGACGACGCGCGCGAGACGGTGCTCGCCGGGCTTCCGGCACGCGACGCCCGATCGCTGCGCACGTTGCTTCGCTATGCCCCCAACACCGCGGGTGCGCTTCTCGACCCGGACGTCCTGGCCCTACCCGCCGAGCTCGACGCGAACGAGGCCCTGGCGCGGATCCGCGACCAGCCGGAGAATGCGCGGTACAACGTCTACCTGATCGACCGAGGCCATCTGCTCGTGGGCGTGCTCAACCTGCGAGAGCTGCTGACGGCAGAGCCACAGGCCTCGTTGCGCGGAATCATGAAGGCGGCCACCTACCGGCTGCCCGGACACGCCGACCGCCGTCAGATCGTTGCCCATCCGGGCTGGCGGTTCGTGCACTCGCTTCCGGTCGTCGACGAGCGCGGCGTCTACCTCGGCGCCATCCGCTTCCATGCACTTCGTCGCATCGAGCAGGAGCTTTCCGGATCGCCCGGTGAGCGCGGAACGACGGCGCGCGCGCTGGGCGAGCTCTTCGCCACGGGAGCCACGAGCCTCGTCGAGGCCGTGACGGGCGGCGGGGTCGTCGCGGCAGGGGGCGACGATGGCCGCTAGGATGAACGCCCACCGCGCACTCGCGAGCGCCGCGCTGCAGCGCCATCCCGACGAGGCGGCGCGCCTCTTCGAGGTCTCGGACGATGCCCGGACCGCGGCGCTCCTCGAGCGGGAGCCGGCGGAGCGCGTGCAGGACGTGGTCGAGCGCCTCACCCCTGATCGCGCAGCGCGCATCGTCACGGCGCTCCCCGACGATCAGGCGCGCCGCGTGCTGTCGCGCATGATGCCTCAACGCGCGGCGGGCCTCCTGGCGCGGCTCGAGCCAGCCGAGAGAGAGGGGCGGCTGGCTTTGCTCGAGCCGGCGGCGGCCGAGGAGCTGCGCGAGCTCGCCCAGTATCCCCCGGAGACGGCCGGCGCCCTCATGGATCCGCGCGTGACGTCCTTCCGACCCGACGTCACCGTGCGCGACGTGATACGGCGGCTGCGCCGCTTCCGCAACAAGCGCATCCAGGATCTGTTCCTGGTTGACGAACAGGCACGGCTCGTGGGGGTCGTCGCCCTCCAGGATGTGGTGCTCGCGAACTCCCGCGCTTCGCTCGACTCCCTGTCTCGACCGCCGCACGCCGTCCAGGCCTTCGCGGCGCGCGAAGACGTCGTCGCCGAGCTCGAGCGCCATCGTGTGGCCAGCCTGCCCGTGATCGACGTCAGCGGGCACCTGATCGGGGTGCTGCGCCAGGACGAGCTCATCACGGCCACGCGGCAGGAGGCCACCGCGAGCGCAGTCAAGATGGTGGGTGCGAGCGAGGACGAGCGGGCGCTCTCCACCCCGCTCTTCGCCGTACGCAAGCGGCTGCCCTGGCTCCAGGTGAACCTCGTCACGGCGTTCCTCGCAGCCTCCGTCGTGGGGATCTTCGAGGGGACGATCGCGCGCGCAACGGCGCTGGCGGTGCTGCTGCCCGTGGTGGCGGGACAATCGGGCAATACCGGCGCTCAGGCGCTCGCGGTCACCATGCGGGGCCTGGCGCTTCGCGAGATCCGCACGCGGCATTGGGCGCAGGTGGCCGCCAAGGAGTTCGTTGCGGGAGCCATGAACGGCGTGGCAGTCGCTCTCACGACCGCCCTGGGCGTGTACGTATGGAGCCGCTCGTCGGGCCTGGCTCTCGTAATCGGCATCTCCATGGTGCTCTCGATGAGCGCCGCCGGCCTCTCGGGGGCGCTCATCCCGATGATCCTCACGGCGCTGCGCCAGGATCCCGCGCAATCGTCTTCCATCGTCCTGACCACGGTGACCGACGTCGTGGGCTTCTTCAGCTTCCTCGGGATCGCGACGCTCCTGATGGGGATGCTGTGAAGGGAGAAAGGTCGGAAGGGGCGACTCGCCCTTTCAGCACGGGCGGCGCGATCGCTGACGCAACCGCAGATCTCGAGGCGAATGTGCTCCTGAATCGCTGGACAGGAGAGCCTGCGCTCGCAGGGGCCGGATCGAACGCAACCTCCGTGAGATGACCAGATGAGTGTGTCGCTGATCGCGGGACTGGTCGGGGGCATCGGCCTCTTCCTGCTCGGGATGCATCTCATGACCGACGGGCTCAAGCTCGCGGCCGGAGGTGCGCTGGCGAACATGCTCTCCCGTTGGACGGGGACGCCTCTGCGCGGGCTGCTCTCCGGCGCGCTCATCACTGCGATCGTGCAGTCGTCGAGCGCAGTTACGGTAGCGACGATCGGTTTCGTCAACGCCGGGCTGATGCGGCTCTCGAACGCGCTCACGGTCATCTACGGCAGCAACGTCGGCACCACGATGACCGGCTGGCTGGTGGCGATCGTGGGCTTCCACGTGAACGTACGCGCATTCGCCCTTCCGGCGGTCGGAATCGGCATGCTGGCGCAGCTGTTCGCCGGGGAGCGGCGCGTCGGTGCCTTCGGCCGGGCCCTGGCCGGCTTCGGGGTCTTCTTCCTGGGCATCGAGGCACTCAAGACAACCTTCCTCGGGCTGGGCGATCGCTTCGACCTCTCCGCCTTCGCAGCGGCCGGCCCCGGCGACGTCGCGCTGGCAGCGGGCGTCGGGTTCGCCCTGACCCTGCTCATGCAGTCCTCGAGCGCAGCGATCGCCGTCGTGCTCACCGCGGCGGGAGGCGGTGCGCTGCCGCTTACGATCGCCGCAGCGGCGATCGTGGGCGGCAACGTCGGCACCACGTCCACCGCGGCGATCTCGGTGCTGGGCGCCACCCCCAACGCGCGGCGGGTCGCCGCCGGTCACATCGCATTCAACGTGATCACCGGCGTCGTCGCGCTCGCGCTGCTCCCGTTCATCCTCTTCGGGCTTGCCTGGGCGGCTCGCAAGCTCGACATCGGGACCGGGAGCGCGACACTCCTCGCGCTGTTCCACAGCATCTTCAACGTGTTGGGCGTCGCCCTCATGTGGCCGCTGCGAGGACGCCTGGTCGGCTTCCTGGAGGAGCGCTTCCGCACCGCCCAGGAGGACGAGGCCCGCCCCCGGTTCCTCGACCGCAACGTCCTCGCCACTCCGCCGTTGGCGGTGCGCGCCCTGGGGCTCGAGCTGGGGCGGATCGGCGGAATCGCCCGGGGCATGGGAATCCGCTCCCTGAGCGTGCTGTCCCCCGATACAGCGCGGCTCGCGGCCGAGCGTCGGGCGCTCGACGCGCTGGTCGATGTCGTAGGCAGCTTCGTCGCTTCGCTGCAGCGCTCGAAGCTTCCCGCGGAGCTCGACGGAGCGCTTCCGGCGGCTCTCCGCGTGGCGCGCTACTACAGCGAGGCCGCGGAGCTCGCGACCCTGCTGGCGGCGCAGCGTCGAGATCAGACGGCGCTCGGCGTCGAGAAGCTCGCATCGGAAATCGCGCTCTACACCGCAGACGTCGCCGCGCTGCTCTTGGCCGCTGACGTGGGGCTCGCGGTCTACACGCCGGAGTCCTGCGCGGCGAGGCTGGCAGCGCTCGAGGACGAGTACGCCGCACTCAAGTCGAGCCTGCTCCAGGCCGGGACGCGCGAAGAGGTGCCCGTGCGCCGGATGGTCGACGAGCTCGATGCGCTCTCCAACGTGCGCCGCATGGCGCAGCAGATCGAGAGGGGCGCGCGCCACCTGGCCGACATGGCCGCCCGCGTAGAGGAGCCCGAGACGCCCTACGCCCCGACCCGGGAGAGCGTCGCCTGACCGACGGACTCAGTACCTGTCGAGGCGAGCCACCCGGACGCCGTCGTCAAGACGGCGCGGAAACCTTCCCTGCCAGGCCCCGCAGATCCCGATTTATTGCACTCCAAGTGCAAACGGGGCAAGCTCCCCGCGTGGCCCAGGCGATCGACGCGCTGCCCCGACCCGAGCCCAGCTGGCACGGCGCCGATCCCTCGGACCCGGCCTACCTCGACGACCCCTATCCGGTCTACCACGAGCTGCGCGAGACCCACCCGGTGAGCCTGACGCCCGAGGGGGTGTGGCGCCTGACCCGCTACGACGACTGCCTGCGCATGCTGCGCCTGTCCGGAGCGGGCATGCGCCGCACCGACGGGACGCTGCCGGGGCAGAGCCCGGAAGAGGCGGCGGCCGAGCGCGGTCAGTTCATGCTGCTGACGGACCCGCCGAAGCACACGCGGCTGCGCAAGCTCGTCTCGAAGGCGTTCACCCCGCGCGCGATCGCGGCCTGGCACCCGCGCATCGAGGCCGTGACGGACGAGCTCCTCGACCGCGTCGAGTCGCGGGGCGAGATGGACCTGATCGCGGATCTGGCGCTGCCGGTCCCTGCGACGCTCATCTGCGAGATGCTCGGCGTGCCGGTGGAGGACCGGGACGTCTTCACCGAGTGGACGGCCGACGCGACCCACGGGCTCGCTCTGCGCCGCGGCAACGCGCCGCCCGAGGTGGTCCAGCGGGTGGAGCGCGCGCGCACCGGGCTCGCCGGCTACTTCAACCAGCTGATCGCCGCCCGCCGCGAGCGTCCCGGCGACGATCTGCTGGATGCGCTGATCGCCGCCGAGGAGGAGGGCGACCGGCTGAGCGCCGAGGAGCTGCTGATCCAGTCGATCGGGCTGCTGATCGCGGGCTTCGAGACGACGATCGGGCTGATCGGCAACGGCCTCACGACGCTGATCCGTCACCCCGAGGAGCTGGCGCGGCTGCGCGCACGGCCCGAGCTGATCACCAGCGCGGTGGAGGAGTGCCTGCGCTACTCGGGTCCGATCACCTGGACCGTGCGCATCTTGCACGAGCCGGCGAGCTTCGGCGGGTACGCGCTCGAGGTGGACGAGGAGGTCGCGATCGGGCTGGCGGCGGCGAACCGGGATCCGGACCACTTCGCCGATCCCGAGCGATTCGACGTGGCGCGTTACGCCGCCGATCCCGCTCCGCCGCCCCACCTCTCGTTCGGGGGCGGCGCGCATCTCTGCCTGGGCGCGCACCTCGCGCGCCTCGAGACCCGGATCGCGATCGGAAGGCTGGTCGAGCGCTTCACGGACTTCGAGCTACTCGAAGCGAGCACCGCATGGGGGCGGTCGCTCTTCCGCGTACCGGCCCGCGTGCCTGTGCGCTTCGCAGCGGCGGCGGCCCGGAGCGCCGCGCCCCCGATTGGGTAGGTTACGTTGCTCCCGCGTGATCCGGTGATCGTCGGCGTCGGGCTCTCCGACTACCCCAAGGCTCCCCACCTGAGCGCGGTACAGCACCACGCCCAGGCGATGCAGCGCGCGCTCGCGGACTCGGGCGTTTTGAAGTCCGCCATCGACGGATACGTGAGCGCGGGGGGCATGGCCGCGGGCGACGACCCGGTCACGATGGCCGAGTACCTCGGCATCCGGCACCGCTACATCGACGGCACGATGGTGGGCGGCTCCTCGTTCGAATTCCACGTGCAGCACGCCGCCGCCGCGATTCGCGAGGGCCTGTGCGACACGGTGCTCATGACCTACGGCTCGGACTACCTCTCGCGCATGGGACGCAACCTCGGCACCGGGGGCTTCGGCCGGGGCGGGCGGGCGGTTCCGGGGCCGATGCAGTACGAGGCCCCCTACGGCAACTCTCTGGTCGGCGCCTACGCGATGGTGGCCCAGCGGCACATGCACGAGTTCGGCACCACCTCGCAGCAGCTCGCGGAGATCGCGGTCGGCGTGCGCGAATACGCCGGCCTGAATCCGAACGCGCTCTACCGGGACCCGATCGGCGTCGAGGACGTGCTCGCCTCGCGCATGGTCGCCGATCCGCTCCACAAGCTCGATTGCTGCGTCGTCTCGGACGGCGGCGGCGCGCTCATCCTCACCACCGCCGAGCGCGCGCGCGACCTGCGCCGGACACCCGTGCCCGTGCTCGGCGCCGCCGGGGGCATGACCCACTGGAACATCTCCCAGATGCCCGACTTCACCACCTCGGCCGGCGCCGTCTGCGTCCCGGAGGCCTTCGCGCGCGCCGGGCTCACTCCACGCGACGTCGACACCCTCCAGTTCTACGACAGCTTCAGCATCACCGTGCTCGTGCTGCTCGAGGACGCGGGCTTCTGCAAGAAGGGCGAGGGCGGGGCCTTCGTCGCCGAGGGACACCTGCGCCGAGGAGGACGACTGCCCCTCAACACCGACGGCGGCGGGCTCTCGAGCTGCCACCCGGGCATGCGCGGGATCTTCCTGCTCTGCGAGGCGGTCCGTCAGCTCCGGGGTGAGGCCGGCCCCGCCCAGGTGCCGGACTGCGAGGTGGCGCTGGCGATCGGCTCGGGGGGCTGGCTGTCGGCGATCGGCGCGGTGCTGCTCGGCCGGGGAGCTTCGTGATGGAGGTGGTGCGCGAGGGCGAGTGGCGCAAGCCCCTTCCCGAGCCCGATCCGGTCTCGGCGCCGTTCTGGGCCGCGGCGGCCGAGGGGCGCCTGCTCTTCCAGCGCTGCCCCGGCTGCGGCCACTGCCAGTTCTATCCCCGCGCCGCCTGCACGGCCTGCGGCGCCGATCCGGAGTGGGCTGAGGCCGCGGGGCTCGGTGTGGTCCACACCTTCACCATCGTGCGCCAGTTCGGAGCGCCGCCCTTCAAGGAGGAGCTGCCCTACGTCGTAGCGATGATCGAGCTCGAGGAGGGCGTGCGCATGATGGGGAACGTGACGGGCTGCGACGTCGCGGACGTAAGCATCGGCATGCCCGTCGAGGCGTACGCGGTGTGGGCGGCCGAAGGGATCGGCGTGCCCTGTTGGCGGCCGGCTCCCGTCCGACCCTGACCAACCGCTGGCCGTCGGTCCGAGGCGGGCGACCCTCGGGCATCGGGCTTTCGCGCACGGGATGGTCGCGTTTCGGATCGGCTGGCCCGGGAATACTTCCAGTACCTTCCAGTCCCCCACCAGGACCGCGCCGCTCACGATCATGCAGGGAACGCGACCGGGCCCGATCCTTCGCATGCGGCCAGTCTATCATGCACACTGGAGCGCTCATCCGACGCGAGCGTCCGGCGCGAGGAGGATCGATGCCCGCACTCGATGGAATCCGCATCCTGGACATGACCCAATACGAAGCCGGGCCCTCCTGCACCCAGCTGCTGGCCTGGCTCGGCGCCGACGTCGTCAAGCTCGAGCCGCCGTCGGGCGGAGATCCCGGGCGCTCGTTGGCCGTCGGCGGCCAGTATTCGGCCTACTTCTGCAACTGGAACGCGAACAAGCGGAGCGTCGCGCTCGACCTGCGACAGCCGGAGGGCCGCGACCTGCTGCTGCGCATGCTGCCCCGCTACGACGTGTTCATCGAGAACTACGGCCCCGGCGTGGTCGAACGCTTCGACCTCGAGTACGAGACGCTCGCCGCGGTGCACCCGGGAATCGTCTACGTGCAGCTGAAGGGCTTCGGCATCAGTGGTCCCTACGCCGACTACAAGTCCTACGACATGGTGGCGCAGGCCGCGGCGGGCGCCTTCTCGGTGACCGG
>Ga0209536_100003691_pt1 | contig 24478 bp, 13 predicted proteins | sample DeeMarSeWOR28_12_FD_187461 | JGI IMG/M metagenome (GOLD analysis project Ga0209536, IMG submission 187461) | Marine sediment microbial communities from White Oak River estuary, North Carolina - WOR-2-8_12 (SPAdes) (version 2) | ecosystem: Environmental > Aquatic > Marine > Intertidal zone >...
CCGTGTAATCCCCCACGGATAGCTCTACGAAATAGACGCCACTACCCATCATCTTGTTCTGGTCGTCCCGGCCATCCCACGATACTGTAGTAGGTAGTAAGGAGTATGTAGTAGGTAGAAAGAAGTCTCTTACTAGTCTACCTGCGGCGTCAAAGATTTTCAGCGTGGGATTTCGCATTTCGAAATTCGAATTTCGCAATTCTGGTATCATGTATCGTATTTCAGTATGGTGGCTGAACGGGTTGGGCGTAGCCTCTAGCCTGACAATATGTGCTGGTTCGATTGTATTTTCGGCAATGCCATATTGTAGTGCCCAGTCGAGGAGTTCCTTCACCCATGGTCCCATATCATTGAATGTATTGATTTCTCTATTAGTTAGTATAATGGCACCAGAGTTCTCATCCGGGCAAAACATCATGGTGGCTGAAGTACCAATCCAACCGCCGGTGTGTCCCCAGATCCATCGGCCGGAGTATTGACTCAGAAAATACCACCAAGTTATACCGATATACGCATTTGGGAGCAGAGTAATCGTATCCTGAATCGTGCGCATTAGGGCCACGGTCGTGCTGTCCAATATCCTGATAGTATCAAGTTCGCCGTATTGCATGAACATAAGTAGAAAACGTGAGAGGTCTAGCATACTGGATTTGAGGGTGCTCGCTGGGTAAACACAGGTACTGGGATACCCACAAGGGTAATACTGGCCACCTACATATGTATAGGGCATGGCGATATTGCTGGTGTCAAGATAAGAGTATAACCAGGATGTCCTGATCATGCCCAGGGGATCAAAGATGTGTTGCCGGCAGTAGAGCGGAAAGCTGTCATTGGTGACTGCCTCGGTGAGATAGCCGGCAAGAGAAGTCCCGACGTTGGAATATTCCCAGTGAGTACCAGGTGGATAGGGCAGGAAGTTCTGGGGGTGATACCAGTATCCGGCAGGATTGAAGTAATTATACATAAAGGTATCTAAAGGAACTGGCGAATCTTCATTGAAGACTATTAACGAATCCCATAGGTTCCAGCGGTCCTCAACGCAACTGTTGTGGACAAGTAAATTGCGTGGTGTTATGGTGTCATTCGGGTAAAGGTAGTGGACAACATCGAAGGGAAGCAGGTCGTTTATGTGTTGATCGAGCTCGAACAGACCTTGTTCCCAAGCCTTCATTGCCGCAACCGCAGTGACTGTTTTAGAGATTGAGCCAAGGTTCCAGATCGTAGTGTCTGTGGCAGGAACGCTGTCTTCAATTCTTGCCCATCCGTATGCTCCGGTCCATATTATTTCACCGTCTTTTACGACACTTGCTGCGAGTCCTGGTAAATGGAATGAATCCATTTGTGCTAGAAAGAACGAATCCAGGTGTGCGGAATCTGGATGTTGGGCGTGTACAGTGCTGCACAAAAACAACACTGCTATACACAACAAGCCTACCTTTTTCATGTCTACCTCCCTATTTTATTTTAATCACCTTCTCAACGACCTCATTATCTATTTCCACAAAGTATATCCCAGGTGCGATTTTTTCTGGTTCTACAACCCGTCCTGTGATGTCAAAAACCTTGCATTTGGTTCCTTCAGGTAGTCGTAACGGTCCGTGGAAGATGGTTGCGGCAAAGTCGCTACATGCCTCAATAGGTTTGACGATTGGTTCCTCTTCAATTCCCCACGGATTATTGAGCCATGGATCAAAGTCCACGTAATTGCTTACTGCATTGCCCAGACCACCAGGGTTGAGAGAAGGGTGATAAGGACCCGTTACATCGCCCCACCAGTTGTTTTCTGCATTAACAGTGATACTTGATGCATTGCGGATTCCGTAGCCGACGTTATCAGTAATATTGTTGTAGTTTATGAAAGGATTAGCATCCTCATAGCAGTATATGCCATCTCCATAGTTATCTGCTACGGTACAGTTTTCGATGACGGGTGAAGCGCCCAACTTGCAGCTCAAACCACCACCAAAACTGTTAGCTGTATTGCCAGTGATCATATTGCCAGTGATTGTCGACGAGTCGTCGACTGTGCAGTGGATACCTCCGCCAAAATTAGCCGTATTGCCGCTGATTGAATTGCCTGTGACTAGTGATGATGCCGTCTGCAAGCATAGGCCGCCGCCGCCACTGCCTGACCCTCCAGCCGAATTTTGCGTGATGGTGTTACTACTGATAAGGGGTGATGAACTGTCACAACAAATGCCACCACCCCATCCATGTAATCCCATGGCGCTGTTGTTCGTGATGGTGTTGCCACTGATGATGGGCGATGAATGGTCACAATTAATACCGCCACCACTCCCGCCAAACCCACCAGCTGCATTGTATGTAATTCTATTATTGGATATTGTTGGTGAAGCATAAAAACAGGCAATACCGCCACCCACGCTTCCTGATAACACACCAGCGACGTTATCAGTGATGGTGTTATTTATTATGACTGGCGAAGAAGCACTGTCACAGTAAATACCTCCACCTATACCCCAACGCATTAAACTAACAATCCCATTACCAGCGGTGTTGTTATTGATATTGTTGTCAGTAATGGTCGGCGAGGAAGCGACACCGCAATAGATACCCGCACCAAGGCCTTCCCCCATATAATAACCATCGGCAAAATTGTTGTTGATGTGGTTGTTAGTAATGATCAGTGAGGAAGCGGCACCGCAATAGATACCCGCACCTATAGTATCCCTGCCGTTCTGTATAGTAAACCCCCGTATTAATGACGAAGTATCAATCCCAGTTGATATTTCTATCACCCGACTCGTGGTATCACCATCTATTACCGTCAGATTGGATCCCAACTCACTGATCAGATTTATCCCCTGTGTATTAGGCCAGACGATATTCTCATAGTAGGTTCCTGGTCCAACAAGCACGATATCATTATTAGCACAAGAATCTAATCCCGCTTGAATGGTGTTGAGCGCTGAATCAGGATGAACATACCAGACGGTGCGTTCGGCATACACAATGCTACATGGGGTCGACATTACGATGTACAGCAAGACTACATCCTTCATGCTCACCTCCTTTGCATACAAAAAACACTATCTGACTTTGACGACTTTTCTTAATATCATGTTATCAACTTCAATGAAGTAGACACCTGCTTGAATCCTATCCTGGTTCACGACCCTTCCCGTGATATCATATACTTTGTACTTTTTGTCAGTGGGTAGTTGCAGCGGTCCACAGAAGATGGTTGCACCGACGTTTGCTTTTCTCTCAATAGAAATGTCTATTACTTGTTCTTTAACGCCAAGGGGCCAAGATAGCCATGGGTCAAAATCAATAAAGCCATACACGGAATCACCCAAGCCACCTGGGTTAGCTGCAGGGTGGTAAGGACCTGTAGCATGGCCCCACCAGTTGTATTCTGCGTTAATCAAAACCGTGTCTGAATTGCGGATTCCATAATTCTCATTATCGCAAATATTGCAGTAGTGTATTGTTGGACAGCCACCGAAGCGACACCATACTCCATCCCCTATATTACTACTTATCGTGCAACTATCGATAGTTGGTGAAGAACCATTCCAGCAATGAATGCCAGCAAATTCATTACCGGTTATAATATTGTGAATAACACTTGGTGAACCAACCCCCGTGAAACCAATGCCGTACCGCAAGTTGTCGGCAATAATATTACCTGATATAATTGAAGAGGAAGAAGGGGATTTACAATGTATTCCTTCAGGCCAGTTATCCGAAATAGTATTGTTTGAGATAGTCAAAGATGAAAACACACAGGAGATACCTCCACCGGCTCCATAAGGAGGAAATGCAGCTAGAGTATTTCCAATAATCGTATTAGAGGTAATAATTGGGGAAGAGGACGAATCACAATGGATGCCAGCCCCAGAGGTGGTTGCGTAGTTTTCAGTTATTATGTTATGTCTAATGATCGGCGAAGAGGCCTTACAGCAAATGCCACCTCCATATGTTGGATCCATATACCAACCTGTCGCATTCCACCTTATTGTGTTATCAGTAATGGTTGGGGATGAAGAATCACAATAGATACCACTCCCAAATTCCGTGTGGTATCCATTCTGAATGGTGAATTCCCGGATAATTGTCGTTGAATCTACACCGCATGCGATCGTTATCACTCTTCCGGCAGTATCACCGTCAATTATTGTCTGTTCAGGGCCAAATTCACTTGTTAGATGAATGCCTTGCGTGCCCGGCCATACGATATTTTCATAGTAAGTTCCTGGGCCAACCAAAACAATATCATTGTCCGCACAGGAATCCAAGCCTGCCTGGATTGAATTAAGCGCTGAATCAGGATGAACATACCAGACGGTGCGTTCAGCGTATGCAGTGCCGTACAGATACAGTATTACGATGCATAACAGACCTATATTCTTCATGTCCACCTCCTTATTTATGTAGTTTCTCTATGCTTATAGATGCATAAAGATCGGATGCGATGCGGACGGATTCCAATTAGTTTGATACACCCCCACGTTTGTTCTCCCCCTTCAAGGGGGAGGAAGGGAGTTGAGTAATTTCCTCCTCCTTCAAGGAGAAGGAACACTATTGAGTAGTTTCCTCGCCCATTAAGAGGGAGGGTATGGGAGAAAGTAATTATTGTATTATATAGCAAGGCACACCTTCTTGGTTTCTTCCTTTAACGGCAAGCAGCGAGGTCGCTTGGCGATTTGATGCTGGAGGAATTGCCGCGAGTGGGTTCGGATGAATATATGCCTAAACCAGAAGTTGCTTGAGCAACATAGGCGTGTTGTCCAGCTACAGCGACGCCAAGTGCTTCACGGGATGGTGTTGTAACTGTAATTTCGTATGGTTTTGTTGGATCCAAGACATCAATGACTTTTAAGCCACCACCACACGCCGCCACATAAAGATTCGAGCCTGCCAGGTCAATATCCCAGGCATAACCGGACGTTATGATGTTTCCAACTTCATAGGGTCTGGTTTTATCGCTGATATCTATGACCCTTATTCCCTTCCAGTCGTCTGCCACATATGCATAATGACCTTCAACATGGACATCACGGGATACGCCGGGTGTTTCCAGGTAGGAGATCTCCTCTGGGCGGTTTGGTTTGGAAATGTCGAGGATCCTTAGTCCAAGATCGGTTACATACACGTAGTGGCCCGATATGGTCACACTGGTCGCGCAGGTCATGTCAAGTGCTGTAATATCGGTGGGTGAAGAGGGGTCTGAAACGTCGATGACCTGTAATCCGGCGTCAGCATCTGCTACATAAACGTATGGGTCATTAATAGCCAGCCCACAAGTGTATCCTTTTGTATCATAGGACGATATTTTGCTGGGCATTTTCGACTGTGTAATATCCCAAATCTCAAAACCTTCACCACCCAGTAACAGGTATAACCGTGAAGAAATTTCGTCATATTGGATGCCGCATAGTGTGAGTGCGGAAAGTTCGAAATCACTGATTATGAGTGGCACATTAGGATTTGATACATCCAGCATACAGATGTGTTCACGACAGCCCGCAAATACAAGATTGCGCAGTCCATCATAAGCAACAACGTATGTAATCTCTGAGCCCCATTGATTCATGCAGGAAACATTGCACGTCGTTGCGGGTAATTCATTAGCATTGATTGAATCTGTATACCATATACCTCCAAGTAGGATCATGGTCGATATACACGTTATCGAAAACCGCTTCATTTTTGCCTCCTTTTTAGCTCTTCTTCTCAGTAACATACCTGTCAATAGAGCAACATCCGTGCCAAGAAGGTGGAATATTGAATAACTTATTATATTGTGGTGCTTATCGCCGTGATACTATAATCTTGTTTAACTATGCTAGGTATCTTGTTCGGTCATATATGACCGAACAGCAGATCCCGTATGGAATGGCCGCTTCTGTGTACTTACTAGCTCCTTCTTCTGTGCACTCTGTGCATCGTTATTTCAGTACATTCTGTGATAGTTAGTTTCTGTGTCTTCAGTGTCAAGTGTGTATCAGTGTATAGGTGTTATTTGACCATCAATCTACAATTCGGTCATTATTGACCTAATCCATACTTCCTAAGTTTTCCGCGCAACGTGGAGCGCGGCATACCCATGATTTTTGCGGCTTTTGCTTTGTTGCCTTTTGCCTGCGTCAGCACATATTGTATATATTTCTTCTCAAAGTCCTTGTATTTCAAAGGTTTCCCTTGGACATCAGCAAGCAAACTTGCTTCTTCACTTCTTCCTGCAACTACTTGCTTGATCTTGTCTGATAGGTCATTGAACGTTATTTTGCTGTCTTTTTGGGCGAATATGACGGCATGTTCAATTTCATTCTCCAATTCCCGGACATTGTTTTCAGACCAATCATAGGTGCATAATGTATTCAGCGCTCCTTTCTCAAAACCTTGTATGGGTTTTGCTTTCTGCTTTACATATTTCTCGAGAAAATATTGAGCAAGCAGAGGAATGTCGTCGCGCCTCCTGCGCAGGGGCGGAATGGTAATGGTCACTACGTTCATACGGTAGTAGAAGTCCTGACGGAACCGCTTTTCTTGAACCGCTTTTTGCAGATCCTCGTTTGTGGCACAAATAAGCCGAACATTGACTTTTGTGTTTTGTGTCGCACCTACCCTCCTTATTTCCCTATCCTGCAAAACGCGCAGCAATTTTATTTGCATAGCTTCACTTGTATGGTGTATTTCATCCAGGAAGAGCGTACCGCCGTGCGCAGCTTGGATTAATCCTTGTTTGTCGACAGCACCAGTGAACGCGCCGCGGACACTTCCGAAGAGCTCAGCTTCTAATAATGTTTCGGGCAGAGCTCCGCAGTTTATTGCCAGGAATGGTTTATTTTTTCTGCTGCCATTGTAATGGATTGCTTTCGCGATGACTTCCTTGCCGGAGCCGGATTCACCTGTCAGCAATACGGTACAGTCGTCATTCATGATTTGCGTTGCCTCATAGAACACTTTCTGCATAATATCACTCTTCCCGATGACACCAGGGAATTCGTATTGCTTGCCGACTTCCTCACGCAGGTGAATATTCTCATCCATTAGTTGCTCCATCATATGAGTGTTGTTGATGGCTATTGCGGCGAGGTTGGCAAATGATTCGAGAAAAGCTGCATCTTCTTGCGAGAACACTTTAACGTGTATGCGCTGATCCACATAGAGCGTACCCAATGCTCGGGTTCTGCCAGGCACAATCAGCGGTACACACACGAATGAATGTATACCCAATCGGCGAATGCTCTCGGCATCTTTGAAGCGTGAATCAGATCTTAAATCTCTGCTCAAGAGAGTACTCTTGCTCTCCAAAGTCGCTTGGACAATGCTTGTACTGAAGGTTGTATCTGCATCCTTCAGCAAATCTGAGGCGACAGTGCGATAGCTTTCACCATCTTCGTCGGTCAGGATGATCAAACCTCTTTCGGCTTTTATGCTCAAAATCGCTGAGTTCAGTATTTCGTTGAGTAATTGTTGCAGGTCGTTTATTTGATTGATGCGCTGACTCAGTTCAAAGAGTGCAAGCAGCTGATCCTGTTGCAGTAGGTCGTTTTGTGTTTGCTGCGTGCTATTTTTGTCTTTACTCATCTCCTTCAAGCACCTAAAGTAGACTACTAATCAGTTTTGCTGCTTTCTGCGCCCCATCAGTGGGTATTTCAGGGTAGTTCACTTCTTTGTTCAGATTCTTGAGAATCGCGTCAGCGAGGGTTTCTGGTGTCGTTTCTGAATACTCCATGCGTACGCCTGCACTATGGCGGGCAAGTCTTTGAGGAACATGAATTCTTTGTTCATAATGATCTTGGAGGGGAAAATAGATAAAAGGTTTTCTGAGAGCAGTGAGTTCGATCGTGGAAGTGGCACCTCCTTGCACGACGGCTAATTCGCTGGCAGCGAAATGTTCGAAGAGCCGGGGTACATAGCCCTTGATTTCGACCCCTGCTCGAACATCTAGTTCTTCGCATGCAAGTCGCGGTCCACAGACCAGAACCATGCGAAGGTCTGGGATTTTATCCTTGAGTATTGGAAACGATCGCCCGCACAATTCCAATATTTCCTTTCCAATTGCGGTACCACCAATCGAGCATACAACAAGCGGCTCGTCACCATATCCGAATTTTCTGCGTGTTTGCTTTTTGTCGTGGTATGCTTTTGGGACAAAAGGAAGAATGTACCCGACGAATTTACATTTCTCCTTAGCCCAGTCCCGCCGGCGTGGAAGCAGAAAACCGAATTTCGTGTCTGGTATGTCATCAAGTTCGCCAACAAATAGCCGCATATCCACAAATGGCGATTCCTTGTGAAAATCCTTTGACCAGAAATAGTTCCAGTAGTAGGAACCGAAGACATCCATTGGTTTCTTGGTCATGGCGTAGGAGCCTACGAAATCATAGATCATCACAAAAGGCATGGTCTTTAGTTCGGGCTTCCTTTTAAAGGCGACTATGATTTCGTATGTTTCATCACCGATGACAAGATCGAAATTCTCCTTTGCTGTGACTGTCATTAATACTCTGACATTGTGTTTCCATGCGTCGCGTATATCTGATAACATCGTTACGATATTCAGCTTACTCCCTTGGGCGACGTTTTCCGCGACAACATTCTCATTTGCCCACTCCGCGGCTTGTGGCAGCATTTTCTCGCCAGCATGCACGAGTAGGTTACTCGCAGGCTCTGACGCTATCCAGGATATCCCGATCCCTGGATTCTGTTTGCGCAACTCGCTGGCTATTGCGATGTCTCTTGTGACATGCCCTAGCCCGATCGAGCCGCTGATGAAAAGGACTTTTTTGTTTATCACCGTTCACTCCTTTCTGACGCTAAGCAATTCACAGTGAACTTTAACAGTGATTGTCATTGCTTCACAAATGCATATAAACCTATCTTCTTAAGCAGTTCATTGAATCTCGGGTCGTCGCGTACACAGTCGACTGATTCGTCGACAAGTAACCATGATAGAGAACTGTCACGTTCTTGATAAGCCCTTTCGCACCAACTGAAGGCCATGTCGTTTTCGCCAAGAGCGGCATGAATTTTTGCAAAGAGAAAGGGTCTTATGTACGATTTTTTTGCCTTTTCTTTGAGATCAGATAATATATTCCGGGCGGTCTTCTTTTCACCATTCATTGCGTGAAACCAACCAAGGGCAGCGATAATTGGAGGAAAGTCTTTCGCCACGTTCAATGCCTTATGAAGTAATGCGATACCTTTGTCATACTGTGAATCATGCGAATATGTTGTTGCAACGAGCCAGAACACCCAAGGGTGTTCTGGTGAGAATTCGTGAGTCTTCATCAACTGCCGCCGAGCCTCTTCTGGCTGCCTATTCCAAAGGTAGTACGTACCCAGACGTAAGTTTTGGCCGAAACTAATCGGATCGAGTTCAAGAACTCGCTTTTGTTCCGCAATAGCTCTGTCCGCTCTTCCTGTCGCCGCCAAATATCCACCGTAAGCACTACGGCTTGAGACACAATTGGGCTCGATTTCGAGAGCATGCTCAAGGCTCAGCCGTGCACTACGAAAGTCCCAATCGTGAAGGTAATGAATATACCCTTTTGCACCGTGTGCGAGCGAAAGCGTTTCATCTATTGCCAGTGCTTTTTGAGCTGCGATTCTTGCCTTCGGGAATACGTCTTTTGGTGGTAAATAGTAATAGTTCGCGTACATGCAGTAGCAATATGAAATGGCCGCGTGTGCACGTGCATAGTCATGATCCAAGTCTATTGCCTGTTCATAGTGCTTGATAGCTTTATCGATATCTTCTTTTGAGAATCTCTTCATGAAGAACTGGCCCTTGAGAGCCGAATGATATGCTTCAATATTCGAAGTGTGCCTTTTTTGTAGTAAGATCTTTTCATCGCCTAGAATCTCAACTTTAAGTTTGTCGACTATTTTCAATGTAATCTCATCCTGAATCTTAAATACATCATCTGCTTGTAGGTCGTACCGCTCTGACCATAGGTGATAACCATCGGTTACATTGACCAACTGTGCGGTAATGCGAAGCTGGCCGCCGGATTTTCGAACACTGCCTTCCAGTACGTGGTCAACATTCAGCGTCCGGCCAATGTCACGAACGTCAATATCTTTCCCTTTGAAAGAGAATGCGGAAGTGCGTGCGACGACTCTGATGTCTTTGACGTGGGTTAGGGAATTTATGAGTTCTTCAGCAATGCCGTCACAGAAATATTCCTGGTCTTTTGCAGAGCTCATATCGATAAATGGTAGGACAACTATGGATGCTGACGGCTTGACTGCGGTGGCTCTCGAAGTTTTTCTAACATCGACGTCGATTGACTTCATGTCCGCAATCATATCCTGAATGTCCACATACCGGTCCTGTGGTTTCTTCTGAAGCATTTTTCCGATAATACGTTCCAATGATACAGGGATGTCATTACGTAATTGGGTGACAGGGATTGGTGCAGTGTTAGAGATTGCATACATTATTGCTTCCCAGTTCTCGCCCTTGAACGGTAACTGACCAGTCAACATCTCATATAATACAACACCTAACGACCACATATCGGTACGATGATCCATTTCCTCGGCCCTTACCATCTCTGGTGACATGTAGGCAACCGTACCAGTGATGGATTCGGTTTTTGTTATAAGGGTTGTTCAAGCAAGTTTTGAAAGGCCAAAATCCAGTATTTTGACCTGTGTATCATTGGGAATGAAGACATTTGCAGGTTTGATGTCCCGGTGTACGATTCCTTTGGAATGGGCTTTTGCTAGTCCTTCAGCCACACCGATGGCAATTGCCATGGCTTCCTTGATTTCAATTGGGCCCTTCTGGATCTTTTGCTTCAATGTCTCACCTTCATAACATGCCATAGCAATGAAGAGCTGTCCGTCTTCGGTTTCGTCTATTTCATGGATAGTGCAGATATTCGAGTGATCTAACGATGAGGCAGACTGTGCTTCCTGTATGAAACGTTTCTTTGCAACGGGGTCATCGGTGAATTCGTGGGGCAGGAATTTGAGCGCGACCTGACGTTTGAGCTTAGTGTCCTCGGCTTTGTATACGACACCCATGCCACCCCCGCCGATCTTCTCAAGAATCTTGTAGTGTGAAATAGTTTTACCGATCATAAAAGTTCGCCTATGTTACAAATGTTCAATTATAGTGCCTAGTGGTTTGTTGTCAATATTGATTTGAATACTGGGAATTTGTTGCTAATTTTGAAGACTATGTCGTCGCGTTATCAGTACTTGCCGGTTTGCGTTATCTCAAATTGTCCAGTATTCATGCCCTCTGGCTATTGTGCTTTTGACTTTGTCCTGTCATATTTGGTAATAGAAGCTTTTTTCATTTCTTGAATTTGTATAGGCCGATTTTCATTAGTAATCTATCGAATCTTGGATCTGTTCGTATGCAGTCAACCGATTCATCAGTGAGTAATTGCGAAAGAGAGACGTCACGTTCTTGATATGCTTTTTCAAACCATTCGAAGGCCACGTCGTTTTCACCAAGCGCCGCGTGTATTTTTGCAAAAAGAAATGGCCACACGTATGCTTTCTTTGCTTTTTCGTACAGACCATGGAGTATTTTTCGAGCGTTTTGTTTGTCACCACTCATTGCGTATGACCACCCCAGAGCTGCGACTACCGGGGGGTAATCTTTGGCTACGTTCAGGGCATCGCGAAGTATCTTAATGCTCTGATCATATTGCTCATCAAGGGCGTAAGTTGTCGCGAGGAGCCAGAGCGCCCATGGATGATCGGCTGCGAATTCGAGTGTTTTCAGGAGTTGTTGGCGGGCTTGTCCCGGCTGTCTGGCTCTAAGATAGTAGAGACCCAGGTGAACTTGATGGTTGACACTGAGCGGGTCAAGTTCCAGTGCGCGCTTAATTTCTGCAATGGCCTTGTCCATCTCGCCTATCATAGCATAGTACCCTGAGTAGTCACTACGACTCGTGACGCAGTTGGGATCCAATTCAATAGCCCGTTCGATCCTCTGCCGAGCGCTCTCAAAGTCCCAATCATAAAGATAATGAATGATCGACATTGCGGCATGGGCGGTTGATAGCTTATCATCCACATCCAGTGCTTTTCTTGTGGCAATTCTTGCCTTCGGAAATGCGTCTTTTGACGGTAAATAGAAATAGAGCCCGAATAAGCAGTAACATTGTGCCATGGCAGCGTAGACACTTGCATAACCGGGGTCTTGTTCTATTGCCTGTTCGTAGAATCTGATTGCCTTTTCAATGTCTGCTTTCGCGAGTCTCTGAGAGAAGTAACGGCCTTTCAGATACGCACTATATGCATCCACATTTGATGTAGGTCGTTTTTGTAGTACTGTCTTTTCATCACTCAGCATTTCTACTTTGAGTTTATTGACTATCTTCAATGAGATCTCATCCTGAACTGCGAATATATCCTCTGCTTCGCGGTCGAAGCGTTCTGACCATAGGTGATAGCCATCGGTTACATTGACGAGCTGAGCGGTGATGCGAAGCTGGTCGCCGGATTTTCGAACGCTGCCTTCCAGCACATGATCGACATTGAGTGTTCGGCCAATGTCCCGTACATCAATATCCTTGCCCTTGAAGGAGAATGCCGAAGTGCGCGCGACAACCCGTAGGTCTTTTATGTGCGTTAATGAATTGATGAGTTCTTCGGCAATGCCGTCACAGAAATATTCTTGATCTTTTCCTGGGCTCATGTCAAGAAAAGGCAGGACAACAATCGATGCTGATGGTTGACTTGTGGGGTGGATGAGAGATACTCTGGTACTCATGTTGATATCCTGCAGATCTGTGATCACATTCTCCATTGTGCTGTAGCGATTCTGTGGGTTCTTTTGGAGCATTCTTATTACAATATGTTGCAGGGATGAAGGTACATTCGCGCGCAATTCATGAATCGGTTTTGGAGCATTGTTTGCGATTGCAAGCAATGTAGCTCCCCAGTTTTTACCTGTGAAGGGCAATTGACCGGTCAGAATCTCATACAATACAATACCTAACGACCAGATGTCGGTACGGTGATCAATGTTTTGTAAATTGATCATTTCCGGAGACACATATGCAATTGTGCCAGTAATGGATTCCTTTTTAGTGATACGGGTTGTTCCAGCTAGTTTGGCCAAGCCAAAATCCAGTATCTTGATTTGCCCATCCGTGGTGACGAAGATATTTGCCGGTTTGATATCGCGGTGGACTATACCTTTTGCGTGCGCTTTAGCCAGCCCTTGGGCAACACTTATAGCAATACTCACAGCTTCATCAATTTGAAGGGGGCCTAGTTCGGCTTTCTTTGCCAGTGTCTCACCTTCATAGTACGCCATTGCTATGAAGAGCTGCCCATCTTCAGTGTCGTTAATTTCATGGATAGTGCAGATATTCGAGTGATCTAATGATGATGCGGACTGAGCTTCCTGTATGAAACGTTTCTTTGCTATGGGGTCATCGGTGAATTCGTGGGGCAGGAATTTGAGCGCGACCTGACGTTTGAGCTTGCTGTCCTCGGCCTTGTAAACAACACCCATGCCACCGCCGCCGATTTTTTTTAGAATTCTGTAGTGTGATATCGTCTTGCCGATCATCCGATTCCCCGGTCGTTGCTATTCTGCAATTATAATTTGCCTTTTATTGTTGTCAATAAGAGATAAATGGCATGGGTGAGAATATGCAAAAAGAAGCCCCCGCACACCTCCATGTACAGGGGCTTCTACAGGGCATCGGATGATGCCTATCGAATCAGCAAAATCTTCCTTGTTTTAGTATATTCGTGTGTCTGTAGTATGACGAAGTACGTGCCAATTGGCAATTTCCTGCCGGCATTATCGTCGCCTTGCCAGGAAATTGCCGATTCTTGATTCTGGATACTTGATTCTAGATTGAAGAATTTCACCAAACGCCCTGTGGCATCGTAGATTTTCAGCGTTGGTTTTCGCAATTCGCAATTCGCAATTCGCAATTCTTCTTTTGTGTATACAGCATCCAGGATCGAGTACTTTATGTCAGTGTGGTAAGTAAATGGATTAGGCGTGACCTGTAGGTTCAGTATGATTGGTGGTATGTTAGCATCTTGAGAGACCCCTGGCGATATTTGCCAGGGATCGAAATCTACGCGGTCACCTACCGTATCGCCAAGACCCATAGGATTCAGCGTTGGATGATATGGGCCGGTCGGATCTCCCCACCAGTTATTCTCGGCGCCGACTACTGCCAAGGAATCCACATTGCGGATTCCAAACCCGACATTCCACGTTATATTGCAGTTATCTACCGTTGGTGCGGATGTATCACAGCAGTATATGCCATCACCAACGTTGAATGATATTGTGCAACTGTCGATAAACGGTGAAGCATTGCTGCTGTATATTCCACCACCATGGCCACCTGCCGTATTCATAGTAATGGTATTACCTGTAAGAGTTGGGGATGAGCTACCAATGTAAACACCACCGCCCCATCCAGGGGAAAACATACCGTATGGTGCTTCATTGTTGTTGATGAAATTATCTTCGATGATAGATGATGTATCACACCAGCATGATATCCCACCGCCAACTCCCCAAGCATAGTTGCCGTTAATCGTGTTGCCAATAATCTCAGCGCCAATGCTGTAATAGCAGCAGATGCCACCACCGAGACCAAACACACTATTAGCGTTTATCGTATTGTAAGTGATGGTTGGCGAAGAGCCGCTGCCACAATAGATGCCGCCGCCCCGTACCGGGAAAATCTCATTAGCGCTGTTCCCGGTGATTGTATTGTTAGTGATGGTGGGCGAAGAGCTATCCCAACAGCCAATCCCCCCGTTAAAGCCGCTTTGGTTGTCTGCTATCACGTTGTTGGCGATCATTGGAGAAGCATTATCATGACAACATATGCCTCCACAATCATTTCCTGTATTGTCAGAGATTGTATTGTAAGTGATGATTGGATTGGAAGACCCGTAGCAACGTATACCACCGCCACAGCTATTTTCCCTAATGTAATTGTCAGTTATGGTCGGTGACGCATTAATACAGCGAATGCCACCACCCTCATAGTTATCTCCATGCTGTATCGTAAATCCTGCAATCTTAGTTGTGCTGTCAACAGACGTGGCGCACGATATGGCGGTGGTAATTTGGTTACCATCGATGATCGTTGTATCAGGACCTTGTTCGCTGATGAGCTTTATCCCTTGTGTGTTCGGCCAGAGTATGTTCTCATAGTAAATTCCTGGCCCCACAAGCACTGTATCGCCGGCAGAGCACAGGTTGATTCCTGATTGGATTGAGTTGAGTGTCGAGTCTGGGTGGACATACCAGACTAGTGCATATACCACGTTCGTGCACAAAAGCGCAGCCATCACAACGATTATGTTTATGTGTTTCATTTTGCCCTCCTTTCACCGCCACCTTTGCCCTCACCCCATAAGGGAGAGGGAGAAGGAGAGGCAAGGGCGGGGGTCAATGCTGTTTTGCTATTATCTAACATATAGCATCTTCTCCGTTGCTTCATAGTCGCCTATCGTTAGCTTGATGAAATAGACGCCGCTTGGTAATTTCTTGTTTGCGCTATCGACGCCATCCCACGATAGCGTATTGCGTAGTGCGTCAGGCGCGAGGCGAAAATCTTTCACTAATTTTCCTGTAGCATCATAGATCTTCAATTCTATGCTCTTTGTTCCATGCGCCATGCTAAAGCTGATATTCGTCAGCTTTGAGAATGGATTGGGGTCAATCCGTAGCGTGTGCTGTGATGGCTCAGAAATGTGGCTTTCTTCTATAGAAGTGATCGAATCCACCAAGACCTCACCAGTAAGAATATCATTACCTGGCCTTGGGTCAGGGATTGCAATCATGCAAGTCGTAGTACATGTGCCAAGTTGAGTAGGCATCCAACTATCAAACGATAGTTCGGCAGTTGAATCAGATCCCAGATATATGCTATTCGTATCAGAGTAGTTCTCGATGGCAAAAGAGACAACAATTGTGTTGCCGCTAGTGCCATTATTCCGAAGCAATATCCTCGGCTCCACTGCCACGTTCTGAGCAACAACACCACGGGGCGATAAGATTTCTAAGACCTCAAAATCAGACAATGATACGAAGGCCGATGAATCACAACAATTGTTAGTTATGTCTTCATCATAACCACCGCCACCAACACATCGGACATCGAGTGATCTGCGCTCTAAGGCGGTCCAGTCCGCGAATGAAACCGTATCGGTTTGTCCAGGGTTAAGTGGCCCTATTTCCCGGCTTTCGCCATACCAATCACCAATGTAGAAAGAAACCCAGGTTGTATCGATGGCTGTGCTTGTGGCATTATTACGTCTCACCGCATAGGGAGTTATGCCTGTACAGGGAGCAACTGTATCGGCTGGAGACAGAATCGAGCAGATCTCTAACTCTGGATCCTGTGGGGGCATTGGGGTTAAGGAGATATCTACACCAGAATAATCGTAAGAGAAGCCTGAGTACGATGAGGTCGCTGTTGGTATCAGGACTATAGTGTCATGCCACGACGTGGGTAGTACTGACCAGTAATCAAGACTATCCATCATATATTGCTTGTGCCCGGTTGGAGGACTATACCCGACGTGCCAGACCCGCCATCCCGCGTTGGCATTGGCAACAAATGAGCTTTTAAGTAGATAATCAGGGGTCGTATAGAACTCGATGAAACTCGTGCCACCCGGTGCATAGATATAATCTGTGCCTTGATTACCCGAACCTGGCCCGTTATGTTTATGACTTGGATCGACATAACTGGTTGGCCACAAATGTGATTCGGAGAAATGATTGATTGTATCTGCTCTATTGCCGGTGAAATAACGCCAGACCGCATATTCCCCTAAAGCCATTTTCAAATCAGAATCATAGAATTTTAGGACTGAATCAATCGCCGCGAGCGTATTATACGCTCCCATTTGTCCGATTCTTTCCCAGATCAATCTCAGACATGTAATGCTGTAATATTCATGCAAGAACCTTGCCCAAAGAAAGCCAGCATATTCATAATTATTAGTAGTATTCGCTATGGACAAATTGGGGCTTAAAAGTGGATTAGGAGATGTATTCAACATGTAAATGTGTATGTTGACATCGTCATAGCAAATGTCTTGCATCCAGGTCGCAACATTCTCATACCACCAGTTGTATTGAGTACTGTATCTGCCTTGGCACGCATGATTGAACTCATGGGCGACAGTAGCACAAAGGCTATACAAGGAGTGGGTATTTTTTATGAGTATATATGACGTACTGCCTGTTGGGTATGGATCTGGATACGGTGATTCCCAATAACAGATACCTGCATAAACTATGTTTTGAATATATATATCGTACCGGCTATCCGGTCCGCCGGCGTCTGGAGGTACAGCAGCCCACCCCAAACCTCCTATCTGTTTTGCCCAAGAAAATTCAGCATAAATCGCTGTAGATTCAGCAAAGGCACGCGTGCACGAGTGAGTACCGGTCGTGTCGAAGTGTATAATGAAATGAGGCGTGTAGATGTATTTTGGACCATCCGGAGGACGTACCCTCATATCGCCACGTTGAAACATTTCAAAGGCTTCCTGGGTTCCGCATTTTGTATCCGTTTCAACAAAGGCCGTGGCCACACTTGCAATAATGAAACTCACGAATAATAATTTCAAAATATATAGTCTTGCCATTCCAGCCTCCTCGAATGACATTGTCGTCTTTTCTCTAGTATGTCAAGTAGACCCATTTTCTTTTTGCTTTATCTACCTTATCAGCAGCAACTTCTCCGTCGTACTGCAGTCGCCTGCCCTGAAATTCACGAAGTAAATACCGCAGGGCAATCTTCTGTTCTGATAATCGCGACCATCCCACTGAATGACTGATTCACGATCCATGATACACGATTCATGATGAAAAGATCGCACCAAACGTCCGGCGGCGTCGTATATTTTCAATGTGGGTTTTCGCATTTCGAAATTCGAATTTCGCAATTTCTGTTGCATGTATCCTGGATCATGAATCGTGTATCTGATAGTGGTGTAATGGTGGAATGGATTAGGGGTAGCCTCTAGGTTCAGAACGATTGCTGCTGCTTCTTCGTATTCCTCGACACCTGGGTTTGTGAGCCAGGGATCGAAGTCAACATAATCAGTCACTGAATCACCCAGACCACCCGGGTTGGCTGTGGGATGATAAGGACCACTTGGATCTCCCCACCAATTATATTCAGCATTAACAGTACCTCCTGATACACCGTTACGGACCCCGTAGCCTATGTTACCCACGATGTTGTTGTAGTTAATTACCGGTTCGGCTCCAGCGTAGCAGTACACACCACCACCGCTATTGCTGTCTATGCAACAACTCTGGATAGTTGGTGAAGATTCAATGCAGGAAATGCCACCACCACCACTTGCCGTATTGTTCCTAATCGTATTGCCGGTGATAGTTGCTGAGGCTACACTGTCATATCCGAGGGCGATGCCCCCACCAATGTTGAGAGCTGAATTATCAGTGATGATATTATCAGTAATTGTTGGAGACGACTCAAAGGCAGCTCCAATGCCACCGCAATCGGTGGCTGTGTTTTGAGTGATCGTATTACCAGTAATAAACGGAGCAGATGCATTACACGCGATGCCACCACTCCACGTGCCTGCATGGTTAAGGCAAATGGTATTATTAGCGATGATCGGCGAAGAGTTGTTAGTACAACGGATGCCCCCACCATGAACGATGGCTGAGTTACCCGTGATGCTGTCGTGAGTGATGGTTGGAGAAGACCCATCTACACAGTGGATACCAGCGCCAAAGTCAGCATATCCATTTTGAATAGTAAATCCATTGATTATAGTAGTAGAATCTACTCCCGTGTCAATCAATATTACCCGTCCGGTCCCACCTCCATCAATGAATGTCGTATCAATACCGTATTGACTTACAAGGTCTATGCCCTGTGTGTTCGGCCAAACGATGTGTTCAGAGTAGATTCCGGGACCCACAAGCACGGTGTCTCCGGTTGCACATGAATCCAGACAGTCCTGGATGCAGTTCATTGCGGAGTCTGGATGGACATACCAGACCGTTGCGTATGCTGTGCTGAACAGTAATACAGCGATCACTGTTCCTATGATATTCTTATGCTTCATGTTTACCTCCTTTTTTGTACTGTTTCTCTACACAAATTGATGTACACAGATTGGATCCCATGCAGACAGAGTCCAATCTCTTGGATACACCCCCACCTTTTTCCTCCCCCATTAATGGGAAGGATGGTAGTTGACTAGTAGCCTCTTCCATCAAGGGGGAGGATGGTAGTTGAATAGTTTCCTCCTTCGTCAAGGGGGAGGAAGGCGGTTGAGTAGTCTCCTCGCCCGTCAAGAAAGGGGAAAAGCCATTGTGGTCATTCGCCACAGACTTCTGAGAAATAGCCATCCGGTTCGGAACAGCCTTACTAGCATATGCAGAGTCCAAATACCATATCTCACATGTGAGGATGATTATCGATATGGAAGCGACAGAATATTTTCTGACCTTTGACCTCTTGGGTTTGTGTTGTCTTAGTATCATTACCCAGGTACGAAGCAAGATTCGTGCCAAGTGTTTGCTTGCAGGAAAAACAATGTAATTGAGGGTGTTTTGATTATGATGGTCGCATAATACTCATCCTAACTTGATAATCTAGACCATATTTGGTCTCCGCTTATGGCCAATCTTTGGAATTGACAATATTATGTTGTGCTGGGAATAAGAGACCAACTATGGTCTATTTTGCGCCACCCAGACGTTATTTGGTCATACCGAGCTTTTTCATTTTGCCGCGAAGCGTTGTGCGGGGAATGCCCATGAGCTTGGCGGCTTCAGTCTGGTTACCCGCAACCTGTGATAAGATCGCGCTGATGTATTCTTTTTCAAGTTGATCATAGGTTGGAGGTTTTGCCTTTGTAGCTTTGGTTCCGACAGGACCATATGTGGTTGCTGTCAGGGCTGCTCTGACCTTATCTGAAAAGTCATTTAGTTGAATAGTGCCGCCTGATTTGGCATATATTACGGCGCGTTCTACCTCGTTCTCCAGTTCCCGCACATTATTTTCAGCCCAATCATACTTACTTAAAGCCTGAAGTGTTCGCGTATCAAAACCTTGCAAAGACTTCCGCTTACCCGTTGCGTATTTCTCCAGAAAGTGTTGAGCCAAAACAGGAATGTCTTCACGTCTATCGCGTAATGGAGGAACATTAATCGTGATGACATTTATCCGGTAGTAGAAGTCCTGCCGGAATTTTCCTTGTTGAATTGCCGTCTGCAGATCTTCGTTGGTTGCGCAGATGAGCCGGACATCGACTCTGTGTGAAGTTGTTCCGCCGACTCGCCGTATTTCTCTGTCCTGAAGAACACGCAGTAATTTAATCTGCATAGCTTCACTGGTATGATGAATTTCGTCCAGAAAAAGCGTGCCCCCATGTGCAGCTTGGAACAAACCTGGTTTGTCCACTGCACCGGTGAACGCCCCACGGAGGCTTCCGAATAATTCAGCCTCCAAGAGTGTTTCGGGTAGAGCACCGCAATTGATAGCCAGAAACGGTTTTGCTTTTCTATTTCCGTTGTAGTGTATGGCCTTGGCGATAACTTCCTTACCTGAACCAGATTCTCCAGTAAGGAGGATTGTGCAGTTATCGTTGAGCACATGTTGCATCCTTTCGAAGACCTCTTGCATCGGCTTGCTATTGCCTATCACGCTCGGGAATTCATACTTAGACTCAATTTCTTTGTGGAGCCTTATGTTTTCAGCCACGATTGTTTGCATTAGACTGGTATTATTGATGGCAACAGCTGTAAGGTTGGCAAATGCCTCGAGAAAAGCTACATCTTCTTGAGCGAAAGCTTTCTTGCCGATACGTTGGTCGACATAGAGTGTGCCCAGCGGCCGGGTTGCTTCAGGTACGATGAGGGGAACACAGATAAAGGATAATATATGAAGCTCGCGCACGCTGTCTTTATCTTTGAATCCGACATTTTCGTCTATGTCGGGACTCAGCAACGTTTTCTTACGCCTAAGTGTTTCTTTGACGATACTCTTACTGAATCTGATGTCCTCGTCCTTGAGTGACTTGGATGCAACCGTGCGATAATTCTCCCCAGCTTCATCGGTAAGAATGAGGAGTCCCCGTTCAGCTCCGATATTGCTTATTGCGGAATTGAGGATCTCATCGAGTAGCGTCTGTAGGTCCTTGATCCTGTGGATCTTGTGGTTTACTTCAAAAAGTGCCATCAAGCGGTCTTGTGATAAGCTCATCATTCTTCCTTCTTCTTCAGTACTGCGACCCTTGTCCTCGCGGCGTTCACATCATTCAAATATGCATCCGATTCTTTCAATATATTGATGTATTTTTCATATTCGGCAATTGCCTGCTTGTATCGCCCCTTCTTTTCATACAGTTGTGCGAGTCGGTAATGGTATTTGGGATTGATGAGGAGCCACTCGCCTTTCTTAGGATCGAGAGTCACCAAATTTTCATATTCCTTTATCGCTTTTTCGATTTCTCCTTTGCGCACATAAGTTCTGGCCAGCACGTCACCATTCAAAAACAGGTTAATTGCCCCGATATTCGCCTGATGAAAGTCGGGTCGTCCTATAGACGGTATGTTTTTGCATACTTGTATTGCTTTCTCTAATGAGTCTTGACTGAGCAGCAGTTCAGCATATGTAAGATAATGATGAAATTCTATCCAGTGTGCTTTTCGGAAAATCTTTGGAATGAGGGCTTCGATCACGTTTAGTCTTGACCTGCATGATTCGTATTTGCCTTCCTCCACATCGATCAGGGCAAGGCAGCAGTTGCAGTAAGCAGTAGCCCATGTCGTTTGAAGCCATCCAGATACACTAAAAGAATCAAGCGCATTCTGTACAAACCTTCTGCTACTTCCATAATCTCCGAGTTCATAATACAATGCGCCGTTTGTTATCTCCATGCTATAGAGACCGAATTTGTGTCCAGCACCTTCCCATAGTTCGGTCATCATTTTCAGATTGTGCTCCCATTGCGCATGGTTTCCTTGCCAGGAGTTGAGAAATGCTTTCCAACTGTATCCCGATCCACGTTTACCAAGGGCTGGTGCATTGGTGATAAAGGAATCGCACCATTGCAGGGCATCGTCGTATTTTTCTCTTAGTGCATATAAGTAAGAAAGCTTCATGGCTGAAATGACATAATCTGGGCTGATCTGCAACGCTTCTTTGTACGAAGCGATGGCTTCATCATGGTTTCCCATATGGAAATAGATATCGGCCATTGTGTCAAAAGTGTTGGCATCATCAGGGTATGCGGATTGATATTTCTTGAAATAGTGCAGCGCCTTATCGTACGCCTCCATATCCATGTATGTATAGGCCATGCCGGTTAGAGCCTCACCAAAATTAGGATCCAATTCCAGGCTTTTACGATACACTCTGATCGCCTCATCTGGAAGCCCGTTCCGACCGAAAAAGTAACCCAGTTCAGTATATGCGCGTTTCTCATTGGGGTACTTCTGTACTATGAGACTGAGAATTCGCCCATATTTTTCCCAATTTTCCTCAATAGTCCCGGCATATGATGCCTCAATATAAAGGCTTTCGCTTTCGGTTGCTTTGTAGGAAAATTCTCTTGCTTTTTTGAGGGCTTGCTCGCTTGCAATATCCTCTCTCAGCCCCCCAAGTGTCCAGGCAAGGTAGAGATAAGCCGTTGCGAATGTTGAATCAATCGATACCGCCGTCTCAAAGTGGCGGCGCGCCTCAGGTGTATTGTATCGGTCCAAATTTTCTCTGCCTTTTATGAAGTGTGTGTATGCCTCCATTGATGACGTGGTGGCATCAGAGATTCTTCGCTGATCTTCCAAAGCTCTTTCTTCAGGCACGCCAATACCGATCGATATGTTGTAGCTCAATTCATCGATTTGACTGATGAGTATACTAGCGACACTCTCGCCTGTCGAAGTGGTGCTCTTCAGGATCTTCTTCGTCTTTACATCCAGGACTTTCGCATCGGTGGCGAATATGTCACCTGCCTTGGTAAAGCTTCCCAAGACGATATTCTCTATACCTTGATTACGGCATATTTCAAAACCGCTCTCGTCGTCTATTAGCTCTTTACCTGCCGCCCTAGCTAGATCGTGCATCCGCTCCCAGGTTATGACGTCCAGCTCTCCGGTTTCTTGAAGGCTGGTTATCAGCAGATTTGGAATTGCCACGGAGAGATAGGCAAGATCGTTCTCACCAGAGAGATTCTTGAAAGCCATTACAGCGACGGCCCTTCTTTTTTCCTCTGGAATTTTAGGAAGGAACACTTGCCTGACAACTATTATCGCAGACACGGCCAGGGCAAAAACCGCGGTAGGTATAAATATTTTGCTGATCTTCTTCATAGCTGTTTGCTTTCCAATAACTCGTTGGGGTAGTACGAAACCTGATTCACGACCGATCGTACATAGATCAGTGATCAATGTTGTGGTATCTTGATATCTTTGCTTCGTGTTTTTCTGAATCATGCGTTCGATTGTGTTTTCTAAGGCGTCAGGTATGTCTGCGCGCAGTTTTCTAACCGATTCCGGCTGTGTATTGAGGATCGAATAGAGTGTGACGCGCCAATTTTCTCCCCTGAACGGCAGTCTGCCAGTAAGCATTTCATAAAGAACGATTCCTAATGACCAGATATCGGTTGTTTCATCGACATCTTTGCCTTGAGCCTGCTCCGGAGACATGTATGCAATCGTACCTGCTGTCGTTCCTTCTTTAGTTATTCTTGTTTCACCGGCCAGTTTAGCCAGACCAAAATCCAAAATCTTGACTTCACCTTCTTCGGTAATAAATATGTTGCCCGGTTTAATGTCACGGTGAATAATGCTTTTCGAGTGCGCTTTGAGAAGTCCCTGTGCGACTTGCAGGGTTATTGTTATGGCTTGATCGACTTGCAGGGGTCCTCTTTCAATTCTTTTCTGCAAGGTTTCGCCTTCGTAGTACGTCATGCTTATGAAGAGCTGGCCTTCATCAGTTTCGTCGATTTCGTGAATGTTACTTATGTTTGCATGGTCGAGAGCCGAGGCAGTCTGCGCTTCTTTGATGAAACGCTGTTTGGCAACAGTGTTCCGCGTCAAATCCTGAGGTAGGAATTTTAGGGCAACCATACGCTTTAGTTTGATGTCTTCGGCCTTGTACACGACACCCATGCCGCCGCCGCCGATTTTCTCAAGTATTTTGTAGTGCGATATTGTCTTCCCGATCATCCGATTTCCCCGTTTACTACAATCCAGATCATTATAGTATATGGCAGTTGATTGTCAATATTGGATTGAAAGAGCCCTGCTTTTGGATGAAAAACGAGGTTTAAATAGGGCTAGAATATAGTCTGTATTGCTACTGCGTTATCCCACCTTTTGAGTAGAAATACCTATCGCCGCGATTCTCGGCACAGATGATCTCGGTCTTACCCTTTCTTTCTGCTGCCTGCTCGGCGAAGTTTCTGTATACCACTTCGCGTTCGCGTGAATGCAATGGGAACATTATCCTCGGTCCCACTGTTTCGATGGTCAACAATGCTT
>Ga0209536_100003692_pt1 | contig 24476 bp, 22 predicted proteins | sample DeeMarSeWOR28_12_FD_187461 | JGI IMG/M metagenome (GOLD analysis project Ga0209536, IMG submission 187461) | Marine sediment microbial communities from White Oak River estuary, North Carolina - WOR-2-8_12 (SPAdes) (version 2) | ecosystem: Environmental > Aquatic > Marine > Intertidal zone >...
GACAATCCATTCCATGGTTATGATGCGCTTGTTATCGACGGATATCTCCCCAAATCCGGAGACAACAGACCGCGTTGGAAAGAGATGAGCGATTCCCCAAAGTGAAATGAAAGCTGAACCCGAATAAAGCAAAACCTGGTTAAGCATAGCCTGTCTCCCCAGATTGCCGGATTTTAAATAATAAATACCTGTAACTTGAGCTCAGGTGCAATTTGCTGGCATCTTGATCAACAGCGCTGCTTTTGGCATCAGATACCGATGGCTTAGGCAGTTTTCACTGGTCATTTTCTATGACCATAGCTTCCTCCAGATTTGCACGCAAGCAAATTTTTAATGGCCCAGAAAAATATCCGGCTCCATGTCATATTTTCAGATTGAAATAACAAAAAAACTTAGCTATTGTCGCCCATTCAGGATCTATTTGACCCTGTCCCGGATGGCGAAAGTGACTGCAGCCAGGGCAAAGCAGGGACAAAAAGATGCGATTTAACAATCTACTGTCGGGGGCTGGAATATTTATGAAAGTAGCTCTTATTGCGCCGCCTTATCCGCTGGAAGAAGGGCCTTCGGCCCCTTTGGGGCTCTGCTATGTTGCCGCCGCATTTGAAGCTGCAGGCGCGGACGTCAAGATTCTTGATTTTATTGTTCGAAGATACTCACCTGAAAAGCTGATCGCGGAATTGTCTTCATTTGCTCCGGATGTGATCGGCATCACCTCGGTTACCCTGAATTTCTATGCGGCGGCTTCTATTATCAAGACTGCCAAGACGGCGTTTCCATCGGCAATTACGGTCATGGGAGGGCCTCATGTGAGCATTGACTATGAAAGTACGTTGAAGCAATATCCCGAAATTGATCTTATCGTCGTTGGGGAGGGTGAACAGACCATCGCCGAACTGCTCCCGATGATTCACAATCGTATGGCCTGGGCCGATATCAAAGGCATTGCATACCGCCATGAACATGAGATTATAGCCACCCGGCAGCGGGAGCTCATCGGTAATTTAGACCTTTTGCCTTTGCCTGCCCGTCATCTCCTGCCGATGTCCAGATACCTCGCTCTGGGCTTTCCAATTAGCATCATCACCAGCCGCGGGTGCCCCAACCGTTGCATTTTCTGCCAGGGGCAACGCATGGTAGGCAGCCGCATTCGAAACCGAAACGCCAAACTTGTGGTCGATGAGATAGAGAACCTGCTTGCCTATGGTTTTGAGCGCATCAATTTTTCCGATGATTTTTTTACTTCCAATGTGAGGCGGGTGAAGCAAATCTGTGAGGAGATTCGCAATCGTCACTTAAGTTTCAAGTGGACGGTATTTGCAAGAGCAGATTCCGTAGACATGAAACTGCTGACGGTGATGCGCGATTCGGGCTGTGATACCGTTTTTTTTGGCATCGAATCCGGAAACCAGCAGATGCTGGATCGGATTAAGAAGCGGATCAAACTCGACCGGATTCGGCAGGCGGTGGCTGATTGTAAAGCCGTCGGAATGAGTGTTTTTGCTTCATTCATAGTAGGTCTGCCCGCTGAATCCATGCAAACATTAATGGATTCCCATAACTTTGCAAAAGAATTGGATGTCACCTACGGCTATCACTTTCTGGCACCATTTCCCGGAACCGAGATAATGGAAAAAATGGGTGATTACGACCTGCAACTGCTTACAAGGGACTGGTCGATGTTTGACGCCAACCGTGCTATCGTGCGCACATCCCACCTGATGCCGGAGGAAATTGAAGATTTTGTTGAGAACTTTTATATGAAAAATATTCGAGAGTGCGATGCAGATATAGAAAACCGCTACAACAGTGGGAAATTGAGCCCATCCGAGCGGTTGAACTATTTCGGCAAAAAGAAACTGGGAATTGTCTACAGGCTTCTTTCAGAGGACCTTATCGAAACGACTGCACCCATTCCCGCCTCAGAAGCCGGTGTAGCTCCGGAAGTAGGGCTTTCTGAAAAGATTTCATCAAGGATAGACAAGCCCCGGGAATTTGTTCTGGAAAGTATCCGGCACCTTGTAGAGCGGGGTTACTTGAAGCAGGCTATCGATGACAATCATTGGGTATGGCACTGGGCATGATAATTGATTGATTGTTTTACTTGAGCGATGCAATTTCGTATCTCCGTCTTCAAAAAAAATCATCTGGGAGTGTGTCGAGCACTTTGGCAAGTTTATGATATACGAGATCATTTATAATTTTTCTATCTCCATTCTTGGTTTAATTGGGAATATTATTCTTTAGCGGCTGAAAAAAATCTCTCCGACTCTATTCTCTTTAAAGTCTCAGAAAAAGTGATTGCCGGTTCCTCCATGTTTGGTTTTTCCAATAATGATATAGCCTCTTCCGGGCAGGTTGAAACACACAGTCCGCAGCCTATGCACCGCTCCTCTATCAGTTCTGAGACGTTATCTTTTAGTTGAATAGCATCCATGGGGCAACGTTCAATACATTCTCCACAAGCTACACATAGTTCTGGATCAATGTTTGACCTGTAATATGTATGAACAAATTCAGAGGGCCTGTCTGACATTTTTGCGTACCTTAGGGTCGGACAGCAGCAGGCACAGCAGCAGCAGATAGCGGACACAGTTTGAGTGTTCGTGGGCTGCAAAACCAATCCGATTTCTTCGGCCCGATCTATCAAGCTAAGGGCTTCGTCCGTGCTTATTTTTCTTCCCATATTATTATCTTGATAATATTGAGCAAAATCCCCGAATCCGATGCAAGTTTCCTTAGGTTTGAAGCATTCATGGCCCAAAAGCTTTTGCTCTTTGCTGCATATGCATTCTGCCACACAAATGTTTTCTTGAGCCATAACCAGTTCTCTGACTTTATTGTAGTTGGCTACTGTCGATTTTGGAGTAAAAGCAGATCCCACCGGAATTACACGCATCTGTGAAGTTTTTACAGCAGCTAATGACATGCCCAAATAAGGTAGATATTCCTCAAATAATTCGCAAAATTCTTTATCAAGATTATTTAGCTGAAATTCGTACACTCCCACGACGAATTGGAAAGCTTGATAAAAAATTTTCCCATCTCTTTTTATTCTATAGATAAGACCTTTTTGGGCTAACTCTTCAAGTTTTTGGGATAACTCTGACTCATCATGATTAATCCGTTTCGCTATTATCGAAACTTCTTCCGGATCGCTTTTTAGCTTCATAGTTAGCTTTGCTTGTTCCGGTGTGAATAATTTTTTTAAAATCTTTATTTCGACACCCGTTGGGGTCTCCGGAAAACCGGATGGCATCGTGTCCATGAAATTTCGTAGTTCTGAATAAATATTTTCACTCATCTCTTTTTCCTCCTTTAATTTGGGGTTTTATGGGGTGATGATTTATCGATACTCGGATCAGTATTGTTTCAGTCAAAAAATTGTAAATATCGATCCGTTCTCTCTGCCGTTGCCAAATCGGATACGGCCCCCCTTATAAAAGCGCACTTCTTGGTCGTGAAGCGATTTGGGTTCCCTTTAAAAAGTAATAATCTTATCGCTTTCTTTGATTAGACTATAATGGGAATTGTTCCGAGTCTGATTCTTCATATTTGACTGACGGCCCATAAAAAAAGATCCTGACATCTTCCATTCCCTCGAGCATCATGTAATGTCTCACCGAAACTTTTGGACGGAAAAAGTCTCGAAATCGGTTGGTTTTATGCCCATGCCATGCAGTGATAATTGAAATATCTATTTTCGAGTTAACGAAAAACTAATCCAGATCCAACCTTTCTTTACACTGATTGCATTTTACGGCTCCGCGGAAAACTTTGTTGCCGCATTGAGGACAAAAATAGCGGGCCTCTTCAGCTCGAATCCATCTCTCAGTACCGACTTTTCTTCTATATGGGACAGCCCGCAAAATCACCCTTTTGCCCACACTCATGGAAAAATTTTCAATATGCTCGCAGGGAAATTCGTTACATCGATGACATCCGGCATACCCTCTTTTTCCCGCACAATCTCGAATCTCACACTGATTGCAATGCATAAACAGGTCATCAGACAGGCATCCGCTGCATCGAATATCTTCTGCTGTAAGATTTTCGCTATTCGGGAGAGTCCCCTTGCCGGGAATTCCTCCCTTGTAAAGATCCACCAGCCTTTCCTTGAATTTTTGGTTACTATCGCGATGAGCAATATAAATGGCACAGACTCCGCAATAAAGGCCGCAGGGTGAAACAAAATCTGGATTTATTTTCATAATTACAATCCTTTACTGTGCTCTTAAGATGATATTTTTTACGGTAACCGAGACATTTCACAAATCCACGCAAATTTTGCATATTTTGAAAAGCAATCTGCGTGATAGCGTCAATCATCAGGGGTCCTGGTGGTGGTCTGCTGAATGCGAATGTTGCGCGCTCTGGCTGGGGAATCGAAAACAGGTATGATCTCAAATTCAACGAGATCACTCCATTTCTCAATCCAGAGATTGAACAACTCAGGATGGTCTGTTTCCATCAGCTGGAAGCAGCGTTTCCCGTCCTCTGTAAGCCATGAATCGATGTATTTAAGCCCGTCGGGCAACATACGCCCTTTTGCCTCATGGCGAGCATAGACTTTTTTTTCCGACCCTGGTTTGAACATCTCGATAACCATGTACTTCAATTTTGTCTCCGCACGTTCCTCGAATTGGCTGCCCGACAATGAAAAAAAGTCCGCACAGGTCGCTAAAAATAAATGGCCGAATTTAGGTCTTCGGTTAATCCCAAAAACTCAGCAAAACAGATTGATAAAAAATAACAAAACTCCGCTCCAGGACGCCCAGGGACGAAGTTTTGGTTCAACGGGGGGAGATGGGCGTGCGCCAACGGTTATTCAGGAAAAACTTCTACCGGCCGTTTGGTGCTTCCGGTGGCGTTGGGATACGGGCTCCAAATATGGGCTTTCTCCCCGGTTTTGAGCAAGTGGTCGGCTTCTTCGTTGAAAGCGTTGAAGCGATTCTTTACCTCGTAAAAACCATGCCACCAGGCATAGTCCGGGGCCATCATCATTGCGCCCATGCGAGCTCTCCGGCCCTCGTGATGCCAGAGCTCATAGAACTGCAGCTCTAGATGCTCGTCAAAAAATTTCGAATTATCCAGCAGTCCCTTGCTGTAGAGCTCATCCAGTTTGGCCTTGACCGGTTTGTAATAGACGTCATTGTACTCCATAACCGCTTTATCGAAACCATCATAGAAATCGTTAATCCAGGAGTCACCATGGCACTGCTGGCAGATGGCTTTCATCTTGTTACGCTCTGTCTGCCAGTCGGATTTGGCCGGGAACGGTTTGAAATCTTCGGGACGGACGGTCAACGGGGCCTGGGTTTCCCAGGAAAGCCGTTCGGTGACATCATGACTGGTCAGCACCTTGCCGGAGCCTGACATGTGGCAGGCCGCACAGGTCGGTGCCCGATAGTCGACACCGGCTGTCCAGGTGCCGCCGGCCGCGCTAAAATTGTATTCACTCTTGTAGGCGTGATACATCGTCCCGTGCTTGGACTCTTCGTAAATTTCGATCTGGGGGTGGTCGGGCCCCAGATGGCACTGGTCGCAGGCTTCGGGCATGCGGGCTTCGGCCACCGAAAAGCGGTGACGGGTGTGGCAGGATGTGCAGGCGCCTTTGCTGCCATCCGCATTGATGCGTCCGACACCCGCATTGGGCCAGGTGGCCGGATCGATTTTTCCGCTTTCATCGATCTTGATTATCGTGCCGTGGCAGCTGAAGCAGCCGGTTTTGCGTTCATTTTCGGAGTTCATCCCCTTGTTCAGCCAGGGATCCAGTTTCCACATAATTTCAATGGTATTGGCATGCTTGGAACGGCTGTACTGGGTGACTTCGTCGGGGTGGCAGCGCGAGCAGTCTTTGGGCGTCACGATGGAAGCAATGGGCACTTTGTACTTCGCCTCACCATAAGGCATGTCTGAACGGCTGTAGTATTGCTCATGCCCCTTGGCGATATCGGTATCGCCGGGTTGCACCAGATGGCAGTCCAGACAGGATATGTTGGCGTTTGCATGGCGGCTTTTGGCCCAATCAGCGAACAATCCCGGTGTGGTGGCGCGATGACACTCGATGCAAGCGACCGCCTCCGGCGCGATGCTGCGCTCAATGCGATATTCCTTTACCCTGGGAAAATTGGTCTGCTGGGCTATCACCGACAAGGGCTGGGCGCAAACCAACGAAAGTATGACCAGAATCTCTAATATTCGGATAAGGGGTATCTTTCTCATTTACCTGTCTCCTTTCCTGTTGATGGTCATATTTATCCACCGAAAATTATATACCCAGATTCTCAACCCGCAGGCCTTTGGCCTGATATGGCAACTTGCGATACTGACGGTACATGACGGCAACTTTGTCATCGTGAACCAGATCGTAATGGCAGTCAACGCATTTTTTCTCGTAACCCTCCCGTGCATAAACCACAGAGCGGTGGGCCAGCATCGCCCCACGACTGTTGGGCATGTTAAGCAAATTGCGGTGGCATTTTTGACATTCGGTGTTTTCAAAGGCAGCATACGCAGCTTTGCGAGCCTTCTCCCGCTCGTATCTTCCAACAAAAAAGTGGATCGCTACATCTTTGAGCCCATGGTAGGTTTTGGCGAAGAAAAAATCAAAAGTGTCCTGCGGAGCCGGCAGATGGCAGTCCATGCAATCCACCACCACGCCGGCGGCGTTGTTGACGTGGGTGGATTCTCGCCAGGCCCTGACGGCTGGCTTGATTTCATGGCAGGAGGCACAAAATTCAGGTGTCGAAGTACGAACCATGGTGTAATAACTGATGCTGAACAAGGGAAACGCGATCAGAACACCAATCAATATCAGGATGATCGGTTTGATGGCCTTTCCCAGGGCGGGCCTTTTCCCTTTAGATTCAGTGCCGGCTTCTTTCATAGCCCCTCCTAAATGGTGCGCCGTTTCGGCCGGTGAGAAAATCGGGTTCGGCGCATTCACCGGCAGAGAGCGCTGGAAACGGTGCTACTGGCAGGGTGTCGGCGCCATCAAGTTATTGTTTGAAATGAATATGTAAAAATAAATATGTAAAATTGATGTTATGTGCCAAGCAGCAATAATGTGAGAATTGTAACACCCGAATGAACAGATGTGGGATTCGCAAACTTCGATATTGAATAATCGATACTGTAGTCAGAGCGAAAAAACAAGCGAAAAATAGACCGGGCACATGAAACCGGATGATCAGAAATAGCGTATATGAACTCATGCAAGTGCATATATCGTCTGAGAAACTAAAATATCTTCAAACCACAAAAGTTGCTATACCTCCCAAATAGGCAAGGTTGCACATACCCCAGTTTTGTTTGAGCATCACTTTTATATATGTTAGGTTACGGCCTTCTCAAGTTAATCCGTCGCAGATGGAATTCAACAAGTCAGCCTTTGAAAGAAAAATGCGAACAAGACGGTTCAGGTTGTAGTTTCCAGCACATATGCAGCGACATGCGATAAACATGCTGGGTTGAAAATGGTATTGTGAGGGAGGAGCACAAATGCGAATGCAGGTCTTCCAGGGCGTTGTCTTTTTTCTGGTACTGGTTTACTGCAATCAGGTTTGCGGTCAGAGCATTACGGTCGGCCCCGACGGGAAGTTTGAAAAGCAAGTTATCAGCGTGCCTTATGCGTTTTATAATGAAAGCTTCGGCGTTGCCGGCGCTTACGCCTACGCTGTTACCGGATGGCCTCAGAAACAATCGGCCCTGATTGCCACCGCAATGGTCGGCACCCAGGGATCGGCCATGGGATTTCTGATGGGAAGAGATTATCAAATGCCTTTTACCCAAAGGCTGTTTTTGGATGCCATCGTTCAAGCGGGCTATTTCCAGGATGCCGAAATTTACACAAGCGGCAACCCGGATTTTCCGAATGAGCGTGCCGGCAGCAACGATTCCGACAAGGACAATTATATAGAAAGCGACGGCTGGGACAACTTTTTCCGGCTTCGTTTCAAATATTTGCTGCCGATCGGCCACGGCAAAGATCATATTATCACCACCCAGTCTGTCGACCGAGGATTGCTTGTGGATGGCGCAACCGGGGGCGAGTCCTGGAATCCTTTTGTGAGCGGAAAGACCTATTTCGAGATGAAACCTTTCTACCGGTTTCAGCAAGTCGACGGCGATGATGTTCAGGAGGATGTGAAAACCAACGGCCTGGAGCTTTCCCTGTTTCGCGACAACCGGGACTTTAAATTGAACCCATCCAGGGGCAACGCCCTGCGAGTGAAATTCAACCGTGATTTCGGGTGGTTTGACAGCTCGAATTCCTGGACGGTTTTTGATGCGGAGTTCACCAAGTATTTTTCGTTGGGAGAGTCGGACTGGTTTCGCCAGCGGGTGCTGGCCTTTGATTTCTGGACGGCCTATTCACCGACCTGGGATGAAAAAAGCGAAGGCAAAATCGAAAATGGGGCACCGTCTTTTGCCGGTGCCACCCTGGGGGGGCTGTGGCGTTTGCGGGGATACCCGTCGCAGCGATTCAGCGATAAAGCAGCCATTTATTATGCCGCGGAAATGCGCTTCATTCCGAACTGGAATCCGTTTGAAGGCTTGCCCTGGCTCCAGAAATACCTTGGCGTCCAGTGGCTACAGTTTGTGCCGTTCGCCGAAATCGGCCGGGTGGCGCCGAACTGGAGCGCAGAAGATCTGCATGAAGACATGAAATGGAGTGCAGGCCTGGGAGTGCGTTTCTGGGCCAAAGGCATTGTGGCCCGGATCGATTCGGCTGTGTCTGATGAAGGCTTCGGCGTTCAGATGATGGTTGCTCAGCCGTTCCAGTTTTGATCCTGCTGAAGGAAGAGGGAATTCATGGTTTGGAAATGCCGCTTGCAAATAAGCGGGATTTCGGATTACAGCCACCAAGAGCAGGCCGCAGTTCCGGGCAACTTCTATTGCCTCAAGGAAACGGTCCTTATAAATTCCGAATCTAGTCGCTTTTATAAATGGAGGTGGGTAATGCCCTCCCCCACCCCAGGGTCAGCTGGTGCAGTATTGTAATATTTCTAGTCCCTGGCCCTTAGTGCAAAAACGTCCGTGATGTTGATCTCCAGCATCTTGATGCTCGCCATAATTCTAACCATATTTCTGGTCAGGGCCGGAAAATTTTCTCCCAGCTGATTCAATTCCTCAGCCGTGCGTTTCAACAACTGGACCCGGGAATTGATCTGCTCTAAATCGAGTTGGGGCTGCATAGTCTTCTCTTATTTTTCTTTTTTTCTTAAATCTTTGAATCTTTTGGCTTTAACTTCATAGCGCGGAAGCGTTTCGCATCCGCAAATTTCAATATCATAACGCAGGTTCGTCTTCAGTCTGAGCTGATCGGAAAGTGTGGCCTCGATTAAACGGCACCGGTTCTGAGCCTCCGGCAGCACTTCCACCTTGAGCTGAATACGATCGGCATCACCCACTTTATCAACGATAACTTCGTATTCATCGCCCAGGCCATCAACAGCCCGGACAACCTCTTCAATTGCAGATGGCGCCAGCAGCACCCCTTTCACTTTGGTTATGTCATCGGCGCGGCCAACGACGCCCCCTTTGATCAGCCGTGAGGTTCGGCCACATGGACAGGCCTCCTTGGACCATTCGATAACGTCTTTTGAATCAAACCGCACGCAGGGCTGCGCCTGGCGATCCAGAGCTGTTATAATCATCCTGCCCTGGCGGCCGGGCTCCTCGATAATCTCCCCGGTTTCCATATCGGCGATTTCTACCAGAAAGAGGGCTTCATTCACGTGCATACCGCCGGGCTGCTCTAAACACTCAAAAGACCAGGCCCCGATTTCCGTGGCCCCTGCGTGATCGTAGACTTTTGCTCCCCAGGCATCCTCCAAACGCCTTTTGGTACTGGGAATACTGGCACCGCATTCACCGGCACATGTGATCTTGTTGATGGTCAGATGTGCCGGGTCAAGATTCATCTTCATGCGGGCTGTCTCAGCCATTCCCAGGATATATGTCGGCGTTCCCATCATGGCTGTGGCCCGCAACTCCTGAATTTTGAGGATGCGTGCTTTTGTATCCAGAACTCCGCCCGGTATAACCTCGCATCCGATCTTTTCAGCAGCATAATGTCCGGCCCAGAAAGCAACGAAGATATTATAACCAAATGGAATAAACACCTTGTCCATAGGACGATACCCTTGTGCCCAGAGTATGGTCGACCAGCATTCCATCCACCATTCCCAGTCCTGCCAGGTATCCGGTTGGTAAACGGGCTGGCCGGTGGTCCCGCTGGTTTGGCGAAAAACAGTGACCTCCTCGAGGGGAACACAGAGGGCATCGCCATAGGGAAAGGGTTCCTTGCCCTGGATATCGCGCATCATGGATTTTTCGACCGTCGGGATCTTTCTGATATCATCAAAAGAGCGAATATCCTCCGGTTTTATCCCGGCATTGACATATAAAAGCTTGTGAAATTTTGAATGGTTATAGGCCCACTTAAAAATCTGTTTGAACTTGCGAAGCTGTAGCTGACGAATCTTTTCTCGGGGAAGGGTTTCGAGTATGGGATTCCAGAATGGCTGTTCGATCATCATCGATATCCTTTATTGAACGCGGATAGATTCGGATGCAATTAAATCGCTCATTTCGCCGACACCCCGGCCTGAAGCGCGTCAATACATGAGGTTAGGCAGAAATAGGATAATCTGCGGAAGAACGATAAGGATAATCAGGCCGACAATAACCGCCACCAGAAATGGCAATATGCCTTTGAAGATGGATTCAAGGGAAATCCCGCCAACGACCCGTTCAGCAACCCCGTATACCACATACACGTTGATTCCCACCGGTGGCGTGATCACACCCATTTCGGTCACCATTACGATGATAATACCAAACCAGATTGGATCGTAACCCAGGCTGGTGACGACCGGGAAAAATATGGGAATGGTCAGCATCACGAACGCCAGCGCATCCATAAAACAGCCGCCCACAAAATACACAAAGATGATAATCGCCATTATCACAAAGGGCGGCAAATCAAAGCCGCCGATCCAGCTTGCCACATTAAAGGGTATCCGCGTAACTGCCAGGAATTTGCCAAAAACCGTAGCCCCGGCAATCAGTAACATCACCATGCAGGAGGTTCGAAGGGTTTCGAATAGAGATTTTACAAAGCCTTGCCATGTCAGTTGACGTCTGATAAAAGAGACGGCCAGAACACCGAAGACACCGACCGCCGCCGCCTCGGTGGGGGTAAAGAGCCCGACAAACAGCCCTCCCATCACCAGAATGAAAACAGCAAGCGTTTCGCCCAGATAAACGAGTGATCGGATTCGCTCCTTCCAGCTGAATGTTTCTCCGGGCGGCCCCTGTTCCGGAGTAATGTAGCATCGTATGTAAATGGCGATGATAAACAGGAGGGTCACCAAAATAGCGGGAAAAATGCCGGCAACAAACAATTTCCCGATTGACTGTTCGGTCAAAACCCCGTATACGATCAGCACCACGCTGGGCGGCATGATCATACCCAACCCCCCGCCGGATGCCACCGAACCGGCAGCCAATTCATCTGCATAATTGTATCGCTTCATCTCGGGCAAACCCACCGTCGCCATGGTTGCAGCGGTTGCCGGGCTCGATCCGCATACGGCACCAAACGCCGTGCAGGCCGAGACCGTGGCCATTGCCAGACCACCGCGCGTGCTTCCCAGATATTTGTAGGCGGTATCATAAATTCGGCGGCTGATGCCGCTGTTGAAGGCAAGCTGGCCCATTAAAATGAAAAGGGGGATGGTCGTCAGCCCATAGGAAGAAAAGACCTCATAGATATTCCTGGAAAGAAGCGCAAGCCCGGCGTGGCCCGATATCATCCAGCTGAATCCAAGAAACCCGACAATCGTCATGACGTAGGCCACCGGCATGCGGGATAAAAAGACGATGACCATGACGATTATGCCTATTATGCCGATGATTGTCGGACTCATTTAGTTTTCAACTTTCCGATGGTTTCCCGGATATCCTGGATGATTATCAGGGTAAAAATAAGCAAACAAAATGCCACTGCATAGATGATGAGATATTCCGGAAACTTTAAGCTGATGGAAAGCTCCCCGGCGTCCTGAATCGTATGGGCGTATACGGTCATACGCCAGGTGATGATTGCAAACAGAAATAAACTCAAAATTGCAGTGCAAAGATCGATGATGGCCTGGGTTCGATCCGAGAACATGCGCACCAGGATTTCAACCCCGATGTGGCCCTTCACCTGATGGGTATAAGGCAAAGCCATGGCCACCGCCAGGGTTGCCATAAAGCTGACCAGCTCAACGGAACCGAAGATGGGATGCCGAAAAAAACGCCCGACCACGTCAACACAGGTCAGCAGGGTCATTCCCGCCAGGCACAAGGCTCCGGCCACTTTGAGCTTATCCGATATCCAGCCTATGATTTTTTCAAATGCGTGCATCTGTTTATTGAACCCACAGCATTAAATTTTTGGGGCGGGTTCGGCCATCGCAATCGATCGGCCGAACCCGCTTGACAACCTTACTTTTGATATCTGTCGAGCGTACTTGCGGTAAAGTCCACAATCTCTTTGCCATTGAATCCATTTTCGTTCATTTTTTTAATATACTCATCGATTACCGGTGCCACGGCCTGTTTCCAGCGGGCAGCTTCTTTGGAGTCCAGACCAAAAATATCTTGGCCCAGGACCAGAGAATACTGGTAACCCTCCATATCGCTGCTAACCCAGGCAGCAGCGTGTTTGGGAATCCATTCCTCATTGATCTGCTCGATAATTTTTTGGGCCTCGGCAGGAATGGAATTCCACTTATCCTTGTTCATGACAACAAAAAATGAGGATGTATAGGCGCACGAAAATGAGGCCGTCGTAAAATCGGTAACCTCTCCCATTTTCCAGCCTTTGTTTACCTCCAGCGGATAGAGCGCACCATCCACAACACCCTTCTGCAGACTCTGGTAGAGTTCGGGCATCGGCATGGCGACCGGGGTGGCGCCCAGCGCTTTTACGATCGCGGCACTCGTGCCATGCCCTCTTAGCTTCAGGCCCTTTAAATCTTCGAGCTTCCGGACAGGCTTGCCTTTGGTATGCAGGACACCGGGGCCGTGAGCATGCAGATACATCACCTTGGTATCCTGGAGCTCCTTTGGGTTGAATTTTTTATAGACCTCATTGACGACCATTGTGGCGGCGTTACCGCTCATATAACCCAGGGGCAAATCAACGGCTTCCATCACGGGAAATCGGCCGGGTGTATAAGCGAACAGAGCAAGTCCTAAATCCGAGAGACCGGTGACAACGCCGTCATAAACCTGCCTGGCTTTGGTTAATGTCTGGCCCGGGAAATATTCCACGACAACCTGCCCCTGGGTGCGTTTTTCCACCTCTTTGCACCAGGATTCGGCCAGTTTGCTCTGAATGTGAGTGGGCGGGAAAAAATTGCTGTAGGTCAGTTTTATCTGTTCGGCTTCTGCGTTTGAAATGCAAACGGTGCTGAAAGTCAGGCCAATACACAATATAATCAGAATAATGGGTAATTTTTTCACTATCATATCCTCCTTTCGTTTATTGTAAAGCAAACACCCCAGGAGCACTTGCCGAAGCACCCGATTTTCACCTCCTTTCAGTTTCATTCACAAATACAGTACCTTTATAAAAGAATAAAATATAATACAACTGTAAACTATATCCTCGAAAAGATGCGATCCCAAAGTTTTGGGCTCAGATCACGCCATCTAACCTTGCCGAAAGCTCCCTGGTCGAACCCCAAAAGATGCACTGCGTCGCGCAGGCTTTGACGCATGCAGGCTGTTCGCCGTTTTTGAGCCTTTCGATACAAAGGTCACATTTAACCGCCACTTGCTTTTCATCATCAAATTGCATGGCTCCAAAAGGGCAGGCTTCCAGGCATTCTTTGCAGCCAATACAAAGTTGATTGTCAATCAGCACGATACCCCGATCATCTTTCACAATAGCGTCTACCGGGCAGGAGGCCAAACAGGGCGATTTGGTGCAATGATGACAATAAATCGGAATGTAATCGGGGGCGTTTTCAATCACCCGTATCAACCTTGGCCCAATGCCCAGACGATGCTCCTGTTTACAGGCAATCTCACAGGCATGACAGCCCATGCAATCCTTTTTAAATATCACTAAAGAGGTATTTGCCATGTTTCTCCTCCTAATGCTTCTCAACGGGTGCTATGCTGCATAACAGGGCCCGCAAATTGGTGGCTCCCATGACAGGATCCATCGACTCATGGGAATTGTCGGTGAGAATATTGACATTCGAGGTGTCCCAGCCATGCCCCGGGTCCTTGATTTCCGGATACCACCATCCGTGCTCGGCCACCACCACCCGGGGGTCGATGCCGTTGGTCAGCTTGGCACGCTGCCGGATACGTCCTCTGGGTGACTCGATATAAACCCAATCTCCGTCATCAATACCATGTTCTGCCGCTGTTTCGGGATGAATCTCGACAATGGGATCCGGTCTGATCTCCCGCAGCCAGGGCAGCATGCGATTGGCGGAATGAAAAAAGGTAGGGATGCGCAGACCCGGATTGAGTATATAAGGATATCTTGCAGCCAGGTCCGGCCGCGAAACCGGGCTCTCCGGTATTTCCGTATACTTGGGAAGCGGATCGCGGCCCCATTTCTCTAAAATGGTCGAATACAGCTCCACCTTGCCGGTGGGTGTGGAAAACCCTTTCTCCCTGTATTTGTAATAGATCTGCTCACCTTTCAAATATCCTTTCTCCTTAAACTGTTCCCAGGTCAAACCGGCGGGTTCCAGCAGGTAATCCAGGGAATCTTCAACTGTATCCCACCATTGCTGGCCCATGCGTTTGCCCAGCTCCATAAATATTTTATGATCCTGCCAGCATTCACCGATCTCCACCACCTTTTGTCTGGCCAGAATATAGCCGTGCCGCTTCCAGTTATCCGCCACATGATTTTGTTCCAGCCAGGTGCCGGCAGGGAGAAAAATATCAGCCAGTTCGGCTGTCGGGGTCATAAAAAAGTCTATGACCGCCAGAAAATCGAGTTTGCTCAGGGCAGTGTATGCTTCATTGGCGTTTGCGCGCGTGATGACCGGATTGGTGCCGCAAAGCAAACCCGCTTTCAAGGGATACGGCTTGCCGGTCAAAATCGCATCCCAGGCCACCTTCGGGGTGATCAGGGCCACCCGAGATGCCAGTGGATATTGCCGGCCCCCCAGCTGTTTATGGCGCTGCTCATTTGGAAGGTCTCTGTGCCTTGAAAACTGGGAGACCGTTCGCACCGGAGGCGGCACGAAAAAAGCATTTCCACCCGGGGCATCCAGATTGCCCGTTAAGGCCATCAGGCCCGTAAGCAATCGGGTGCAGTCGGTGCAGTTAAGGGTCTGCTCCGTGGGCACACCCCATTGCAAAGCCGCCGGCTTGCCGGAGGCATACATTCGTGCGGCTTTTTGGATCAACTCCTTCCTCACCCAGGTAATATGAGCAACCCGATCAAGGGGATATTCTTTAACTCTTGCTTTAAAGTCATCCCAGCCGTTAATGTAGTCTTCTGCGAACGCTTTATCATAGAGCTCCTCTTCTATGATGACGTTCAAAAATCCCAGGGCCAGTGCAGCATCCGTGCCCGGACGAAGCTGCAGCCACAGATCGGCTTTTTTGGCGAGAAAGCCCCTGCGCGGATCAATCACAATTAACTTGGCGCCTTTTTGGTAAGCTCTCCAAAAATCAACCCCCTTGTGCTCGTCCGGATTGGTCCACTGGGGATTGCAGGCCCACATAACGATGCACCGGGGCTCACCACTCCAGTCGGCTACCGGCAAATTACCACAGGTGATCAGGGTGGCCCCGACCCGGGAGACATAGCACATGTGCCCGGCCGTCAGAACGTTGGGAGTGCCCAGCAAATTGGCAAACCGGTAAAGGTGGCTCTCATAGTCCCGCCCGGTGCCTTGCCCGATGACAATAGATTCTGCCCCGTATGCTTCAACGACGGCACGAAACTTATCGGCCACAATGTCCAGGGCCTTGTCCCATGAGATGCGCTGCCAGTTGTGGTCAACTTTTTGCATGGGATAAAGAATCCTGTCAGGATGATAGGCCATTTGGGTAACGGCAAGCCCTTTGCTGCACAGGGTGCCGTGGCTGAGAGGCGAATCCGGGTCCCCCTCCACTTTGATCACCTTGCCGTCCTTTACATGGGCGATAACCCCGCATCCGCCATGACAGTTGCGGCAAGCCGTGCGCACCTTTTTTATCTCTCCCATGGATAACCTCCTTATTGATTTATCAGGTCGGCTGGATCTGAGATGCCCAATTTAAGAATATTAACGACGCTCAAAATAATCCGTGAATTTTTTTCAACAGCCGGAATCCCAGCCCCCAATTCCTTCAGTTTATAGGTGAGCTGTTCGATCTGCTCGACGGCAGCCCCCATCCCTTTTAAATCGACATTTTCAAAATTCATCTTGGTCAGCTCCCCTCAAGTCTTTGAATCTTTTGGATTTCAGCATATAGCGCGCCAATTTCCCCTCTGGAACACAGGCAATATTGAATCTGAGATTTGTCTTGGTCTTTAGCCGTTCGAAAATTTTTGCGCAAATCTGCGCCATGGTATCACTGTCGATGCCCTGGCAGGATTCCAGCCGCAGGGTGATCTCATCGTTCAGGCCTTTGCGTTCGACGACAATCTCATACTCACCGATCTCCGGAAATTCACGCCGCAAGAGCTCCTCGACCGAAACCGGGGCAAACAGAACACCGCGTATTTTGCGCAAATCATCCGCCCTGCCGACGACCTCTGAGATCGTCAGGGAAGTCCTGCCACAGAGGCATCCAGCAGCCCCTTTTCTAACGATATCGTTGGTGTTGAATCGGATCAGCGGGAAAGAATGCCTGCCCAGGGGGGTTACCACGGCAACACCCAACTCCCCTTCCTCGACTTCTCTGGAGAGGGTCTTCATGTCCAGGATTTCGACCAGAAAATAAGGCTCCATGATGTGAAGACCCTTGCGCTCATGACACATGGCACCCCAGGCACAGGGCTCCGTTCCGCCAATATGATCATAAACTTCTGCACCCCATATGTTTTCAAGCCGCTGGCGGGTAGCCTGGGGAAGCGGCTCCCCTGCGCACACCATGCGTTTGATTCCGATCGCTTTTGGGTCAAGCCCCTTTTTTAAAGCGCTTTCGGCCATATGTAACCCATAAGTCGGCGTGTTGAGTGAGGCGGTCGCCTTAACCTCCAGCATCTTGTCGATACGCCCCCGGGTATCGAGGGCCCCGCCGGGAATGACCATGCAGCCCAGCTTTTCGGCCGCATAGTGGCCTTCCCAAAAAGCCACGTATACATTGTAGCCGAAGGGAACAAAGACGTTATCGTTTTCACGGAAACCTGCCATCCACAGAATATGGCACCATATTTCCACCCGCCACTGCCAGCTTTCATAGCTTTCCGCCACATAAACAGGCCGGCCGGTCGTGCCGGAAGTCTGACGAAAAGCCGTTACCTCATTCGGATGCACACCCAGCATCTGCCCGAATAGGCCGAAACCATTTTCTTCCTGAGCCAAACGAAGTGCCTCTTTATCAATGATGGGCAGTTTCCTGATATCTTCAATCGACCTGATTTCTTCCGGATCGATGTTTTTATATTTTGCGCGGTAGTATTCACATTTTTCTCTGGCATATCTCAGGTAGCGGCGAAAATTCTTTAATTCGATTTCAACAAGCTTTTCACGGGGCATGGTTTCGAGGAATGGATTCCAGTAGATCGTTTTTTTTTCGGGCATTTCAGATTACCCCTTTTGGTTTTTACTCGCACGCTAAACGAATCTCGATCTCTGCGGCGAGCTTTTTTAAAAGCTGCGAATACTCGCCAACGACATTATGCGTGATTTGTTTTTTTAAGCCGACTGCCCAAATGGCAAATTGGGAGTTGCCCCGATTGATTTCCAGAGGAACTGCCAGAGCCCGTATATCCTCAATATATTCCTCCATATCGACGGCAATCCGCTCGCGACGGACTTTTTCTATTATTTTCTTGTACTTACGTTTATCGATGCAGCTAAAAGGGGTAAACCGCTTGAGACTGCTCCGGGATAAAATCCTGTCGATTTCGGCATCTGAAATTTGGGATAACAGGGCTTTGCCGCCGGCACCGGCCAGCAGGGGCAATTGCATGCCTATTTCGGAAGAAATCTTGATGTCGAAGTTGGAGTCTACCTTGTCGACAATAACGGCCCGGTCTGCCGAGCGGGTGCCGAGAAAAGCCGATAGGTTCGTCTTTTGGACGATAATTTCAAGATAGGGACGAACCGTATTGATGATTTCAGATCCTGTGCGGACTGCCCGCCCAAGAATATATAAACGGATGCCAAAACCAAATCTGCTGCCGGGATGGTGCTCGAGAACTTTTAGATCGGCGAGTGTATGGACAATGTTGAAGACGGTGCTTTTGTTGAGGGTCAAGGACTTGGCTATTTCACTGACACCCATAGGTTCCCGGGATTTTGCCAAAAGATCGAGTACCGTGAAACATTTGTCCAGCGCCGGAACCCTTTTGAAATTTGCTTTCATCGAGACACCTGATAGAGATCTCTATAGAGAACAAACTATTTCTATATAGAATGCCGAAAAATGAATGTCAACAAAAATCAAGAAGACGCTATCAGCTGGTCCGCGCCCATTTTGGAGGAGGTTTCGGTTTTGGCTTCTTGCCATAGAAAATATCGTCCATGGTGGAAAATAATCGTCTCGAGTATCTGTTTCTGCTGATCAAGGACCTTATAATTTTATGCGGAAATGTGCTGGCATGACTCCAGGGGCAAACCCGCATGCAGATGTTGCAATCCGTGCCCACTTTTCCCCAGTAATCAAAGCAGGTTTCGGCATTCAATTTCCAGCGCAGGGTGCCGTTGATTTCCTGTGGATCACCCAGTGGAATCGAGTGGGAAGGACAGCAGATCGCGCATTTTTTGCAAATTTTACAAAAATCTTCCACGCCGATATCCACCGGGCTGTCAGGGATCAGCGGAAGATCTGTACTGACCGCTCCCAGCCTGACCCGCGGACCGAATTCTTTGGTCATCAGGTATCCGAGACGGCCGCATTCTCCCAAACCCGCATCCACCGCCAGGGGAACCAGCACAAAGTCGTAATGTCTTAAGTGATGAGCGCTGGCGGAATAGCCCAGATTGGCGATGAAGGCCGCAAGCTGGGTGGCAATGTAAGCTCCCTTGGCATAGTTCTCCATGCTCGCAATTGTCGTGGGTGTATGGGGTGCCGTACCGACCATTTCCAGGGACATTTCCGTGGCAAAAACCACGGCGCATTTGTGCTCGATTTCGATCGCTTTGCCCCAGTCGTTCCAGTTTGCATGAAAGATTTCTCCCCGGTGAGAATACGCCCATAAGGCGTTGATTTCAGTAATACCCACCAAAACGGCACCCAAATTTCTGGCATAACCCTTAACGATCTCACTTGCTGTCTCCGGGCTGATAGAACTCGGGGAATCCTTCAAGAGCGGCAGTGCTCGCGGTTCAACTGTTTCGGGAGCTGAAAGAAATATGGGAATGGATAAAGAAGCGAAGGCAGCGGCAACATTCGTCCTTTGACGGGGCTTGTCGATGGTGCCCGGTTGCCCGAGCGGGCCTCCCTTTTCTCTTCGGGCGGTGTCATAATTTTCATACTCGGGATGCATCTCGTAAAAGCGTGCATACTGTTCGGACCCTGGAAGCAGGGATCTATTCCTTGCAAACACGATTTCCCGTTCATCCTGCCGCACCGCTTCACCGACGATTAATCCTTTGGCCCCCTTCAGCGCCTTGTTATTTACACCTATCCTTTTAAAAAGGAAAACAGCGGCTACAGTAACCAGCAGCAGGCCAAGAATTAAAATGGTAACTCCGGAAACGGTGCCAAAAAACCCTGCGTCCAGCAAATAAAAGTAAAATATTGCGAGACCCAGAATGACTAAAGATTGCAAACCACCAAAAAACGAGGCTCGAGATTCTTTTTCCATAATGGATGAAATAAAAAAGGACAATCCAATAAAAACCAGTAAAATAAGACCCGTGGCTGCGATGAAGATAAGAAAGTTTATCATGACGTGCCCATTGCAGAAGTGGATTTATTGATTCAATGACCGTCTCAAAAAAAAACGGATCGACTTTGCGAAAGAATAAAACCCAATCTTATCTATTATCAACATGCTGATTTTCACTGCAAGTTTTTTTCTTGCAAAAAACCAGTTATCATGTTTATTAAGAGGTATAGGCCTGAAAATACCGAAAGCTGAGCGCTTCCCGAACACATTTTATGTATCTGAGACCTCATCTCAGGTATTTACCCGCCCTACAGGACTCGATTTTGTGAAATTGACCAGCCGAAGTGACAAAACCAAATCAATCAACACTCATGTATTGACTACTTTAAAGGACCCTCAATGAATATTTTGCTGATCAACCCGTCATATCCTGACACATTCTGGAGTTACAAGCATGCACTGAAATTTATACATAAGAAGGCGACGCTGCCACCCCTGGGCCTGGCAACGGTAGCTGCCATGTTGCCTGCAGAATGGCCAAAGCGATTAATTGATATCAACGTTACCAAACTGTCGGACAAGGACCTCAATTGGGCCGATTTCGCGTTTGTCAGCAGCATGGTGGTTCAAAGAGACTCCGCACGGCAAACCATCGATCGCTGCAAAAAGGAAGGTTTAAAGGTCGTTGCCGGAGGGCCGCTGTTTACCAGCGAATATGACCGGTTCGCACAAGTCGATCATTTCGTATTGAACGAGGCTGAGCTCACACTTCCGCCCTTTCTTGAGGATCTGGAACAGGGATGCGCAAAGCGAATCTATACAACACCGGAACATTGTGACATACGCCTGTCTCCCACGCCCATGTACGAGCTGGTTGAAATGAAACGATATGCCTCGATGAGCATTCAGTTCTCCCGGGGGTGTCCCTTCAAATGTGATTTTTGCAACGTAACGGCTTTGTTCGGGCATCGGCCGCGCTTGAAGACCGCCGGGCAGATCATCCGTGAACTGGAAAACCTCTATGAACTCGGCTGGCGCGGGCATGTGTTTTTCGTAGACGATAATTTCATCGGCAATAAAAGATATCTGAAAACCGATCTACTGCCGGCAATTATAAAGTGGCAGAAAACCAGAAAGACACTGCCGCTCTATACAGAAGCATCGGTGAATTTAGCCGATGATAATGAACTGATGGACATGATGATCGAAGCCGGCTTTGACATGGTTTTTGTCGGGATCGAAACACCCGATGAGAGCAGCCTGGCTGAATGCAACAAAATGCAGAATAAAGGCCGCGATCTGATCAAAAGTGTTCGCGCTATCCAAAAAGCCGGACTCCAGGTCCAGGGAGGATTTATTGTCGGCTTTGACAATGACGGTCCATCCATTTTCAAGCGTCAAATCGACTTTATTCAGAATAGCGGAATCGTAACTGCGATGGTGGGGCTGCTGCAGGCGCCGGTAGGCACAAAACTCTATGAGCGCTTGAAAAATGAAGGACGCCTGCGCGGCATTCTATCAGGAGATAACGTCGATGGCACAACAAATATTATCCCGAAAATGGGACTTAATGAACTTTGTGAAGGATACAAAAAAATCATCAGCCACATATATGCGCCCAAACCTTACTATGAGCGCGTCAAACTCTTCTTGAAGGAGTACGAGCCCCCTAAATTCAAATTTAACTTCAGTTTCCGATATGTTATGGCATTTTTCCGTTCCTGTATCCGGCTCGGTATATTTGGCAAGGAGCGCTTTCAGTTCTGGAAGCTTTTCTTCTGGGCGCTTTTCCGGCGACCCGCCCTATTTCCGATGGCGATAACATTTGCGATATACGGCTATCATTTCCGCAAAGTTTGCGAGCTGCATATCCTTTAATTATTTCTATTTTTTCAAGGTATCCTCGAGAAATTCGGTAAAGCGTTTCCAGGATTTTTTATCCGCAGTTTCCAGATAACGGTTTTGACCAAAAACGGTGAAAGCATGCTGAGCGCCACCGTAGGTGATCATTTCGTGATCAACGCCGGCCGATTCCAGTTCTTTCGCCAGATCAGCAAATTGGTCAAGGGTAATGGCGGAATCCGCTGAACCGTGCATAATCAAAATTTTTCCCCGGGTGTTGGCGTAATTTTGCCCCTGCGGTGTCTGCAGACCACCATGAAAGGTGGCAAAACCTTTCAGGTTTGCTCCGGATCGTGCCAATTCCAGCACAGCCGCTCCGCCGAAACAATAACCGGCGGCAACGCCGTTATCGATCCGGGCTCCTTTATCTCTGGCCGCATCCAGGGCGCCTTGCATCAATGCCCGCATTTTTTCCCTGTTTTTATAAAGCTCACCCGTATGCTGGCGCCTATCTGTGACCTCCGTTGGCCGCACGCCGGCACCGAACAAATCCAGGGCAAAAACAGCATATCCCAAATCTGCAAGCATGTTGGCACGCTTTATTTCATAATCCGTCAGACCATCCCAGTCGTGAATTAGCAATACGAAAGGTGCCGGTTCAGAAGGGCTGATGTAATACCCTTCATAGGCTTGGCCATTGACCTGATAGATAACCGAAGTTCCGGTGAGACCAAAAGCAGCAGTAGAAATTGATAAAAGCAAACACACGCTTATAAGGTATCTCATCTTAAAGTGCTCCTTTCTTATCATTCTGATGGCAATAAAGTGCTCGCTTTTATCCAGTGTCACATCAGCGAGCATCAACTTCAAAAAAAAACGACGCCTGCATGGTTCAAGATAATGCAACATGGGCATCAAGTCGAGCTATCGAAGCGAGAGTTTCTTAAAAGGGATATGCAGTTTCTTATACTCTGGACTAGAATCGGTAATTGATCGCTGCAAGTATTGATTTGCGGCCGCCAAAACCGCCTTCCAGGACAAAATCGAAATGTTGCCCGGCTTCCAGTCGTCCGCCAACGAGGGTGTTCCAGGGGTGTTGCGGCTCTTGCTCTATTTTAAAATCAAGGTTGAGCGCCGGGACAGAACCGTCAAAATCCTGTGAAACTTTCTGATACATGGCGCCGATCCATATTGCGCCTTTAAACTTGGAGCTTAGCGGACCTCTGACACCAACCCGGGGACTGAAAATAAAAGCCTTGATATCCGAGCCCGACTCCAGGTCTCTGCTTGCGAAATCCAGGTCCGTTCTGGTCCAGTTGGCATCTGCAACCGCAAAAAGGATGGCCGAGTGTTCGCGGGAAAACTTGAATCCACCGGCGAGGGTAACACCGCCCCCATATGTGGGGCCCTCGTAATTTATCTTGAGCGGGATAGTCAAGGGTGGCAAAATAATGGGAATGGCGGGCACAAAAACCGAACCCCTCATTTTACCCTCGGTAACACCGCCGATTCCGTAAAGATTCAGAAACGGCAGCAGCCAGGCATCCAATCTGAGACTGAAGTTGGTTTGTTTCGTATCAATGTCTTCAAGCTGAACAAAATTGCCAATCGAGACAAAATCACCCCCCCTGAGGGCTATCTTTAAATCATTGATCTCAAAATCTTGCCTTTCCTGGTAGACATTCAGCGAAACCCCGAAAGGCAGAGGCAGCTCGTATCCTCTTTTCCTGGCTTCTTTGCCCCATAGGGGTAAAAATGAGGACCATCGCTGGGATTCTTCTTGCTGCATCCCGGAGGAGGCACTCTGAGAGAATGCCAACCGTGGAGCGGAAAAAATATACACGCATATAAAGACAGCTGCAATTTCCCGGGCAATCTTCGCAGAGTTATTTAGACCTGTAAATTTCATCATAAACCAACTTTTACCTTAATCCGGTTTCCTCCATATTCATACAGTGGCGGCCGCAAAACTTCAATGTAAAATCCTGAGGATAAGTTCAAATGGGGGCACCTGATATAGCTCTTTACATTTGCAGCATTATTGTTCTATAGAATCCGGATAGCCTTTTGGATAACATCTTTGGGAGCATGGGATGAGACGGCTTTTCAGAGCTTTGCGGATACTTCCATCCACCAGGGCTTACCTGCAGGAAGCCCGGCACAAATCCGGGTTCGGCATTCTCGAAAGTATTCATGGTTACATTTACGCGCGCTGGCCTTATCTCTATATCGGAATCGGCACCGGGGAACACCGCTGCATCCGCCGCATAAAACCATTGTTAAATCTGGCTCTGCGCATATTGTTCTATAACCAGGCTGATAGACCCCGTATCAACGCCGGGGGGTTGACACCGACCCGCATTGCTGCAAAAACCAACTCCAGCAGTGTTACGTTTGCCGATACGTATCACAGCAAGGTCATCCCTTTAAATGCAGCAAAAAAATTAGTTGAGATCAACAAAGAAATTGAACTGACCGATCTCGAAAAGGTTATTCCCTATGTTCTGGCACGGGATCTTATTCTCAAGAATCCCGAACACATAATATTATTGGAGTGCCCATGCCGGTCGGCACGCCCCAATCCCTGTCTGCCCCTTGATGTTTGCCT
>Ga0209536_100003693_pt1 | contig 24475 bp, 23 predicted proteins | sample DeeMarSeWOR28_12_FD_187461 | JGI IMG/M metagenome (GOLD analysis project Ga0209536, IMG submission 187461) | Marine sediment microbial communities from White Oak River estuary, North Carolina - WOR-2-8_12 (SPAdes) (version 2) | ecosystem: Environmental > Aquatic > Marine > Intertidal zone >...
CCGTGGAGATTGTAAGCAACGACCCCTGCGTCATTATCCTGAAAGACAAACTGTTTTTCATTAGTGAGATAGACGGGAAGAAACTCCATCCCTTTATGGCCAAGGAACTTGTAGAGATTCCGGCCCAGTTTGAAGCGAAGTATTTTGCATCTTTTGTGCGGAATACTTTGCGGGATTATCATACCTTGACCGAAGGCTTTGTGGTGCGCGAAACCCAGCCTGTGAGAAAAGCCTCCCTCAGCCTTGAGCTGGGAATTTCAGGCCAGCCGGTATGGATACTGACTTTTTCTTACGACAAATACAGGATTGCACGTGAAAGTGCCACAAAGCGTTTCGTAAACTACCTGGGCAAGGAACAGGATCATGTGTTTGAGATATTTGAAAGGGACGAACTATGGGAGCAGGAACAGGTGGATGTGTTGAATGAGACGGGGTTCCGATCCAGGGATGAGCATCATTTTTATTTAAATTATAGCTTTAGCAAAGCAGATGTAAATATCATCTATACAGCGATTAATTTCTTAAATGAGTATTCCTCTATTCTGAAAGATTCCGGTATTGAGATCCGGCAGAGGCTGGACCGGGATTATTACCTGGAAGCCATTGAACTGCATATGGACTCAAAGGAAAAAGAGGACTGGTTTGATATATACGGCATAGTAAAGCTTGATGGCCTTGAGATCCCCTTTCTGGATCTGAAAGATCATATTCTGGAAGGAAACAGGGAATACATGCTGGAGGACAACAGAATCCTGATTCTGCCTGAAGCCTGGTTTGCCCGCTACCGCTCCATGTTTGAATTTGGCAAAAGATCAGGAGCCAGGATCAGGATCCATAAACAGCACTTCTCCCAGGTAGATGATTCGGTACGTGGATTTCACAGGGAGACCATGGAAAAACTGGAAGCACTCAACAGTGTGGATGCTCTGCCCGAACTGAAGCTTCCGGAGGGTCTGGAGGCCAGTTTGAGATCTTACCAGGTGGAAGGCTTCCGGTGGTTATGTTTTCTGCAAAAGAACGGTTTCGGAGGCTGCCTGGCCGATGATATGGGATTGGGAAAGACGCTTCAGGCCATAGCTGTGCTATTGCGTGCCAGGGAGCTTGTAAATGGAAGGGAGAAGCCCACTTCACTGATTGTGGTCCCCGCCTCGCTCCTGCATAATTGGTTCAGGGAGTGCCGGAGATTTGCCCCGGGCTTAAAAGTTGTGTTGCACGTTGGTAACCAGCGGAACCGTGAGCTTACAAATTTCCCAAATTACGATCTGGTGATCTCCACCTACCATACGGTTCGCCAGGATAGCCTGAAAATATCCACGTTTAATTTCCACTATATCATTTTGGATGAAAGCCAGATGATTAAAAATCCTTCCTCCAAACTCTATCATGCCATGCTCAGCCTGCAGTCCGAGCACAAGGTGGTTCTTACCGGAACCCCCATAGAAAACTCCCTTACAGACCTGTGGTCCCAAATCAACTTTGTGAATCCTGGCCTGCTTGGAACCCTGGGATTCTTCAAACGAAGTTTTGTACAGCCCATTGAAAAGAAAGGAGATGAGGAGCGTGAGACCAAATTAAAAGAACTAATTAATCCGTTTATTCTAAGGCGAACAAAACTGGAGGTGGCCCGGGAGCTGCCGCCGGTTTACGAACAGATCCGTTATGTAAGTATGACAGAGTCGCAGCACAGACTGTACGAGGAAGAGAAATCCAGGGTACGGAACGCTTTGCTGGAAAATCTCGAAGAACTGGGCCTTGAGCGATCCTCCCTAATGGTATTGCAGGCCCTGACCCGCCTTCGTCAGATAGCCAATCATCCTGATCTTCTGGAGGATTACGAGGGGGAGGATTCAGGCAAGTTCAGTGAAGTCTACAGGGATATTGAAAGTGTGGTTTCGGAGGGGCATAAGGTACTGGTGTTCTCCTCATTTGTGAAACATCTGGACCTGTTCAGATCCCGCCTGGAAAATGACGGGATCGGATATGCTTATCTGACCGGTTCCAGGAACCAGGGACAGCGAAAGGAGGCAATTCAAAAATTCCAGGAAAACCCTGGCTGTCCACTCTTTCTTATATCATTAAAAGCTGGTGGCGTAGGTTTGAATCTGACGGCCGCCGATTATGTCTTCATCCTTGATCCATGGTGGAATCCAGCTGCTGAAATGCAGGCCATAAACAGGGCCCACAGGATCGGACAGGAGAACCGGGTCTTTGTTTACCGCTTTATTTCCAGTGATTCCATTGAAGAAAAGATACAAAGTCTGCAGGAACGAAAACAGGAGCTGGCAGAAACATTTATTAGCTCCAATAATCCTTTGAAATCTCTGTCGGAACAGGAACTCCTGGAGCTGCTAAGCTGATATGGGCCCTGTCAGAATCTGAATACCAGGATAGCTAGGGCCCCTCCGGCCATGGGTGCAAGGCCCAGGTGAAGCGAGGCAGAGCGTTCGCTTTCCATCTTACGGGCGGTTTCCGCCCTGGAGAAAGCATAAGAGGTCATGGCAATAATGCTTCCCGTGCCCAGAAGGCCGCTGGCAATGATCAGGGGTATGGTAGCCCCCCAGTCGGTGGTAAAGCCGTAGATGGCCATGGAGGTCGGGATGATGGACAGGGCGTACAGGGTCCATCCAAGTTTAGCCCTGGGATGTGATATTTCTTTGGGAATCCCGGCAGAACGGCCTCCGGCATAGATCAAAGGTGGTGCTGCAAAAATCATGACGGATGCGGGGATCCCGGCATACCCCGCATTCCATTCATTAATCAGGGAAGACACGAACATCAGGGTCACAACCGATGGAGCTGTCACATAGCCCATGGTAACGGCATCGTCGGCCCAGCCGATGGAAATTGGCTCCTGGAAGGTGCTATCCATCCATGCGGAGCCTTGCATATCGGGCTGCTGGGCAGGCAGCAGGCCGCTGGAACATAAAAGAAATACCGGAATGCAGAGGATCCTCACGCGCATAGTCCAGACGTTTTTTCTACAAGTTACTTATATTATTCAATCATCATAGTACCTTTAATCCATGCGTGAATGCCTGATACAGGAAGTGCGCTTTCGCACCAGCCGGTCATCCGGACCAGGCGGGCAGCATGTGAATAAGACAGAGTCAAGGGTGGAATTGCTATGGTCCCTGCATGAATCGGCCTGCCTGAAAGAGGTGCAAAAGATACGGGTATCCAGCCGGCTTGGAAAGCGTATAAATGAAGAGGGGATGCTGATCCTCGACTTCCTCACGCCCGAAGAGAAGCTCACCGTATGGAGGGGGATCGCCCGTGGCGTACTTCCCGCAAAACGGACACCTGGAGAGGTCGAGGCAATCATCAACGACGCTGTCAAAGCGGTCCTGGATAACTACCCTCCGCCCCCCGAGGAGTAGGCCGCATCAACCGGAGGATTATCTATGAAACCTGATTCCTTTCGCCGCCCAACGGTTCTGGGCATCGGTATCGTTGCGCTCACCCTGGTCACCATGCCTCTCATCCACGGGTGCACAGCCCGTCTCCCGACAGTCCCGCCCGTAACGCAGACCCCTACGAACAGACATCTTGAAGGGAAGTTCGTCTGGCACGACCTGTTGACGCATGACGTCTCGGCAGACACGGCCTTCTATGGAGCCCTCCTTGGCTGGGAATTCTCCCCCGTGCCCGAAGGCGGGTATGTCGTCATCACGCAGAACGGAATGCCCATCGGCGGCGTTGTCCCGCTGGAGCGCAAGGACCGGAACGTCTACTCTCAGTGGCTGAGCTACCTCTCTGTCGCCGACGTCGACTCTGCAGCCGAGCTGACGCGGAGCGGTGGCGGGCGTGTCTATCGTGAACCCTTCGATCTCCCCGGGCGCGGGAGGGTTGCCATCATCCTGGATCCTCAGGGAGCTCCGCTTGCCCTCGTGAGATCTGCCGGAGGTGATCCGGCCGACGAGGACCAGGTTTACAACAGGTGGCTCTGGAACGAACTCTGGACGGACGACAAGGATTCGTCTCTGGCGTTCTACGCCGGTCTTGTGGGCTACGAACGGGATGAGGTGGATCTGGGGGGTGCAACCCCCTATACGGTCTTCCGGAGAGAGAAGAAGGCACGAGGGGGTAGTGTGGAGATCCAGATCGAGGGGGTGGGGCCACACTGGCTGCCATATGTTGCGGTCAAGAATCCGTCCGAGGTCGCCTCGCGGGCCGAACAGCTCGGGGGAAAAATCCTCCTGAGCGTGGAGAGGGTTGCCACGGTACAGCACGCCGTAGTCCTGGCGGATCCCTCGGGTGCTGCATTTACGATACAGCAATGGCCGTATCAGAGAGAGGAGGAGGGTACCGACTGATGTTCAGGAAGACAGCAGCAGCCGTCACAATCTGCGTTCTTGTCCTCTTTGCAGCAGGTGTTCAGGGTTGTGCCACCTCTGCCGGCGTCAGAGTGGGGGTGGGCATTTATGTCCCGGGAGGGTGGGTCGGGGCCGGCCCGCACGGGGCCTATCCCCCGACGGTGATTGGCCGACCCCCAGTCTACTACTGAGACCGCTGGGGGGGAGAAGGTGCGGTTCATTCCGGGAGGTTTCTCGCACGCCTCCCAACAAGAAGGCCCTGGCCGTTGGCCAGGGCCTCGATCCTTGGTCACAGCGGTCACAGCCGCATGGGGGGGGTCCCCCCCTTGCCAAACACACCCGGGTCTAGTCCCCGAGCCCGATAATCAAACCGGCACTCAGGTCTCCCTGAAGGACCGGGATTCCCGCACCCACACCAAATCCCCCTCCCCCTGTTCCCAGGTAGAAGCCGCCGCCGGTGAAGTAGAGCGGGAACATCAGCCTTCCCTGCAACCTGATACCAACGGACTCGGAGAGGTAGATCTTCACGCCGCCCCCCAAAGCCATAGCGAAACGCCACTCGTCAGAATAGGTGAAACTCCGATTCTCCCCCTCGCCGGGATTGAAGTAGACGGCACCAATGGTGAACAGACCGAAAGGCCGAACGTTCTTCCGCCCAAAGGCATAGTTCGCACCTACTTGAAAGTAACTGGTATTGACCTTCACGCGATCCTCGATGATGCCCAGTCTGTCGGAGACCTCCACATCGTTTTCGGCCTGGGACCAGGAAAGCTCCAGCATGACTTCCCGCTGGACGGCTATGTCCAGGATGAGACCGTAATTGTAGCTGTCCTTGATATTCAGACTGCCCCCTGAGGTATTCACGTTCCCCGAAAAGAAGTAGCCGCCGTATGGCACGAGTTCGAATTTCTTCCTGCCGTAGCGCTGGGTGCCGTAGGTCTGCGCATACGCCTCGCCGGCAACCAGGGAGATACCTATGATCAGAAAAATCCACAGGCGCGCAAACCGTCGTGGGTGCAAAATCATCTGTTCCTCCAAATGTCGTATGAAATAACCAGCAGATGCTACTTCTTGCGATAGTGCGAAAGGAAGGTGTTGACGGAGTCTTTGAGGGCTCTGGCTGTCAGTTCCAGGTCGTCCTTGACGTGAGCCCACACCTCATCCGCAGTTGCTTTCGCCTTTTCGGCCTTCTCACGGGCCTCTTCTATCAGCCGCTGCAGATCACCAGCCTGCCCACGAGAGATCTCCCGGATCTCCTCACTGAGATCGTTCAGCTTCCCTTCGACATCCCTCAGCTGGTTCGAGAGCCCGTCCAGCTCTCTCTTGAGCTGATTAATGATGTCGTCTTTACGCAACGCTCACTGCTCCCTTCTTGAGCACCTGAACCGGGCTAGAAGAGCCACCCCTGTACTGACCCGAAGCCCACGTTGAGACCCCAGTAGGAGTAGTCATTGTTCGGATCACCGCCCAGCCTCGTCCCCGCGTCGAAAGCATAGTTGTACCTGACCGTAGCAACGAGGAATGTCTCGCGTCCTACAGGGAACCAGAGCCCCGCCTCGGGCGCAACGCCCAGATGCCAGTTGCTGTTCTCGAGCGAGAGCACGCCTATGTCCAGGCGCTGGCGGATGTAGTAGACCCCCGCGTTCAGGCCAAGGACCAGGCGAAGCTCATCCCGGCGCTTCTCACCCGGATAGTAGGAGACATTGAGCAGAAGGGGCATGGAGTTGATGTACCGGACCTGCGTCCCCGTTATGGCCCCGCTCTCCAGAACAGCGGTCTCTCCGCGCAGGAGCTCGTCAAAAATGTTCCAGCTGAAGTTGCCGCCAAAGGAGAAATCGGGGTTGGAGAAGCTGCGGATGTCGATCCCGAACCCACGATAACTCGTCTTATCGACAAACTGTGCAGTCTCCTGTGTCGGGAAGGCGACATTCCATGTGATGCCGGTAAACACACCGCGCTGCGCATAGGCAGTCGCAGCGAGAAGCAGAGTGAGCATCAGGAGTTTCGTTACTTTCATGTTCGTTCCAGTCCTTCAAATCATGTAGAAGAGAGAAAGCTTACTGTGGCTTCTTGCCCAGATAGGGTGACTGCGAAAACATCTGATTGACGCTGCTGGAGAGCCTCGAGGCAATACCCGCTTGAGTATCACCCAGGAGCCCGTTGACGGCGCCGAACCAGACAATCCCGTACCTCTTTTCCGTAGTATCCACCCTTGCCGGGTCGATGAAGCTCACAAACACGCTCCCCTGGGAATACGATCCCACAGCGCCGCCAACCGGGTACCAGGGATAGTATCCTCCCCAGCCCCCACCCCAACCATACCAAGGATAGTACCCCCCGTACCAGGGATACCAGTATGCGTAGTATGTCGTGGAGTTGGATTTGCCCATCGCCACAGCGAAATCAGGGGCAGTCGGATGGGTCAGCGGAACTCTCTCGTAACCGAGCGCCTCGAAATTCCCCGCCACGGCTTTCAGGAGCTCGTCGTCATACCTGCCGTCCATTCTCGTCGAAGTGTCCCCGACCTGGAAAATGGTATCGGGCATGTAGAACGTCGTAAAGGCGTTGAAATCCACGGTCGTGTCGTAGCGCGTGGCAACAACGTCGTAGTCCGAGTAGGTCAGTCCGTAGTCCGGGTAGCATCCGCTGTTGGAAACCCAGAGAAGAGCTACTGCCGCAAGCACCAGTGCGACAGGTGCAAACAGCGATTTTCGTGTTCGATTGTGCATAGAAATCTCCTTCAACTCATGTTTGTCCATCTGCCACAACACTCTCCTTCAATTAGGACGTGCCTCCATCCCCGGAGAGAGCTTCTACCTCGTCGGAGGGAAATCCTCCATAATCTGGGCTATCACATCGTCGAGGACCTGCTGACTCTCCTCGGGTGATCTCCGGTTCTTGCTCAGCGTTCCGGTCCCGATCCCGCGCCAGACCAGCTTGTCGTTGTCCCCTTCGTTCAGGGCAACATCCAGGACCAGCGAGGCCTCCGTGTAGTAGCTGACGTCAATATTTCCCCCGTAGGGTCCTGCTCCCCAGTAGGGCCCGTAAGCGTAGCCGTATCCGTAGCCACCCCAATTGGTCACGTTCATCTTCTCCTTGGCACCCGCATGCGCCGCAACCCAGAAGTCCGGCTCGCCGGTTTCCTTGGAGACAAAGCCTTTTGATGCAAGGGTCTTCTCAACAGCGGATCGAACTCTGCGCGCAATCAGCTGGTCAGAGAGCGGATCGTCCGACCCCCGCTTGATATCGAGCCAGCGAAAGGTCTTAAGTGTGGAGAAATCCGTCGCTGGATCGTGGTCAGTCGTGACTGAGATGCCCGAGCCGCAGCCCGCCAGGGCCAGGACCAGGATCAATGCCACAAAGAGGGGGAAACGATTCATTGCCTTCTCCTTTCGACGCAAATGTTGTACAACCTCTGGTGAGTTCATTCTTCAATGGGATTGAAGCAGTGCAGTGTCGTCCCACCCACCGTGACGTCTGGATGAGACTCTGATAAAACTTTTAATTATACACAACTTGCGATCTAATATCAACCATCTATCGAAGAGCATCCCCCCCAGCCGCCCCCTTCCCCATCCGCTGCTACTCCTATCCCTCCAGGCCCTCTGTACGAACACTGCGGGCCCTGAAACGGTTCCTTCACTCCCCTACCTGGACACTCCTCGGGACCCGGATTAGGCCGTCAGACTAGAGTGAATACCCGATCGAAAGGATGGTGATGCCGTAGTCGTGCCTTGAGGCTCCTTCCGTTGCCGGCTGGCTGTCGAAGCTGTAGTAGGCTGAAAACTCCCATGTCAGGTCCTTGACGATCTCCCATTTGAGCTTGATGTCGAAATCAGCTCGAATTCGGCCAAGTGTGCTCAAGCTCGGGGTCAGACGAAAACCGGTGCCGAGGTTGACCTTGGGATCTTCGTACCTGAAGAGTGAGTACTGCGTGCCAAGGGAGCTCTCCAGGTTGAACCGATTCCCGTCTTTTCCCTTCTCCCAGGTTACAACCAGGGCCGCCATACCCATGAAGCGTTCACGGTTCGATTGTATCAACCAGCGGCCGCCCCCACCGCCCAGAGAGTACCGCGCCGAAAGTCCGAGCTCTGTATTCCTCTCATACGAGCCGAAGGCTGCCCCGAACCACTGGTAGCCGAGGTACCAGGCATTCATGAAACTCAGACCCTGCTTCTGGGCCGGGCTCGAGTCCTTCCTCAGAGTGTTCACCAGATCGAACGAAAGTTTGCGGTAGTCCAGATCACGGAGGTGTGTCGCATCTCCCGCCAGCGTCAATGTGGCTACCTCACTTGCTCTCGTGAACGAGAATCCAAGACTCACCGAACCATCCACCCGGTCCCAGAACGTCTCGCGTATTCGGGTTATTGCGACGACATCCACCAAATCTGTCTCCCTCTTCTTGTCACCCAGCAGGACCAGGAGCTTCGCGCGCGTCGTGTCGACATCAAGAGACCCGAAGTAGAGAAGCCCATTATCGAGCTCCACCCGAAAGTAACGGGGTGACTTGAGGAAGACCACATAGTCCCATTTGACCTCGAACTTTCCCGTTGCGTCGGTGTCAAATGTGAGCTTTCCGACATCCAGATCCTTGATCTCGCCCACGAAGCGATCACCGTTGACGGTGAAGAGCGTGTCAGAGGTCTTCGAGGCATGCGCCTGGGAACCGAACAGGAGGAGTACCGAAAGGAGGAAGAGGCGTGCAACGTCCATCCCTGGTCCGCACCGGGATGAATTGGCGGCATCCAATTTCGACCGTGAGCGGCCGATGTTACAGGCGAATCCCAATCGCAATCACGAACTGATTAGTTTGCGTGAACACATACTTCGCCTGGACGTACGGACTGAGGGGAATCGCATCGGCGCCGAACCCCGCAATGAGGTTGAAGCCTCCCCGCGTGACACTTTCACCGTTCTCGGGCTTCGCAAAGATATAGGCAAAGCCCCCGCCCAGCCATCCCGAGAAACCTGGCAGAGGAAGGACGCCAATGTGGCCATCCAGGTTGGCGGTGTAGAATGTCCCCTTCTCCAGGAAGACATACTCGAAGTTCGGAACCACCGTCAGCATGAGGACGTTCACCCCAAGGCCGCCGCCCAGAAAGAGATCACTGTTCTCAGTGTAGTACCCTCCATAGATGCGAATGTCAGTACTCTGTCCATACAACTTGGGAGATCCCAAGAGCACCGGAACGAACAACACCAAAGCGACGTACCTGAGATGACGCACCATACGATTCCCTCCCGTGTCTAGTGTATTTGCCGGAGCGAGAAGCCATTCGTGTGCCAAAGCTACGGATAAAAAAAGAAGACATCAATAACCTGAAGGAATTTGGCTGGAAGTAGCCTAGATGGTCTGCTGAACGCGAAAGCGGACGATATGGTCAGAAGTCTCGAAATCCCCTAGTCGCGGTGGAGCGGGACCTCTGCAACCTGTAGATAAGTTCGATCCGCCAGAAAACGGTGAACATATACCCCAGTCCCGCCCGCCAGCGGCATCTTCAGGCAAATGTATCTGAGAGTGTCCCCTTGAGATCGGCTAAGGCTTCGAGGCCTAGAATGCCATAGAGGGTCTTGTTGATGAAGTATTTTTCGGCAAGGCGGATTCTGACGCCCAGTCTGTTGCTCCACCTCCCGTCGCTCTCGAAGGCTCCCTCATCAGCTGAACGGATCAGGCGCCATTCGACAAGCGATCGAAACATCACCCTCACATTCCCAAAGACGAACAGGTCGATGAGCCCACCCCCGAACGGGCGAATCTCAAAGCTGTTTGCCTCAGGCAACTGTCAGACCTGCTGGAGCGTCAGCCCTCCAATCAGCCCGAGCCACCCTTCAGGGTTGTACTGGCTAACCCCCTTAAGCGACAGCTCTGTCCATTCCCCCTTCGCAATGAGCTCCCGGAAACTGATTTCGCCGGTCAAACCGAGGTTCTTCTCTACGTTCCTGTTTGCTGCGTAATCGAGCCAAACCTGGGTGGTACTCTGACCCGCAGCCTCAGGAACGAGCAGGGCCAGCGCCCCCAGCACTACCCACACCCTCTGAAGATGTCCCGGAGGCGTTGTCTCAACCAAGAACGGCGCCGCCCATCGTCTTTGACATGACGATCACCTTCCAGAGCTAGAAAGCTTCATTGATGGCAAAGTAGATGCCGCTCGTTTCTCTTCCCCACCCGAAGTCCACCCGGACGTCAACCTTCTCCTTTGTGTCAAGGACAAAGCGAAGCCCAACACCGTATGTGGGTTTGAACTCATCCAGTCGCATCTGCCTGGTACGGTCAGCCACCTGTCCAGCGCCCAGGAAGCCGACCAGCCCGATCCGCCACCAGAGGATGCTCCGGTACTCCACCTGAGCGGTGAGGTAGTTCCTGTCCCGATACCGTCCCTCGAAATATCCCCTCATTCTCTGTGAGCCGCCCAGCGGCGCAAGTTCGTAGAACGGTGGGAAGCCCCTGACGAACTGTCCGTACAACTGGGCGGCGATGACGTTGTCCGAGGCGACGGGGAAGAACCCCCTCAGATCGAATCGATAGTCGTTATAGTCAAAGTCGCTCCCGATCGCCTTCATGTTGAAGACCGCTCTGAACTGGTGGAACATCCCCGAGTTCGGGAAGTAGATGTTGTCCCGGTCATCCCACACGTAGCCAAAACCGAGTCCCGAGCTCAGTCCACCGTCACTTCCGGGGACGAGATCGTCGATGAGAAGCTGGTTCTCCTTCTTGTCAATGACGCTGTAGTAACGAAAGTCGTAGATGAAGTCAGCGAGAATCTCCTTCGGCAAGAGGATTGCAGGCATGCGGAACTTCACTTCGATGTCAACCGCGTCCGCCAGGTATGGTGCCCTGTCGCTCTCTGGGGTCTCGTTACCGATCCCGTAAAACTTGTCCAGGATCTTGTTGAAGGCAAGGAGAAGCGAAGCGTAGTATCCGTTCCTGGTGAAGTAGAGCTCAGGCTGAAGCGAGATGCTGTACTGGTTGTTGACGGTGTAGTATCCCGACAGGAGGATCTGGGAAGGATTGAGGAGCCTGTCCTTCTTTGTCCGGAAGTAGAGAATGCCCCCGGCCCCAAACGCGAGGTCCGTTTCTGGCGTGTAGAACGCGTAGGGATAGGCAAACCAGTTCACCCCCCCCACACCGGCCGTGTCAGGGTTCTCCTCAGCGCCAGCGGTGGTGGTGGCGATCGCCGACATCAGCAGCATGCATACCAGCCCGAGCCTCATGAGATGCTTCTCACCTCCATGCTCACTTCCTCTTCAGCTGGTCAGCAACAGCCTTTGCCGCCGCTTCAATGGCTTCCGTATCGCCCAGGTAGTAGCTCTTGATCGGCTTGAGATGCTCCTCCAGCTCGTAGACGAGAGGAATGCCGGTGGGGATGTTCAAGGCGACGATCTTCTCGTCCGAAACATTGTCCAGATACTTCACCAGCGCCCGCAGGCTATTCCCGTGCGCAGCAATGAGAACGCGTTTCCCCGTCCGGACCATGGGCCCGATCGTCTCCTCCCAGTAGGGCAGGAACCGGGCCACCGTGTCCTTGAGTGATTCTGTAAGGGGGGTCTCGTCCTCCGTCAGCTCAGCGTAGCGGGGGTCCTTCCCGGGATTCCGGGGGTCGTCCTTGGTAAGCGCCGGAGGTGGAGTGTCATAGCTCCGCCGCCATATCTTCACCTGCTCCATTCCATGCTTCTCAGCGGTCTCCGCCTTGTTCAGACCCTGCAGCGCCCCGTAGTGCCTCTCATTAAGTCGCCAGCTGTTCACAACCGGAATCCACATCAGATCCATCTCCTCCAGGACAATCCAGAGCGTCTTGATTGCCCTGGCGAGGACCGAAGTGTAGGCGATGTCAAAGGAGTATCCCTCCTGCTTCAGAGTGTGGCCAGCCTGGAGAGCCTCCTGAAACCCCTTCTCGCTGAGGCCAACATCGGTCCACCCCGTAAACCTGTTCTCCTTGTTCCATGTGCTTTCACCGTGTCTCAGCAATACGACTCTATACATACGCTTCTTGCTCCTTTCCTTCGTGAATGACCCGCATCAACTCTCGCCACGACCAGGGGGGTGCTGCCGACCCACGATTCTACCGACAACATAGCCGATTGCGAACGGGATGCTCAAGACCAGGATCGCAAAGATGATCCCGTAGAGGAGGAGAGAACTGACAAGATCGTCCAGCATCGCATAGGTCTTCTCGAGGGTAACTTGCGAGAAGAGCTCCAGCTGCTCCATGATGGCGACCCGCTCGCGTTCCACCACATCCGATATCGCCTCGCGCTCTCCGCTGAGAACATCGAGAGTCTCCTTTCGCTGTCTGTCGACCGAGAGGAGCAACGCTTCCAGATCACGGCTCAATCTGAGGAGCGTGCTGTCCAGGAGTTCCGGGCTGGCCTCCGCAAGCTGTCCAAATCGCCGGATATCCAGCTGCAGACTGTCTAAAGCCGCCTGTGCCTCGGGCCCGGCGAGCCCCGCTTCCGCCAAGAGGAGTTGAATTTGCCAGAGCGTCTGCTTCGGGAGTTGCGCCGACTGGATATTGACACGACTTGCGAGGTCTGCCACCGTCTGAGGCAGATCCCCCACGGTCCTCACAGCGGCACTGTCCGGTAGGCCTTCGTACCGGTTCCAGCTACGGACGATTGGCTCCTGTTTGAACGTCAGGTCATGAAATGGGAATCGATCCGCATAGTGCCGCACGAACGTACCCACCCTCTCGTATTCAGCAGGACTGGCGAACGACCGGACCAGGCTGTCGATTTCAGTCTCGAGTCGCTCGGACACCTCAATCGCAAGACCCTGCATATCCCCGAAGAGGGAATCTCCCGGCCCGGCCCGAAACAACTGTTCCATCTGAACGCAGAGTGCCCAGGTTCCGATCATCGCGACGGTCGGCGACTCACGAAGAGCGGCTTCACGAATGGCGGAATACGCCCCGATCTTCCACCGGAGCGCATTCACCCGGACGGGAAAATCCTCAGCAATGCTAAAAACCGAATCCGCCGCCAGTTCCACCTCATTGGAAAACCGAATTGCAAAATCATGCGTCAGGATGCGTGCGTTCACCTCTTTCTTCGTAAGAGGATCAGCAGTTGAGCTTATCGAAATAAGAGAGCATCCACTGAGTGTGCCGATGAGGGCGATCGTGGCACCCATGTGCAGCGCCTCGATCGGGATGTATCGCACCAACCGTTGAGATATCATTGCGTCTGCATCTCCATCTGTGAGTTCCACACGCACATGCTACAAGCCGGTCCCCAGCTGTTGCAGAAGCTGACGGTAGGCTCTATTCTCCGGGGCGATCTCGATCAACCTGCCGGCATAGACCCGCGCCCGTCCAAGCGCACCCCGGTCGCGATGGATGGTGACCAGGGCATAGAGAAGATCACGATCATAGGGATTTTCCGCCAGCGATTCTTCCAGGACAGAAACGGCCTTCTTCGACTGCCCGGCGGAGTGGAGTGCGATTCCGCAGACATATCCGATAGATGCGTCATCCGGACGCAGAGAGTGCGCACGCTCGAAACAGGGAAGAGCCTCGTCCGATCGCTTCTCACGAACGAGCAACAGGCCGAGGGCGTGAAGCCCTTGAGGGAAATCGGCGGAGATCTCGAGCGCCTCCCGGAGGAGCCTCTCCCCTTCGGCGTCCCGGTTCTGAGCCCGGTAGAGATCAGCAAGATTCACATAGGCGGGCATGAACCGGCGATCAAGCCTGATCGCCGTCGTGTATGCACTCTCCGCTTCAGCCATCATGGTTCGCGCCACGTAGAGATTGCCCAGGTTCACGTGCGATTCAGGCCGGTCAGCATTGAACAGCTGGGACGCAACGTACTCCGTGAGCGCCCCATCCAGAGTGTTCCGGTCAGCCTTGGTGATGCTCAGCTCGGGTACGGGCGCCAGATTGCGGGCCGCTTCAAGACGAACGACCCGGAGTTCGTCCTTGAGGAGGTGCTTTGCAAGCGCGAAACGGCGCTCCGGTTCCAGGACCTCCATCGCCCTCAGCCCGGCAACGCGAAGACTCGGGTCTTTCTCATAGAGGGCACCCTCCATGGCGCGAACCGCAGCCTCGCCCGAATACTGTCCCAGCAATGATACCGCAGTTGCCCGCACGATGGCGGCTGCCGTCCTATCCCCAGCCAAGCCGATGAGGGCCTGCCCTGCCCCCGGAGCTCCCCGCCGCCCCGCGTGGAGAATCTCACCGTAGTGGCGTTCGCCCCTCGACACCGGCCCGTACCAGCGCACAACCGAATCAGCCGCCCACTCAGCACTCTTCTCCCGGTGACACCGGGTGCAAGCATTGGGGACTCCGATCGCCATTGTGAGATCCGGTCTGGGATTCCGGAAGCTGTGGTCGCGCCTCGGGTCAATGACCATGTAGGTCGATTCCGGCGCGTGGCACTCCACACAACTCCCCCCGGTCGAATCGGGGTTGTGAAAGTGGTGCGCCCGCGTGCCGTAGGATTCATAGAGATGACACCTGTAGCACAGGGCATTGCCGGGGGCGTACACCTTTGCACTGTGCGGTTCGTGACAGTCGCTGCAGACTACACCTTTCTGGTACATCTTGCTCTGGCGGAAGGATCCGTAGACGTAGACTTCATCCAGGATCTGTCCATCGGCGTAGTAGAGCCGTTCCTCCAGCATCTCAGGGTAGTGCGTGTCCATGAGCGGGCGGCCAAAGACGTAGTCTTCACTCAGCTCCACGCGGCGAGCATGGCACCGTGCACAGCTCTCGACCTGGACCGCCGAACGGAGCGGGACCGTCCGTTTTGCCACCTTTGCGCCGGCTTCGAACACCCAGGTCCCCCGGTCAGGGTCCTTCAGGCGTACTGAAAGGCCCATGTCCGAAAAACCCTCCAGGCTCTCACCTCTTTTTTGAGCCTCGGCCCAGGCAGCGTGACGGGAACCGGGCCCGTGGCATGCTTCACACGAAACGTCAATCTCAAACCAGGTTGTGGAGAAGCTGTTTGTCGGGAAGTCGTAGTTCTTTCGGACGTTGGTGGAGTGGCATTCGGCACACATGTAGTTCCAATTCTGGTTGCGACCTGTCCAGTGGAGCTCATCGCCGTGTCGGATGTTCTGGTCCGGGTAGATATGGAACCATCGTTGCCCCCCTTCCTTGCGCGGACGGGTGTCCCAGCACAGGCCAAGGGTCTGTAGACGCCCGTCAGGAAATTCAATCAGGTACTGCTGGAGCGGCCGAACACCGAAGGTGTAGGTGATCTGGTACTCCCTCAGGGTCCCGTCCGGTCCATCGGTTCGAACGAGGAATTTGCCATCCCGCTTGGTGAACTCTGATCGCACGCCGTGGTAGCTGTGCGAGGCATTATCGAAATCGCCCAGAACTGTCTCCTCTGTCGCCACCTGCATGGCAAGGTCATGGTCTGAGCCCTGCCAGAGGTCATGCTGGCGCTTATGGCACTCGGCACATCTGGATCTCCCGACGTAGGACGCATCGGCGGTCGAACCGTCAGACAGCCTCTTGTCGTCTGATCCCCGCTCCCCATCCTCCTGGGAGGAACAGCCGAGCATGCCAGACCAGAGGAGAGCAAGGAAGAGAAAGGATACAGGAAGAGCGCCACACAGCTGCTTCATATGCAGGGGTTTCCCTCTTCACCAGGGTGGTTAACAGGAAAGGACCATCGTGAGCGTGCAGTCAACAAGAGAAGGTAATGCCGGGTCCGCTCAATTGCAAATCAGGGATTCCGCTTTGATATTCCATCTGAAATACGCTATCATGTGGTCAAATCTTCCTCCCCGCATCCATCCATCGTGACTCTTATGCATCAACCCAAACAGGATGACGCGCCTCACGTCATTGCCAGAAGAGAATTCCTCGGGAAGATCGCAGCCGGCTCCCTGACAGGCGCCGGGATCCTGGTCCTCTGGGGAAGCCTCGACCTCTCCCTCCCCCCCACGATCAGATCGACCCACCCGATCAGACTCGGCAAGAGCAGTTCCTACCCTCTGAACAGATTCACCTTCATCCCCGCATCCAATCTCTTTCTCTACAGAGCGAGGCACACCGTGAGCGCCCTTTCTGCAATCTGCCCCCACCTGGGCTGCGTGGTGAGAAAGGGAGAAGGAGGATTTCGATGCCCCTGCCATGGCTCCCGGTTTGATGAGCAGGGAGATCTCCTTTCGGGACCGGCAGCGCGGTCACTGGACTGGCTGAGGGTACGCCGCGCGCCCGACGGCCAACTCGTGGTACTTCCCGACGAGCGCGTTGGGCCGGGAGAGGAACTCCACATATGAGAAGAGTGGACCGGACGTGAGGAAGACACCAGCAAGAGGGGTCCAGATTCTCCAATTGAGCATCCGCGAGGTCTGGGACTCTGCAACCCGGAGGTTCCTCCGTTGGAGGGAGCCGCGTGTCTCGGACCGGGAGAGGTCTCGCGCTGTCTCCCGCAGCTTCTTTCTCCACTACCATGCGTCCCGGATTCACCCCTTCAGTCTCCGCCCTGCCTATACCCTGGGGCTGGGGCTGATGTCTTTCTTCCTCTTTTTCATTCTCCTGGTCACCGGGGTCCTCCTCATGTTCTACTACGTCCCCTCTGCGGAGCGGGCATACTCCTCGATCCAGGACATCACCTATGTGGTGACAGGCGGGCGGTTCATCCGCAACATGCACCGTTGGGCTGCACACGGAATGGTAGTGACGGTCCTCCTCCATATGGCCCGCGTCTTTTACACCGGTTCCTACGCCCGGGGCCGGAGCCTGAACTGGGTGATCGGGGTCTCTCTTCTCCTGCTGACGCTCCTCCTCAGTTTCACCGGCTACCTCCTCCCCTGGGATCAGCTTGCTTTCTGGGCAGTGACGATCGGGACCAACATTGTCGGTTCCGTTCGGGAGTTCACCGACATGCTAGGAACTACTGCCTGGTTTGACCCGGGTGGGTTCGTTAAATCCTTTCTCCTGGGGGGGGACAGTGTCGGGCAGGAGGCACTGATCCGGTTCTATCTGCTCCATATCGTGCTCCTGCCCTTCCTGGCCGGCGTTCTCATGCTGGTCCACCTCTGGAGAATCCGGAAGGACGGGGGTCTGAGTCGGCCGGGAGACGCAGACGAGGTCGTTCTTCGCGGTCGGGGCGGGACTCCTTCCGGGAGCGGTCCAGGAGGCGAGCCTTCCATCCTGGCGTGGCCAGCGGCTCTCTGGGCTGAGGCAGCCGTTCTCATGGTCACCATCGCGGCACTTGCAACAGCCTCGTTCCTCCTGGATGCCCCGCTCAGGGAGATCGCCGACCCTTCGGCACCGGAGAACCCCGCGAAAGCACCATGGTACTTCCTGGGTGTGCAGGAACTCGTCTCGTACTCAGCCTTTGCCGGCGGGGTTGCCATACCGCTACTGTTCTTTACTCTTCTCCTGGTGATCCCGTTCCTCGACAGGGAGAAAGACCATATCGGACGCTGGTTCTCCGGGGCTTCCGGCAGGCAGGTCGCAGGTTCCTCCGCCCTCTTCGCACTCCTCATTACGGTCGGCCTTGTTGGAGTGGCGATACGGTTTGGCTGGCTTCATGATTGGATTCCGGGCCTCCCGGACCTCCTGAACATGCTGCTGAATCCGGGATCCTGCGTTGTGCTTGCCTATCTGCTTTTCGGGATGAGAACACTCCGCAGCACCGGGTCCACGCGGCTTGCTGTGATTTCGCTCTTCACCTCCTCGCTCGTGGGGATGTTGCTGTTCACAGCAATCGGATTCTGGTTCCGCGGTCCGGACTGGGAGTTTTACTGGAATCCCGCGCAGATGCCTGGACCGTAACCGGACGCTCGCTCATGGAAGAGAAACTCATCAGGTTCTACAAGTACCTCGCGCTCGTCTCGGCAATCATCTGCATTGCTGTCTTCTCTCTCACCGCTGCCTTCGACCACTTCGGCCGACCGTGGCAGGCGATGCAGCGAGAGTACCGAACCATCCTCGCAGGCCGGGCCCAGAACGACCGGCAGCGCGCCGAGGCAGAGCGATCCCCGATTGAAGTTCGACAACTCGTCCTCCCCGGTGAGCTCCGGGTGGACCGGTGCATAACCTGCCATGCGGGCATAGAGAATCCGTCGATGGACGGGATCCGGATCCCGTTTTCAATCCACAGCGGCGACTATCTCACCACACACCCGCCGGAGAAGTTCGGCTGTACGCTCTGCCACAAGGGTCAGGGGCGGGCTCTGGAGGTTCAAGATGTCTGCGGGGTTGAGGGACACGACCCGTCTGTCTCACTCCAGTATGTGGAGGCCCTCTGCGCTCAATGCCATCTCACCCTCTTTGTCAATGGGCTCCCCTCAAGCGGAACGGAGAAGGTTCGAGGTGGGCTTGAACTCGTCCGCCGTGAAGGCTGCCTGGGATGCCACAAGCTCCGGGGCGTGGGCGGTCACGTGGGACCGGATCTGACCGAACAGGGGAGAAAGGGAAGACACTACTACAGCTTTCGCCGCATCAAAGGCGATCACTCCGTCGTCAACTGGCACAGGGAACATTTTCGTGACCCCGGAGGAGTCTCTCCCGGTTCTTCCATGCCCGCATTTGACCTGCCGGGGCGTGAGATGGAACCTCTCATCACCTTTGTCCTGGGGCAGTTCAGCCCCTCTCTGCCACTTGACTACTACTCGTCCGAGGTTCTCCAGGAGTTCAGATCCCGACAATCTCTTCGCACAGGCCGGGAGGCGTATCTCCTTACCTGTTCGGCCTGTCACCGTAGCGATGGAGCGGGGAGGGACTTCGGTGAGCATCCATACGGAGCGCCTTCGATCGGGAACCCGGATTTTCAGGCGGTGGCCTCTCGCGAGCTGATCGAATATGCCATCTGGAGCGGCCGCGGAACAAGCCGGATGGAATCGTGGAATCCGATCCTCTCCGGGCTCCGGGCAGAGGAACTCGAGCTGATAGTCGATCACGTGAGAGGTTTCAGACCGAAAGGACCGTCACTGGCAGCCGTGAAAGAGGCGGACGGATCAATGCTCCTGGGGAGGGAATCGTTCGCCCACAACTGTTCTCTCTGTCACGGTGAGGCCGGAGAAGGGGGGCCAGGTCCCTCCCTCAACAGCCCGGATTTTCTTGGTGCAGCATCGGAGGAGTTCCTCTATTCGACGATCGTCATAGGACGATCCAACACGGCAATGCCGTCCTGGTCGGCCCTCCCCCCGCGAGAGATCGCGTCCCTGATCCTGCTCCTGAGGTCATGGCAGAAGGAGTCACGCGGTCTTTCTCTCCCTCGGATCGGAGGCGGAAACTCCAGGCGGGGTGAGGATCTCTATGCGTCCCGTTGCGCGCGCTGTCACGGGAGGTTCGGGGAGGGAGGAATCGGACCTGCCATTCTGAATCCCGATTTCCTCTCCGCGGCATCCGATGGCTACATCGGGCAGACCATCGCAAGGGGGAGAGCACACACACCGATGTTCGGCTGGCGAGAGGATCTGACACGGGCGGAACGGCTCGGCCCCGACGACCTCGGCGACCTCATCTCCTTCATGCGAGCCAGGAAGGATAGCCTCCTTGATTTCCTCCCACCCGGCGCAAGCACGGGAAGACCGTTGCAGGGGAGGGAACTCTACCATGAGCTCTGCAGCACCTGTCACGGCAGAGCCGGAGAAGGGATCAAGGCCCCTGCACTGAACAGTCAGGAGTTCCTCAGCGGAGCCACCAATGGCTTTCTCCTGGCCACTCTCACGCTCGGCAGGCGGGGAACCGCGATGCCCTCCTGGGGCAGGGGGACATCAGAATACCGCCGGCTGACAGCTGGCGAGAGGCTGGACATCGTGGCACACCTGAGGACATGGCAGCGCGAGGTGCTCAGAAGGGACTGGATTTCAACGCCTGAGCCGTAGCATCCGGATCTCACCGAGAGCTGAGGCGAAGGGCTGCCGGCAGCGCGATCAGAGGGCGAAGGAGAAGGCAAAGATGACTTTCACCCGCCGGGATGTCGCCGTCAGGACCGGCAAGGTGTGACCAGTCTTCTCGAGGAGATCTTCCAACAGGGGTACTCCGTCCTTCGGGGTCCTGCTGCTTCCAAAGGCATAGCCAAGACCGAACGTCACATCGGCCCTGCCGAAGCTGAAAACGCCTCCACCTGTGATGTGCCGGAGATCCCAGTTCGAGATAGTGAGATTGGTGTTCGTCCCGGGGACGTGAGCGGAGAAATCTGTTACGTAGCTCAGATAGAAGTCGATCGTCTCGGTTGCGAGGAACTCCACCCCGCATCCATAGTTGATGACGGGATCATACTCAACGGTGAGATCGTTTTCGGCCGTCTCCCCCGTCGTCTGAACGACGAATGGCTCCGGATCAAGGACCGCATAGGAAGGGATGCCGCTGTACCACTCCGCACTGAGGTTGAGCTTGAACTTGCCAAACACGTAGCCCACTCCCGCACCGACTGCCCATGAACTCCTGTACTTCGAGGAGAGCCCATCCTGATAGTCGGCCCCCAGAAAGGGGTCAGCGACCCGATCCCCGTCGATGTCAAATCCGGCTGACGAGGCATTCAGATAGGTAGAGCCCGAGCCGAAGAGGTTCAGGCTGGGAGTGGTCACAGTGACACCGACGAGAACGGGTGACAAGTCAACTGCAAGCCCGGCCTTCCAGAGCAGCCGCACATTGTAGTAGGAGTAGTCTGTTGTGCGATCGAGGCTGGCGAGATCCTCCGCCTCTGGCAAGACCTTGAAGGAGAATTCACTCCTCTTCCACTGAGTCCGAAATGCTATGTAGGATGTCACTCCGAAGCCCACGCCATCACCGAGGGGGGTGGACCAGCTTATCCCGCCCCAGTACTCACCCAGATCCGTGACATACACAGCTTCTTCGGCGATAGTCCCGCCGCCCGGGAGAACCGATCCCGGAGCCACCCCCAGAACGCCCCGGGTATCCAGTTGACTCTGGAACGACTGCCGCGTGATAATGGAATAGGTCAGCTTCTGGCCGATCAACGAGTCGGATGGCAGCCTGCCGGCGATCAGGCTGGGAGACGGGCTGATGCGGAACGTCGAGATCTTCCTGTTCTGGATGCCATCCCCCTCGACCTCAAGGGTATTGAGATCATAGACCCGTGCACTCAGAATCAGACCGGCGTCTTTCTTGAGGGCAAGCCAACCCGGGTTGTAGTATGTCGCGCTCAGGTCGGCGACACTCCCGATAACCGCGCCCCCCAGAAGAGTAGACTGGGTCCCGTAGTGGAGATTCCAGTAGTGGGTGTCCTGAGAGAGGGTGGTCTGCGGAAAGAGGATGCCGAGCAGTATTGCCAGCGGAATGTGTCCCCTGAAGCTCTGCAAGGGCAAAGTTGCTCTCTGTGGAAAAGGATGCTGAAAGTATAACAAATCGTTGCTATATTGCAAAATCGCGAAAAGCACAACCAGGCAATCCTATGAACCCTGAAATTCAGAAGCTCGTCGGAGAGCACCCTGCGCAGGCAGAAGTACGGGACACGAAGGGAGCTCCCCGGCTGTTTGTCAATGGAAAGGAGGTCTTTCCCCTGCTTGCATGGAGCTGGCTGCTCGAGCCCAGCGCACAATACTTCAAGCAGGCCGGCATCCAGATCCTCCACCCCGTCATCGGCCTCAACGCGGCATGGACCCGACCGGATCAGTATGACTGGTCCTTCCTGGAGATCCACTGCGCAGGACTCCTCTCGGAGCACCCCGATGCCTTCTTCCTCCCGAGGGTCCTACTCGACGTCCCCGGCTGGTGGAAGGAGGCCCATCCCGATCAATTGATCCGATGCGCCCTCCCCACGGAGGCTGAAGGGAGGCGCCAGTACCGTCCCGTCCGGCCAAACCCCGAGGGAGGTTGGCTGTGGGGTATTCAGCTGGACGAGCCCTCGTTTGCCTCTGAGCTGTGGCAATCGGACATGGAGAAACTCCTCAAAGCCTTTTTGAGGTTCGTGGAAACCTCTCCTCTCAGGAACAGGTTCATCGGGTACCAGATCGGTAGCGGCATATACGGCGAATGGCACTACTTCATGGCAGAGTTCATACCCGACTACAGCGACCCGATGATGAAGAAGATGGGGACCGTCCCCGGCCTGGAGACCCGACAACAGACGCGCCTGGGTCTGCTCCGGGATCCGGCAGAAGAGAAGGAGGTCATCGCATACTACCGGAGGTTCCACGAAGAGATCATTGCCGACAGCCTTCTTCGCTTCGCGCGCATCACAAAAGAGGAGACACATCACCGCGTGCTCTGCGGGACGTTCTACGGGTATCAGCTGGAAAACGTCTGGATGCAGGATGGCGGCCACCTCGCGCCCGAGAAGATCCTGAGCAGCAAGGATATCGATTTCCTTGCCGGCCCCTACTCCTACCAGACCACGAACATCGAGGGTAGACAGTGGTGGGAGCACGATGTCCGGGATGATGCAGGCAACGAGCTTGGTCGATCGCGGGGAGTGGGGGGAGACGGTGGGTACCGGGTGCTGCTGGAATCGGTGAAGCGGCACGGGAAGCTCTACTTCGTGGAGATTGATGCCGGCACGTACCTTGAGCCCCCGCCTGTCAATCCTGACGGCACCGGAGGATCCGATATCGAGCGGGAACAGTGCATGGTTGGCGGCGAGGGATCCACGACCGTTGAGGGGACGCAACGGATCCTCCAGAGAGATTTGGGGCAGATGTTTGCCCGCGGGACCGGAGGGTGGCTCTTTGATTTCGGCCCTGTGATGAGAACGGGAAAGAGCTGGTATGCAGACGGTCCCATCATCGAAGAGGTCGAGCGCTTCGTTCGACTCGGAGAGCAACGCAAGTCGCTGGATCTGCAGTCAGTAGCTCGGATCGCGGCCGTCTACGACGCGAGGAGTTTCTTCTATACCCGGCACTGGTACGCCGAATCGCCGTTTCGGTTCGGCGGCGAAAACCTGGACTTCTTCACGCACTGGTTCATGGCATCACAGGCCAGAGCGCTCCATCGGATCGGAGCCCCGGTGGATTTCCTCTACAGGGCCGACCTCACTGCTGAAGATCCCGGCCGGTACCCCTTGCTTCTCATGGTCAACCTCTTTTCCCTCTCGCCCGATGATGTGAGCCGCCTCAGATCGATGCTCTCCGGAAGCGGCGCCACCGTCGTCTGGTACTACGCTCCGGGGTTCCTGACACCTGAGAAGGCAGATCCCGAACAGATGCAAAGGCTCACCGGCATTAGGTTCCGCCTCATCAAAGAGCCGGGTCCGATGCTGATCCAGGCGCGCATTCCGGGAGAGGTCTCAATCGAAATGACCTTCGGCGTCAACGAGATGCGATGGCCACGGTTCGCCGTCGAGGATACCTCGGCACGTCCTCTCGGCTGGTGGAGTGACACCGAAGAGGTTGCCTTCGCATGGAAGGCGCACGACGGCTGGAACTCCGTCTATGTCGGATCCGCCCCGCTTCCCCAGCAGATCCTCCGGTGGCTCGCGCGTCAGGCCGGCGCGGGCCTCTGGAGCACATCGCCCGACATCGTGATCGGCGCCAAGGAGGCGGCACTCCTCGTGGCAACGTCCAGCGGGAAGAGAACGGTAAGGCTCCCGACTCCAATGGCGCCCTGGGGCGAGGGGCCGTCAGAGACACTGCATGAGCTGGATCTGGCGTTCGGCGATGTCATTCTGTTCCTTCCCCCGCCTGAATCGTAACCGGGATCTCTCCGCTCCCCAGAGAGCCTGCTGGGTGGAATTTCTCCCCGGGGATCGGTGTTGGGCCTGCAGGAGAGAGACTATCCAATACTGAGGAGCCGAGAGCATGCACCCACAGCGCATCCCCCCCGGGGAACATGAGGAATCCGTCTGGGATTATCCCCGTCCCCCTCGGCTGGAGAGCTTCGGTGGACGCATAGAGATTATCTTCGGCGGAGTGAAGATTGCCGATACAAGGCGAGCGAAGAGGGTTCTGGAGACCAGCCACCCGCCCGTCTACTACATTCCTCGGGATGATCTCCGGCACGAGCACCTGAGGAAGAGCCCCGGTATCTCGTGGTGCGAATGGAAGGGTCAAGCCCGGTACTACGACCTCGCCGTGGGTGGCCGTCTCAAGGAGCGGGTTGCCTGGAGCTACCCCGATCCTGCCCCGCCTTTTTCCCCGATCAAGGACTGCTTCGCCTTCTACGCCGGTCCGCTGGACGCGTGCTTCGTCAACGGTGAGCAGGTTACACCGCAACCCGGAAGATTCTACGGAGGCTGGATAACCGGGAATATCCTCGGCCCCTTCAAAGGTGATCCGGGATCTGAAGGATGGTGAGAGGGTA
>Ga0209536_100003694_pt1 | contig 24475 bp, 16 predicted proteins | sample DeeMarSeWOR28_12_FD_187461 | JGI IMG/M metagenome (GOLD analysis project Ga0209536, IMG submission 187461) | Marine sediment microbial communities from White Oak River estuary, North Carolina - WOR-2-8_12 (SPAdes) (version 2) | ecosystem: Environmental > Aquatic > Marine > Intertidal zone >...
AAAGGCTCCTCCACCGGCACTCGAGACTCGAACTGAAGACCAGAGAGAAATAGCCCAGCAATGCTGGGTAATTCTCAAGCATTTTAATCAGGCACCCCAAAAGGGACCTGCTTCGAACCGCTTGGTCCCTATAAGTTTGATGTTCGGATCGTCCGCGAGCTTTCTCAAATAGCCAAAAAGCCGGTTAAGCTCGTGGTCAACTATGCATCCATCTGGATCTACTATAATCAGATTGGTCAGTATCTGCAAAAGATTGGCTTTGGCTTTGTCATCAAGTCTCTCAAAAAGTTTCGACATTTGGGTCAGCAGGATTAGCGCTATGTCCAGATCGTTGACATAACGGGAAACGTCACGTTCCAGGTTGCGGAGTTTATCCTGTGCAGAGCATAGTTACTCCTTCTACTCAGAGGGTAACTATAACAACAGCTATATCCGGCGCTCTGCAACAATTTCCGCGTTGAAGAAGAAGACTGGTGTCTATGATGTCAACCTGGTCGGCACAGTCTAACGATTTAACCTGTTTGGCCGCACAAGTAAGGACCTCGATTTTGGACGCGGTGACAGCACCTACGATAACTACGATAATCCTTGCGTACAGCCGAATGTCAACTTGGCTTCGCTGGAGGAACCGCCCTTCTACGCCGTGACGATATGACCGGGATCTTAAGACTTAAGGTGGTCTAACCACCGATGAATGGTCACAGGTGGTTCGCCATGATCGAACAGGGATCGATGGGCTGTACACCATAGGCAAAACAATGGCTTTGGCGATGGGAAACAGCTACCCTGTTGCTGGCGCGACAATCGGTCCAAATATGACCTTAGATTATTTGGCAGCCTAATGCGCGACGAGCGTGGTGTGTGCCTCCAAGATCTCGGTTCAAACAAAAAAAAAGACCCATCTATTATGACGGGCCTTTCAGTTTCAAGAGCACTTTTTGTTCAGCGAGAACGGTAGAGATCAAACCTGGACATTCTACCTTTGTTGCACGGCAAGCCTACCCTCTCCAATTAGTTCTGATCAACACCTACTTCGACCACTTAAGCCCAAAGAATTAATCAACGCAGAGCTTCTGCTCTAGGCCAGCTTTTCCTTGACGGCTAGGGCCGCTCTTTGCGTTATACCAGGCACGGCGGCGATCTCTTCTACCGTCGCCCTGCGGATGGCATCCAACGAGCCGAACTGCTCAAGTAGCAATTGGCTACGCCTGGGGCCGATACCAGGAACACTAAGGAGAATTAAATCCATCTCATGTTTGGTATTTGGCTTTCCCAGGACTTTGTTTGCAACACTAAGGTTCTGTTCACGAAAGCGTCGCAGCCCGGCAAGAATTCGGCTGTCAGCAAATTTATGTTCATCGGCGGAACGAGTGTAGATACGATAATATCCACCACTTTTTTCGGTAGCTCGATTTAGAACAACACCCAGGATATTGGCACCCGCCTGCTGCAAATTGAAAACAGCCTGTTTGGCCACAGCGCGCCTTGTCTTCCCCGCTCCAACGACTAAGATTACTCCGTCAACTTTCTGCGACAAGACCGTGGCATCAGCAAAAAAGGCTGCCGGAGGGCTATCATAGATCACTAAATCCGCCTCGTTTATTAATCTAGCAGCTAGCTCCATCATTTGCTGCGAACCAAGTAGTTCTGAGGGGTTTGGTGATAGACCCCCGGCCGTAAGTAACCAAAGACCCTGTGTCTCTGTCGAGCGAAGGTGAGCACCAATTTCTGATACTGGACATTGGATCAAATCCGTCAGGCCTTGGTCGTTGGACACCTGAAAGACATCATGCAGCATCGGCCGCCTAAGATCGGCGTCCACAAGGATGGTTCTTAGCCCATTAGATGCCATGACTAGACCAAGATTCACCACCGTAGTTGATTTGCCATCACCATCTGCAGAGCTGGTTACCAAAATCGATCTTCTCGGCCCGTCATCCGATGCAAATTGGATGCTGTGGCGAATCATCCGGTAGGACTCAGATGCTGGAGAAAATGGGTTCTTCGAAACTATCATCATATCTTGGATCTTTCGACCGTCCAGCCGGCCAACAGTACCCAACAGAGTCAAGTTCAGATTCCGGCTGATATCCTCAACCGTCTTTAAGGTGTCATCCAGAAAATCGAGTACAAAGATTATTCCGATAGCCAACACTAAGCCGACCCCTGCAGTGATGAGCGTGTTCAGGCGAACGTTGGGTCGAACTGGGCTAAGCCCGGCATGTGCTTCGTCGACGACCGCTAAGTAGTTGGTCGATTCTTCGCTACCGGCAAAAGCCAAATACCTGGCATAGGTGGTCTCCCAACCGAGAATCATATCCTCCAGATTTCCGATTTCAGTCTGAATCTCGACTTTCTGTTCTGGTGATGAAGCCGCAGCTAGTGCATCTGTCAATTCATCAAGCTGGCTTTGGCCAGTCTCAATCTTCAATTGCAGCTCCAGGAGCCGCTGCTGCATAAAAACCATTCTGCTTTCGTCTTCTTGATTCTGCAAGGAAGTAGGGCTTAATAGGATCAATTGGCGACTAATCTCGTCGGCGATCGATGCGGCTTCCTGTCGAGAGTCTGCATCAACTGAGATCTCAAGGAGTTGTGTGTCCGGCACTTGCCTAACAGTCACACGTCGCCTTAGTTCTTGCCAGGATTCGCTCAATTTGAGAGTCTCAACGACGGCCTGTAAGACTGGCTGGCGCCTGGCAAAATCGGCATAGGTCAAGGCTAATTGTTGACTTGTCTCAATATCACGAGTATCAAGATTAGAAGCCCGGATGGCTTGGCCAACGATGACACTGCTGGTAGCCCTGTAAACAGGTTGCTGTCTTAGGCTTATGGCGTAGCCAGCCGCACCTACCAATACGCTCAGCAGGATCACAAACCACCACCGTCGAGCCACCACTTCGATAACTCGTCGCAGTTCCTCGAAGTCGTTCACAATTACTTTTCTGTTCCGATCATCGGTGTCAACATACCAACTTAATCGCTCCAAAAACCATACCTCGGAAGGCGCATTTTCCTCATCTACCGGCCTTTGATGTTGGGGGCCGTCTTTCCGGTGTCCGTTTAGCGCATTTGACTCCCTATTGGTCAGGCTGACAGTATACTTAACCACGAGCAGATCGGCTAGTCCTCGAGGTCTTTGGCCAATACCATTAACCAGGCATGCTACGCTTCAAGTCAAGGAACTAGTTACGCGAATCAACGCGTGTCGTAGTGCCAAACATACCTGTTCCACCTGGTCTTCGGTCATCACACCTGAGAAAGGTAGGGCTAAGGAAATATCACCCAATCTCTCAGTCACGGGAAAATTGCCTCGCCGGTAGCCAAACTTCTCTCGATAGAATGGTTGCAAGTGGATTGGGCTGAAGTAGGGTCGGCAAGGGATGCCGGCCGCGGACAGCTGGCGCATCACTTCATTCCGGTCGGCAGGTGGCAAAACTCGGACAACGTAGACAAACCAGCTCATGCTGGTAGTCGTAGGCGCGATATGGGGTCGCTCTATCAGTTCCACTTCCTTCAGACGATCGTTGTACCATTGTGCGACCTGGGCCCGTTTGGCCAACAACTCCTCTATCCGCCGAAGCTGTACCAGACCCAGCGCCGCACTCATCTCGTCTAAACGGTAATTATATCCCAGGCGGGTATGATTCAGCCAAGCGTCGAATACATCTCGGCCTTGGTTACGTAGGGAGCGAAAATGATCGGCCCGCGCCTCGTCGTCCGTGACAATCATGCCGCCTTCACCGGTGGTCATCTGCTTATTAGGATAGAACGCAAAAACAGCGGCGTCGCTCAGGGTGCCCGCTTTACGCCCTTTGTACTCAGCCCCAATCGCTTCGCATGCATCCTCGATGACCATCAAACCATACCTACGAGCAGCTGTCACAATGGGATCCATATCAGCCGGCTGACCGAAGGCATGGACAGGAAGGATCGCTTTTAGCTCTCCAATCGTGGTGGATATCGATTCCTTAAGTGTACGGGGAAGCCAACGCGCCATCGCCTTGCCGCCGCGAGCAAGATCATCTACCGCTTCACCAACTAGAATTGGATCAATATTACCCGTTAACGGATCCACGTCCACAAAGACCGGAATGGCTCGTTCGTAAAGGATGCAGTTTGCCGATGCGACAAAGGAAAAGGGCGGAGTAATGACAAGGTCAGTATCGCGCACACCAGATTCGATTACGCAGAGGTGTAACCCGCTGGTGCCGGAATTAACGCCAACGCCATGTGCCGTACCCGTATAGTCGGCCAAAGCCCGCTCGAAAGCTTCGAGTTGCGGGCCTAAACTGAGACTTGGTGTCTGCAGGACACGATCGACGGCCTCGCGCTCAGCCCGGGTCAGGTCGGGAGAGCTCATTAGGATCGGGGAGTGTTGCACTTCACGACTCAGATCGTTGAGATTCTCGGGAATTGTCATTGGAATGTTAGTTTGTTTTGGTCTACTTTTACCATTAGACACTTGCTAGTCCCCTCCTGATCTTATAGGCACCATTTGAATATCTTTTAGGTGGGTTGCATGGCATGTAGATTATTCAACCATGACGGTCAAGGCGGATACGTAGTTGAGGCACGGGATCTAGGCCAGATTTACGGGTTATTCCCTCTCACGGTCACTATCTTCTTTCAAAACAAGAAGTTGATCATATTTTGCGGCTTTGATATTTGTTTTGACTTTGTGCCAACATGCAACGGGGTGGTTGCCATTGGCCCAAGCTAAGAGCATAGCCGGTAAATTGGCGCCTGCTATATGAGAAAACGGATAACCACCCCCGAAGCGAGGATTCATTTCCAATACATAGCATTCCTCCGGGGTGAGGAAGGCATCGCAGTCAAGATTACCCACATGACTCAGTTCCCGCCCCATCATCTCACCGAGCTTTTGGAGCCGATCATTCTCAACCGTGACTGCCTGATTTGTCTCCCCTGCCCGCATGGAGATCTTGCGTTTCACAAAAGTCGTAACGTACCGTCCCTTTAGATCATTGATGATATCCAGACCGTATTCTTGACCACTCAACTTCTCCTGTATGAGAACCGATCGTTCTTCATCGGTCGCGCTGGCGTCTGCCAGAATTGTTCGTTTGAGCTTCTTCTTTACGAGTCGATAAGCTAAATCTAACTCCTCGTCATCCTCTGGGAACTCAATGCCAATTGAGGCAGTCCCCCATCGGGGTTTAACTACGAGGGGGAAGTCAATCTCTCCTTGTGATAGGGCTTTACGTGTCTCTGCCAACGTCAGATACGTCTTTGGGAAGGCAAGGTTTGACCTTTTCAGAAACTCAAGCGTCGCCCATTTGTCAAAACAAGTATTGATAACATCTGGTGCAGAAATGACAGGTGTCGTCCCTATCTTGAGAAATCGGTCTCGTTGCCTGGCTAAGGGCATCAACTCGAGATCGTTAAGCGAGATCAGCAGACGAACCTGGTGCTGTTGACACAGCTCGAAAACGCGATCAAAGTAGTGCGAATGGTTTATGGGCGGAACAATAAACGCCCTGTCGGCGACCTGTAGAGCTGGAGCATCAGCGCTAGCATCGGCGGCATACACTTGTCCCTGTCCCTGTAATGCTGTGCGGAAGTACTCGACGAGGTAGTTACGACGTCCCGCACAGGTTAGTAGTACGTTCATACTTAGCAAATCCTTTTTAACGCCCTATTAAAGGTGCACGCGCAGACCCCATTAAAAGACATAGGTAGAAAACACATCAGAAAATTCTTCTTGTCGCTTAATAACTTCAAATTCTCGCTGATGAGGATTATAAGCAATCATTGCTGGGCAGGGATGAATAAAGGGCGGTTTCATCACCGTGGTATAAGCGCCCACATTATCAAAGACTATATAGTCACCCAATGCTAGAGATCCTGCATATCCATTATAAAGGCAATCATGCTCCATGCAGGTATAACCAACAATATCAACCTGACCACCGTTTCTTTCCGGTTCCAAATCGTGGTGATTGGAAAAAACGCGCATCGGCAGATTCTTTTTGTGTAATGTTGGCTTAATATTGTGGATACTGCCTGAGGCTAGCGCTACTGTCCTGGAACGCACTGTTTTTATGTTAATTACTTTGGCCACAAATTTCATAACATTTGCTGTAATAGCAGTACCAGGTTCAAGGATCAACTCGGGTTTCGAATCGTCAGAAAACGTCTTACGAAACTGCGTGGCAATGGCCGTCGCATACTCCTGGTAAGAAGGGATAGGGTAGGGGAATTGCTTCCGAAAATCAGGGGGCATTTTGCTAAAGAACCCCCCACCTAAATTAATAAATTGTGGATAAGTATCCCCAAAATGATAAGCAACCAACTCCAACATTTTTCTCGCCCGCTGGGCATAAGACTCAAGACTCTTATTTGATGTTGAAAAGTGGCAATGCAACCCACCCACACGGCAATTCTTCAGGCGATTAAGGGTGTCAAAAGCAGCCTGAAATTCTTCCCCCGCAACATCAAAACCGAACCGAGAAATTTCTGTTGTGGAAAGATCAAAATTGCAGCGTAGCCCAACGGTCATGTTCCGTTCAGGTGATCTGCTCGCTATGTCCTCAACAATTACTACCTCAGAAAAAGAATCCAGGTTTACAATCGAGCCCGCCAAAAGCGCTTTTTCGATATCGGCTTCGCGCTTGTAAGGGCCGTTGAAAATAATTCGTGATGGAAGAACGCCAATGCGCAGAGCCAGATCATATTCCATGATTGACACTACTTCTGCATAGCCTCCCATTCCATCAACTGACTGGCATAACCTGGGCGTGTAATTGGTTTTGTACGAGTACGCAATGTTGCTCTTGGGATATATGGATCGGAAGGCTTCCAGAAACTCGTGATAGTTTTTCTCGAATATTACGAGGTCCAAAAGATAGAATGCGTCCCCATATGACACTTCCAGCTCACGAAGTAGTTGCCAGGATATATCCATGTCAAAATCCTTTCTAAGGATGATACTAGTCCTGCCTGCTATCCAATTGTGGATACCGGGCATGTTCCAAGAGATGAGTTTCGTCTTGCTCCGCTGGGTACGCTAAAAGGCCGTCGGGTGGAGGCCCTTGAGTTCCCCAGAAATCCACCAAATCTCCCTCTTCGATCATGCCGTTGCGCGATAAGACCCTTAAACACGTCAAGGCCACAATCTTAAGATCTAGCCACATTGATCGATTGTCTACGTACCATACGTCCATTGCAAGTCTTTCATCCCAGTTCAATGTATTACGCCCATTTACCTGAGCCCACCCGGTAATGCCAGGAAGAATTTCATGGCGACGCGCCTGCTCAGGCGTATAGCGATCCAGGTAGCGAATTAGCAGGGGCCGTGGGCCAACCAAACTCATATTCCCTTTCAAAACGTTGATCAATGCTGGCAGTTCGTCCAGGCTAGTACTACGCAGAAACCTCCCCAATGGCGTTAGTCGGTCGACATCGGGCAGTAGACGGCCCTGAGAATTCCGGGTATTGGCCATAGTCCGGAACTTGAGGATAGTGAAGGGATGGCCGTACAGACCGGGGCGCTGTTGCCGGAAGAGAACCGGCGCACCCAGATTGAGGCGTACCAGCAGAGCCTCCAAGGCCATCACCGGGGCAAGTATGAGCAAGGCCGGCACGACCAGGGCTAAATCAAATAAGCGCTTGCCGAATCTGCGATACCAATTAGAGAACATCATCATCACCTTTCTAGTCGTCGTCCATCGAGATACCGTAAAAATCCGACCTATCACTCACGCTTCAACGCATTGAGGAGAACCCGTTCAAGTTGCGAAGCTAATTTTTGTCGCGCGAATTGCTCTTCGGCTAGCCGTCGCGCATTCTGACCATACTCGGCACACAACTCAGGATGATCACGCAGAAAGATTATCTTATCTGCAAAGTCGATTGGGTTATCTGGTTCAACAAAAACGCCCGCTCTATTTTGCTCGACTAGCATTTGCATCCAGCCTGGCATATTGACCAGCACCGGCCTACCCGCCGCCATTGAGTCAAACATTTTGTTAGGCGAGTTTGTCGAAAAAATGGGTAGATTCTTGAAAATGGTCATGCATACATTCGCGGCCAAGGCTAACTGGGTAACCTCATTTTTGGGCACCGGGTTTGAAAAGATGACATTGGTCAGATTTTCGGCAGAACAGCGCGATTCCAGCATAGGACGTTCCTTTCCATCTCCCTGCAATACAAACACGACATCATTCGCCTGACGTCGTTTCAGTTCTGAGGCTGCATCCAGCACAAAGCTGAGACCATTGGCTTCCCCCATGGTGCCGAAGTAAGCACAGGTAAACTGTCCGTTAAGATTCAGTTTCTTTCTATATTCAGTACCATCTACGGTTGGCGAAAACAGATCGAGATCTGACGCGTTTGGGATAACCGTCACTTTGGAATCGGGTACGCCGGTGGCTACAATTCCGTCATGCATCCCTGGAGACAGGGCTACAATATGCGTTGCATTACGGTAAATGGTACGCTCTAGCCACCTTGCCGCTTTTATCAGCAGAGGAGATTTTAAAGCACCTATCTGTACCGGCCCTTCCGGCCATAGATCGCGTACCTCAAACACGAACGGCACACGCCGGAGTACACTGATGATCAGACCCGGAATGCCAATAGTCAGCGGTGTCGATGTAGCAAATACGACGTCAGGCCTGGGCAAAGATAATCCTGCAATAGTAGATGCCAGGGCAAAGTACAAGAAATTATAAATTCGCCGTGAATACGACATCCGCGTCCCTTCAATATGATCTCTATAGCCTGCGTTTAGCTCGACAAGCTCTATTCCGTCAATTTCTCGTCGATGTGTCCCACTGTCTATGGGAGGTCGACCCGAAGCTGCAGTTACCATAGTTACCTGATGGCCCTGCTCGAATAGATAGCGAGCAAATTCATACGACCGGGTCCCGCCTACCTCGGAACGCGTATTGAAATATTGGTGTAGGTAAAGAATGCGCATTTTCACAATCCTTTGTCCTATCTGTCCGCCTCTATATAGCCGGACAAGTGGATTTTTTCAGCAAATAAATCCCCAAATGTTACTCCTCGCATTACTGGTATGCTTCTACGAGCGAGGTTGAGGGAGCTTGAATGTTTACACCCAGCGGCTGCAAGATGAGCGGAATCACCCGGCGCGCATCGTAACGCGTCCGTCTTTCCCAGTTTCTTTTGCCCATCTCTACCAACAGCTGTCTGTCTTTATCAATCGTTTTAATTGCCGCCGCCAGACTTTTTGCGTCTCCTGGAGCTACCAGCAACCCATTCGCTCGATCTTCGACCAGCTCAGGGATTGATCGGAACTTTGTCGTAATGACCGGGATGCCGGCCATCATGGCTTCGATCAAAACCCCCGGATGACCTTCACCGTCATAAAATGTGGGCAGAACGAGTGCATCATAGTTACGCAGCTTAGGGACAACCATTTCTGGGCTGAGGACACCACCATAGGTCGCATTTTTCGTCTGTGCAAGTTCTGCTTCGAATTGAGTTGCGCTAGACTCGGATATGAGCCCGAAAATATCACAATTGATTGATTCGTTTCCACTTAAAGTTAACTGCCGCAAGCTCTCAAGCAAGACAAAGATGCCTTTTTCTGCCTTCACGATGCCGACGAAGGCCAGGCGTAAGTTGTCTCCGGCCTTGGTTAAAGGTCTTGGGGAGCCATTCTTTGAAAAGTCCATAGAGCGGTAACCTGGAACCAAATAAACGCTAGGCCCGATCAAGGTAAGAAAATGATTGTAGAGTCGCTTAGTTTGCACGATTAAACCGTCGGCGTGGCGCAGCGTAAAGAGCAATAGCCAGCGAAACATCGGCCGTAACTCATCGGTAAACTGGTCTAACGAACCGCCAAACACGCGAACATAACAAGGCTTACGGGCAATCTTTGTTATTGTGAGAAGGATAGGAACCATCAATAGCACGAAGCCGTTAGAGCCAAAGAGGAGCACTTGATCTACGGTCGTGACTTTTTGGCAAAATTGCTTATAAATGCGTAACGACTGCCGATAGTTGGACAGTGAGATTATGCTATTTTTCTCCTTCAAATATTTCGGAGAAGAATCTATTATCTCGAGATGATGCGTTTCCGTATGGCGTTGAACCTCATTGCAGAATAGTTGAAAGCTAACCCCGGTACCGCTGACGGGGGGTGGCAGAGGTCCAACGACGAGTATTCGTGGCAGGATATCTTTTTTTGCCATTTGATTCCTCCTTTACAATCTATATTTGTTACTACTTTTGTTATAGGCTCACGTCAAATCGCTGTTGCCAGGCAGAGAGCTGCATGAGCGCCCATAGTTGGTTGTTGGCGCGTTCTAAGCTTCGATCCGCGCGATTCTCTTGTTGCTCGACCCCAACTCGAATCGCCGCCTTAACAGCGCTAGGACGAAATAATTGCATAATACCTGCTTGATTATCTAACAGTTCGCGGGCCATTGCTTCGTACTTATCATTTTGAAATTGATGTAATGGCAGATGGAAGCCACTCTTAGGATGGGTAAAGACAACGTCAGGGACTTTTCCCTGGATGGCCTGGCGCAAAATATGCTTCCCAACACCATGCTTGATCAAATGTTTATCGGGTAAACGCATGCTTAACTCGGCTAAGTCAGCATCGAGCATCGGCGATCGTACTTCGATCGAAGCCGCCATGCTCATCCGATCCACCTTGGTCAGCATCTGATCGTTGAGTCCATGTTTCAGGCGATAATACATTAATTGGCGCAGTGGACTCCACTGTTGTGCTTGCGGGGGCAGTTCGGTAAATAGTGGCAACTCACCAGTTGCCACAGCCAATGTGGATTTGCTATATAGGAGTGCGTTCAACTCACTCGGTTCAAATATGGCATGGATCTCAAGTGGTAAGAGATGATGTGGATGGGATGCAGCTTCAAGACCACGACGAATACGACGCAGCCCGGAAACACTTGACATGCTCGATTGGTGACTCAACCAGTTAGCCATCTGCGCGCTGGATTGAACAAAAAGCTGTGGCAACTTCTGCACGCGTCTAATGGTCATCCCCCAGCGAAAGACGGGATAACCGGCAAACATTTCATCGCCGCCATCCCCAGACAGGGCGACAGTGACCACTTGGCGGATATGCTTGCTCAAAATGTAGGTTGGGATGGCCGAAGTATCATTAAAAGGTAGCCCGACATGCTCGACAATACGCCAGAAATCATCGGGTTCGAAAGAGACATTGGGCACGACAAATTCATGATGATCGGTGCCGAGATGTTGAGCCACCTGACGGGCGATAAGACCTTCATCAAAGCTCTCCTCCTCAAAACGCATCGTAAATGTTTTGATGGTATGGCTTGACGTGGCCTGCAACATAGCCACCACCGAACTCGAATCGATTCCGCCGGACAAAAACGCCCCTAAGGGCACATCGCTGATAGACTGTCGCTTTACTGCCTGAAACAGGGCTGCCTGGACCGCCTCGACGGCGTCAGCCTCCCGTTCCAGAGTTGGATCTGGGCGATAGTCAATGGCGTAATAGGGATGGACGATCAATTCCCCCTCACGCCATTTTAGCCAATGCCCTGGCGGTAATATGCGGATATCCTTGAACATGGTCAAGGGAGCCGGCACAAAGCCAACCCGCATGTAATAACCCAGCGCTTTGTAATCCAGCCGGCGAGGAACAAGCGGACACTCGAGCAGACTTTTGATTTCACTACTAAAGGCAAACCCGTTTTGAGGATGGCAATAATAGTACAGCGGTTTTTCGCCGAATCGATCCCGGGCTATAAAGAGCGTGTCGTCGTTCTTGTCATAGATACAAAAGGCAAACATTCCCTTCAGATACTTGGGTGTGTTTTCGGCTTCGTCCTCATACAAATGCACAATGACTTCGGTGTCCGAGTTCGTCCGAAAACGATGTCCTCGTTCACGAAGGGTTTCTCTCAGTTGCTGAAAGTTGTAGATCTCGCCATTGAACACAGTGACGATCTGGCCATCTTCGTTAAAAACAGGCTGTTGGCCACCAGATACATCAATAATCGACAAGCGGCGCATGGCGAGCCCATAGCCCTCGTGACTGTATTGGCCGGCGTCATCCGGCCCCCGATGAGTAAGGGCCCGATTCATCCGTTCTAGAATGGATGGTATCGCCTCTTGTGAAGAGGCTTCATAAAGTCCACAGATTCCGCACATTCAAGTGTCTTCCTCGCTGCTTAGTGAGAACCATTATGTCGATCCGCGCTCTTTTGATCTCCTAAAAGAAGATCAATATATTGCCCGACAATCGTCTCTAGGGTAAAGGGTTGCCAGCTTTCCGGCGAAGGTGGAGGAACTTCTCCGTCCAATAGTGCCACCAGCGCGTCGGACAGCGCTACATGATCACCAACCGGTACCAGCCGGCCGTTCTCCCCATTTTTCAATATTTCTCGCGGGCCGCTTGGGCAATCCGTGGCCACGATGGGTACACCACAATACAGAGCCTCCATAAGAACTGTCGGCAGACCTTCCCACAAAGATGATAGGACAAATGCCGAGGCACGCTTCATGTAGGCAAAGGGATTCTCGACGAATCCGGGTAAGCTGACATCTTGCCCCAAGTCCAGTTGCTGTATCAATGCTTCAAGCATCTGGCGCTCTGGACCTTCACCAAGGATGAGGAGGCGTGCAGGCCGGGACTGCCGCAGGCGCGCAAAAGCCTTAATTAACGTGAAAAAGTCCTTTTGCTTCGTCAAGCGCCCTACCCCCAACAACACAGGTGGCTCACCAGGTTGAAACCAGGGATGGTCAATAGAACCTTGCGCCTTTTCACGCAACTCCGGTGTTACGCCCGGATTATAGATCACCTTCGCGAGTTCAGGAGGGATGCCAACCACTTGTACCAGATCATCGACAACACCTTGTGAAACCCCGACAACACTGTCAGCCCAACGATAGAGATACTTGGCCATATGAGGCGAAAGTCGATAAATGAGATTCGGTGAATTGAGCGCTTCTTGTGTGTAAGTATTTTGCTCGTTGATCACTACCCGCTTGGGTGTACCAGCTAACCGTCGCGCCCAAAGTGCCACAAAGTTAGCCCGACTCAAAGCTGAAAGCATTGCATCTGGCTGTTCATCGCGCAAGTAACGCACTAGAGATGGCAGTCGGGCCATTGTACGGGCTTTGTTCACCGTACGTCCCTGACCAAGGTCAATCAACCGGATGGATTTGGGTATATCCTCCATATACGGGCCTTCTGCTTGGGCCAATACCAGGTCAACCGCATGCCCTTGTTCGGCCATTCCCTGAGTCAGGTTCAGCATGGTTCGCTCAGCACCACCGCCATACAAGGCAGGCAAGAAAACAGCTATTCGTTTTTGTAGGTTCACTAAAACATTCCTCAATTGCAGTTCAGGTAATTCTAATTATGGTTAAGTTGATTCAAGGGGTTATGACTTGTTTGTAGTTGAGGTGCTTGGGGAATCGTGGTTTCATTACCTTTCCTCAGTTCTGCATCTGGCCAGAATGGGCTGTATTGGCGTACCAAACTCGCACTGGCAAATAGCAGGCTTAATAGCAGCCACGTTGGCTTTGAATACACCCAGGTCAGGGCGAGATTACCGATGCACCAGGCTGCGAGAACGGTCAGCCAGAACCAAGTTTCCCACTTTGTTGGGTGGCGCCACGCTTGAAGTATGGCTATGACCAGGATAATAGCAAACAAAACAATGCCGACGATACCCAGTTCCGCCGCTATAGCGATAAACGAATTATGGAGCGCTCTCGGACGACCGTATATCGGCTCAACTGCTGGATCGAACCCTGCGCTACCAATGCCTAGAATTGGATGTTCGAGCCAGAAGTCGAGACCCAATCTCCATAACTCAGTACGATCATTGAGATCGCCCCCTTGAATTTCTTCGTCGATCGTACCCAACCGCTGAATGGATGCCTGGGGAATTTTAGAACCTAACGAAAATAGTGCCATTGCCAGGAGGATGAAAATCAATATACGATATCCAGGCTTGAGTCTGGTTAATGTGCCCAGCCCAAAAATAAAAGCGGGCAAAGACATTATGATGGCAAAACGAGTGCCGGTGAGAATCATGGTAAAAGTAATCATTGGGATGTACGCGTAGTTTACAAGCCTTAGCACCCGCTCTACTTTTTTATCACCTGCTGTGGAGGCCAGATACCATGCTAGCGGTAAGCCCATCGCCAGGAGAATGCCCGTTGTGTTTGCATTGCTGCCACTTGCAGAATATCGACCATAAAGAACATAATCAGTCTGGGACGAGGCTAAGAAATTGTTGATCGTACTCGCAATGACCACTGTCAATCCCAGAACGTATGCCTGGAGTCCTGCTCTAATAGCTGACGGCGTTGAATAGAGGTCCCAGATAATCAAGGAGAAGACAGCCATTTGAACATAGGTGAGTAAACGAGTTAATGTTTCGTCCGGGTCTATACTCCACAAAACGCTTAATGCATTCCATAAGATGAAAAGGAATATAAAGACGTGAATAGGCGCGATCTTACGAAATTTGCCAGTTACCAAAACAGTAAATAGCCAAAATGCTCCAACGAAGATTCCCAAGAAGCGACTTACTGAGCCAAAGCCCGGAATAACAACTAACGTTTCCCAGGGTATCATGAAGATTACAAGTAACGATAACCAATATGTGACAGTCCGCATTGGCGTTGTTCCTGCAAGTTGAAAGCCTTCGATTTCTCGAAGCAAAAGATGGTCAGTGCCGTTGAATTTCGATCGGGTTCATTCAGTTCCGCGCCGTGGCAACAACCGTGCGTACCCGCTGAACGACTTGTTTCTGTTGGTCGCGCGATAGCCCAAGCAGAAATGCGAATAGAGACAACACGCCGAACGTCACAGCTACAGAGAGTATAAAACTGAACCATGTATCTACATTAATCAAGGTACCACCGTAAAATAAGTCTTTCAACTTCCATACTAAATAAAAGAGCAAAATGGAGATCAATGTAGGCCTCAAAGCCGCTTTAACCTGTGTATGCAGTGATGTGCCAAAGAAACGCCCTAACAGCAGCGGATAGGCCAAGCTCAGGATAGAACGCCCGACAATAAGGCCTAACACCATGCCCGTAATTCCAGCCTGGAAATATCTAACCAGCACGTAAGCAATACCTACCGACACAATCGCTGACAATAGCCCAAGGAGAACCTTACGCGATAGGTCAAGCGTAAGGTCAATGATATTTGCATCATTCCGAATCAGTACAAATTGGGCGGTAAGCACCAAGATCAGGAGGCTTGGAAGAGAGCCCGCATAGCGCACTTCGCCCACCCAGATATCAACGAAGGCCTGGTTCCACAGGAGAATTGTTGATCCGATAACAGTCAGTATCAACCAGGTGAGCATCATGATCTCACCCCGCACGCGCGCAGCCTTCTCTAAATCGCCAGACCCAATGATCCCCCCTAAACCGGGTGTGATGCCAAAAACTACGATGGCTACAAAACTCACCATTGTTTCTGGTGCGTATTTGGTGATGGCGTAGGCGGTCACGGATTCAGCTGAAGCAAAAACGCCCAATATCACGAGATCACTCGCCTGCATCAATTGCATGACCAGACGCCAAATCAGAAACCACCCGCTCAATCCGAAAAAACTACGTACTTCCTCCTTGGACGGCTTTGCCAAACCAAACCATGACACATTACTACGCACCACGGACAAATAGAGTAATCCGGTCAATGAAGTGGTAATCAGAATCGCAGTGGCTACGCCGATCAAACCCAAGTTCAACCGTAAGGCCAGAATCGTCAACCCGGCGCCAAGGAAGACCAGGGCAGCAGATAGCCCCATACGCTTGTATCCCAGATTCTCGCCTTCTAGTACTGATTGAGGTAAGTAGGCTAAGGTGGTTATGATCGTTTCGACTACCAGCACCGCCGTGACCAAGCGTATGAGTCCGAAGTGATCTGCCGATACACCTTTGATCCAAATTGGGGCAAACCATACCAGTACGCCACCTAACGTCGATAGAAGTGGGAGAAAAAGGAACCAAACGATAATGGCGCTAGCAACGTTGCGTCGCTTTGCTTCGTAATCAGTCGAGTGTTGCAAATTGGCCGTGGTCCACTTAAGGGCCTGAGAGGGTCGACCAGTGGCTGCGGTTAGGTAGCCGGTCATGCTCCCCAACGTTCTGAAGTTACCATAGAAGGCGTCGCCTAAACCAGCAACGAGAAACGGTGTGACAACGAAACCGACCAGTAGACGAGCACCATAGTCTAAGGCTGCCGCTAAAGCATTTAGATATGCCTTCTGCGTCAGATTTTGACCGGATAGTAATCTTGAAATGACTTTGAGATTCTTCGCTAAATTGAGTGTTGTCAAGATGTCAACCTATATTGACCAAAATAATTTCGCCATGCCGAGCAAAAGCACTTGCTAACCGCTGGACATTATAACTGATTAGACAGTAGTTAACGGAATGACCGCTGTGGTTGATAGTACAATCTTCGGTGGGAGTCATTGGTTCGTTCTTGCTCGAATGGAATCCAGTCACTTGTCTCGGCGTAACGTGCATCGAGCCGTGTCTTAAGGTCTTCGCAAACCTCTTGGACGCGCTGTTCAACACCCGGCCATGAGTGTTTACCAACAGAGCTAGCGAAAACATCACTGATAATCGCGGGATCATAAGGGAAACCTATGAAGTCGAAAATCCTGCGGAATGATCTCTCTTTGTTCAGGACAGTATCCTCATACTGAACGAGCAAGACGCGCGGATCCTTGTCAAGGTCAAGGTCAAAGAAGATCTGGTTGCGCATGTACCAATAGAGACAGGCACCACTCTCGCTAGAGAGATCGTCGTGAAAAAGCTCGCTGAAGAGCCTGATTGTATCGGGGCTTATGCGATTGCCGCGAGCACCAAGCCTTTCGGGCTCACCTTGGGCAACTAATCGGACGAGGTCATTCATATGATCCCAGTTGCGGACGGACGAATTCGCGGCATCTTCAAAGCGACGATAGACCCAAAGTGCCATCGCGCCGTTAAACCGCTCAAGAATATTGTCGGCGGACTGAGAGTCTAGAATGCTGCCAAAGCATACGATTGGGGCTGGTGAGAGACGGATAAGCCACTTGATGAGCCAGTCTGGCCGAAGGTAGTAACTGTTGAAGGCTGGACTGAACTCGCTCTCCCGATAGTCCCAGCTGTGAGGTGAACGACCGATGGCCTCACACACCATTTGGGTCCCGGAGCGATTGGAGCCAAAGATAAAGACTGGGCTCTTCGCCATGGTTGGGTGTGCCGTTTGTTGTACGCGTAGCCATTTGCGCCCACGCTCAAGGGATGACTGTGTACGGTAAACCAGTTTCTCGCCAGTCATACCTTTGAGCGACTTGAGAATCCGTCCACGCCTCACTGCTCGTTCGGCTTCGCCCCACGGCTTATGTATCTGATTTTGCTCCGGAAAACCATGAAGGTTAGTAGGCGATTTATCGTTCATTCAACCAGCTCCTTCCTGCTCTAAGATCAACCAGTGTCATTCTCCACATATGCTGATGTCTCCCGGTATAACTATTCATTCGCTACAAAAACCTGCTCACCTCTTGCAATGGCATCGAGGATAATCCGTGATATTTCAGGCCGCATGAACCAGCTCGGTGGTTGTTGCCCTATTTCAAACAATCTCCTTGCTTGCGTACCACTAATCTCTATTTTTTCTTCATTCCCATGTTGGTTGGAATAGCCGTTCTTGTGGACATAACTGCGTGAGGTCTTTGAATAAAACACCTCATCAAACTTCACTGCTACGACTCCGATTTCAGGGAATTCATCGAATATTCGATGTGAAGCCTGAGGATCATAGAAACTGCCTACCCCAGTATGATCCCGGCCGACAATGAAATGGCTACAACCGAAGTTTTTCCGGCATAAGGCTGTAAATAGGGCTTCTCTGGGGCCTGCGTACCTTGAAAATGTCGAAAACGCGGCGAGAATAACTCTATCTTTGGGATAGAAACGCTCTATCATCTCCTCATAGCTTTTGATAATGTACTCGGGTTTGAAATCTCCGGGTTTCTTCTTCCCAATTACCGGGTGCAGGAGGAGACCATCACAATTCTCATCTTCCATGGCCTTTAGCTGCATGAATTCATGGCCTCGATGAATGACATTTCGGGTGTGGAAACCCAGCACCTTGGACCAGCCTCTAGCTTCAAACAACCTTCGAAGCTGCCTCGGAGACAGTTCGTATGCTCTTGTTTCTGAGTCTCTGCCCTTGAGTAAGTCAATCTGCCCGGCAAGTAAGATTGGCTTCATAGCCTGAATCATTTTTACGCCAGGATGATCTCTGCGATTTGTGCCGAACATCTTTACGGCCGTATCTTCCCGATCAAACCGGTATTTTTCGCTCAGATGAAGGATTGCCATCACGTTATCCGCATCATCCAGCAGGCCGATAGCATCCCCAATTGTCAGATCATCGGCCGTCTCTTGATCGACGTCCAGTGTAATATGTATTGGCCAGACGACACCATTGGCTAACCGCATATCATTTAGAACTGAGAGGAAGTCCTCCTGACCCATGAACCCTTCAAGCGGACTGTAGGTACCGCTAGCGATTTGTTCAACATCCATCTGTTTACTCTGGTCAAGTCTTATTTTAGGCAGCGAGCCAAGACTCTTTGCATCAGGTGGATCAACCAGGATCCGGTTGACCAATTTTCCACCATGGGGGGGAATCAGAGAAGACGATACATCTTCCAGGAGATAGTTTGAAGATGCCATGATTTTAACCAACCCATTCGCCTGACTTATAGGTTCGTCGCTGTCAATGATCAATTCTGCGTGCCGTATCAATTTGTTCAGCATATTGATGCATTCCATCGGATACTTACCGACGGCGGTTTCTGCAGCTAAGGTCAGTCCCACTGCTCCATCAATGATGCTATTGATGACATCGTGAACCTCTGCCCGGGTCGGATTCTTCTTTTCAACCATCGTTTCCAACAGGTTGGTAGCTACAAAAACACCCGTGGAATATTGGCGAGCTTTGTCAATGATCACTTTTTGAGTAAACGGAATTTTTTCGATCGGAATCTCTTTGCTCAGGTCCCCTCGATCGATCAAGACATAATCCGACTTCCGAAGGATTTCATCGATATTCTCCAATGCATCGACACACTCCACCTTCGAAATAATCTTCATCCTATTCTGGGTGATCCTTCTGACTTCATCAACTGAATCCCCTGACCGAACGAATGAGACCGCTATGTGTTCTACACCCGAGTTCAATCCCAGCTCAATAGATTCGTAATCCTTTGGAGATAAAGTGGGGAGCTGAAACTTCTTATTGAGGATGGGATCGACGACAACAGCTTTGTTCCTTCCGACGAAGCCTCCAGAGATTGTTTTGGCCACAATATAGCCTTCTGCAACAGTGGAAACATCCATTACACGGAGGATTAACGTATCAAAATCGATATGTATCAAATCTCCGGGTTCCAGTTGTTTTATCACATAGCCCGGCCTCAAGCTCAGTTCTCGTGAATTCCCGACGATTTCAGTGCCATAGATCCTGAGATCATCGTTTTCTTTAAATGAGAGCGTATCACTTTCCAGATCGCCCGTTCTTATTTGGGATCCTTCAGTGTCGATAATGAAGGGAATTCCGACTTTTTTGCTTAGGCCGATCGCATATTCCAGATCTGCCAAGCTCGAATGAGACATGTTGACTCTAACAAAGTCAACTCCTTTATCTTTGATTTTTCTAATATCTTTTTCCGTTTTGGTAGCCGGTCCGAGGGTAACAATTACTTTGGTACGTCTCTGGCTCGTCCCTGTATTGTGACGTGCTGAAATCATTAGCTGTTCAGTTTGCCTGACCAGTTCTGCCCCCTTTCTTCTATCTAAGTTAGTGACTCTTGAATTTATGAATCCCACTGCTTGTATCCTCCAAAAGATGTATTTCTGCTGGTCGCTTGAGTATCCTGGTAAAAGACCGGGATTCGTAGCCTGGCGTCTCTGCGACGGGCGAACGAAGGTTCCCCGCACTTTGCACACCTAGCTTCCTTTCTGTAATGTTTCATCCTGGTGTGAGAAAATGGCATTCAGGGCTTGTGTCATAATATCTTCCACGGTATTGCTACCCGTACTGAGTTGGAGCACGCTTATCTCATGATTTGCCAACAATTCCGACATAACATGTTCATAAGCTGACTGGTATCTTGTTAAATATTTCCTCATCTCCCGGACGGAGCTTTCTTTGACCGGATGCCACTTTTCCCGAGAACGGATTCGTTCGATAAGAATTTCCATCGGGGCAACAAGCCAAATAACCATATCGATCGTCTGGGCCCACCGTTCAAACAAATTCCCCCACCACAAATTGTAGCGCGGGTTTCGGAGCTCTTCAGGGCCAAACGAGTAGAGGGTTGCCATTTCGTAAATAGGACCCTGATCGATGATAATGGTGGCGCTATTATCTGAGTTGTTTGACTTCAATGTGCGATTCCATCCATCAAGATAAACCACCTTTGTCAGCTCTCTTAGAGTGAACCACCGACCCTGTCTGGGTTTACGGAGAATAGTGGGCAATGATAGAAGCGTATGTCTGACCATATAGGGTACATGCCTTGGGTTTCTGACATTAAGATAGCCGCCCAACATGAATTGTTCACTTTCCAAGCAAAGAGTTCGCGCAAAGGTTGACTTCCCGGCACCAGCTAGGCCAATCACTTCTACAATCAAAGGTGAGTTTGTCGACCGTGTACCATTTGCAGGTATGATGTTCATCTGAATTCCATTTGAGTTGAGTCTCACGAAATGTTCTGACGCGCCTTTAACTCGTGTCAAGGCAGCTGGGTTGATCTTGCGGGCCCATTTGATGTTTGTCTGCGCCATGACTGACGATTCTAAATCCAAGCCCATTACGCTGAACTACAGCATCGACCAGATATGGGACTTCAGAGTTGCCAAGACATCTTCTCTCCGAAGAGAGGCATCAATAACGTACGCAGGCGTTTGCTGCCAGTCAAACGACCAGATAAGTTGAGATCGAGCTCGCACGTAGTCCCCGTCCTCATCCGTTTTGCGTTGAACGGCGACTTGCGGATCGAGTTTCAGTACTATTAACAACTCGGGCCACACAAAGGACTGATAATTCTTCTCTTCTAACCGTATCATGTAGTCAACAAGCCAATTCGTATCTTTTGGATCAACTAACTGTCGGATTATCGGCCCATCCATCAAGTTAATTTGAGAAAGCGGAAAGCGATCACAAAGCACTATGCCCCCGTTCATCGCTAGTCGCCGAGCCCGAACGTAAGCCAAAAGACGATCACGTGACCTGCAGAGCTGTCTAATCAGCAAGGAATAGTACGCCAAGCCTAACCTGGTGTCGGGTTTGCTGGCATATAGAACAGATGATTCCGATACAAAGGGATAGAAGCCGAGCATACGACCCAAACCCAAGATAGCCCTCACAATCTTGGTAGTCCATGACCACATTGGTTTCCCCATATGCAACTTGCTTACTTCGAAATCATTCGAAAGCCAATCGTATAATCCATCAATCGCAGTCGACTTCCCAGCACCATCACCACCTGCGATAACAATCGTCGCCCCCCCGTTGGCCAATCGTCTTTTGGAAACGCGTTTGTAAACACGCCTCTGAATACCCCAAGTCACCCTGCGCCAAAGCTTTAACCAGATATCTTGAAGCCGATCGCGCCGAGCTTGCGCTTTCAATGCTTTTAGTAGTTCCCTACCTACACTAATTCGAGTCCAAAGCGAAGCATTTGGCTTTAGAGCTTGAAGACACCTTTCAAATAGATCTGTGCCTAAGTAAGGTAAATGCTTCTGCAGGATTCGGTTTACTTGGTTCAAGTCGGAACGAGCTAACAAATAGGATAACTCTTGTCGTTCTTCAAATGATAGCTTTCCATTTCGAATGAGTATCGTTTCCCAAGTCAAATGTTTTAATACCATCCGAATTACGAAGACAATTAACTCAAACTCAGGTGCTGGAACTCTAAATAAGTCATCCTGTACAACTGAATCAAGGTAGGGCGTTTCAATCGGGAGATGATAATTCTTGTTCATATCATGGCCAACAATCAATTGATAGTGAACATGAACGTGAACCATTCTGTCTGCCAATTTGTCGTAGCCATAATAGTCCAGAATCCCAGGCACACTCCTATCTATTGGAGCGACTGCTTGCTTAAAGTCTAGTCGATTCAGAATTCTGCCAAAACCTTGTGCATCAGCGCGACTGACAAGGAGGTCGAGGTCGTTGTCACCGCTGGCCGAACGGTCTAGTGCGTTATTGCTTTTCCAATGACAGTAGGCTATACGTTCTTCAGATAACGCTCGGCACAGCTCGCGAATGAGGTTAAGAGTCGGCTTTTCAGGGATCCCGCCTCCTGGAAGCAAAACGTCCAGGTTGTCGGTTTCTTCAGCCGGATAGTCATTCTCATGGAATGTCGGAGATAATAAGGATTGTTTCACTAATTCCCCACTAATGTAATGGCCTGGTCTGGCTTTTTAATGAACCTTCAGCTTGGCAACAGAAGAGTGATATGATAGAACAAGAATCCCAAGCTTCCATAGTCTACAATTGACCGTCTTATTTTCAGTGACGGGGACAAAGATTAAACAGCAAACTCTGCACGGGCAAAAACCATAATTGGGTCCAGAACTCTTTTAATGAACACTTTATACATTTTGCTTTTATGCCTAATTCTTCTTTCGTGTTCAGTGGATTCAGAGATAGCCACTACCAACGAAGACACTGCTGTCAATATCGCGGTCCTGACTAACGTCACAGATCCAGATAGCGACAGCCTGACGGCGACGCAACCGACCAGTGGCTCAGTTGCAATGAATCTAGACGGGACAATTACCTCCACACCAAACGCCAACACCGATGGCGTAGATTCCTTCACCTACGACACCAACGACGTTAGTGCCACCACCGGTAAGGCAGTTTCTCTTCCACTGCCTGCTTTTCCAGGAGCAGAGGGATATGGTGCCCAATCCATAGGCGGTCGAGGTGGTGATGTTATTGAGGTTAGAAACTTGAACGACAGCGGACCAGGCAGTTTGCGGGCTGCCGTCGAAGCCGAGGGGCCAAGGATTGTTGTTTTTCGGGTTGGAGGAACCATTGAGCTGCTATCCTCCATAGAAATCACCAATCCCTATATCACTATCGCTGGGCAAACGGCACCTGGAGGAGGTATTGCGATCAGAACACATCCGACAATGGATGATGCGCCTATATATGTTTCGACGCAACATGTGATAATTCGCTACATCAGGGCTCGCCCCGGACCAAGCACGGAACTATCACAAAACATAGATGCTCTCATCATTGGGAGAGAGGCCAAACACATTATTGTCGACCATTGCTCGTTCAGCTGGTCCACTGACGAGACAATATCTATATGGTACGATGCCAGCGACATCACGATCCAATGGTCCATTATTTCTGAAGCACTGTTAAACAGCACCCATAACGCCGGCCCGCAAGGCTATGGTGTATTGATTGGTGATCAGAGCACACGTATCTCATTTCATCACAATTTACTGGCCCACAATCATGGGCGCAATCCGCGTGCCACAAACGGCGATATTGATCTGGTCAACAATGTCATTTATAACCCTGGAAGTACGCCCTCCAGACTTTTCGGTGATGCCATCAACGGCAACGTAGCAAGCGATCGCTTCAATTACGTCGGAAACTACATCAAGCCCGGACCAGATAGTACCTTTGATTACGAAGTCAAGTTGGAATCCAATGACGGCTCGGCTTTTAGCACATTCCTGGCCAACAATATAGGACCAAATCCTCCTGATGAAACTGTCCCAGATCAAGAAATAGTCCATCCAGACGGACGAGGATTCATAGTTGATACCAGGTTTGATGCGCCTTTTGTCACGACGTACACCGCTTTGGACGCTTATGACCACGTATTAGCGAGTGCCGGAGCGACCCTTCCGCTGCGTGATCCTGTCGATGAACGAATCATCAATGAAGTTGTTAGCAGCTCGGGCAAAATCATAGACGATCCATCTGAAGTTGGCGGCTGGCCATACTTGGATTCAGGCATTCCTTCAGCTGATAGCGATCATGACGGCATGCCCGATACGTGGGAGAATTTGTACGGGTTTAATCCTTACGATCCTACAGACGGGCCGAAAGATGCCAATGCGGATGGCTATACAAACATTGAAGAGTTTCTCAACGGGACCTCACCAAATTCCGAAGGTAACCGTACATTCGTACCAATTTTACTGGGAAAATCCTGAGGATAAAATTTTTGAAGCCGAGAACCTTTGAGGGACTCTCAGTTAGACCTGAGCCATCCAACCCCGACCATTCCAGGTTGTTCCCACTCGCATACTACTAGTGGTGTTCTGTAGGTGGTTTGCGGTAGCTTTTCCCATTGGGTCTGCAAACTGCGGTCGATAGCTTGGGGCAATTACTTGCATTTTTCTGATGGCATCCTCAAGCTGACGCCTCTGGGCTAGATCGATTAGCTCGGCAACTTCGTTGTAAAGT
>Ga0209536_100003695_pt1 | contig 24466 bp, 19 predicted proteins | sample DeeMarSeWOR28_12_FD_187461 | JGI IMG/M metagenome (GOLD analysis project Ga0209536, IMG submission 187461) | Marine sediment microbial communities from White Oak River estuary, North Carolina - WOR-2-8_12 (SPAdes) (version 2) | ecosystem: Environmental > Aquatic > Marine > Intertidal zone >...
TTCCGCGCGCTGTACGACGGCGAGGTGCGCTACGTCGACGAGCTGGTCGCCGATCTGGTGGCATCGCTCGAGGAGCTGGGGCTCGTCGGCCGGACGGTGGTGATCTTCACCTCGGACCACGGCGAGGAGATCTTCGAGCACGGGCGCTTCACCCACGGGGACGCGCTCTACGACGAGGTCATGCGGGTGCCCCTGATCTTCTGGGGGCCGGGGCTGATCGAGGCGGGGGTCGAGATCGACCAGGCGGTCTCGCTGGTCGACATCCTTCCGACGGTCGTCGAGCTTGCCGGGGGGGACGTGGGCGCGGTTCTCTTCCGCGTGCGCCGTCGCTGCCGGGGCGGGGGGCGCGGCAGCCCCTTCGGCCGGAGCCGGCGGCTCCTTCTGCTCCTGGAAGCAGCCCAGGGCCGCACTGCCGACCAGCCCGGCGCCGATCACCAGGCTGCCCTTCACGAACTCCCGCCGATCGGTCCCGGCCTCGGTCTCCTTCCGGTGGTCCTGCGATCCGACGTCTCCCTTGGCCATGGTTTCTCCCCCGCCTGGCGAGTTCGTGATGGGGAATCGCCCCGGATGAGCCGCTCTCGGTGCGGACCCGAGCCACGCTCTGGGGGGTGGCGCTTCGCCCACCCCCGGCATCCCCCGTGATGGGGTTCAGGCATCGCAACTTGTGTGCCAAGGGCCGTGGCAATCCTCGACAACCCATCCGCTGGCGGGTGCGGACGCGAGATGTCACCTTGATCGAGCGCTGCGGATCCTGCACGGGAGAGTCGCCATGACGACCATCCGAGACGTCATGACCCACCAGCCGATCTCGGTCCGGCCCGAGAGCTCTGTGGAGGAGGCTCTCGAGCTCCTGATCCAGCACGGCATCAGCGGGCTGCCCGTGATCGAGGCGGACCGCCGCATCGTGGGCGTGCTGAGCGAGAAGGACCTCCTGCGACTCTTCTCCGAGCCCGGTGTCGGGACCGTGGGCGCCGTCATGACCCCGGCACCCACCGCCATCGACGTGGAGGCACCGCTGGTCGAGGTCGTGGACTGCCTGATGGCCAACGACTTCCGGCGCGTCCTGATCCACGAGCAGGGGCGGCTCGTGGGCGTGGTGAGCCGCGCCGACCTCATGCCCGCCATCCTCTCGGCGATCGCCGATCGCGTGCCCCCCGCCTGATCGCGGTCTCGTCTCCGGCGGCTCGATCGCTGCCCAGGTGGGCAAAGCAGGGCACATCGCGACAGGACTGCGGGGCAATGAGCCCCGTGGCGATCTCGCCGAGACGTGGTTTTTTGGCCCCGTGATCGTTGGACCCGAACGACGATCGGTCCCCGGGCACCATGGTGTGGGGACGCGCGCCCCGCTGGCGGAGCTGCGACTCCCTGGAGGGCTAGGATGTTCTGCGGCGCGCCCGCCACAGGAGGGTTCAGGGGATGGTTGGCTACGTGACGCTCGGCACCAACGACCTGGCGCGGGCCGTATCGTTCTACGACGCCCTGCTCGGCGAGCTGGGTGCGAAGCAGCTCATGAACGACGGGCGCATCGTGATCTGGGGCCGGGACATGGGACCGGGGATGCTCGCCGTGTGCACCCCCTACGACGAGAACGAGGCCACGGTGGGCAACGGCGTGATGGTGGCCCTGGCCGGCGAGACGCAGGACGGCGTGAACCGGATCCACGCCAAGGCCATGGAGCTCGGCGCCAGCGACGAGGGAGCACCGGGACCGCGCGGCGACGGCCCCTTCTACGGCGGCTACTTCCGGGACCTCGACGGAAACAAGCTGTGCGCCTTCTGCTTCGGATAGGCCGGAGCCCCGAGGCGCGGGTCTAGGTTCGGCTTCGTGGCGACGAGGGGTGCCGCGCTCGCCCGTACGCGCAGGATCGTGGGGGCCTGGCCCGAGGTCAGCGAGAAGCTCTCCCACGGTGCGCCGACCTTCTGGGGGGGGCGGAAGACCTTCGCGACGCTCCACGCCGACCATCACGGCGATGGTCGGCTCGCGCTCTGGATCAAGCCCACGACGGACGCCCAGGAGGGCCTGGTCGCGATGGACCCGGAGAGGTTCTACGTCCCGCCCTACGTCGGTCCCCGTGGCTGGATTGGCGTTCGTCTCGACGGGACCGTCGACTGGGAGATGGTGGAGGGGCTGCTCGAGGCGGGGTACCGGAGCGTCGCGCCGAAGCGCGCACTGAAGCAGCTCGACGGCGCCTGAGGCTCGCGCTCAGCCCCCGGCCATGGGCACGGCTGCGGGGGGCTCCTCCCCGGCTGCGCGATGCGAGCGTCGGTGTCGGGCGTGCCCCAGATCTTCGAGGATCACGTAGAGGCAGGGAACCAGGAAGAGCGTCACGATGGCGGCGAAGAGCACACCGAAGGCGAGGGAGATGGCCATCGGAACCAGCATCCGCGTCTGGAGGCTCCCGACGAACATCAGCGGGACGAGGCCCGCGAACGTCGTCGCCGAGGTCAGTACGATCGGACGGAAGCGCGCCACGCCGGCGCGGGAGACCGCCTCGATGTAGGGCGTTCCCTCGGCACGTCGGGCATTCACGTAGTGGACGAGTACGAGGCTCGCGTTCACGACCACGCCCGAGAGCGCGACGATGCCGAGGACCGAGAAGAAGACGACGTCCCAGCCCATCAACAGGTGCCCCATCACGGCTCCCACCGCGCCGAAGGGAATCACGCTCATGATGATCAGGGGCTGCGTGTAGGAGCGCAGGGGGATCGCGAGGAGCGCGTAGATCAGCAGCAGCCCCAGCACCGCTCCGCGCACCAGGCCGCCGGCGGCCTCGCTGTGCATGCGCTGCTCGCCTTCGAGAGAGAAACTCACGCCGCCGAAGCCCTCGAGGATCGTCGGCAGGCGGCGCTGGAGATCGGCGAGGACGCTCTCGGGCGTGGTCACCGTCCGGTCCACGTGGGCGCTTACGTTCACGGCCCGCATGCGATCCGAGCGGCGGATCGTGGAGTAGCCGCGTCCGAGGTCCGCGCCGGCGACGTTCGAGAATGGCACCTCGATCCCGCCGCTGGTACGGATCCGCATCTCCTCCAGGTTGCCGAGTGAACGCCGCTCGCTGTCCGGGTAGCGCAGCATCACGCGCACGTCGTCCCGGCCGCGCTGGATGCGCTGAACCTCCTCCCCGTAGAAGGCCTGACGGACCTGGCTGGCCAGGTCGCGCAGGCTCAGACCCAGCGGCCGCGCCTCGGGCAGGAGCGAGAGCTTCAGCTCCTGCTTGCCGGCCCGGAAGGAGTCGCCGATGTCCGACAGGCCCGGGTAGCCCGCCAGCTGGAGCTTCACGGCGCGGGCGGCTGCGGTGAGGGCCTCGATGCTGCCTCCGCGCAGGCTGACGTCGATGGGCTTTCCCGCCGAGAAGGCGTCGGCGCTGAAGACGAGCTGGACGGCGTCGGGCACGCCGCCCGTGAGCTCGCGCCAGCGCTGGGCGACCTCGTGTCCGCCGAAGTCCCGCGTGTCGCCGGGGACGAGCTCGAGGGAGACCTCCGCCAGATGGGAGCCGCCGGTCTTGACGGAGAGATCGGGGGGGCCGTCCCGGGTCTGGAAGTTCCCGATCGTGGTGAGGACGCGCACCACGGCGCTGTCGTCCCCGTGGCGGAGCTCGTCGCGAAGGGACTCGGCGGCCTGCTCGATCTGGAAAGCCGCCGCCTCGGTCGTCTCCACCGGCGTGCCGGGCGGCATGGTGAGGGAGGCGTAGACGATGTCGCCCTCGACGGCGGGAAAGAACTGGTAGCGGAGACGCCCGCTGGCGAAGAGCGCCGCGGAGATCAGCAGCACGCCCACGGCGCCGGCCAGGACGACGTAGCGGAACTCGATGGCACGGCCGAGGAAGCGGTCGTAGGCACCGCTTCCAAGCCGCTCGAGGCCGTCGCCGAAGATGCCCTGCACCCGCTGCCAGAGCGCGACCATTGCGTTCGGGTGACGTCCGCGGCTGTCGGTGCGTCGATGCGCCAGGTGCGCCGGCAGGATCAGCTGGGACTCCAGCAGCGAGAACACGAGGCAGAGGATGGCGGTGACACCGATGACTCCGAAGAAGCGCCCCATCGGGCCGGGAACCAGCATCAGCGGCAGGAAGGCGGCGACGGTGGTCATCACGCCGAAGATCACCGGGACGTAGACCTCCTGGGTGCCCCGGATGGCCGCGCTGACCTGGTCGAGGCCGCGTCGCTCCTGGGTGTAGACGCTCTCGCCCACGACGATCGCGTCGTCCACGACGATGCCCAGCACCAGGATGAAGGCCATCACCGAGAGGGTGCTGATCGACAGGCCCATGGCGGGGAAGAACATCAGCCCGCCCAGGAACGCGATCGGCACGCCGGCCGCCACCCAGAGCGCGAGGCGGAAGCGCAGGAAGAGGCCCAGGATCAGCAGGACGAGGACGAGGCCGTTGCGGGCGTTCTCGAGCAGGGCGTCGAGGCGTTGGCCGAGAGCGGCGGCCTCGTCGTCGAAGACCTCGAGCCTGGCGCCCTCGGGCAGCCAGCTCGGGCCGCTCGCGATGTAGGCGTGCACCCGCTCGGCGATGGCGATGGTGTCCTCCTCGCCGATGCGCTCCACCAGGATGAGTACGGCCGGCCGCCCACCGAGCCGGGCGCGCAGGTCGACGTCCTCGAAGCCGTCGCGGACCTCCGCGATCTCTCCCAGGGTGATCGTCGTGCCGTCGGTTCGCGTCAGCACGACGACGTCCTCGAAGTCCGCGCCCCGGTAGGCCTGTCCCTTCGTGCGCAGCAGGATCTCGCCGCCGGAGGTCTTGACGGAGCCTCCCGGCATGTCGAGGGACCAGCGACGCACGGCTTCGGCCACGACGTCGAAGGTGATCTCGTGGCGACGGAGCGTCTCCTCGGAGACCTCGATCGAGATCTCGTAGGGGCGCGCGAAGTTGAGCGACACCTGGGAGACGCCGGGCAGGGCGGCGATCTCGTCGCGGACGCGCTTCCCGATCTCGACCAGGGTGCGCTCGTCGGCATCGCCGGTGAGCGCGATCTGGACCACGCGGTTGGTCATCACCACGAGGGAGACGACCGGGGCCTCGGCCTCGACGGGGAAGGTCGCGATGGCGTCCACCCGGTTCTTGATCTCGTCGAGTGCTGCGGCCGTGTCCGTACCGACGACGAGCTCGACGGTGACGACGCAGGCGCCCTCCACGGCCAGCGAATGGATCCGGTCGATTCCCGGCGTTCCCTCGATCTCCTCCTCGATGCGAATGCACACCCCCTGCTCCACCTCCTCCGGTGCGGCGCCGCGGTACTCGACGCTGATCCGGACGAGGTCCGTCTCGATGCTGGGGAACTCCTCCTGGTGGATGGAGGGCAGCGAGAGCAGCCCGCCCACGACCAGGAGCGCCATCAGCAGGTTGGCGGCGACGGAGTTGTGGACGAACCACGCGATGATGCGGCTCACGAGGTTTCCTCGGATCCCCCGCCCTCGGGACTCCCCTCGCCCGTCTGATCGGCCACGCGAACGCGCATGCCCTCGACGAAGACCTGAAGCGGCGAGACGCAGATCCGCGCGCCCGCGGCCACGCCGCGCACCAGGATCTCCTCGCGATCCGCCCGCAGCACCTCGACCTCGTGGCGCCGCAGGCGATCGTGCTCGTCCAGCACGAGCAGGGAGTCGCCGTCGCGCAGTGCTGCCCGCGGTACCACGACCACGCCCTGCACCTCCGGCCCCTCGATCTCCGCACGGACGAAGAGGCCGACGGCCAGGGGCGCGGTCGATTCGTCGCTCCGGATCCCATAGGGATCCTCGACGCGGGCCACCACGTGCACCATCCGGCTCTTCGCGTCGATCTCTCCCTCGGTGCGGACCACGCGGCCGCTCCAGGAGTGCTCGGTGCCGGCGAACTGGGCGCGCAGCAGGACCTCGGGTCCCTCGGGCACGGCCTCCTTTCCGTTCCAGAGCGGCAGCTCCAGGTAGGCCAGCTGTCCGTCCGGTATGGGCAGCCGGATGTCCACGTAGTCGGTGGCGTAGATCGTCGCGATCGAGACGCCGCGGGTGACGAACTGGCCCACGTCGACGCGCTCATCCCGGACGCGCCCGGTGTAGGGGGCGCGGATCTCGGTACGGGAGAGATCCCTGCGCGCCTGCTGGAGGCTGGCGCGCACCTCCTCGAGCGCCGCCTGCGCGACCCGCACGCTGCGGCGCACGTCGTCGAGCTGGGACGGGCTCGCGACGTCGCGGGCAGCCAGCTCGTCGAGGCGCTTCTGACTCTGCTCGGCGTGGTCGAGCTCGCCCAAGGCCCGGGCGACGGCGGCTCGCGCCTTCGCCACCCGGATCTCGTAGTCCTGGGGGTCGATGCGCAGCAGCACCTCGTCCCGCTCGAAGAAGCCCCCCGAGACCAGGGTGGGCGAGGTCCAGAGCACCCGTCCGGAGACCTCCGGCACCAGGGCGCTCTCGGTGCGCGGTGCCACGGTGCCCTGGGAGCGGACCCGGTGTCGGACCGCACCGGGGCGGGCCTCCATCACGCGCACCATCTGGGGCTTGCGATCGGGGGGCGTACTCTCCACCTCGGGCGCGGTGATGAGCAGCAGCACGCCGAAGACCCCGGCGGCGAGCAGCACCGAGAAGGGCAGTACGAGCTTCGAGCGGGGGATCTTCATTCGGGCTCCGGGGGGCGCGTCTCGAGTCGCAGGGATTCGAGGACCGAGTGGGCAGGGCGCGTCGCGGTGTCCGCGGCCTCGGCACGGGCCTCCTCGAGTCGGCTCAGCACGTGGCTGCTATGGGTGTCGAGGAGTTGACGGATCATCCGGCTGGCGGATTCGCCGTCGCGGGTGGCGATGGCTTCGTCGAGGGAGAGGACCAGGGGGAGCACGCGCGCCTGGGGTGTGATCGGTCCCATCTCGTTCAGCTCGCGGATCCGGGCGTAGAACTGGAGCTTCAGGTTCTGGTGGATGAGACCCAGCACGAAGTTCCCGCTGCCCTCGACGATCATCTGGAAGAGGTCGTGCATCAGGTCGTGTCGCGTCGAGTCGGGCAGGTCCGGGCCCTGGAGTCGTTCGAGTAGCGCCCTGGCGTCGGCGATTCGCGCCTCGTCGGCGCGCTCGGCGAAGAGCACGATCGCTCCGGCGAAGATGGTGGCGGCCGCCTCGAAGACCTGGCCCACCACGGCCGGATCGGGCAGCTCGTCCAGGTCGAGGAGGTGCTCGACGACCCCGAGGCTCGCCTCTCCCAGGGGTGCGACCCGGGCCCCTCCGGGCGTGATCTCCAGCAGCCCGAGCTGCGCCAGGGTCCGGCGGGCCTCCCGGACCGCACCGCGGTTCACACCGATCCGCTCTGCCAGCTCGCGCTCCGAGGGCAGCCGCTCGCCGGCGCGCAGACGTCCTCGCAGGATGTCCTCGCGGAGGTGGCGGACCACCCTTTCCACGGATGCGGGCAGATCGAGCATGGGGGCGGGATGGGACTCGGTTGGGCGCATACGGTCAGACCAGATTGGTATGACCAGATCGATCGATCGTAGGGCGAGCTTGAGCCCACGGCAAGCGTAGAGGGCCCAGCGGCGGCAAGACGGACTCCCGAGCCCGGTTCCGGTAGGTTTTCCCCCATGGCACTCGCTGGGACGGCCGCACGGGACGACGCCGAGGCCCGGGGCATCGTCTGGGAGGTGCGACTGGGCCTCGTCCTGGGGCTGCCGGCACTGGCCTGGGGAGGCCTGGTGGCGGGCCTCCTGATCGGCGGGGCGCTGGTCTTCCGCGGGTCGATCCTGGCCAGCGGCGTCGAGCTCGCCGAGGGCGGGCCGCCGGTGGGGCTCGGCTTCGCCACCCGCGTGGCTCTCGTGGCGTCCCTCACGATCGGCTACACGCTATGCGTCTGGCGCTGGCTGGTGCGCTCCCAGCTTCGCGATCTCGAGCTCGCGGCCGGCCGGCGGCGCGACCCGGCCGCGCACCTCGACGAGCAGCGCCTGCACGAGATGCCCCTCTCGTTCGTGCGTCGCAGCCGATGGGGTGGCCTCGCCGGCGTCCTGATCTTCGTGTGCTTCATCGAGGGACCGAATGCACTGGCCGGTCTGAGGCCGTTGGCGGCGTGGACGAGCCTCCACGCCCTCACCTACATGCTCTTCCTCGGCGTCCTCTTCTTCTGGATCGCCGGGCGCGCCGCCTACTTCTCGGTCGCCGGGAGCCGCCAGACCGACCCCCTCGAGTCGCTGGAGATCGACCTGCTCGACCCGCGGCCGCTCTACGCGGTGGGTCGGATGGCCCTGCGCGGCGCGCTCACCTGGGTCGTGGGCCTGTCGATCTCGACGCTCGCCTTCGCGAATCCGGAGCTGCGCTTCCGCGAGTCCCTGATGGTCTTCGGACCGCTGCTGGCGCTGACCCTAGCCATCGCCACCGCCGCGCTGCTGCTGCCGGTGCGCGGTCTGCACCGCCGGATCGTGGCGGTGAAGCGCGAGGAGCTCGACCGGGTCGAGGCGGCGATCCGGGGGGACCGCAGCCGGCTCGTGGGGGCCCGGATCGCCGCGCGCGCCGACTCCCTGTCGCTGGCCGATCTGATCGCCTACCGCGACCTGGTCTCCCGCACCCACGAGTGGCCATTCGAGACCGCTGCGCTGCGACGCTTCGGCTTCTACCTCCTGATTCCCCTCCTCTCCTGGGTCGGAGGGGCCCTGGTCGAGCGCTTCGTGGGGCTGGCCCTGGACTGAACGAGACGCCCCTGCGGTCGACCGTCGCCCGGCGGGAGCTCAGCGGGTCGTCGAAGATCGCTTCTTCTGCTTTCGCGACCTCCAGGCGCGCGGCGGCCGGGTCGGTCCGCGCTCCGAGACGTCCTGGCAGGTGCCGATGAGGCGTGCCGGCAGGTCGCCCTCGCCTCGCTCGAGCTGAGCGGCCGTGAAGAGCCAGCGCTCGGAGCCGTCCCGACGGACGATCCGGAACGCCACTTGGTAGGGCTCGTCGGCGGTGAGGGTCCTCTCGAGCTGTTCTCGCACCTTCTGCCGGTCTTCCGGATGGACGTGCTCGAAGAACTTCTCGTAGGAGGGCTCGTAGGCCTGCGACTCGCCGAAGATCGTGTAAAGCTCTGGCGACCACCAGACCCGGTCGTCGATCAGGTCCCACTCCCAGCTCCCCAGCCGTGCGACGTGCTGCGCCTCGGTCAGCCGGTCCCGTACGGCTTCGGTCTCGCGCTGACGCTCCGCCAGCACGGTCACATCCTGCAGCACGGTGACGATGCCGGTCACGTCGCCGTCGCTCGAGGTCATGGGGTGGAGATTCGCGATCCAGGCGAACTCGCGCGACCCGCCGTGGGGGAGATGGCCGTGGATCTCGATGTTGGCGAGGGATCCGCCGCTGCGTGCCACGTAGGCGAGCTGGGGCAGGATCTGGCGGGCGATCGCCTCGGGGAGCACCTCGTCGGCAGGCCGGCCGATCTGCTTCGAGCGGGGCAGGTCGCTCAGCTGGGCGAAGCGGGCGTTCACGTTGACGATGCGGAGCCCGGTGTCGAGGCTGCAGAGACCCACCGGAGCGTGGGCGTAGAGGATCTCGACCTCCTGAAGGTAGCGGGCGGCGGCTTCCTCGGCGCGGCGCAGCTCGGTCACGTCCTGGACAGCGGTCGAGTAGCCGAGGATCCCACCCGCGGCGTCCCGCACCGGCTCCATGCTCAGCAGGTAGACGTGCTCGTCGTCGGGGTCGGTGGGGGGCCGGGCTCGTACCTCCAGGTTCCGCACCGACCGCCCCTGTTCGACGATTTGGCGCAGGAAGGGCACGGCGGTCTCGGCCGTCTCCGGAGAGAGGTCGCGGTAGTGCCGTCCCACCACGTCGTCGATCGACAAGCCGTTCATGTCCGCGATCGCCTGGTTGACGCGGACGTAGCGCAGCTCGGGGTCGATGAAGCTCAGGCCCACGGGCGCGGTGCGATAGATGGACTCGATCTCCTCGAGGCGCTGTCGGACGGCCTCTTCGGCCTGGCGGACCGACGTGACGTCCTGGAGGACGACGGACAGCGCCGTCACCTCACCGCCGCGTGTCACCGGGTGTGAATTGACGAGGATCGTGGACTTCCGGCCGTCCTCGATCCGCGTGAACTCCGACCCGAATACGGGCTCGCCGCCCTCGAACACCTGACGCGCTCGGGCGATCGCCTCGTCCCGAGCGGACTCGGGAATCACCTCCGCCATGGTCCGCCCGATCAGCTGCTCCGCCGGACGGCCGGTCATCTCCGCGTAGGCCTCGTTGACGCGGATGTACCTCAGATCCCGATCTACGACGCAGAGCGCGACGGGCGCGCGCAGATAGAGGTCCTCGCTCTCATCGAGCCGCGCGAGTTCGTCCATGCGCTCGCTCTCCACGCTCGACCTGGTGGCCTGCCGTCGCTCCGTCGCCATTGGCGCGCGCCTCCAGTCCACTCATCATGGCAGAGGCGGCGAGCGGATGCGATCGGTTAGTCTCGAAGAGCGCTGGAGGACCCCATGCCCTACGCCCATCGACCGATCCACGACGCCGACGCCCACTTCATGGAGACTCCGGACTGGTTCCACGCCTTCGCGGACCCGGACGTGCGCGAGAAGCTGCCGACCACGATCCTCGGGGGCGTGAAGCCCGGCGAGACGTCCCTGATCGCGCAGTTCGAGGCCCGACATCGCGACCCGGCCTACCGGGCCGAGGACGAGCCCCAGCTCCTCCTGCGCAAGAACTGGGCCGCGACGGGCTCCTTCCTGAAGGAGGACCGCCCCCGGGCGCTCGACCTGCTCGGCTTCGACAGCCAGCTGGTCTTCAACACCTTCGTCAACGGCCGGTTGCTCGAGGCCGAGCGCGGCTCCGATCTCGACTTCGCCTACGGCTTCGCGCGCGCACACAACCGCTCGATGGTGGACTTCTGTGGTGTCGATTCGCGCCTGATCGCCACGGGCTACGTGCCGCTGCGCGACTTCGATCGCTCGCGCTCGATGGCGGAGGAGGTCATCGAGCAGGGGTGTGGTGCGCTGCTCGTGCCCTCGGGGTGCCCTCGCGGCCACGCACCGAGCCACGTGGGGCTCGACCCCGTGTGGGCTGCGGCGGCGGAGGCGGGTCTGCCCATCGTCTTCCACGTCGGCGGCGGGCTCAGGCTCGCCGACGGGAGGCTCCTCGATCCGGAGTATTTCGAGAACGGCGGACCGCCCGTGCCCGACTTCCACGGCGGCGACGAGAACTTCCGATCCATCGACTACATGGCGATCCCCACCGCGCCGATGCAGACCCTCGCCACCCTGATCTTCGACGGCGTACTGGATCGCTTTCCCGACCTCCGCTTCGGCGTGATCGAGCAGGGGGCCTCCTGGGTCCCGTCCTGGATGCGCTTCCTGGACTCGGCATTCGATGCCTTCCGGAAGCGCGAGGAGCGCCTCCAGAAGCTCTCGCTCCGCCCGAGCGAGTTCGTGCGGAGGCAGGTCCGCGTCACGCCGTACCCGGCGGAGGACGTGGGCTGGATCGTCCGCAACGCCGGGCCGGAAGTCTGCCTCTTCTCCTCCGACTATCCCCACGTGGAGGGGGGGCGCAATCCCATCCGGCGCTTCGAGGAGAGCATGGCCGAGCTCTCGGAGCCGGAGAAGCAGGGCTTCTACTTCGACAACTTCGTCGATCTGATGGGCCGGGGTCTGCCGTCTCCGCCGAGTCCGGGGCCGAACGCCTGAGTCCGCCCGGAGGCGGAAACGCCCGCGATCAGGTCTTCGAGCCGCCGTGCGCGTCGGGCGAAGAGCCGCCGTCGTGCTGCGCGGGATGGAAGTGCACGTCCTGCTGCGGGAAGGGGATCGAGATGCCCTCCCGGTCGAAGCGCAGCTTCACCTCCCGGGTGAGATCCCAGTACACGTCCCAGTAGTCGTCGCGCGCACACCAGGGCCGGACCACGAAGTTCACCGACGAATCGCCGAGCTGGTGGAGCTTCACCACCGGCTCCGGGTCCGCGATCACCTTCGGGTGCTCCTTGACCACGGACCACATCACCTTCTCGGCGTGGGGGATGTCGTCGCTGTAGGAGATGCCGAAGACGAGGTCCACGCGCCGCGTCCGCTGGGCGGTGACGTTCGTGATGACGTCGCCCCAGATCTTCCCGTTGGGTACGACCTTCGTCTGGTTGTCGACGGTGAGGATGGTGGTCGAGACCAGGTTCATGCGGCTCACCTTGCCGAACACCCCCCCGGCGCAGTCGATGAGATCGCCCACGTCGAAGGGGCGGTAGGCGAGGATCATCACGCCGGCGGCGAAGTTCGCGAGGGTCTCCTGCAGGGCGAAGCCGACGATGAAGCCGGCGATGCCGAGGCCGGCGAGCAGCGGCCCCACCTGGATCCCGAGCTGGGAGAGGGCGACCAGCAGGCCGAGCACCAGGACGGCTCCCGAGCTGAGCGAGACGATCATGCGCTTCAGCAGCTCCGAGAAGCGCAGATGGGGGGCCTCGACCGCGCGGGCGGTGACCTTCCGGACGAAGCGGGCCAGCATCCAGAAGGCGAAGACGATGAGGCCAAAGAGAAGCGTCTTGAAGAAGAAGCCGGGTCCGTTCCGAACGATGGCATCACGCAGGCTCCCCATCCATTCGCCGAGCAGGCCCTGTACGACCTCGGCGTCGAGCACGTCGGTCGTGATCTCTCCGGTGGTCGCAAAGAGGAGCTTCTGGTACTCCGCAGTGTCCAGGCCGAGTCGCTCCATCAGCTCAAGGTTGGCCGAGAGCTCGCGCGCGTCGTCGACCAGTTGCTCGCGCGAGGTGTGGAGCGCCGACTGCACGGCGGCGTCGTCGGGACTGACGGCGAGGCGCGACTCGCTGTCGGCGACACGGGCGTTCAGGAGTTCGATGCGACTGGCGATGATGCTCGAGCGGTCCGCGAGCCCCGCGCTCAGCTGCTCGCGCACCGCCGATACGTCGATTTCGAGATCTTCGATCGCCATCACCAGCTCGACGCCCGCCGCCAGGAGCTTCCCCACCAGGTCGCTGCGACGGTCCGCGCGCTGCTCCAGCACGATGCGTTGGTCGGCCTCGGCCGCCTTCGCCTCCTCTCGGAGGGCCTCCAGATCGGCCTCGGCGGCTTCGATCCTGGCGGAGAGCTGCGAGGCCAGCACCGGAAGGAACGCGCCGAGCTGAGCGCGGTAGGTGGCCGCGCTCTCGCCCTCATCGAGCTCCTGGACCGCAGCGATCAGGGAGGTCAGCTTGGCGAGGGCATCGACCCGCTTCTTGTTCGCCTGCTCCCGCAGGGCGATGGCGTTCGTCTCGCTTGCCTCGTTCGCCCGCTCGTCCGTCGCGCGAGCCTCTCCGAGCTCCTGGATCAGCTCGGCCCGCAGCGTCTCGATCCGATCGACCGTCGCATCGGTGGCGCGGGCCTCCGCCGACAGGGCGGCCTCCGGAGACAGGAAGGCCGCGCTGCCCGGGGCCGCGGGTTGGGCGGATCCGCCCTCGGGTGCCTGCGCGGACGCGTTACCTGCGATGAAGAGGAGCAGGAGCACGGATGCGATGACGCGGTCGAGCATGGGGGGCCTCTCGAAGGCGGGGCTGCCGGAATCGGGGGCCTAGGCTACGACGGAGGGCGGGGTGTGCCAAGAGGGCGCGAGATCCCGATCCCGGCTGGATCAGCCCCGACCGAGCGGTAGCCGTCATCTGCTGGACGGAGCATGCAGGGGAGGCCGCGGCGCGTCGGTTCCGGTGCAGGGCCGCGGCGCTCCGCGACGGTCAGGGGCGGGCGCGGGTCTCGAGCTCCCGGCGGACGGCGAACTCCTCCTCGGGCGAGTAGACGAGGGCCCTGCGCCCGCGAAGCGCGAAGTACACCAGGCCCGCCGCGAACCAGAGGGCGCAGCCGTAGACGCCGATCCGGTAGTCCGGGTTGAGGAAGAGACAGACCAGGGTGGCGAAGGCGATCAGCCCGGCGACGATCGCTCCGGTGCTGCCCAGCGGGCTGCGGTAGGGCCGATCGATGGCCGGCCACCTTCGGCGCAGCAGCACGAAGGAGATCATCTGCATGATGTAGGCGATCACGGCGCCGAATACGGCCATGTTGAGCAGCACCGCGCCGACCGGTACGGCCCCGAAGACCACCTCGCCGAATTCGATCACCAGTGCGACGACGTAGCCGCCCACGGCTCCGGCGAGCATGGCGACGTGGGGCGTCTTGCGGGTGTCGTGGGTCAGCGACAGCCAGCGGGGGAAGTAGCCGGCCCGGCTCAGTGAGTAGATGTTGCGGCCGTAGGCGTAGATGATGGTGTGGAAGCTTGCGACGAGCCCGGCCACGGCGAGCAGCGCCAGAAGGGAGGCCCCGATGCCGTCACCGAAGATCGTCTTGAAGGCGAGGAAGAGAGGCTCCTCGGAGGTCCCCACGGCATTCGCCCCCGGTGCGATGCCGGAGTTCAGGACGAGGGTGAGGGCCGAGGCCACGATCAGGGTGAGGATCCCCCAGAGCAGCCCCCTCGGCATGTCGCGCTGGGGGTCGTGGGACTCCTCCGCGGCGAGGGGCAGCTGCTCGATCGCCAGGTAGAACCAGATCGCGAAGGGCAGTGCGGCGGCGACGCCGCCCCAGCCGAAGGGCAGCCAGGCGTCGTGGCCACGGGTGGGCTGGATGTCGAGCGCGTGCTCCCAGGAGAAGTGGGGCAGGGCGCCGATCCAGAAGACGGCGAGGATCGCGAGGGCTACGAAGGTGATGAAGACCGTGAAGCGGAAGGTGACCTCCACGCCCCAGATGTTCAGGCCCACGAAGATCGCGTAGGCCAGGAGCCACCAGACCGGAGCGGCGATCTCGAGACCGAAGAGCTCCTCGAAGATGGCGCCGAGGTATCCGCCGATGCCGACGACGATGACGGCGGGCGTCAGCACGTACTCGATGTTCTCGGCGAGCCCGGTGACGAATCCGCCCCACGGACCCATCGCCAGGCGGCCGAAGGAGTAGGCGCCCCCTGTGTGCGGAAGCGCCGGCGACATCTCTGCGATCGAGTAACACATTCCGATGTACATGACGGCGATGATGCCGGTGGCGACGGCCAGCCCGCCGAAGCCCCCGACGGCGAGGCCGAAGTTCCAGCCGAAGAAGTCGCCGGAGATGACGGCGCCGACGCCGAGTGCCCAGAGCGACCACGCACCCGCGTAGCGACGCAGTCCACGCCGCTCGAAGTAGCGATCGTCGGCGACGCGGTACTCGACACCGCTCATGATCCGCCTCTGGCCGGGCGTGGATCCGTCGGGGCTCGCCATCGGGGGGCGAGGGTAGCCGTCCCGGGCCGGGGGGCGGTCAGCGGTCGAATTCGATGGGCAGGGCGGCGAAGCCGCGGACGTTGCTCGAGTGGACCCGCTCGATGCCCTCTTCGCGGATCCGGAACGTCCCCAGGCGGCCCAGGATCTCCTCGAGGGAGACCCGCGCCTCGAGGCGCGCCAGCGAGGCGCCCAGACAGAAGTGCGTACCCTGGCCGAAGCTCAGCGAGCCGGCGGTGTTGCGGCCGATGTCGTAGGCGTCCGGATCCTGCCAGAAGCGCTCGTCGCGGTTGGCGGAACCGATCAGCAGCGCGACCCGCGCGCCGCGAGGGATGACGCGCTCGTGCAGCTCGATCTCGCTGAGGGCGGTGCGCGCGATGAGCTGGGATGAGGGGTCGTAGCGCAGCGTCTCCTCGGCCCAGCTCGCGATCAGGCCCGGGTCCGCCCGCACGCGCGCCAGCTGGTCCGGGTGGCGGGATCCCCAGTAGAGGGCGTTGCCGAGCAGCTTCGTCGTGGTCTCGTTGCCCGCGATCACCATCAGGAAGAGGAATCCGATGATGTCGCGGTCGTCGAGGCGGTCGCCGTCGATCTGCGTTGCGATGAGGGCGTCGGTGAGATCGTTCTGCGGCTGGGAGCGTCGCTTCGCCACGAGCTGGGTGAAGTAGCCGATGAGCTGGCCGGCGGCGGCGAGCCCCTCGGGCGGGACCTCCTGCTTCCCCTCTTCGCGGTGGAGCACTGTGTCGGCCCAGCCGCGCAGCGTGTCCCGGTCCTCGGGGGGGACGCCCAGCATCTCGCTGATCACGTCCATCGGGAGCTTTCCCGCGAACTCGGCGATGAAGTCGCATTCGCCGCGCTCGATGAAGCGGTCGATGTAGAGGGTGGCCAGGTTCCGGATACCTGGCTCGAGGTCGCGCACCCGTCGAGGCGTGAAGCCGCTGGAGACGAGATTGCGGATCCGACCGTGCTCGGGCGGGTCCATGCCCAGGAAGGACATGACCTCGCGGGCTGCGCCGACCTGCTCGATGGCGACCCCCTGGGCGTTCGAGAGCCGCGCGTGATCGCGGAATCCGGCGAGGACGTCGTCGTAACGCGACAGCGCCCAGAAGCCGCGCTCTTCGTTGTGGTAGACCGGGGCTTCGTCGCGGAGCCTGCGGTAGGCGGGGTAGGGATCCTCGTGGATCTGCCAGTCGTAGGGGTCGTAGAGGGCCACGGCGCAGGCTCCGGGTCGGGGCTCGCGGTCCCCCGGGCGGATTCTTTACATTTCATTCGCAATGTAAGTGATGGCTCCGGCCGCTGCAATCCGGAACGCGCACGGCCTCACCGGTACATCCGGGGTAGCCTCGGGGTGTGCCCCGCCTCGAGAGCCGTATCCCGGGATGAAGCGCCTGCTTCTGGTGCGCCACGCGAAGGCGAGCCCCGGAAGTGCGCTCATCCCGGATCGGGACCGGGCGCTCAGCCGGCGCGGAGCCAGCGACGCCGAGGCCCTCGGCGCCTGGCTGGCGGCGTCCGAAGTCCGCCCGGAGCTCGTGCTCTGCTCTTCGGCGCGGCGCGCCCGGGAGACCTGGGAGCGGCTTCGCCCCTCGCTCCCCGACGACCCGGCCGTCTGGCTCGACGACGCGCTCTACCTGGCGCCGGCGAACGCGCTGCTCGAGCATCTGCGTCGCGTGGACGACGCGGTGCGAGCCGTGCTGCTCGTGGCCCACAATCCGGGCCTCGGAGATCTGGCGAGCGGCCTGGCCGGGTCGGGGGACGCGGAGGCCTACGCGCGCCTTCGCGCGGGCTTTCCCAGTGGGGCCGTCGCAGATCTGGTCGCCCCGCGGTGCTGGCGGGATCTCGGACCCGGGAGCTGCGAGCTGCGCGCATTCGTCGGTCCGGAGCGCGCCTCCGTGCCGGCCGGGTGAGCGTCTCCCCGCGGAGCGCAGGCGGGGTCGCGGCGGGCCACGACGCGGTCTGTGAGGCCGCTGTCAGGGTGCTGGACGCCGGCGGCAACGCCATCGATGCGGCGGTGGCGGCCGGCTTCGCGTCGGCCGTGTGCGAGCCCGCACTGGCGAGCCTCGGTGGCGGAGGGTTCCTGCTCTCGCGAGGGGCCGACGGTCGCGTCGTCGCCTACGACTTCTTCGTCGACACGCCGGGTCGGGAGCTGCCCGCAGGAGAGCTCGAGCCCCACTTCGTCCCCGTGACCGTGCGCTTTCCAGGAGCGGACCAGGTCTTCCACTGCGGCGTCGGATCGGTCGCAGTCCCCGGGGCGTTGGCGGGCTTCCTCCACGTACACGGGCGGGAGGGGCGCCTCCCCCTGCGCGAGGTGGTGACTCCCGCCATCGAGCTCGCACGAGGCGGCGTCGTGCTGAACGCCCATCAGGCCTACTTCCTCGGGCTGCTCCGGCCCATCGTCACCCTCACCGCAGGGGGACGTGCCATCTACGCGGCCCGCGGAGATGTCGTGGCGGAAGGGGACCGGCTGGCGAACCCCGACCTCGCGGGCTTCCTCGAGGCGCTTCCGGGCAGCGCCAGCGATCTCTATCGCGGGGCGCTGGCCGGGCGGATCGCGCGCGACATGCACGAGGGCGGGGGGCTCGTCACCGCGGCCGACCTGGCCGCGTTTCGGGTGCGGGAGCGGGAGCCGCTTCGCGCCGTCTATCGCGGTCACACCCTGCTCACGAACCCGCCGCCCTCGCTGGGCGGGACGCTGGTCGCACACTCCCTCGCGCGGCTGGAGCGCGCCGGGCCCGCACCGGCCGGCCCCGCGTCCCCCGCCCACGTCCTGGCGCTCGCGGCAGTGATGGAGGAGGTAGATCGCCAGCGCGCGGAGGGCCGGGTCTTCACGCGCGGCACGACCCACGTCTCCGTATGCGATGGGGAGGGCAATGCAGCCAGCATGACCACGTCCAACGGGGAGGGGTCGGGCTACGTGGTGCCCGGGACCGGCATCCTCATGAACAACATGCTCGGTGAAGACGACCTCCATCCCGACGGCTTCCACGCCGCGCCGCCCGGAGAACGCGTCGTCTCGATGATGTCCCCCTCGCTGCTGCTGCGCCCGGACGGCGGTCTGCGCCTGGTCCTCGGGAGCGGAGGGAGCAAGCGCATCCGCACCGCGCTCCTCCAGGTGATCTCGCTGGTGGCCGATTTCGACCTCGGCGTGGCGGAGGCCGTGGAGCATCCGCGGATCCATTGGGACGGGGAGTGTCTCCAGGTGGAGCCCGGCCTGCCCGACGCGGCGCTGCGCGCGCTCGAGTCCCGGTGGCCCACGAACCGCTGGGAGGAGCGCAACGTCTACTTCGGTGGCGTCAACGCGCTGGAGCCCGGGATAGGCGGCGCTGGCGATTCCCGCCGCGGCGGGAGCGCGCGCTTCGCGGCTGGTTCCCGGAGCTGAGCGGCGATCCGCTCAGGCCGGCGGTGGAGAGCCGGGCGATCGCCAGGGCACGGCGGGTCCGCCCGGTCGCAGCGACGCGGCCCCCCGCGAGAGGGTATGGGGCAGGTCCTGGAAGAGCGACCAGCGCAGGTATCCCAGGGTCGTTCGCGAGCCCAGACGCCGGTACCACGCCAGGTTCTCGAGACTGCGGCGCGGTCGGCTCACCAGGGCGAGCGCTTCCTCCGGACTCCGGATCTCGATGTGCCGCCGCCGTCGCTCCAGGGCCTGGGCGAGATCGGGGAATTCGTCGGCGCAGTCCCAGAGCGTCAAGAAGAGGGCGAGGGCGTTCACAGACGTCTTCAGCAGCCCCTCTCGCCTGCGCCGCTCGAGGAAGGCCTCCCAGTCCCAGCTCGGCTCGAAGGCGCGCAGCACCAGGTAGAGGTCGAGGAAGTGCTTCGCGCGGCTCGCGCCGCGTCGCAGGTCCGCGCAGATCGAGGCCAGCAGGAGCACGAGGGTGTGCTCGTCCGAGAGGGTGTCGAACTCGCACCTTCCCACCCGCACGCTGCGCCGATCGGACCAGTACGCCCGTTCGTCGATGCCGTGGAACCAGCGGCTCTTGGTTCGGACGTGGAGGTCGAGTCGCATTCCGTCGGGACGGCGCAGCGTGATCGTCCCGGGCGCGTGCTTCGGCGCGATGGTCCGGATCTCCTCGCGACGAACCGTCGCGTGCTCCGTCGTCGTGTCGAAGCCCAGCGTCGCCAGCGCCTTCACGGCTGGCTCGCAGTCGTCGGGTCGCACGAGGACGTCGACGTCGTACTGCTGGCGGCGCTCCAGGTCGCCGTAGAAGCGCTCGGCGAGGTAGAGGCCCTTGAGAAAGAGGGCCTGGATGCCCACCCCGCGAAACGCCGCCTGGGTCTCCTCGCAGAGCCTCACCAGGGCCTCGACCCGAAGCGGCTGGCCCCTTCGGATCGCCTCGAGCTCGGCGACGAGACCTTCGGGGAGGATCTTCCTTCCCCGCTCGCTCCCGGCGATCGGGGCGAACCACTCCCGCAGATTGTGTGCCTTGAGGAAGGCCGGAAAGGCCTCGGCCTCGAAGTCCGCCGAGCCCTCGATCAGCTCGAGGCAGGAGCCCTCTCCCTCGGCCAGGGCGTGAGTGAGACGGATGCCGGTGCGGTAGTCCAAGGTCGACATTCTGGGATTCGCATGCGCCTCGTGCAATACCCGTCCGAGGTGCGCAGGGGACGCTGCCCCGCCGGCCATGCGTCGGGAGAGTCGATCCCATAGGCTTGGCTTCGGACACCGCATCGGGAGGACGGAGATGATCGAGAAGTGCATCGAGAACTGGCACGCACACCTGCGCGGGGAGCTCGAAGGCGGTCTGGACGCGATGCTCGCCGACGACGTCGTGTTCTACTCGCCCATCGTCTACACGCCGCAGCGCGGAAAGGACGTCACGAAGCTCTACCTCCAGGCGGCCGGCGCTACGTTCACCGGCACCCCGAAGGCGAAGGCGCCTGCAAAGCTCACCGGCTCGAAGTTCCGCTACACGAGAGAGGTCCTGTCGGGACACGACGCGGTGCTGGAGTTCGAGTCGGAGGTCCAGGGCAAGTACGTCAACGGCGTGGACATCATCCGCTGCGACGACGAGGGGAAGATCGTCGAGTTCCGCGTGATGATCCGCCCGCTGCAGGCCGTGAACCTGATGCACCAGCAGATGGCCGCGATGCTGGAGAAGTTGAACGCCGGCTAGCGATCACTCCGGGGGCTGCGCGGGCGCGATCTCACGGACCGCCTCGAGAGCCTCGCGGGCGTGGGTCGCCACGTCGAGCTCGGCCACGACCGCGCGGCGTACGATCCCGGCGGTGTCGATCACGAAGGTGGCCCGCTTCGTCGGCAGCCACCCCCCGGCGCGTGCGACCCCGTAGGCGCGCGAGATCTCGGCCTTCGGATCGCTCACCAGGGGGTAGGGCAGGCCGAGGCTCGACGTGAAGGCGGCATGGCGCCCCGCAGAATCCGTGCTCACGCCGACGACCTCGGCGCCGAGCGCGGTGAACTCCGGGTACTGCGCCCGGAAGTCCCGCGCCTCGATGGTTCAGCCGGGCGTGAAGTCCTTCACGTAGAAGAAGAGGACTACGGGGCCGCGAGTGAGCAGGTCGGCCAGGACGAGCCTTCCCCCGTCGGCCGTCTCGCCCGCGAAGTCCGGAGCCGGATCGCCTGCTTGGATCATCGTGATGTGGAGGGTATCGCAACTCCGGGCTTGGGCTCACGCGGTGGCCCGCCTGTCCGTCGAGGCAGGTGGGACGCCCCACCGGGGGGCGCTGGCGGGCCTTCCGGATCGGATTGTTAGACTCACTCCGGTGGGGGTTGCTCCCCAGGGGCGCGGGTCTTGAGGCTCGCGAGTTGTTAGATTCCCCGACCGCGAGAGCGGGCGGGGAGCGGGTCGTGGCCCGTGCCAGGCTCTTGGGCCTGGTAGCCGGGCGGGGGTCCGGCCCGATCATTCGAAGGAGGAGACGCAGCATGAGATCTGGGATTTCCGTACTGGCGTTCATGGCGATCTGCTTCGGCGCGACCCTGATCGCGAGCGAGGCCGAGGCGAAGAGCTGCTCCAGCTTCGCGACCATCAAGTCCTATGACGCCGACGCGAGCACGGTCGAGGTCAAGTACAAGAAGGGTCGCGTCCAGAAGTTCTTCCCGCGCCCGGAAGGGACTCCCGCCGACTCCTCGAAGGTGCCGGGCTCGTGCAAGTCGAAGGTGACGAAGGTCCCGGAGCTGGTGGTCAAGTCGTCGGGGGGCCGCCTGTCCATGACCCAGGTTCGGAGCAACTTCGAAGGGAAGATGCTGAACGACACGAGCGACTCGGCGTGGCTCGGCAAGAAGCTCGAAGAGCTGGCCGCCAACGAGACAGAGGTCGTCATCGTGGTCCGCCCCGGCGTCGGCAAGGACGCGCCCCTCGGCATCACCACGATCTATCTGCCGATCACGGACGAGGAGAAGGCCGAGATCAAGCGCCTCGAGGACCAGGCCGAGGAGCTCTAGCAGGCTGCGGAAGCGGGGTCGGGAGGGGCGGATCCCGGGAGCGGACGCCATCTCCGAGGCACGGCTCGTGGCTGGCTGGCGGGTGCTCGCGGAGGAGCGGCTGCCCGCCGTCGGCGAGCGCCTCAGAACTCCGCGCGCAGGACCACGCTGAGCTGGTGGCTCATGAAGTCGTCCCCCAGGTCGATGCCGTAGTCGCCCTCGACGACCACGTCGTATCCCAGCAGGGCCTGGACACCGACCCGCGCGATCAGCGAGTCCCGTGAGAGGCTGCGCGATCGCACCTCGACGTCCCCGACCGACGAATCGGGGAAGGTGGCGTCGAGATCGTGGGAGGTGTCGAGGAACTCGTGTGCCCAGGCCAGGCGAAGCCGAGGGGCGATGGTCGTCTCGCGGTCGATCTGCCAGGGGCGGGAGACGCGCAGCCCGACCCGGGATTGGAGCGAGTCCGTGTCCCGGTCGTCGATGTCGAGTCCCGCGGCTCCGGCGGAGCTCTCGTCGTAGCTGTCCTCGAAGAGCACCAGGTACTGGGCCGAGGCCTCGGGGCCGAAGTCGAAGCCCCGATGCGTGAAGTGCAGGCCGGTGCCCAGATAGCCGCCGACCTCGTGAGCGTCGTGGTCGCTGTCCGCGGTGCGGTCGATGTTGCCGTAGCGGATCCGCCGATCTGCATCGAACCAGTGGTACGCGTAGGAGGCGACGCCGTCGGCGTACCAGGGGCCGAAGTCGACGCTCCCGTAGCCCGAGAAGCGTCCGCTCACCGCATCCATTTCGCTGCCACCTCGATCCGAGTCCACGTGGGTGTAGGCGGCGGACAGGTCCGCTCCCACCACCAGGTGCTCGTTGGCCCAGCCGTCCAGTCCCACGCCGAAGACGCCACCCGCAGCGTCGAACCCGGTGTAGTCGCTGCCGCCGTCGAGGTTCGAGTAGACCCCGTAGGCGTTGGCCCGTAGCTGCCAGGCGCCGGCCTCGCGGCGACCGGGCAGTGCGATTCCGGTGGCCAGCATCGCAGCCGGGAAGGCGCCGGGGGCGAAGGCCAGCTTCGGGGTGGCGATCTGGAGCCCCAGGCGCAGGCTGCGCAGGTGCTCGGTGAGGGTCGTGGTGTGCCATCGCGCATTGGTGAAGGCGACCAGCGCGGTGGCGCCCAGCGGCTCCGGCGAGAGCTCGTCGAGGCCCTTCTGGATGCTGCGCTCGTCGGGCAGGGCGACGAGCTCGTCGAGGATCAGTGCCAGGTCTCCAGTGGCCGTGGGAAGCATCGCGTCCGCGGTCTCGCCGACCTTACGCTCGTTGTGGGTGTCGGCGATCTCGGCGAGGGACCCGGTGCGCTCGAGGCTCACGGAGATGCTCCCGCCGGTCGTGTCGTAGAGTACGGTGGGGGTGAAGAGCGGTGAGACGGAGAGGTCGTCGAACACACCGGCGGTGAGGGTTCCCGCCGTGACCACGTCGAAGGGCCCGGCCATCACCACGCTCCCCACCGGGACGAGGGCCAGGGTCCCGCCCTGGATGTCGGCGGTCCCCGTGACGTCCAGACGGTCGGCGTCGACCGTCGAGATCTCGACCTCGAGCTCGCCATCGCTCTCCTGCACGTAGCTGGAGACGCTGAGCGTTCCGATCGAGTCGCCGGGCTCGACCCGGCCGCGATTCACGACGTCGCCCAATACGCTTCCGGAGCCGCCGAGGATGCCGCCCGGATTCACATCGACGGCCCCGCCGAGCGATCCGCTGACCGTGAGACGGCCCGCGTCGATCGCTGCGTCGTCGACCGCGACGATTCCCGTCAGCTCCCAGGCGCTGGCGTTCACCTCGAGCGCCTCGACGTTCTGGAGGCTCTCGGTCAGCGTGCCGCTGCCCTCGAGGCGGACGGTGTCGGCGCCGTCGCCCCCGTCGATGTCTCCCGACAGGGTGGCGCCGGTCCGGAGGACCACGAGGTCGTCACCGCCCCCCATCTCGACGGCGGCGCCGCCTCCCGTGGTCGTGGCGCTGCCCGAGTGGGTGAAGGTATTGGCCTCGGTACCCGTGAAGCGGATGGCGGCGCCACTTCCGCCCTCGAGGGTGCCGGAGTTGCTCACGTCGGCGCCGGCCGTCACCAGCACCGCATTCGTGGCGCCGGTGACGGTCCCCTGGTTGGTGAGCCCACCGCTGCCGTCCAGGCGCACGCCCTCGGCGCCGCTGCTGGTGATGGTGTCCCGATTCGTGACCGTCGCGTCCGCGTCGACGCGCACGCCCTCGGAGGCGGCGGTGATGGTGCCATCGTTCTCGAGCGTTCCGGAGCCCTGGAGGACGACGCCCCGCCCGCCCGTGCTCTCGATGGCTCCGCTGTTCGTGACCACCGCCGCATCTGCCACGATCACTGCGTCGAAGACGCCAGTGATCGTGCCCTGGTTGTCGAGCTCGCTCCGGCTCGAGCTGCCGATCTCCACCGCTGCGTTCGTGGCACTCCCGCTGGTGATCGTGCCCAGGTTCGTCACGACGCCGTCGTTGCTCGTGGGCTCGATCCTGATCGCGAGCGCGTCCACCGCCTCGATCGTCGCGCCGACCTCGTTCGTGATGGTTCCGCCGTCCGCGAGATCGACGCCGACGAACTCGCCCGAGATGCCGTCCGAGTTGGTCACCGTGCCCTGGCCGCCGAAGAAGACACCGGTCAGGAAGCCCGTGATCTTGCCGTCGTTCGTGAGCTCCCCGCCGGAGTTGGTGAACTCGACACCCACGACCTCGACGAACTCACCGATCGTCCCGTCGTTCACGAGGGAGTAGCCCTGAGAGCGGATGCTCACTGCCGTCCCGAGGGTGGCTTCGACGTTGGTGACCTTCACGCCGGACTCGATGGTGAGCACGTCGTCGGCGTTGCCGGTGGCGACGATACCGTCGGTCACGTCCTCGCTGACGGTCTCCGTACCCGTGATCTCGACGGCCGCACCGGGGAAGGACGAGACCGAACCGATCGCGAGCCCGGCCAGGGCCAGTCCCAGCCGCACG
>Ga0209536_100003696_pt1 | contig 24466 bp, 20 predicted proteins | sample DeeMarSeWOR28_12_FD_187461 | JGI IMG/M metagenome (GOLD analysis project Ga0209536, IMG submission 187461) | Marine sediment microbial communities from White Oak River estuary, North Carolina - WOR-2-8_12 (SPAdes) (version 2) | ecosystem: Environmental > Aquatic > Marine > Intertidal zone >...
GCCGGTGCGCTTGACGATATCGCCTTCTTTAATATGGATGTCCTCACCCATAATGGCGACACCCACATTGTCCTCCTCAAGGTTAAGAACCAGCCCAAGGATGGCGCCCGGAAACTCCACCAGTTCCAGAGCCATGGCATTTTGGAGCCCGTAAATTCTGGCAATACCATCGCCCACTGATAACACTGTACCGGTCTCGCTGAGCTCAACTTTTTTGTCGTAATCCGTAATTTGCTCTTTGATGATCTGACTTATTTCTTCAGCTTTTAATTCCATTAGACACCCTCGCCCCTTTTTAAAGTTTCTCTCAAATTAGATAATTGCGTTCTAATACTGCCATCCCAGACAAGATCCCCAATTTTGGTAACAATGCCACCGATCAATTCGGGATCTTTTTCAACCTGCAAAAGAATGTCCAAGTTGGTTTTTTGGGATAATGCCGCTCGAATCCTTTCCACCGTATCCTCGGACAGATCCGTGGCCGAAATCACGCTGGCACGGCCGATACCGTTGAGTTCATCGGCAAGCTTTTTGTAAAAATCGTCAATTGCAGAAATAAATCCGATTCTGCCCTTATCAAAAAGCAACAGCAGGAAGGACTTCATCGTACTGGAAATATCCAGTTTATCGATAACCGTCCGCAAAACATTGCGGCGGACAGAAGCCTCGTAAAGCGGGTTGGTAACCGCCTGATTCAGCGTTTCGTCCGTTTCCATTAGCCGGGCAAATCCACTGAGTTCCTTTTGATATGAATCGGTTTGACCATCCTCTTTGCTGATCAGCAACAGGGCCTTGGCGTAACGCCGGGCGACAGCCAAATTTTTCATTATGCCACCACCTTATCTAAATATTCGTTAACAAGTTTATCCTGATCCTTGTCGGTAATTGATTTTTTCAGCATTTCTTCTGCCTGGACCAGCGATTTTTCGACCACTTCCCGTTGCAGCTCCTGTCGGGCTCTGTCAAATTCATGTTCGATATTGCGTTTCGCCTGGATCTGCAATTTTTCGGCGGTTGCTTCAGCCTCTTTTAAGATTTTTGCCTTGGCTTCGTTGCCCTGTTGAATATACCCCTGGACAATCTTTTCGGCTTCGCTCTCCAGCTGTGCCAATTTATCATTATATTGCGCCAGTTTTTTTTCGGCTTCGGCTTTTTGCGTCTCTAAACTCTCCAACTGTTCTTTGATGGTTTTTACGCGCGAACTTAACGCCTGTGATATCGGTTTGCGCAAAAGCAGAACGAGGGCAACCAGCAGGACAACAAAATTCATGACCCGATACGTATCGGTAGCAATCCAGCCTTTCCCTCCGCCGCCCTCGCCGGAAGCTGCTGAAGCAGTTCCGGCAATCAGGCATAAAAACACGAGCAAAGCGCCGAGCAATATTTTCCTTCTATTCATCGAACCGTCCTTCCTAGTATTTTTTGGCAGATATCATCCGCAAATTCTGCCACTTTGGCTTGCAATGCAGCTTTGGCGGTTTGGGCTTCCTGGGAAATTTTCTGTCGGATATCTGCCAATTCCGCTTGGGCTTTTTCATTGACTTTGGCGATGATCTTTTTTTCTTCTTCAGCAGCATCCTGTAACAGGGCTTCTTTTTCATTTAGACCTTTAACACGCGCCTCTTTGATGCCGGCCGCAAAAGCCTTGTCTTTTTCTTCGGCGTCATCGCTGTAAGTTTGGATGCTGAGCTCAAGGCCGTCCATTTTTTCTTTTCGCTGGCGTAAAATGTTGCGGATCGGACGGTATAAGATGCGGTTTAAGATCCATAGAATGAGGAGAAAATTGGTGATTTGAATAAAAACGGTCCAATCCGGAATGACGGTAACCCCGCCACCGCCAGACGATTCCGATGCTCCCAGGGCCAATGAAGCCACCAACAACAAAGCGTTGACCACGGTTACCAGAACGATAGAAGAAAATTTGCGGTTGCGACCGAAAACCCTCATTTAGTAATCCTCCGTCGACAAATTTTTGCACAACTGGTCGAATTAGTTTGATTAATGCGAAAAGGATGGTTTAGCTCGGGCGGTCTATAACATCCAGCCCGAGTAGTTGTCAAAGGATTTTTTGCAAATTTTGATTGCCCTCGGGAGGCTCTGAAATGGGGAAAATTTGAGGGGTCGCTTCCGGCTGTTTTAGGTTGCCCGTTCTGGTTTTCATGGCCCGATTGCCGTGAAAAATGGAATCGATATTTTAATGTTTGTTCAACTTTTTCGTTTCCCCTACGGGCTAAAAATATCCGATGACTTTATTATTGCCGGTCTATTCAAAAACGCTCAATTAGCGGGTTAGTCGAGCATAAACCGCCGCATACTGACATTGAGCAGCAGGCCAATACCGATGGCGGTGGTTAATACCGATGACCCTCCATAACTGACAAAAGGCAGCGGCACCCCGACCACCGGTAATAAACCCATGGACATACCGATATTGATCAGTGCTTGCCAGAAAATCATCGCCGTAACGCCAACAGCCAAAATTGTCCCGAAGGGCTCGCGACAGGCATGCGCCACATTCAAGCCCCAAATGATCAAAATCAAAAATAGCAGAATCAAGGTAACCGATCCCAGAAATCCCCATTCTTCAGCTAAAACTGAAAATATAAAATCGGTGTGCTCCTCCGGTAAAAACGAAAGTGCGTTCTGGGTACCTTTTAAATATCCTTTTCCGCTGAGCATTCCGGAGCCAATCGCAATTTTTGACTGGATAATATGATAGCCGGCACCCAGCGGGTCTCGATCCGGATCCAGAAATGTGAGAATCCGCTGTTTTTGATAATCCTTTAAAAAGAACCATATGAGCGGCACCATGATGGCTCCGGAACCAATCAGGTAAATGAATGAGCGTCTTTCAATTTTAACAAAAACCGTGATGAAACCGGCTATGAGCACCACCAGGCCCGCCGTGCCCAGGTCCGGTTGCATACCGATTAATATGACCGGCAGCATAATAATCATCAGCGGGCGCACCAATTCTCTCAGGGTGTATCCGCTTGTTTTGGCATCCTTGGAATAGTAGCGCGCCAGCGCGATGATAACGGCAATTTTTACCAGCTCGGATGGTTGCAGTGATACAGGCCCCAGAATCAACCAGCGGCGCGACCCACCGGCATATTTACCGATTAACAAAACCGCCAGCAACAATGCGATACAGGCAAAGTAAATCGGATGGGCCCAGCGATCCAACATCTTATAATTAAATAAAAAAGTGGTCACCATGGCGATCAGTCCGACAGAAAACCACAGGAGCTGTTTGTAGAAAAGCACTTTCTGCGGAGTCGGCGTCTCAGCGGTTACCGCACTGTATAAAGTCAGCAGCCCGACGCATCCGATCAAAACGGTCACGCCGATCAAGCCCCAATCAAAATATTGTACGAGTCGTCGATCAAACATTATGGCTTCGCCTCACCTGTTCTGGTTGGAAATCATCTGCCGTCTGGTATCAGATACCAGGTGACTTATAAATTACCCTTTTTTGCATAACGAATTTCGGACAAGAAATTTCGAATGCTGAAGTTTTCTTTTCCTTCGACATTCATTATTCCTTGTTCGGTGTTCTGCGGTTCTCTGTTTTAAAGGTTTAACCATCACCGCCTATGTTATCCGCTTTGTTTTGTGTTGCCACTTTGGTTTTGACAGCAGGTTGACGCAAAAACGTTTTGATCATCTCTTTGGCGATCGGGGCGGCAGCACCGGAGCCGTGCTCACCATGTTCGACCACAACCGCAACCGCGATCGTCGGTTTTTCAGAAGGTGCATAGGCGATAAACCAGGCATGGGATCGCAGATGCGCCGGCATGTCCTCTTCGGCCATGGATTCGTTGTCTTTGCGACTGATCACCTGGGAGGTACCGGTTTTACCGCTTATTTCGATATCGGAAAGACGACTGCCGCGCGCCGTTCCGTTTTCACCATTAACCACTTTCCACAAGCCCAGTTTGACAAGCTCCAGGTGAGCAGGGCTAACCGGCAGTTTGCCGATTATTTTCGGTTCATTTTTTTGCAGGAGTTGCCCATCCACAGTCTTAATGTGGTCCAGAATCAAAGGCTCATATCGATAGCCGCCATTGGCCACTGCAGCGGCTAAAACAGCCATTTGAATGGGTGTAGCCAGGTTGAATCCCTGACCGATGGCAATCGACAGCGTTTCACCTTCCTGCCACGGCACTCCGGTGCGCCTCTTTTTCCAGGCTGCCGTAGGAATCAGGCCGTTGGCTTCATGATCCAGATGAACGCCGGTGGGCGCTCCCAGACCAAAAGCCTTCGCGTACCATGCCAGGCGATCTACACCCAGGCGCTGACCCACCTGATAAAAAAAGACATCACAGGATTCTTCCACGGCCTTGACAATTTCAACCTTTCCGTGCCCTCCTTTTTTCCAGCAGCGATAAATCCGATTGCCGAATCGATAATACCCCGGGCAATGAATGATGGTGCGATCATCAATAACGCCTTCCTGCAGCCCGGCCAGCGCTGTAATGATTTTATAGGTAGATCCGGGAGGGTATTCACCCTGAATGGCCCGGTTTGACATCGGTCTGAAAGGATTTGAAATCAGAGAAGCCCATTGCTCGCGGGTAATGCCGCCGACAAATGAATTTTGATCAAAAGAAGGGCTGCTGGCCAGGGCTAAAATTTTTCCAGATGCCGGCTCGACGGCAACGGCGGCGCCGACCACACCATCCAACAGCACTTCGGTGCGTTGCTGTAAATTTTGATCGATGGTCAAATAAACATTGTGCCCGGGTTCGGCTTCAACGGTTTTCAAAATTCTGACCACCAGACCATTGGCATTGACTTCAACCTGGCGACCACCCCGCTTGCCCCGCAAGAAATTTTCATAAACCTTTTCAGCGCCAAACTTGCCGATCAAGTCCCCACTGCGACAGTCCGGATAAAAACCGCTTTTGAGCTCGGTCGGACTGATCTCGCTCAGATAGCCGATCAAATGAGCTGCCTGGTGTTCACGAATATAATGGCGCCGCAGGTTGACATCAACCGAAACCCCCGGCAGATCGAATTTATTGACCTCGATTGAAGCCAGGGTATTGCGCCCCACATCCTGTTGCAGCAACAAAGGGCTATATGCCGATACACCTCGCGTCTGCTTTATTTGAGACAACAATGCATCTGCCGGTGTTTTGAGATGCCAAGCCAGCTTCTCAAGGGTGGGCGTCAACGGCTCGGCATCTTTTAGGGTAATATTGACGTCAAAGGAAGGTCGATTGTCGACCAGCAGATCCCCATTGCGATCATAAAGCCGGCCGCGGGGCGGATCGATGCTCTGCAGTCGAATGCTGTTGTTTAACGATAAACGCCGGTATTCATCGCCCATGATGACCTGCAGGTATATCAGTCGGAGAAACAACACCACAAAGGCCGCCAGGGCGCAAACGATCACGCCGGTGATGCGTTGCTTGTACCAATCGGTATCTGCTGTTTTTAAGTACTTATCCATAAGCGTTTGGTGGCGGCGCAGCACCATCCCATTGGATGTTCAGTCTTTTGGCCAGGGCCAGCAGCGATAACAGAAATATCGGGCCCGTCGCCAAAACCCACAAAAACTGCTGGGTGACAACCAGAAAAGCATTAACCGGTAGTTGCCTTACCGGGCCGAAAAAGACAGAAGTGGCGATCATCAGCATATTTTCGACTAAAACGGCAACAATCACAACCACTGATAAAAAAAATTTATTGCTCACCCGCAGAAATTTAATAGTAAAGCGCACCCCCATAAACAGCCAAAAATAGAATGTCAGATACAATCCGAATGGGCCTCCGGAAAGATTATCCATGATCAAACCGAGGGCTAAAGCAAAGGGCAGGCTTTCGCGAATGGGCAGGCAGATGCTGATGAAGATCACAAAGGGAATAAGCATGTCATACATGCCGCGCATTCCGGGGATGTAAGGAAAAATTGTGGTTTGGATAATTAACAAAAACAGGCAGATGCCGATGTAAAAGCCGTATCTCATGGTTGACTCGCCACATCCTGCGCTTGCGGAGGTAAAATGACCAAAACCTCTTCCAGTTTTTCATAATCGACGAAGGGCGCCACGGTAATTTCATAAAAGATATCTGCGTTGCGCTGGCTGATATCCGCGACGCGGCCGATACGCAGTCCTTTGGGATAGACACCGTCCAATCCGGATGCAATGACCGTGTCGTCGATTTGAACGTCATGTTTGCGCAAAACAAACTCGAACCGGCATTGATCAGCGGATTCACCCTTGATAATGCCCCGTGCCCGCGAGCGTTGCACCATGGCATCCACGGCGCTGTTACGATCAATAACCAGCATGACTTTGGAATAATGGCCGGCTGCTTCAATAACCTGGCCAACGATTCCGGTCGGCAAAACCACCGCTAGACCCTTTTTCAGGCCATCGGACTTGCCTTTATCAATGATAATGGTTTTAAACCAGCCGGAAGGATCTTTTCCGATAACCTCGGCGGCCACGACTTTATGGGTCGGTGCTTTTTGAAAATTCAGCAGATTCCTCAGACGAGAATTGGCCATATCAATCTCGTGCCATTGATTGCTTTCCCCGACAAACTGATTCAACGACTTCTTTAGATTTTCATTTTCATGGGCAACGGTCACCAGAAAAAAATAATGTTCCCAGATGTCCCGTGCAAAACGGATTGAACGGGTAACCAGCTCTTGAAAGGGTGACACCAATGAAAGGCCCACTCGACCGAGTCCAAAGGTTGATTGGCTTTTACTGGAAAATGAAAGGAGGATGACATTGACCGTTATCAGAATGAGAACGCCAACGATTAGAACCATCTTTTTGGAGAACATAACGCTTCGTTCACTCTAGCAACGCAATATAAACTCAGCTGACCACAACTTCCTTGAGGATCTCAAGATTGTCGAGGGCTTTTCCTGAGCCCAGCGCCACAGTGGATAATGGGTCGTCGGTGACCGTAACCGGCAGACTGGTTTCCTCTCGGATGAGTTTATCCAAATTCTTCAGCAGCGCCCCCCCGCCGGTCAGAATAATTCCGCGATCAACAATGTCGGCGGATAACTCGGGTGGTGTCTGTTCGAGTGCAATTTTCACCGTCTCGACAATGGCATCAATTTGTTCAGAAATGGCAATTCGAATTTCTTCCGAATCGATTGATAAGATTTTCGGAATTCCGGAGGCCAAATCACGGCCCTTGACTTCTATGGTTTCCAGGTTCTGGGAATCCGGGTAGGCATTACCGATGGATGTCTTTATCATTTCGGCTGAACGCTCACCGATCAGCAGATTATATTTACGTTTGATATACTGGATAATGGCGGCATCCATTTTGTCGCCGGCCACGCGAACCGAACGACTGTAAACTATCCCTTTGAGAGAAATCACGGCGACCTCGGTCGTACCGCCGCCGATGTCCACCACCATATTACAGGTCGGTTCGGTGATGGGAAGGCCTGCTCCGATGGCGGCTGCCATAGGTTCTTCGATCAAAAAAACCTCGCGCGCGCCGGCGGATTCAGCGGATTCTCTGACAGCGCGTTTTTCGACCTGGGTTATCCCGGAAGGCACGGCAATAATAATGCGCGGGCGCACAAAGGTCCGCCGGTTATGCACTTTGTGGATAAAGTGACGCAACATGGCTTCGGTTACTTCGAAATCAGCAATGACCCCATCGCGCATCGGGCGGATAGCAAGTATATTCCCGGGTGTTTTGCCGAGCATGTTTTTTGCTTCGGAGCCGACGGCCAGAACACGGTTGCGCGATCGATTTCCGGTGCTGACCGCCACCACCGATGGTTCGCTTAAAACAATACCTTTTCCTTTGACGTAAACAAGGGTATTGGCAGTGCCCAGATCAATAGCCAGGTCGTCTGAAAACACACCCAAGATCTTATCGAGAAATAAGTTCATTCAAAAAGGCCTCACTGAAAAAATGTACAAAAAAATTAAATGGATGGTAAATCAGATGTATTGTAGCATGACAAGCAAAAATAATCATTAAAAAATTTATTCCCCATGAGCATTCATGATCGCATCATGCAAACGCGGTCTGAAGGCTTTAATGCGCTCGTTTTCACGGGTCGGGTGCACGCGATTGGTCAGCAATACGACAATGGTAGCGCTTTCAAGATCCATCCAGAAAGAGGTCCCGGTAAATCCCAGATGCCCGACGCTATTTTGTGAAAAGCCATGGCCGCAACTGGCACCTTTGAAAAGTGGCATATCAAACCCCATGGCTTTGTCTGTGCCCGGCAGGCGTTTGAAAAATTGATGCAGTAAATCCTGGTTAAATAAACCGCCATTCATCTGTCCCCGATAGGTGCGCAGCAGTTCAATTAAAAGCGAATTCACATCGCCGGCGGTCCCAAAAAGGCCGGCATGGCCTTCGACGCCGCCGACTGCAAAGGCATTTTCATCATGTACCTGCCCGACTAAAATTTCACCGCGCCACGGACAGTTTTCCGTGGCAGCAAAAGGTCCCTCCGGATGGGCAGCACTGCGGGCATTGAAAAAAAGTTGTCTTAGCCCCAGTGGCCGATAAATTTCATCAGCGACAAAATGATCCAGCCGCCGACCGGCGATATGCTCAACCACCCATGCCAGAATCATGAACCCCAAGTCACTGTAAAGCACTTTTTGGCCACTGGGCTGGATGAGCGGCTCCTCCAGCAAAAATTGGCGCAGTGCGGCACGGCGTGAATCCATTGGAATTTTACTTAACTTTTTATAGTAAGGCCGATAGTCCGGCAGACCTGAATTATGATAGAGTAAATGTTTGAGTCTGATCTCAGCCTTGTCACCCGCCAGAAAATCGGGCAATAATTTTCCGAGAGAATCGTCGACGTTGATTTGGCGGTTTTGGACAAGATGCATGACGGCCAGCGTTGTTGCCAGCGGCTTGGTCAGAGATGCCAGATCAAAAATGGTTTCGGCTGTCACCGGCACCTTTTCGTAAATGTGGGCCAACCCGTATGCCCTCAAAAAAACAACCGTCGACACCGAGGAAACCAGCAGGACCGCGCCGGGAAATATCCCCTTATCAACAGCTTGCTTCATCAATTCATCAACTTCGGTCATATTATATGGGTTGTGCGGGTCGATGGTGGCTCCTGCTTTTGTCTCGTTATCTGTGAAACCGTTTGCTGACCGCAGTCCGTTGTCCGCTGCAAACCGATTGTGTCTCAGAACGACTTGCAAATATTCGTTACCAACTGACAACGGACGACTGACAACTAACCAATGGTTGCCGGCTGTGCAAAGGAAAGCAACTGCTGGTCGGTATCCAAGGTTGCTGATATGCCTACCGGAATGGTCATGTTTTGTCTGCCGTGGCCGACTTCAAAACCCGCCAGAATCGGTATGGGCGTGTCCTGGAAATGATCCTGGAAAATCCGGTATATGTCGTCCAGGTTTCCACAGTCGCTAAAACTGCCGAGAATGATGCCGGCAATCCCTTTAAAACTTCCGGCCAGCTTCATTTGAGATAACATCCGATCAATGCGATAGGGAGCTTCGCCGCAATCCTCCAACAACAGGATGTGATCCTCAAATCTGGCTTCGAATGGCGTTGCCAGCAAATGGCACAATGTCGCCAGATTGCCGCCAATAACCGGGCCTGTTGCCCGGCCGGCCTGAAGAGCAACCCCGGCAGCAGGCGCAATTTCTAACGGGGTATCGGATGTAATTGCTGCTGATAAGCTGCGACGCGTCGACGCAGGCGCTGTTGCAAGGGGGGTTACCATGGGGCCATGAAATGTGACCAGTCCGCTGCGGCGGGTGATGGCTGCGAGCAGAGCCGTAATGTCACTGAAACCGACGAACACCTTGGGATGGGCGCGGATGATATCAAAATCAACTAACGGCAGCATGCGTAAGCAGCCAAATCCGCCACGCGCACAGACGATGGCCTGAACGTCGGATTCTTCAAAGAGTTGATTGACCAACCGCGCACGTTGCGCATCCGAACCGGCCAGATGGCCGGTCCTGTCATATGCTTCATCGGGAACCCGGGTCTGAAAACCCATCGATTGCAGGGCGCTCAGACCCTGGATAAAAAGATCGCGGTCAAAAGGGCCGGCCGGTGCTACGATGCCGATGGTGTCACCGGGCTTCAGTCGGGGGGGGCGCACAGGCTTGTCGATCTCAGGATTCATCGTATTTCAAACTTTCAGTTGCCAGCAGTTTTCGACTGTTTAATTGGTTTGATTGGTTTAATTCGTTCAATTGGTTCGCTATGAACCAACCAATTTAACCAATGAAACTAGAACCTATCGCCGAATCTAATGAACTTTGAACCTTATTGACATATCTTCAACCGGGTGCTAATGATAAACGCTTGTGTCGGGGCGTGGCGCAGTCTGGAAGCGCACTTGAATGGGGTTCAAGGGGTCGGAGGTTCAAATCCTCTCGCCCCGACCAGCTACAATGTCTGACAGACCTCACACTGTCCATCATACTATAACAAAAAAAGCGGTTTAGCTAAATGGCTATTCCGCTTTTTTTGTTCGCTTCGATGCGGCGGCATATGATTGTCTTTGAAGCAATTATAAAATTTTGCCCCCGGTGGTTAACGATTCAATTAAATAGCGCGTTCAAAAGGATAGAATTGACCTGATGGGGCTAGTGGATTTTGCCGGTTTGCATATACTGGGTTATTTTGCCGTCTGCATATGCCCGGTTAAAAGCGGCGACCACATCCGGATCAAACTGGGAACCGTTGCCTTCATTGATTATTTTGAGGATGATATTATCTTCCATCTTCTTGCGATAGGCGCGATCGGAAGCCATGGCATCGTAAACATCGGCCACCGATAAAATGCGAGCCAAAAATGGAATATCCTCTTGTTTGATACCATCCGGATAGCCGGTGCCGTCAAATCGCTCGTGGTGGCATCGTATAATCTGCCTTTCCTTTTCCCACAAACCGAGCTGCTCCAGAATATTGGCACCAATGACCGGATGGTCCTTAATTTTTTCAAATTCTGCGTCGGTCAATTTGCCGGGTTTTAGAAGGATGTCATCGCGGATACCGATCTTACCGATATCATGCAGATGCCCGGCAAAATTAAGGACGTCCAGTTCCTCCTTGGAACATCCGAGTTGTTTGCCCAGCACAATGGACAGCCCGGTCACCCGACTTGAATGCTGCCGGGTATATAGGTCTCTGGCTTCCACCGCTTTAACAAAGGCGTAAAGGGTGGCAAAAAGATTCTCATAGATATTTTCATAGAGCGCCAGGTTCTCGATGGCCTGCGCGGCACTCTGGGCTAAGAAGGATAAGTAATACAGATCTTTTTCGCTGAAGCGCTTTGCGCCTTGATGCACGCTAGCCGTTAGGACGCCAAAAACCTTGTTCCTGATTTTCAGCGGCACCATCATGAGGGATTTGATCTCGGCCGGTAAACCATTTCTTGCCGAATTTTGAGATATCAGCAACGGAATCTGATCTGAGACGACCTCCATGATGAGCCCGGTATCTGCGAGCTGACAATTTTTCGAAGACGGCAACGACTGGAGCGCACCGGCATTCGCTACCTCCGGTTTTGTGCCGGAAACGGCAGATTTAGTGGATGATGATACCTGGATCGGCTCCTGAACCGCATCATTGATCACGTAAAAACCGGTCACATCCGCATGAGAAATCGTGCAGGCGATATCCACCGCTTTTTTGAACACATCCTTGGTGGAACCGATAGCGGTAAATTGACTCATTATTTTGTTGAGAATATTGAGTTCTTTGACTTTGACCATCAACTCCCGGTTTAATTTTTCAAGGCGCTGTTTGCTTTCAATCTCCTTTTTCAGCAGAACATTTTCCACAAACATTTTGCGTTGCTGCATCACGCGTTGCACGCTTAATTCCATCTGTTTCAGATTAACGGGCTTGATTAAAAAATCAACGACCCCGTTTTTAATCGTCTGGATGGTGTTTTCCAGGGAAGGATAGCCGGTCATCACAATTACCGGCATGGTATTGTCCTGGTTTCTGATTCTTTCGGCCAGTTCAAGCCCATTCATTTTAGGCATGTTAATATCGGTAAAACAGCAGTCGATGGTCTCATTGGCGAGAATTTCAAGTGCTTCTGCCCCTGTTTTGGCGGTGCGGGTCCGATACCCTTTACGTTGAAAGTATTCACTGGATACGTTTAATATACTTTCTTCGTCATCAACAAATAGAATGGTCTTTTGATTGGGACTTTCCATGGGCTCGTATCTATGGGCACCGAATGGCAATGATATTTGTTTATTTTATGAATTCCAGAATGTTATATCCATGGGCGTCTGCCAAAACCGCTGAAGTTGATATCGACATTTTAGGCAAAAACTTTAGCCGCCGGCCTGAGAGATAGGGACATGGGTATTGCCATTTGAGTGGATTCATGCCAGAAGACAGCCCTAGAATTGAAAATTGAAGATTGTAAATTGAAGATTTGCGGATGTCGCTGCGCTCCGTCTATTTTAGGACTTTTTTTTATTTTCGTAATCGATCAGCCGCAGGCGAACCTTAAATATTCAATACTCAATCTACAATATTCAATAACTGCGCTCCTGGCAAAGAGCGATTACCGCAAAACCACAATATTGATGCTTTTGTGACGAATATGGCGAACGATACATCCCGGCCCCTTAGAATTTGCCTCTTAAGTTACCGCTGTAATCCGCATTGCGGTGGCCAGGGCATTTATATTAAAAATCTCAGCCGGGCTCTCAAAGATCTGGGGCATCGGGTAGATGTTGTTGTCGGCCCACCTGAACCGCAGCTGGATGCAGATATTCACTGCCATCGAATCCCCTCGCTGGACCTTTATAATCCGGAAAATTTATTTAGAATGCCATCATTCAAAGAATTGCGACAACCAATCAATTTAATGGAGTGGATCGGGGTTTCAAGCATGGGCTTTCCCGAACCGTTTACGTTTGGCCAGCGCGTCCGCCGATTCCTGCGCACAAAACACAATCGATATGATATTGTCCATGATAACCAGGGATTATCTTATGGTTTGCTGGCCATCAAAGACTGGCTGCCCGTGGTCGCCACCATCCATCATCCGATCACCGTTGATCGCAAAATAGCGATTCGCTCTGCTGCAAACATCTGGCGCAAAATGCAGCAATGGCGCTGGTATTCATTTTGCGGCATGCAAAAACGGGTCTCAAGAAAACTTTCCCATATCATCACCGTGTCAAAAACAGCCCGCAACGATATCGCACACGATTTTCATATACCAACAAACCGATTCAGAGTGGTGCCCAACGGCATTCGTACCGATCTATTTTATCCCGTACCTGAGATCGCCCGTGAAAAAAACCGACTCATCGTAACCAACAGTGCCGATATGCCCTTAAAAGGACTTTATTACCTGCTGCGGGCAGTTAAAAAGGTTGCGCAGACGCAACCGGTCAAGCTCACGATCGTCGGATCTGCCCACAAAAATGGATATAGCCGCAGATTAATACAGCAGCTGGGCATCGGGGATCTGATCACATACACCGGTCGGATCTCCCACGACCGTTTCGTGCGCTTATATGCAAAAGCAACAGCAGCGGTTATCCCGTCTGTATATGAAGGCTTTGGATTGCCCGTCGGTGAAGCCATGGCCTGCGGCGTACCGGTTATCAGCACCACCGGTGGAGCGTTGCCGGAGGTTGTCGGGGATGCCGGAATTCTGGTGCCGCCGGCCGACCATCATGCGCTGGCCGATGCCATTCTAAAAATATTGCAACACCCGCAACTGGCTCAAAAATTGAGCCATGCCGGCTATCAACGCGTTCAGCAACATTTTACCTGGATGAAAGCCGCCCAGAAAACGGTTAACGTATATCGGGAGGCCATTCGTGATCACCGTTGATTTGAAAAAACTGGGGATCAAGCCGGGTTACCGCGTTCTGGACATCGGCTGCGGATCGGGCCGACATACCTGTGCTGCCTATCGCTTTAAAAAGGTGATTGCCATCGGTGCCGACTTGAACGCAACCGAGCTCGGCACAGCCAAAGAACGGCTGCAATTGCATGACAAATGGGGCCAAAACGGAGGCGGCAGATGGGGTCTGACGATGGCCGACGTGAATGCATTGCCGTTTAAAGATAATTATTTTGATCTGGTTGTTTGCTCAGAAGTTTTGGAGCACATTGTCGACGATCGTCAGGCGGTCGGCGAGATCATCCGGGTTTTAAAGCCGGGGCACAATCTGGCTGTTAGCGTACCGCGGTTCTGGCCCGAGCGCATCTGCTGGGCCCTTTCAAAAGGATACACGCAAACAGATAATGGTCATATCCGCATATACCGCAAAAAAAAGCTCATCGCTTTGCTCGAGAATTCTGGCATGAAATGCTGGGCCAGTCACTATGCCCATAGCCTGCACACCCCCTACTGGTGGCTGAAATGTCTGCTGGGACCGGATCGATCAGATCTGGCCACGGTGAACCTCTACCATCGTTTTCTCACCTGGGATATCATCAAACAACCGTATCTGGTGGCCTGCGTCGATAAATTATTGAATCCGATTTTGGGAAAGAGTCTGGTGGTGTATCTCCGGAAGAACAACCAATAAAAAAAATTCAAGGTATGCCAAAAATTCCTTGGAGTTTTTCTCCTGGAGTGCTGGAGTAATTGAATTTGAAAGTTTCCGCTATGGGGCACCTTATGTGGGATTATGGATTGGTTTACTTTTTGCGTTGCAGCACACCCAAAGTTCTGATCATGGATACGCAATTGAATTGACCGCTGGACAGCGCCAGCTCAAAAATGCGACGGGGCGCCTGACCGCCTTCAGAGGGATCTGCGAAGATGTCGTGAATCAACAGATAGCCCCCCGGCATGATATGAGGAGACCAGCAGGTATAATCGCTGAGGGCGGCTTCCACGGTGTGTCCCCCATCGATAAAGACCATACTCAGCGGTGTGCTCCAGCAGCGTGCCGCCACCTCAGAACGACCGACCATGGCCACGACCGTATCGGCTATCCCGGCCTTTTCAATTGTTTTGCGAAATTCACAAAATGTGTTCACCTGCTGTAATTTGGGATCAAAAAGTTCGGGATCAAAATAGACCTGGCCGGGCTGCTGTTCTTCAGAACCACCATGGTGGTCGACGGAAAAGAGAACACCGCTGTTTTGAAGGCAGGCCATGCCGATGTAAATTGTCGATTTACCGCAATAGCTGCCGATCTCCAGACAGGGACCCAAGCGACTGGCTTTGAGGGCGACATCATAGAGGACACGGCCCTCATCTTCTTCAAGAAAACCCTTGGTGGTGGATATCAATTCGGGATCAATGTTCATTATCAGCTTCTGGCTTCTCGCTGCTGGCGGCTGGCACCTCCGGCTTCTTGCATCTGGCTGCTGGAGACAGGTCCCTGGGCATTGAATACCAGCTTACGGGTTGAAAAGGTGCGTTGTTTAAATTCAACTTTACCACCTTATTTATCTACAATATCGAATATCGAACAAGGAATATCAAACCGCAGAAGTATTGGATTTAGCTTGCAAAATTCTCAACTTCGATATTCTGCGGTTCCTTGTTCTGCGGTTCTGCGGTTCAACATGCAGTCGGCAGCCTTCAGCAGTTGTTAGAATCCAGTCGCTCACCGTGAGCAAACACTAGCCAGCAGCTAAGTCTTGCGGTCATAGCTGGTGACGAGCACCTCTCGCGGCTTGGCGCCGTCTGAAGGGCCGACGATGCCCTCTTTTTCCATCTTTTCGATGATGCGGGCGGCGCGATTGTAGCCGATCCGCAAATGGCGTTGAATCATGGAGATGGAGGCTTGTCCGTTCTTTGTGATCAGGGCCACGGCATCATCATAGCGCTCATCATACTCATCATCGTCAATTTCGGCAGGTTCAATGGCAGCTGTTTCGGTTACCTGTTCATCGTATTCCGGTTTGTCCTGACTTCTCAAAAATGCCGTGATTCGACTCAACTCGTCTTCAGAAATGTAAGCCCCATGAATGCGCTGCAATTTAGCGGTGCCGGGCGGCAAAAACAGCATATCCCCGTTGCCGAGCAGGTTTTCCGCACCATTGGCGTCGATGATGGTGCGGGAATCGGTTCGAGACGAAACCTGAAATGTCAGGCGCGTTGGAAAGTTGGCTTTGATAATGCCGGTTAAAACATCCACAGACGGCCGCTGGGTGGCCAAAATCAAATGAATACCCGCAGCTCTGGCCATTTGGGCCAATCGCGTCAGGGCCACTTCAACATCCCGGGATGCAAGCATCATCAGGTCGGCAAGCTCATCGATGACAATGACAATATACGGCAGCTTCTCGGGTGCTTCCTTGTCGGCTGATTTGACGGCTTTATCGACCTTATTATTATACTGTTTGATATTGCGAGCCGTCATTTCCGAAAGCAGCTCATAACGGCGCTCCATTTCGCGCACCGCCCAAAAAAGCGCATTGGTTGCTTTCTTTGGATCCGTAACGACCGGTGTGATCAAATGGGGAATCCCGTCATAGCTGGACAGCTCGATGCGCTTGGGGTCGACCATAATTATTTTGACTTCACCCGGATTGGACTTGTAAAGCAGACTGCAAATCATGGCATTCAGGGCCACGCTTTTTCCGGATCCGGTCGCACCGGCAATCAGAAGGTGGGGCATCTTATCCAGTTCGGCCACGACCGGATTGCCGACAATATCTTTTCCCAGACAAAGCGTTAGCCTGGATTTGGACTTTTCAAAAACGCTGGACGCAATAACGTCTTTGAATTTAACCATCTGACGATCGGTATTGGGGACCTCAATGCCAATGACGGCTTTGCCCGGAATCGGCGCCACAATCCGAATGCTGGTGGCCCGCATGGCCAGTGCCAGATCATCTGTCAGATTAACAATTTTGTTAATTTTGACACCGGGGGCCGGTTCATATTCAAAAGTGGTGATCACCGGACCGGGGGCAACTTCGACAACTCTTCCTTGAACACCGAAATCCTCAAGCTTTTTTTCAAGCAGCTGGGACTGCATTCGTAAATTTTCATTGTCGGCTGCACCGATTTGAAATTCGGACTCCTCCAAAAAATTTATCGACGGCAGCTGGAAGCCCTTCCCGGTTTTCATGAACTTAAATTCTTCCTGCTTGGGCGCTGGAACAGGCTTAATCGGCTTGGCCGTGGTGGCTTTGATCTTGATTTTATTGGCTTTGGCGCGCGTGGTTTTGGGATCGACCTGGGAAAACTTCTTTGACCGCTCACGACGTTCCTTCCATTTCAGATAGAGCGTCATGACGCGGTCTGCGATCGCAGAAATCCATTCCCAGCATTTAAGGCCGAAAGCAATCAATGAGAAACCGGTAGCCAGAATAAAACCGACGATCCACAACAGAATCAAGATAATTAAGGCACCGGTGATATTGGTATATTGGGTCAGAAAGGATTTTAGCGGAATGCCGATCAAACCACCGGCCGAGAACTGGTTGTCAAACAGCAGGTAGCTGTCCTGGCGAACAGCCAGCAGACCACCGGTGGTCAACACCAGCAGGATGCCGCCGATAAGCGTTGATAGCTTTGCTTTCGTCGAATGATCGCCAAAAAAATGGATACTGGTCAATAACAACAGAAGCGGTATCCAGAAGGCGCCGAGCCCGAAAAGCCCGATCAAAATACCGGCCAGATGTGCACCGAGCAAGCCAAACAGGTTGTGAATTTCACCGGTGGCTTTGGCGTTGTGAATCGACGGATCATCCGGACTGAAGGACAGCAGACTGATCAGGGTAAAAATAACCAGGAAAAAACAAAAAATGCCGATAATTTCTTTGCGCATAATCATCCGAACCCGAGGCATCAAAGAGAAAGTTAAAATAACCTAATTAAATTTTGGCCTCGGGCAATCTGTAATTAAATCCGAAATTCGAATATCGAAATTCGATACAAATCCAAATATCAAATGCCAAAATGTCCAAAACCAATGAAATCTTCTGACTTTCGTAAATTTGGAAAAAGCCTTAATGCGCTGAAAACTTTTCCGTTTGTGGATTTTGGATTTCTGTCATTTGATACTGTTTCGAGTTTCGGATTTAAGATTTCGAAATTTTGCTCCCCATGACCGCCGCCACATATGCGGCTGATGGGAACGTCCACCAGTGGCCAGCAACTGATTAAACTTCCATAATAAACGGAAGTATAACCGGCCGGCGACCGATGGTAAAGAAAAAATATTTCCGCAGCGCGGTTTTAACCTTTGATCGGATGATATCCACCCTTCTGTGAGTATCCGGCGGCACCTCTTCGACAATCTCCAAAACCACGCACTGGGCATCTTCCAGCAAATGGCCGGTTTCAGTCTCAAATACAAACCCTTTTGATATTATCTCAGGGCCATAAACCACAACACCGGTTTCTTCGTCAAACGCCATCGTCACAGCGACCATGCCATCTTCTGCCAACACCCGGCGCTCCTTCAAGACACTGCGACCGACATCGCCGACGCCCTTGCCGTCGATAAGCAACCGTCCGGTGGCAACCCGTCCGTTCAGGCGGCCGCCGTCTTTGTCAAATTCCACAATCTGGCCATTTTCCGCTAGCAATATGTTTTCTTTTGGAATGCCTGCTTCTTGAGCCAGTCGCGAATGTAAAATCAGGTGACGGTATTCACCATGGATCGGGATAAAATACCGCGGTTGGGTTAATCTAATCATCAATTTGAGCTCTTCGCGAAAGGCATGCCCGGAAACATGAATCTCCGAAATTTTCTCATAGATCACATCGGCACCTTTGCGGTAGAGATTGTTGATTATTTTAGCGATGGCTTTCTCATTTCCGGGAATAAATTTGGAGGATAAAACCACGGTATCCCCTCTTTTTATGGTGATATGCTTATGGGTCCCGGCGGACATTCGGGCCAGGGCGGACATAGGCTCACCCTGGGTTCCGGTGGTGATGATGATAATCTCTTCATCGGCATAATCTGCGAGTTCCTCAATTGATATGACCTCGTAAGCGGCGGTATCCAGGTACCCCAGTTCACTGGCAATATGAACACTGGCTTCAATACTTTTGCCATCAAAGATAATCTTTTTACGATTGACCTTGGCAATATCCAAAATAACCTGAATACGAGCGATATTGGAAGCAAACAAGGCCACGATTACACGGCCGCTGCTTTCGGTGATAATCCGCAACAATGCACCACTAATCTCTTTATCGGTGATCGGATATCCCTCCCGTTCCACATTGGTGGAATCAGAGAGCAGAGCCAGCACTCCCTCCTCTCCACATTTGGCAAACTTGTTCACATCCGTGGCCAATCCATCGGCGGATCCATAGCCAATCTTAAAATCACCCGTATGGATGATTCGACCCACCGGCGATTGGATGGAAATACCCACACCGTCCATCACGCTGTGACCGACACGAATAAATTCCAGGGTGAATGGGCCTAATTTTAAAACTTCATCCGGCAATATGGTGTGAAAATCCACGCGACCGCCCAGCTCGTGTTCCTCTATTTTTTTGCGAACCAGCCCTAACGTAAAGGGGGTTCCGAATACCGGTGCCCTGACCTCCTTTAATAAGTAAGGTAAAGCGCCGATATGATCTTCGTGCGCGTGGGTCAGAACAATACCGGCCATACGGGATTCGTTCTGGCGCAAATAGTTCATGTCCGGAATGACAAAATCCACACCCAGCATGTAATCTTCCGGAAACATCAAACCGGCATCAACCACAAAAAGCGTGTCCCCGAATTCGAATACCATCATATTCAGGCCAATTTCTCCGAGGCCGCCGAGAGGGATAATTTTTAGCATGGCCTTTCACCCGTATCGATGGGTTCAAAATTATCACATATGACACGACGCACGCGCTCCATCAAAGCCTCCTTCGTATCACGGGAGTAGATCGTCGTGTCAATTGGCTTCTGGATCGATAAACGAATCTGGCCGGGATTGACACGGAATTTACCTTTGGTCATAATCGCACGTGCGCCGCTGATGATAACCGGCACGATCGGAACGCCGGATTCAATCGCCATAACAAATCCGCCCTTTTTAAACGGTTGGATTCTACCATCCCGGCTGCGCGTGCCTTCCGGAAATATCAGCACCGATACGCCGTTTCTTATTTTTTCTGCTGCCAGCTCAAGACTTTTAAAAGCGGACTCGCGATTATTGCGGTCAATACTGATGTAACCGGCTTTGCGCATGGCATGACCAAAAATCGGTATTTTAAAAAGCTCCATTTTAGCGAGCCAGCGAAACTGAACGGTCAGGTACCCCAGCAGAACCGGAATGTCAAAATTACTCTGGTGGTTGGGCATATAGATGTAGGGGCGCCGAGGATCGATACTGGACAGCCCATCGACGGTGACCTTTATGCGGCTGACAACCAGGATGGAGCGTCCCCAGAAACGGGCAATTCTGTGTATGGGATTGCCGGATTTGACAAAAAGCGAAACCATCATAACCGTTAGGCCCAGCACCAGCGTGGCAAAAACAACCCAGATCGCAATATACAAGGTCCGAATCATCTCCAGAGCCCTTAATTGATGATTGTATGGTTACAATTGTAAATCAGGTAATGATATCCAGGCGTTTGAATATGGCATCGACCAGGTCCATCATCCAGATGCGCTGATTTTTATCGGCATAGCCGATACAGGCACACCGGACCTGACGTTTGGTCCGCACCAGTAACTCAAGGGCCAGTTGATCTTGCCGTAATTCAATGGCAACGTAGAAGGGTTGGCAATCGGTATGTTGCTCCTGGGTTTCCGTTAGAAGCCCTGCTGCCAGCGGTATCCAGTAAATACCCCCCATTTCGACAGGACCATAATTCTCATCCAGATACTGTTTGACTTTATAATGGTCCTCGGCTCTGAGCTCATCGATTACATATTGTTTCATAATTTAAGATAACTTTTAACATAGTTTGCCCGCGCTAGCAAGGCGCAGTTAGGCCCGCAAGCATCTATTATTGATGACAATTCAGTCCAAATCAGAGGCGGGCCGCGCTGATTCATCTGTGCGTCATCAAGTGAAATCCGGCCAACCTGGTTCGACCTGATCATCATAAAGGCGCCAGCGTCTTTATGCAGAATATGGGCATTGATACGATTAGAAAAGGCAGATGGCGGGAGTTAACGTACCCGGTCAGTGGGGCAAGCAAATCATATGGTGACCAGAAAAGGGACCCCCTGAGCCAAAGCTGAAATGAAATCGATGATCAGGGGGTCAAATCGGATTAGGTTTCTTCCACGACAATAGCGCCTTCTTCACACACTTCAACACAACTTTCACAGCCCAGGCATTCTTCGGCATTTACCGGTACGGATTTGCCGTCCTGCATTTCGAATACCTCAACCGGACAAACATCCACACATTCTTCGCAACCCACGCATTTTTCTTCATCAACGATCGGATTGAAAGCCATTATATTCATCTCCTTTCGAATTTAGGATTTGATTAAGGTGATGGAAACCCACCTTGGATTCTATTAAAGGAGTTGTCATTATACCAATTGGAAAAGCGAGTCAAGACTTGATGGTACTTTTTTTTACTAAAATTAAACGCAACAAGCCCTTTATTTAAACCCAGTAGATTGTCATCGATGCAAGCTGTGAGGGGTGCCGAAAATGATCGATGCTGTCAGGGGATACGTTCGAGCAGTCCGATCAGCGTATTCTTGATGTCTGGCATCTGATTAAATTTGTTTTTTTCGCCGTTTGGCAAATTTAAAAACCGCGTAAATAACTGCGTCGGCGTGCAGCCGGGCAAGCGGCAAAGCGTGAGCTTGAAGCGAGCAGCATGTTCTGGCAACGTCGGCAGGCGAGCAAAGGCATTTGCGGCAAATGAGCTCTCGGATTCAATCCCGTTTTTTATCTGCAGGCAAGCCGTTTCGCGCCAGGCCATCAGCACGTCATCATTTAAGGTAAGCGTCGGCAATCCTTTCAATTCAAACAGTTTTCCATTGGGCACCCGATTTTCTATCAGAGAATAAAAAATCGTTGGGCTGCCGGTAACCAGAAAACCCGAATCGATCGGTTTCTCCAGAAACAGACGAATCCAGGCCTGCAGTCGATCCTGTGGCATATAATCACCCGGGTCATCCAATTTGATATCGGCGGTCAACCGGGTGAAATCGGATTCGTTATTTTTTTGGCCGCTCAGGTGCTTGAGCAATTCTTCAGAACGCCGATCCGTATCTTGCAATTCCTGCTGCAATTCAGCATTTTGCCGGTCGAATTCCTGGGCAAATTCCAAAAAAACCCGTGCGCGTAAAAGGGCCTCTGAATCTGCCCGCCCGGTGTCCGGCTTCTGGCCTTTTTTCAGATCGGCCACAATTTGCGAGGCCGATGTTTCGTCGAAGAATGGAGTTGCGCCTTGCTGATTCCAGAACGCGGCCGATTTGAGGTCCCTGACATCTGCGTGCAGCCGTGCAAATTGCTGAAACGCCTTGACAATCTCGGTAAAGTTCTGCTCTTCAGCCGATACCGGCACACAAACCTTCATGGCATTTTTTTGCACCCAGATTTGCATTTCAGCCGGTAAATCTTTACCTGAAGGCTGATACACATAAAGATGCTGGAAGCCGGCAACCAAAATCTCCGCCACCCACCGCGGCACGTAGGTAAATGGAAAATAGATGGGTTGTATCATTCGAATGATGGCTCCTATATACGCTAGCGCTTATATCTGTCTGCTGGTATTACCTAGCTAAAGGTTCAACATTCAAGGTTCGGGGTTAAATAGGACCGGGTCAGAGCTGAGCAATGTGCAAGACGCCTGCGCGCCGGCAGCCAGAAACCGGCAGGAACCTCTAAACCCCTGAACCCAGAACCCTGAACCCCTAACTTTGATCCTGCACCGGTATACCGCGTGATTTAAGTTCGTCTCTGATTTTATCTGCCAGATCCCATTTCGCCGCTGCGCGGGCGCTCTCTCGTTCTTTTAGCAGGCGCTGAATATCTGGATCAGCATAAGCATCAAAGAAATTAAATACCTTCAGAACAGTGTCGATGCTGCGGAAGCCATCGACAATTTTTGCGGCATCGGTTGATGTCAATTGTTTATTGAGGATGAGGGTATTCACTTTTTTGACAATCGTAAAAATCGCTGCCAGGGCTGCCGATATATTTAAATCATCATCCATTGCACTCACAAAGCCGTTTTTAAGGTCGTACAGCAACTGCTCAATGTCGGCATATGCATCCCCGTGTTTGACACAGCGCAAGTTGGAAATGCAGCGATCCAGACGTTCAAGAGCGCGCCCCGCATCTGCCAGGCGCACTTTTGAAAACGGTATCGGTTTACGATAATGGCTGGAAAGCAGCCAAAATCGGATGATGCGACCGGAATAGCCCATATTGACGAGTTCTGCGATCGTCAAACCGGATGCTTTCTTATCTAACTTTTTGCCATCCATGAGCACCCGATCGCAGTGAACGAAAAACCTGGCCAGCGGCTTTCCGGTTAAAGCAACGGCTATCGCATTTTCGTTTTCGTGATGGGGAAAGACCAGCTCCCGGCTGCTGGTGTGGAGGTCAAAACCCTCACCTAAATATTTCAACGAAATGGCCGCCGATTTAATATGCCAGGAGGGCCGTGCGTTGCCCCATTGTGTTTTGACAAAAAGGCCCCGCTTTAGTTCGGACAGCCTGGAGCGCTTGAAAAGAGTAAAATCACGCGGATTTAGCTTTTCATAGTCATCCAGATCGACCGTGGCGCCGACCTTAATTTTATTAATATCAATCCCGGAAAGCTGGCCATAGCCATCCAGTCGCGAAATATCAAAGTACAGCGATCGCAGCTTTTCATAGGCAACGCCCTTTTGCACCAATTTCTCTCCCAGGGCCACCATGTCATCAACATGCTTGCTTGCCTGCGCGTACACATTGGCAGGGGTAACTTCTAAAACCGCCAGGTCCTTTTTGAATTGGGCAATATTGGCTTCGGTAAATGCGCCCAGATCGACACCCAGCTTTTCAGACCCGCTGATCGCTTTATCATCGAGATCATTGATATCGGTTAAATGATGAACCGTATACCCGCGGAACTCCAGGTAGCGACACAATAAATCGGCAAACACGATGCGCCGCATTTCACCAAGATGAGCGCGGGCATGAGCCGTTGGGCCGCAGGAATATACCTGAACCTTTCCCGGGACCTGAGGTTCAAAAACCTCCTTTTTGCGGCTGAGAGTGTTAAACAATTTCAGGGATATCTCTTCCTGCATAGCAAAAAGTGAGGTGCTCAAGTAGCGTTCGCCGCTATCCGGAAATATGACGACCAGGGTGCCCTCTGTCATATTCTCAGCAACCTTACAGGCACCGGCCATGGCCGCACCGCTGCTCATCCCGACAAATATGCCTTCCTCCCGGGCGAGTCGGCGTGCCATTTCATAGGCAGTCTCATCGTCGACATTGATCTTTTGATCCAGACGTTCCTTTTCAAAGATTTCAGGGCAATAGGCTTCCTTCATGTTCTTCAATCCCTGAATCTTATGCCCCAGATAGGGTTCGATACCAATGATCTGTATGCCGGGGTTATAGGTCTTTAATTT
>Ga0209536_100003697_pt1 | contig 24462 bp, 14 predicted proteins | sample DeeMarSeWOR28_12_FD_187461 | JGI IMG/M metagenome (GOLD analysis project Ga0209536, IMG submission 187461) | Marine sediment microbial communities from White Oak River estuary, North Carolina - WOR-2-8_12 (SPAdes) (version 2) | ecosystem: Environmental > Aquatic > Marine > Intertidal zone >...
AATATTGCTTCGGTGGCATCTGCGGCATTCATCGTAGCCCTGGCGATAGTGTCTAGCTGATCATTGGGTATTTTTTGAAGAACATATTCGGATGTGTCTGCCTCAAGCGACTCTCTTCCGATGCCGATGCGGACCCTGATAAATTCTCCGGAAGGGAGACATTCCATTACCGACTGGACTCCCTTGTGTCCGGCCGATCCTCCTCCGCGTCTGAGCCTGAGCTCTCCCACATCAAGATCAACATCGTCATAGATGAGGATCAATCTTTCTTCGTCCAATTTATACCATCTGAGAAGGTCTCTCACAGCTTCCCCGCTTAAGTTCATGAAAGTCTGCGGCTGGGCAAGCACGACTTTTTTACCTTCAATTTGCCCTTCGCCGATAAATGCACTGCACCTGCTTTTTGATATTTTTAACCCAAATTTTTCAGCAAGCTCGTTAACAACGATAAAACCGATGTTATGCCGTGTTGCTTCATATTTTTTGCCCGGGTTACCAAGGCCTACGATGAGAAACATAATGCTCCATTTTTAAAATAGTATATGCTATTCTAGCATAATTTTGGAAGGTATAAAATTGAGTAGTCTATCTTCCGAATGTAAAGTCTATCCCAAATCGGAAGTCGTTGTCGGGCCTGTCTTCCGTACTTTTTCCTCTTGTCCAGGAGATGCTCATTATTTCGACAAACACCTTTAATTTGGAAAGAGCCGGTATTTTTGAGCCAAAGGCGCTGCCCAATTTAAACGGCCTGACTCTAAGCCCTGCGCCGTAATCGAAGTGGTTCAGCCAGTCATAATCTTTTCCGCATACTGCAAGATCAAATCGGAGGTATGGCTCAAGGGCAACTCCGGTATCTCCGATATCGCTTTGCACGCCCAATTTTTGCTGATAATAAAATATATAGTCACTGAATTCATCATCCTGGAAATTTGATGTTCTAAACGAAAGGTTTGACCAGACTTCCGCCCATGGGACATTAGGATCGGGAAGCACCGAAGGATTGTCAGGGCTGAACTGGTTCCATTCGTGCCAAAGTTCGAGCCCGGCCCTTGTATCGGTTGTTGGCCTTCCTTCGCCCTCCGGTATATCTTGTTGCGAATAATAAGAAATGCTTAAGAGTTCGGCGTAAACTCTCAGATCTTTTACCCATTCATCGTTCCAGCTGCTTGCTTGATATCTTTTGAAGGGTTTAAATCTTGCGCCAAAGCCTATTGCCCCGTTGTTGTTCCAGAATGATTCTTCATTTGACATTACACCTACGTAAGCGACATAAGGCTTAAGCCATGTTTCACCGAATAAAGGAAGGGCGTAAACGCCGACCCTTGCATCAAGGCGCCCAACGGTCGATTTAAATTCTTTTCTTTCGGCATTGGTTTCGTATGCGGCAATGTTTGCCCATATATCCGCCCAAGGCTCGAGAAACTCCTGGCCAAAAGATTTTCCGCCAAATGAAACAAGGGCAATTAAACATAAAAATAGGATGATAAGTTTTTTCATTTTTCCTCTCCTTTATCTTATTTGACCGGCCTGGACCAGCCTAAAATTGTCAATGTTAAGATCAACGCTGCCTGTTTTACCTTTTGCAACGGTGATCAGCTGAAGCTGAATAAGCCCGCCGGAGCCGCCGTCCTGGCTTGGGTTCCAAACGTCATCCCCAACATCAGGATTTTCGTCGACAAAGTCGATCAAAGGTATTGAGACCCGTTCCCATCCTGTCCAGTTCACATCTATTTCGTAAGTGAGCTTGTCATCATAGAGCTGTTTGTAACCTTTTGTGATGTCGTGCTCCACTTGCCAGTTGCCGTTGTCGTCATCATAGAGTTCGATTTTTATCTTTCCAGAGTCTTTTCCGTGGCCGTAAACGTCCATTTGAAGATATTTATATTTCGAAGCGTCGATACCCATGTAAGTTCCGCAGCCGCCGATGTACCAGTTATCTGCCTTACCTTTTAAGTTCAAGGAATTGTCGCCTATACCGGCGATAATGATCTTATTGCCTTTGCTGTAATTTGAGTTTTTTGCGCATTGAAGCTTTATGCCGTCAAATACCCACCATCCGGGATCTTTTGTGCATTCCCCATCCTCAAAATCGTCGATCGAATAAAACAGGTAAACTTCTTCCCTTACCATCGGTCGTGCTTCCAGCTCTTTTCCTGTTTCACTTGGACCGGGTTTTGTTTCCGCCATGCCGCCAGCAAATATAATTAATGAAAGCAACAGCAAACAAGTAAAAAGTTTTTTCATAAAATCACCTTTTTTCCAGAATTGAATTCCTCGCTTTCCCTTGTCAATTCTAGCTTTTTTAAAGGTTTAAGTCAAATTTAACCGTATATATATCGGGCAGAATCGGGCTAAATTTCAGAAAAAGTGAAATTTCCAAAATTTTATGGCGATAAAAAGGTGCGATTGAAATTTTTGAGAGGGGGAAAAGAATATGGTAAGCATGACGGGATCTCAGGCAAGAATGGTGAATGTTGTCCACAGATTGGCAGGCGGGTTTCAATACGGAATTCCGGTTGGTCCAAATCAAAGAGATACACTTGGGAGGCAATTAGACTTAAGCTCAAAAATGTATGCTCATCTTTATAGTTCTGACGGACTTAATGTCAGTACCAAGGTGAAAGGGTTCTTGAACAGACTGCAAAATGAAGAAAGCTTTCGCTTAGGCATTCAAGCTGCATTGGCAGGATATGATATCCGGATGGAATATGCGGATGACGCTTTTTGGGTTTTAGTTGCGCAGGCTTATGCAAAGCAGTTGGTTGATAGAACGGGAAAAAGAGACGGCCATATTATTCACCTTGGTGCTGACCGTTATGAGAAGCATTACCGTGTTAATTCATTGATCGCCTATACATTAATAAAAACCGGAATATGTGATAATGGAGGCGGAATTGTTTACTGGGGGATCTCGGACGGAGGTTCTATGAAAAGCCTGCCGATGCTTGAGAGAGCGCAAAATGGGGAAGGCGGACATTGGGGATATGGTACTGTAAGTCACTTAACAAGAGAAGAACTTAGCGGATTTAAGATGGGAACGAATGGTCAAGTCATGTGCACCGATGTTCTTATGGAAAATATATTTGACAATATTATGAAAGGGGAGTTCTTGCCTCTAAAGAAAGTGGAAAGACCAGGAGACTTTGTTGTAACAGTTGGAGACACAATACCTTTCAGAACAGGGGTAGCTGCAAATGTTGTCAGAGCTCGAACCAATGTTTCTGAAAACACTCCTGAAGGCAGTATTCTGGAAGGTGTAGATATTGGCGTTCCAACAGAAGGGAACCAAATCATGGAAACTTCTGCTAGAGTTTTGGCTAATTTAGGCGCAAATGTTGTTACAGTGCCAACAGGCGGCAGAGATGTTTTTGATCCGCACGAAAGCGAATCAGAAAATATCGGGTATCTGGCAAACTGGGCAGAAAAAAATGGAAAGCTTGTATTCGTAAAAGATCCGGATGGTGATCGAGTTTCAATTATTTTTTTGGATTCCAATGGTAAAGCTCACAATGTTAAAGGAACAATGTTAGCAGCCTTAGCTGCTCATAACCTTGCTACGCATAATCCAATAGGCCTTCCTGCCAAAGTTGTTGCAGATATGCGTGCATTTATGGCGATTGACCAACTTGGCAAGGGATTAACAGCGGCAGGCTTTCCAATAGAAATGGTTCCTTCGTCTCCAGGTTATGATGCTTTCCACCTGCAGATAGCCGAGAGTGATGCAGCGATCGGAGTGGAAGAAACATCACATACTATGGTAAGGCCTTATTCACATGCCCTTCTTGGTGCTCCAAAGCATTATGAGGGTGTGCAGGGCGGAGATAATGCCGGGCTCTTTGGAATTTGGATGCTTGCCTTAAGTAAGTATATGTGGGAAGGAAGAAATGCTCTTGATCAACTTGCGTATATTCGCAAAACTTTTGGAATGCCAAATACCAATCCAATTGAGTATAAACCAAAATTAGAGGTTTCTCATGGAATGGCCAAAGTTGTAATTGCGGAATCCATTAAAGAAATTGTAGAGAGAGCATTTGGCGGGAACCCTATTTATAGGGTTGTTCCGCTAGACACAGGTATATATATTTTAAATACAAAATTGAACGCAGCAGTTTTGATCAGACACTCAAAAAGCGGCTCAAGCTTTACTATTAACCGAGAATTTATGGATGGAGATAATGATGCGGCAGTTTTCACCAATAATCTCGGCATAGCGATTATACTTAAAGCTGCTGAGCTTGCAAAAATCAAGATGAACGATAGTGGCCACAAATATCATGCTTTAAAAGATTTTGTGCTTGATCTGAATGACGCTGCAGAGGCAGCAAAGTCAATAACAAATCCTGATGAAATTATAAATCATGCGTCTCGGATACAGGAATAAATAATATAATAACTGCGAGAAATTTCTGAATAATAAGAAAGCACGACTCCTTTTTAGGGCCGTGCTTTTTTCTATCCTTTTACAGCTCCGGCAGTCAATCCCCTCACAATATGCTTCTGCAGCATAAAGAAGAGAACCATAACCGGTATCGTGGCAACCGTTGATGCGGCCATTAAGAGGTCGAACCTGTTCTGATAATTCCCTACAAAGTTTCTTATTCCAACAGGAATAGTCATTGTATCCGCGCTTGTGAGTATCCACGCAAACATCAGTTCGTCCCACGCGGTTAAGAACACATAAATCCCTGTTGCAATAATTCCCGGAATGGCAAGAGGAAGAACAATGTACCAAAAAACCTGGAGTGGGGAACAGCCGTCAATTCTTGCGGCTTCTTCAAGCTCGTGCGGAATTGCTGCAAAGAAACCTCTGAGGATCCAGATGCTGAAGGGAACAAAAAACGCCGTATAAATGAATATCATGCCAAAAAAGGTCCCTTTCATCGGAATGCCGGTGAATTCGGTAAATTTTATGAACATTATATATATTGGGATCAGGAACATTATTCCCGGAACCATCTGGGTCGCAAGAATTGCCATGCTAAATAGGGAAGATCCTGGGAATTTGAATCTGGATATTGCATAAGCGGCAAGAGTTGCAAAAACCATGGCAAAGAACATCGTTAATCCGCATATTATGAAAGAATTTCTTAGGAAAAGCCCAAAGTTTATGTTCTTCCACATGTCAATAAAGTTTCTCCAGGCAATTACGAGGTGGCCTTTTCCCGCAACATATGTCTGTGAGACCTTTTCTATATATGTGTCGAGCCTGCTTATCCTTCCGGCCGTGCTTCCGACAAAGGCGCCATTTTCTTCTATCTTTAATGAAGTTATGCCGCCCACCGTAAATTTCCCTTCAATTACTTTGCCTCTGCCTGTGAGGGGATTGAACAACTGACTGAAGTTCCTTGTTTCTCCGCTTGAGCCGTCAAGAATGGATAATCCCGCGTTTGTTCCAAGAAAGATGAAATTACCTTTGACCGCAATGGATTCTATCTGGCTTGAAATAAGTCCGCTTTCTTTGTCGTAGTGCCTGATGATATTGAAATACCAGGGGGAAAAGTCATACAGGCCTGTTGACCCGGCCAAAAGCAGTCTTCCCTGAAAAGGAACTATCTCGGTTATGCCGTTAGGAAGGATTGAAGCTGACGAAAATTCTCTCACTACTTTTCCGTCTTTTACATTTACCTTTAAAAGAGCTTTGTCTGAGCCTACCCAGAAAATGTCTCCCACTTTTTTCAAGGAAGTTATCTGAACCGGAGAATATTTATTCGCAAGGTCAAAGGTCCTTGTTACCTTGCCTTTTATTGTGTCAAATTCTATTATGCCTTCATAACCTTTGTATCTCATGCTGAACCATATGGTATTTCCTTCTTTTATAATAATGGTATTTGCGATCTTGCTCTGGTCGTATCCTTCCAGAGGAAGTTGATATTCCGCTTTTTTGCTAAAATCATTTTTGTTGAATCTCGTGATTCCTCTGTTCGCGGAACTTACCCAGATATGGTCCATATCAAGAACAAAATTTGTTGCGGATGTTCTTGCAGAAGTGTGGTCCTTGAGCTTGCCTGTGTTCCTTTCAAATTTGTTTATTCCCCCATCAGCCGTGCAAACGTATACATATTCGTGGTCTGCGCCTATTGCCATGCTCGTGTTCTTTGCCCGCGAAAGGCTTACTTTACCGACAAGGATATCGGTATTCTCTTTGAAAGAAGAATATATCATCCATGCGATAGGGAAAAGAGTCAGAAGCAGGAGCCCGATCATGACGACGTGGATTATATAATGGATTATTCTTTGTTTCAGGTAATATGAAATTTGCATAATTCTCCTATAAGCAAATGGCTAATGGCAAATAGCAAATGGTCCCCACATTCCCCGCCATTTGCAATTTGCTATTTGCGATTTGCATGTTATCTGTATTCCTCCGATGTCTTGTAAAATCTGAACCAAATGTTCACAAGGATTATCATGACAATCATTAATACGACCGATGCTGCGGCGCCGGCACCAAAATTCCACTGCATGAATGAATTTCTAAAGATATTGGTCATTAAGAGATCTCCCCACTCACCAGGGAACCCCGCCCCAAAGCCGAACATCATGATTACGATATTGAATGAATAGACATTATAGATCAGTCCAAAAAGAATAAGAATTGCCCAGACAGGTTTCAGCATTGGCCATGTTATCATCCAGAATTTTCTCCAGGGCGATGCCCCGTCGATGTCCGCAGCTTCATATAGTTCGTCCGGAATTGTTTGAAGTCCGGCAAGTAGCATGAGCATGGAAAGCGGCCAGTATCTCCATATCGTTGGAATAATAATTGCCCAGATCGTATTTGGACCGATCAGCCAGAAAGGTTTGCTCGGCAATAGATGCAGCCAGTCAACAAGAGCAATATTTATAATTCCGACTCCCCGCTGCCACATAAAACCCCAAAGCAATCCGGTAACATATGTCGGCACGATCCAAGGGAAAAGGAAAAGAGTCCTTACAAATCTTCTGCCCCTGAACTGTCGGTTGAGCATCAATGCGACCAGCATTCCAACGCCCAGCGTTCCTATTGTTACAACTATGGTGTATATCAGAGTGTTTCTTGCTGCTTCAAATATTCCTATCCTTATTGGGCTCAGAGGGTTAAATAAAACGTTGTAATAATTTTTAAACCAGATAAACGGCGCTGCCAGATATTGGGAAAGGGTGAACTGATTTAAACGGAGAAAGGACATGTAAAATCCCTGAAGAATAGGGAGGAGATGCAGTATTAGCATCCCTGTTAAGGTTGGAAGAATAAAATAATAGGCAAACCTGTATTTTTTTATTCTGGACCAAAGATCTTTCTTTTTCTTTGGTTGCATGCTTAGTTTCCTCCTGTCATTCTGAGTCCGCCGCAGGCGGACGAAGAATCGCGTTATAAGTAATCATTGATCAATAATGCGATTCTTCGTCGTCGCTACGCTCCTCCTCAGAATGACACTAACCATCACCACTCAAAAACCGCGCCAAAGTCAGCAATGCCCTCAGGCAGGTTTTTTAATTGAATAGCGTAGTCGTTCCGGCTAAGTAAGGCGTTCGAATCGTCGTATATACTAAAAACGAGGATATAGTCGCCTTCGGTAAGTCCTTCCGGTATGGGAAGAGAATTACCCAAAGAATATACCTGATTTGTCACTTCTTTGCAAGAGTTTAATTCTATATCGAGCTTAAATTCGGCCAAATTCACTTTATCTTCTTTGCCTTGAAGACAGATCTTAACTCTGCAGTTCTTGAGCTTCTTTGGCAGATCGTTCACCAGATAAAAAGTGCCCCTTATCTTATCCCCGATAGACAGAATACTCCTTTCAGGTTCATATATGAGCAAAACGGGCTGATAAGCCTTCTTTAATGTTTCAAATCCTTTTTTCGGAAGCCTAAAGTAGTCGAGAACTGAATAAGATATACAAGGCCAGGGATCGTTCAGCATAAAATGGAATAGGCCTGTAATTTCGGAAAACTTGTGTCTTCGGTAGGTTTCAATGGAGAATTTAAGGAGTTTTGACTGATAATCCTGTGATTTTTCGATAAATTCTTCAATCGAGCTTCCCGTTTCTTCGCCTGCAATGTTGAAATACTGTTCATATGTAAAGCACCTGAATGCATATTCCTTCCAGTTCGGAGGCCAGAGCTCATTCTCTTTGAACATTTTCTTTAAAGTTCCTAAACAGGGCAGGGCCTGAGCGCCGAATTCCGTGACAAAAGGTTTTGCCGGGAGGGATTTGAAATACTCCATCTTTCCCATGAACCAGCCGGGGTAGGGGTGTTCCGCAAAGTTCGAAGATTGAAATATAACTCTGCTTTGATCAAGCTTTTTTACTTCTTTATAGAGCAGGGGATCCATCTTTTTCCTGCTCTTGAGCGGTTCGTTGTGGCAGCACCATATAATAATAGAAGGGTGGTTATACAGGAGATTTACCATATCTTTGATTTGACGTTTAGCATTATCAATAAATTCTTTTGAATTGTCATATTCCCACTGAAGAGCAAAGTCCTGCCAAACAAGGATTCCTGCTTCATCACAGGCCTCATAAAATTCTTTTCGATTTACGTGAGCGTGAACTCTAAGGGCATTAACATTTGCTTCGCGGGCAAGCTTTAGGTCCTTTTCAATTCTTTCCTTTGTGTATGTTGAAAGGTATTCTTCCGGAATTATGTTCGTCCCGCGGATGAATATCCTCCTGCCGTTTAAATACCAATTGAGGTTCTTATCAACCTTTATTTCACGCAGCCCAAAGCGTACTGTTTGCTTATCAAACTCTCCTATTTCAGCTTCCAATGTATAAAGATTCGGTTCCCCTTGATCCCAACACCACCAGAGTTTTGGATTCCTGATAGGAAGTTGAAACTTTATGAAATTTATTCCTTTCTTTAGCGTTACTTTTTTCTTTTGTCCCTTCTTGGTCTCAATAATCTTGACCTCTGAACTGATGTCTACAGTACTATATGCCTTAACCTCAACCTTAACCTCAACCTTGGCCTCGTTTTTCTTTAATTTCGGAGCAACCTTTACGTCTTTTATAAGGACCTCGTTTGCAACTATTAGCTCAACGTTATTCCAAATCCCCCCTGTACCAAGTGATTGCCCAAGTTCAGGACTCCAAGCCCCGGGCCTGAGGTCATGATGTCCAAAAACACCTTTTATGATCCTTTTATTATGCGGCCAGTTCTTTCCTTCTTTGGGGGAATTGACTCGAACAACGAGAATATTTTTTCCTTCTTTTATTATATCTGTTACATCGAATTCGAAAGGCTGAAAATATCCTTCATGTGAACCGAGTTTTTTGCCGTTCAGCCAAACATCTGCGAAATAATCGATCCCCTTGAATCTTAAAAAATATGTATTGTTTTCTTGGTACTTGGCACTTGGAACTTGGAACTCTTTTCTAAACCACACAACTCCGGAATAATCATTAAGCCCGGCAACCTGCCAATTCGAAGGGATCTCCATTTCCCTCCATGATGAAGTATCGGCAGAAATATCGAAGAATCGTAATTTTTCTCCGGTTTCATCCTTATCAGGGAAGCATAGCCATTTGCCGTTTAAATCTGTGTTTTTCCTCATAAATCACTCCCAAGAGCAGGCCTTAATCTTACTTCAAAATATATAAAATTGCAATGAAGTGAAATTTTGCCAAAAATCTGTCGATATATATGTGATGGGTTGTTAATAAATTGCCAAGAGTAATGAGGAGGTGAAAAATGTCAGGGAGTTTAGTGAAAGTTTCATGTTCAGCACAGCCAGCACCAAAAGAAAATAAATGCGACTGGATAGAAAAGTCGAATAGTCCAGAATGCAAAGAAGCCAGTAAAAGACTGACTCAGGTAAAGCAGGAAGTGGCCACAAAGAAAGCAGAGCTTAAGTGCGGCGAAAAAGAAGTCGAAAAGAACGAAGAGGTTCAGAGTCAATGCAAGGCATTGGATGCAATGGTAATTGAGGCGCATCAAAAATATATTGATGCGTGTTACTGTAAGTAAAAATTTGCCAGACAATGAATTATCTATTTTGAATAGAAGCCTTTAGCGGGCTTCTATTCTATTTTTTAGGTAGTTTTTGTATGCCAAAGCGGTTACATTAATTGGGTTAATTTGCAGGCTTTTTCTGAAGGATTCCATTGCATTCTTGTTTTCGTTTAATGCAAAGAAAAGTCTGCCGAGCCAGTTGAAAATATCTGCGGCAAGAAAGGATTTCTCAATATCTTTAACTTTTATTATTTGCAGGAATAACTCCTTTGATCTTTTCAGGTCTTTTAAATAAAAGAGGGAAACAGCCTCAGCAAACTTAGTTTCAACAGATGTTTTATTCATCTTTGCTTTTTTGAGGGCTTTGTTAAAATTTTTCCAGTCTTTTGCTTTTAAGTGGATCCAGAGGCTTCTCATTAGAATTTTATCCTTCTTTAGATTTTTATTTATTGTTTCCAGATTAGTTATAAAGCTGTTGGCAAGGTTCATTTTGTTAGCGTCGGTAACGGCTTTTTGCAGCAATCCAAATGCCTCCGAGGCTGCAATTTTTCTTCTGTTTCTTATGAAGTTTGGCCCTGAGCGATACTCAATATATCTTATTGAAGGTGACAGCACTTTTATTTGTGATAGCGCTTTCAGGCTTGAACGCTCAACAACATCCTTATTTTCTTCTTTTAAAGCTCTTTTGTATACTTTTATTATGAAATTGAGGATCTGCTCGATTTTTTCCGCCTTGATCTTTTTGTTTTTATTGTAGATCTCAACTTTTTTATAAAAGTTATTCCAGATCTTCCCTCCTTTTAGAGAACGGAAAGTGACTCCGAGATAGGGCATTTGTAAGGTCTTTTCAAAGGTCTGAATTACATTAAAAGAGATTAAAGGATGTGACTTTTTAATTTTGATGAATGCTTCCAGCCAGCTGTGCAGATTTTTGATTTCATCGTTATCCAGGCTCTTTATAGGGTAAACAAGCTTGATCGGACCATCCCATATTTCCCGGCCAAGATATTTCTTTTGGAAGAATTTGATATGGGGAGGTGCCAGCTTTACTTTGTAAGGGGTTCTTCCAAGCGAAAAAATGTAATCGCAGTACCGCCTCAGCTCTTTTTCGGTTCTTTTTATATCCCCGCCAATAAAAGTTGATTGTTTAAGTATGACGAGATTTGCGCCCGGTCTCCACCTGTAATCGATGTTTGTGTGAATGTTTATTGCTTCTTCGTCATTTACCGTGAAGTATTTCCACCAGTTCTCATAGATGAACCCCGCATGCATTTTAAAAAGGGAGGAGGAATTCTCAAGGCCATAGCGATAGTCAAAATTTACAACATTTATGGAAATGTTAAATCCTGTTCTGTCCAGATATTTTGTAAGCTTCAATATATCCGGATTTTCATTGAGTTCGTTGAAAGAACTAAGGAGAAGATTGATGGAAGGGAAAGCTCTTTTCGCTTTTTTATTCTTGCTTAATTTGTAGTATACTTTTTCTTTTGATAGTATTCCGCCAATCCTTTCGACCTCAATTTCTGAAGAAGCAAATGATTCGATATACATCGCGTAATTTTCAATATCCTTATGGATGACATACACTTCTTTTGATGTCCTTAATGCTTCGGATAAGATCTTTATGACATAAAAGCTCGGGAAGTTTTCCAGATAATTATAGATCAGAGTTGTTTTTACGGAGTTGTCTCCAAGCGGGTTAAGGCTTCCTATTATGCGAAAGTGCTTCACTTTTTTAGGTATATATTTTGACATCCCATTTCTTATATTAAGAAAATACTTCAGGTTTTTGAATTTTTTAAGCTCTGGACCCTCGCCGATAATGCACTCAGCTTTATTAAACACATTTTTTGGGATAAACTGCGGCGCATTGATTTTTTGGCCAGAGAATTTCTCTTCTTGTTGGAGGTATCTAAAGTGGTGCATTTCATTTTCAGTCCAAAAGAAAGCATTAGTATCATCATTGAACAGCTCAAGTTCTAATGATTGATGCTTTCCTATAACTCTTCTCTTATTTGAAAATTGTGATATTATCGCGCTTTTCTGATTAACAGGATGATCCAGATGGAAACCAATAACTTCCCTGTCAAAATAAAAGTCACAACCGTGCTTCCATAGGCGATAGCCGAGTTCGATGTCTTCGTCGCCCCACCCCACAAAAGTTTCGTCAAACCCGCCGACCTTATGGAAGACCTTCTTTGTCATGGATATATTGTGCGAGTGGTAATGGCGCCACGGGATATGCTCTTCTCCCAATTTTGCAACGGATAACCTGAATTTGCTTTCCTCCGGTTCTCTTATATCAAAAAGCAGGGGAATGTCCTTTATTTTGTCGAGTTGTCTTTTCTTGATAAGATCAAAAATTATCAGGTGAAATTGCTCAAGAATGCTGAACCTGTAACCCATCACAGTGACTTTTCTATTGGCTTTTTTGAAATGTTTTAAGTGGTTCTCCAGCATGTGGGGCTCAGAGATTATGTCCGAATCTATGAATAAAAGGACGTCTCCCTTTGCCCGCTTTGCTCCGACATTTCTTGCGACTGCCGCCCTGAATTTTTTATCTTTTCTCTTTATGGAGACCAAACGAATATTATGCGAGGGGTTTTCTTTCTGTAATTTCTTTATGTTTTTTTCTGTGTTGTCTGTTGAGCCGTCGTCAACGATGATGATTTCAAAATTTCTTGGAGAGAGCGTTTGTTGAGTTAAAGCCGAAATGCAATAAAGAACCTGTTCGGCCCTGTTCCTTGAAGGTATTATCACGCTTATTTTTTGCATCGCACCAATAGTTTACATTACTGTGATTTCAAAATCAATTATATTGCGGTTCTTCTGAAATTTTAATGAAAATTTGTCGATATATAATGTAGATGGCATTAATACCTTTAGCTCGCTGAAAAAAGCATTAAAAAGGGAGCTTTGCAGCGAGCGGGCTCCCTTTAAATTAATCTTAAATCGATGCAAAAATAATATAAAGGTCGATCGTCGATAGCAATCATAAAAGGAGGAAAATGAAAATGGGACAATCAAGCTTAGTAATAAATATTCAAGATGTTAGGAGAAATTTACCAAAGGATAAAGTGAAGGAGTATGTAAAAGCATTGAATGCTGCGGATAACCAGGAGTGCGGCGACCCAGACCTAAATTATGATGGAGAGATCAATCAAGACTGCGAGATCACATCTGCAGCAACAAACATTTCCGGGGAAAAATATGCGGATGTAAAAAAGGCCGAGGATTATCTGAGAAAGGTGCTTGGACTTGATCTGATGTTTACCGATCAAAAATATGAAGGGACGGACATGTTCGGTAACCCGGAATTCAATCTTGTCCAGGGCAAAGTTTACGGCTATGGCGCAGAAGTTGTTGTAAAGGGAGAGAAGCTTTTTGTTGATTATAAATCAGATGCGGAAAGCGGAGTTGTGCATACTTATGACGGCGGAGATTGGAATGGCAAGCCGATAAGCCTTGAGAAATATTCTAAAATGACCATAGTAGTTGATGTTGTAGAGGGAGACATGGCAAACACAAAATTCGAGATAAACGACAGAATAATTCTCGATTTCGGCGATCTTAGGCCCGGCGTCAACACGATAGACCTTACAAAACTTAAAAAACATAAAGTGCCTCTAACAGAGATCAAAAAAATTAACTTTGTAAATAAAAATGGCACTACCGGCAAATATTGGATGAGGATTATCCTGGAGTAGGGGAGCTTCTTGAAAATCGATCCTCGAGGAAGGGCTATGCCTAGATGAAAATAGATATAAATACGGTTTCCTTATATAAAAAAGAACTTCGTAGGGCCGATGCTCACGACGGGCCAAACGGCAATGATAATGTTATTGATGCAAAGGAAGCTGAGTCTGCATTAAGAAACATTCTTACGAACCTTGAAATTGCCGATGCTCCAAAAATGTATCAGCGGGTCCTTCGTCGTGATGTGGATTCAAAGGAATCTCCTACGGCCAATGACGGAAAAATTAACCCGTCAGAAGTTGATGCGGCCTTAAAGGCTCTCTTAAAAATTGCGCCGCTTCACACGGTTCTTCAGGATTTTGTTTATGGACCCCAGCCTACCTGTTCTCAAGAAGCTACGCCGGTTAAAAAGATACCAGAAATTTCTAAAGTAAAAGTAAAAACCACTCAAGGAAGATACAGCCGGGATATTCAGGCCCTATACAATTATTTCATGGGAAATTCCGGCGATCCTCCAAATGCTTCAAAAATTTATAAAGTAGACGGCAAAGAGGCCATAATGATCTACCACGTTTATGAAGACAGGCCTACTCACCTTCGAAACGGGGGAGCAACTACAAGCGAGGCGGGACTTGTCCTAAATTTTGCTGCACTTTATGCCGGCATTACCAATAATACAAGATTGTTAGACGGCGTTTATAATTATATGAGATACTTCATGATGCCTCATGATGGCCTCGAATCAAGGCAGCTTCCTGATTCCAGGCTTTGCGCTCCGATGTTTTATCCGTCAAGGGATGCCCACTGGTTAGTCGACCTTTCCGGGCATGCAAGGACAGGCGATGCAATATTTGGCGAAAATATTGGCTACAAAGTCTATGATCCCGGGTTTGATCCTCATCCCGCAATAGCTCAGGATAATGAATTTGGCCTGCCAGACTTAAGAGGCGTATGGAGATATCCTGACGGAAGAGAGGATAGAAATACTTATAAATTTGCATCCGCTCTTGACGCGGAACAATGGATAGTTGACGGATATTATTTTGCCACAAAATATACAGACAGAGATTTTTCGGAGGATATTGCCATGGCAAGGCCTTCGCTTCTTGATGCGCTTATGCCCGGAGGGGAAAATCAAAATGTAATGCGATTCGGCAAATATTGGGGAGGCAACTTAAATGAAGGGTGGAAGTGGGTGGATTATGGCAACGATCTCTATACGGGTTATCAGGACCCTGCTTCGTGGGTAATTATGGGAGAGCCGGATGTTGCAGCCGCACAGGTTAATTTTCTTTTCAAGGCTCAGAAGGAATTCACTAAGAAGAATGGGGTGGAGGGACCTTTTGTTCCGGTTTGTGATCAGGGAAGTGTATGGGGATGGGAGGGAACAGATACAAAGAGCGAGTATGTTTGGAAAGGAGCAGATGAGAATACCGATTGGACAGGGTTCCAATTTAGGACATTTGCTCACCTAGCACATTATTATTATTTAACAGGAGATAAAAAAGCAAAAGAAATCTTGGTTAAGTTTATTTTGTGGGTAGAGGGAAATAAAGAAATTAACGGCACAAAGATAGACCTGCCATTTGAATTAGATAAGGAAACTGGAGAAATAACGAAAGTCCGCTACAGCCCTCACAACCATGGTCTTTATGCTCAGGGATTGATTTATCTTGCGGCAAGAGATAATAATAAAAAGTATGAGGATGGCGCTACATCTCTGCTTGATGATCTGGTTAAGAACAGGAAGAATAAGTTTGGCGCCTTTACTGAGCCTCCAAATCCTCCAAAAGAAGATAAAGCCCTCATCTACGGCTTCCACCAGTGCGAAGTTGGCATAGCTTTTTCACTTTATCAGATTCTTCTTGGAAAATAGATTCTAACTGAAATTTCCTCCTGATCCTCACGATATATAAATGTCCAAATCCCGATTGACAAGCTTTTGGAAAACCATTACTATATTAGCGCTTTTCTGAAATTACGGTAATTTGTGAAAGGGAGGTAAAAATCATGAAGAAAGAAAGAATGTTAGTCCTCGCGCTTTTTCTCCTCATCTCGATCCCTCTTATCTTAGGTTCCGGCGGCCCTCCTCCGGAGCGGACAACAAAGGAGGAAGCATATCCCACTCTTATAGAGAACTATGAAGACGGCGATATGACGAAAGACCCAAATTGGTGGAAATTTGATAACGTAACTCTTGTTGTAGATAAATCCTTCAAGTATAAAGGGGGAGATTCCGCTGTTGAAAAGGCGACCGGAGAATACGCCTTAAAGATAGGCGGCTCAACAACAGCCTGGTATGTCGGAGGCTTTGGAGCGTATATTGCAAAAGATGCTTCCGGCTACAATGCGATCACGCTCGATATTTTTGGAACGGGAAAAGGGTCCGGCAAAGTAAAGGTGGAACTCTATGACGATGACAACGGCAACATGCAGATAGAGCAGGATCCCAAAACCTTTGCCCCGCTAAAAGACGATAAATTTGAGTATGAAATTGACGTTAACTGGACGGGCTGGAAAAGAGTGAAGGTCCCGTTCTCATCCTTCAAATTGGTGAACAGAGGAGTAGGGGATGACACCTGGAATCCGGATATGCAGCAGGGTTCCGGAGGACTGCTTCACATTCAGATCATCATAGTTGCAGCTGACGAGACAGGTTCTGTTGACTTGGCGATAGATAATATAGAGTTGACCAATTAACTAGTCGAAGCAATTTAGGAATTAGAAAGCCCCAATGACCTTAAAAAGTCTCTGGGGCTTTTTGTTGTAAAAACAATTAACAATATCCAAATTAACAATTAACAACAAGGTGTCGCCTTCTGCGACAAATTATAATAATAAAATATATTCATTGTTGTTAATTGGAACATTGTTAATTATTAATTATTTCAGCACTACTTCATAGAACAATGTTTTATACTCCTGTTTTATATCAAAGCTCACGTAGTTTCCGCTTCTCTTAGCACTTATTGTCTTTGTCCTGTTCCCGTTCATATCCAGCGCATATACTGTTGGAGTTCCGGTTTTATTGGTTTTTATTGAGATAGAAGCTTTGACACCTTCAACCAGCACAGGAGTTCTGCCAATATCGATCATCTGGGATTTGCTGGCATTGTAGACCATATCAGTATTTTCAACCCTTGAACCGGCAGTTAAAAGCATCCTGGATGATGAACCTATCGGCCTTCCGTCCCTGCTTGATAAGAAGATCGATGCAAAGTCCGTTTGGCTTGCGATCCCAAGATTGTCCAGTTCGATATAGCTTCCTTCAAGGAAGCCGAGCGATCCTTGGGTTTTACCCGTATTTATCTTGAATATGCCGTCGCCGTAGAACCATTTAATTTCCTGAGTGTCGCTTGATACGGCTTTCTTTGATTTGTTGTGGAATTTGAGTGCTTCGGAGATATTTGCGTCAATATTGACCATCTCAGATCTGCCCTTAACATATTTCTTTTGCACTCTCGAGATGAACGGAAGGAAAGGTTCGTTTGCAAGAGGCTTGTCCTCGTTCACAATGCTGAATATCTCATTTTCTGAAACGGTTTCTTCTATAACGTTCTTTGCTGCGGAAACATCCCCTCTGAAGAACATAAGCGAAGCAGCAGGCCACTGCCCAAAAACGTTGGGCCATCCCCCAATGTCAAAATTGTCATACATCGTTTCGTGCCAATCAGCTCCTGAGAAAGAGAACTGAAGAACTGCATCCCAGTCCTGCAGACAAGCATAGGCGGCCATGATCATCGGCCCTTCGATCCTGTATTCGTTAGGGAAAGAGCAGTTCCATTCAGATATCGCAAAAGGAACTCCAGAAACCTTGTAATAGGCAAAATTGTTAGCAAGGGATGTTTCCGGGAACTTTACCATCGGAGCATTATTGAAAATTATCTGTGTTCCGTATCCGAGCTGGGGATGGTCCCAGTACCTGTGCCTGTCTATGTAATCTAGCTCTGCGTTCGACTTAACGTCAGCGTCAATGTTTACCCAGTGGTTGCTTCCGGAAAGAGGGACTTTTACTCCAAGGCCTTTAAGATATTTTTGCATATCTTTGAAATAATCGACCTGGACGTCGTAGTAGAATCTCATTGTGTCTTCTTCCCTTGCCGTCTCGATCTTATCCCAGTCGCTTCGGTATTCCCTCATTATGGTCTTGCCGCGGGCAACGTTTCCTTTTGAGGGATCCTCGTGATCTTTTAGATCGCTTTTTCCGTATTTGTCCGTCCATGCTTTTTTGAGCGCTGCCTTTGAACCATATTTATTTAGAAGCCATTTGTTCCACATTGAATTGAATTCTTTCATGTGAACTTCCGACATGCCCTTCATTGTTCCGAGGTAATAGAGCATTGCTTCGTTTATGAGCTTGACCGAAACTACGGCAGGATCATCGATGTATTTCTTTTTTGTATATGGGTTGTAATGCAGGAGTATCTGTTCCGCAAATTTCTTTTGCAGGGCTATGACCCTCTTATTGAAATATCCCGTGAATTTCGCGCCGCGGCCCACGTTCTTATAGTCAGCAACATTATCTCCTTCTTTAAATTCCCTGTCGACCAGAAGGTCCAAGAAAATATATATCCCGCGTTTTTTGAGCTGCCATACAAGGTAGTCAAACTTCTCTAAGCTATCTTTTGAAAGATGCTGAGTATCATCGTAGCTTGGATCGAAGATATTTGGGTCTGACCAAAAAGCGTCCATATGGTGCATCCTGACAAGGTTGCAGCCATACTTGGCTAAACGGTCAGCCATTTTCTCTGCTGTTTTGTGGTCAGGGAAGCAGGCTTCTCCGTAAATGTTTGTTCCCCAGAATCTTGCGCGTGTGCCGTCCGCAAAATAGAAGTGACCGTTCTTCACTTTCATAAATCCGTGCTTGCCGGCAGGAGGATCAAGCAGAGAACTCACGTCAACTGCAGATCCTTTTGTTACTTTGGCCTCCGCATCTACACTGAACCAGCCTCTTGTGTCGGTTTTAAGCCCTGATATTTTCTTAACTTTATTCCCGCGGTCGTCATAGGCTTCTAACTTCAGGTCATCAAAATATATCGTTCCGCTCACCTCAAGTAGTCCTGCAAAGAGGTCAACGCGCCTTGTTTCGGCAGGGACATCGAATGAGTTTGAAACTTTTCTCCAGGGTATCGTTCCGCTTATTTCATATACAATAGGCCAGCCTCCGATGCGGATGCCGTTCTTATCCTTGAATTCAATATTAAGGCGGCCTTTTTGCCATGGTTTTTCTCCTGCAACGATATCTTCTGTTTTTACATATCCTTCGATATTTATTCGTTTGATGCTTCTGCCGTCAAGACCGATAGACTGCGAAGCAAAGGACCAATTTGGAGTGGGATTGTCTATCTTCAAGCAGCTGTCGCTGTTATATCCCGGAGAGAAAAGGCCTCCGCCTTCGGTTCCCCCATAAGCCCAGTTTTCCCATATTTCAAAATCACCGTTTGAAATAAAATTGTACGGATCCTCTTCTTTTTCTTTTATCTCATATACTTTTATGTCATCAAAGTATATGGAGCCTGTGGCCCTGTAAAGACCAAGAATGATCTTTAAGGTCTTTGCTTCTCTCGGCACTACAAAGCCTTTTTTTACAAATGTCCAGTCAAATGTTCCGGTCCATGGGCCGAGTTCCGGCCATCCGCCGACCTGATTCCCGTCTTTGTCAAAGAAGAGGACCTGAAGATTTCCTTTTTGCCATCTTATTTTACCGGGAACAATATTTTCCCCTTTTACATAAGCTGAAACAAAGACCCTTCTTGTTTTCTCCCCATCCATTGGAATGCTTTGCGCACCGAGAGATTCTATCGGCTTCTCATTCGTGATTCTAAGGTATTGATCTCCTGCGGGACCGCCTTTTTCCACGAAACAGTTATAATATTCCGTTCCCCAGTTGACGGGGATCTTCCCCTTTACTTCATCCTCAAAGCTTCCGTTCTTGAGAAGATTCTGCTGTCCCGGAGCAAAGCCAAAGCCTACTGCCGTGAAGAGGAGCAGAAGTATTATCAGGAACAAATATTTATTCGGTTTGTTTTTAAACATGCTTTCCTCGCATATAGTTATCGAGACTTTTTTAAGTTTATTTCAGTTTAGGCTTATCAAGTCATTCTGAGGGAGCGAAGCGACCGAAGAATCGCATTGTTGTCAATCGATTTACCTTTAATGCGATCCTTCGTCGTCCCGACCTCGCCGGGACTCCTCAGGATGACAGTGTTACCCCATCACCACAATAACATTATGTTCTTTTCCGTCATTGAAAACCGGAACGATATTCCCGGATTTTTTCTTGCCGTTAATAATAAGTTCTTTTACGCCTTTGTAAACCTTGTTCGGGTTTAATACTTTTATATTATATACCGCACCTCTGAAGTGCCTTCTTACAGTGAATTTCTCCCATTTCTTTGGTATGCAGGGATCGATCATCAGTCCTTTATAATCTGCCCTGATACCAAGAATGTACTGAGATGCCGCAACAAAGTTCCATGCAGCTGTTCCCGTAAGCCAGCTGTTCTTTCCTTCTCCAAAATCCGGATGAGCCGGTCCGGCTATAACCTGGCAATATACGTAAGGTTCTACAGCGCGAAGATCGGAAATATCATTTTTTGCTGCAGGCAGTATTGCTTTATAATAGGCAAAAGCCTGGTCTCCTCTGCCGAGAATTGTTTCGGCTACCATTGCCCACGGATTTGGGTGGCAGAATATCCCTGCGTTTTCCTTCATTCCCGGCGGATACCCGCTTATGCCGCCGAGATTTTTATGGTATTCCTTGTAAGCCGGGAATTGAAGAGCAATTCCGTGTTCAGTTGCAAGATATCTTTTTACGGAATCCATGCACTTTTTTGCCCTCTCGCCGGTTGCGACTCCGGCCATAACCGCCCAGGGCTGTGACTCAAGGTGGATCTTTCCGTCCTTGTCCTTTTTTGTCCCTACAGGTGCTTTATTGTCATCAAAAGCCCGGAGATACCAATCGCCGTCCCAGCAGATCCTGTTTATCCTTTCTTTCATTTTGTCCGCCATGTCCGCATACTTCTTTGAAAGAGTTCCTCTTTTTGAGATCTCGCACATCCTTACCATTTCTCTGCAGGCAAGAACAAACATTTCTGCGACCATGACTGACTCGGCTTTTTTATTTTTCCCTTTTAAGTTAAGGCAGTCGTTCCAGTCGTATCTTAGAGAGAGAGGGATCTTGTGAGGGCCTACATGCTTCCATGAGAATTTGATCGCCCTGTCCATGTGGTCAAAGATGGTCCCCATTTTTCCTGTTTCATAAGGGACTTTTTTGTCCAGGAATTTGATGTTGCCTGTTTCCTTTATATAAGAAGCAACTGCAAGTATAAGCCAGAGATGGTCGTCCGATGCGCCGCCGCCTTCTCCTTTTTTTGTTAAAGGAGAATATTGATGGAATGCGTTTCCCGCTTCATGCTGGGTCGATGCAAGATCAACGATTCTGTCCTTTACTTTATCCGGAAGCTGGTGAACAAAACCCAGAGTATCCTGATTTGAATCCCTGAAGCCCATGCCTCTTCCGATCCCTGCTTCATAATAAGATGCATACCTTGACCAGTTGAATGTTGTTCTGCATTGATACTGGTGCCAGGTTGAAAGCATTACGTTCATATCTTCATCGGGTGTTTCTGCGTGGAACTTTGACAGGTTCTCTTCCCAGTGGACGGCCAGTTTTTTGAATTCTTTTTCAACGTTTGCTTTTTTATTGTATTTCGCGATCAATTTTTTACCTTCTTCTTGCCTCCCGGCAACGCCTAAAATGAAGATCAGCTCTTTTGTTTCTCCGGGCTTTAATTTTAAAGGTATGCAGTGCGAGCCGACAGGCGCCCATCCGATGGCTTCGGAATTTGAGCATTTCCCTTTAACAACAGCTTCCGGATTTTCAAGTGAGTTGTAACCGTAATTGCCTAAGAAATCTTTTCTTTGGCAGTCGTAAGAAGAGATCTTTTGATTTACGTTAAAGAAAGCCAGTATTGTTTTGTGCTCCCTAAATTCCGACATATGCCAAATAGTGCTTCCTTCGCAGTGTGCTTCTCCGATGTTCCATGTCCTCTGAAAGTTTGTCATGTCTTCCACTGCTTTCCACAGGCAGAATTCGATGAAAGAAAAGATGGATATATCCCTTGCTTTTCTGCTTTCGTTCTTTATCTCCATTTTCCATATCTCAACAGGGTCGTGCAGAGGCACAAAATAAGTGGTTTTGGTGGATATGTCTGCCTGACGGGAAGAGATTATTGAATAGCCAAGGCCGTGCCGGCACTCGTATTTCTCCAGGTTCTTCATTACAGGCTGCCAGCTGGGGGACCAGAATTTCTTTGTCTTATTGTCCCTTATATATATGTATCTTCCGCCTCTGTCAAAGGGGACGTTGTCAAATCTGTATCTCGTTATCCTCTGGTCCCTTGGGTCCACAAAGAAGCTGTAGCCTCCTCCCGTATTAGAGAATAAAGCGCAATACTCCTCACAACCCAGATAGTTGATCCACGGAAGAGGAGTATTTGGCTGGGTTATTACGTATTCCTTGTTTTTCTTGTCAAAATAGCCGAATTTCATATGTTTCCTCCTTCAAATATTTGATCGCACAGTCTGCGATTATAACAAAGGAAGGAGAGGGTAGTCAAACGATTTGAAATCAAAAGTCGATTTTTTCGATATATATATGCCATGGCAGCCAAAATAAATTTGCAAATGCATAAGATTTATCCGCAGGCGCTAAATATTGCGGATAATAATAAGGTTAGAGATACACGCTATATTTTAACTCGGTCATTAGAGGAATTAGGCAAAGTAAATCCAAAGCGCATGCACCATGTTTTTATTGTTGAGAAATGTCTGAAAGCCGTTAAAAACGGGGATCATAGATTTTTTATTGACAAAATTCCTTTAAAAGTAAAAGATCCAGAAAGAATGAAGCTCGGTATTACTGAGCGCGAATATGAGGAAAAATATGAGGTCGGGCTGGAATCTGTTTTTTCTGTTTATAAGAGATTTTCTTCAAGAGAGAGAAAAGAGCTGGAGCTTGCTGTTCTGGCGCACGACCTGGGCATTCCCCTTGGAATTGAATGGGAACACGATCTGAACGGGGCCAAGATCGCCCGCCGTCTCATAAAAGATCCCATCTTCAAAGATTCTGTGAGCGGCCTTGTTAAGCACCACGGGCAGATCTCAAACCTGCCTTCCTCTTCTTTTGTCAGGGATATTTATGAGCTTCCCGCAAGGCTGCATACTTTACTTTTCGTTTTAGATTTTTGTGATACGGCCAGCAGAACCACATTTGATCATAATCATGTCAATCCGATCGGTCTGGTAGCCCTAAATTATTATTTAAGGTTAATCACTCCTTTTGGGATAAATGTATTTGAGCCTTCCGAAAAAAACTTTGAGATGCGTTTTGAATTTGGGTTTGCTCCGCCGGTGTTCAATAAGACCCTGCCGGAAGAAGTAAAGAACGAAATGTTTGAGCAAGGGATTAAACTCTCGTCAAAGTGCAAGCCTGAGGCTCTTATTCGATTTTACGGCTCGGTTTTTAGGTGTCACTTTTTTGATATTTTGCTCAATTTCGGCCTTAAGGAACCGCAAAAGATCGCAAAATTTATGGCGGAATTATATATCTTGGCAGATCAGTTCCCTTTTAAGAGAAAAGATGTTCTTCTGTGGCCGGATATTGACATGGCGAAACAGGACCTTTTGGCGAAAGATCCCAGGTCACTTGGAGATGCATTCGGATCTTATTATGAAAAGAACGGCATAAAAAACCTTGTAATAAATGCGATTTTAGATCCTTCAAAAATGTATTTTTTGGCATCCCGATTGTTGTAATGAAAAAAGCTCAAAAAGTCAGAAATTTATTGAAATTTATTGAAATTAATATCGAAAGATAACTGGAAATATGAATACAATTAACAAAGCAATAACAAAAGTATTTCCCTTTTATGCCTACAGGATAGGCCGGCCGATCATGTGGGGATTAAATGATTATGCTGGCAGATCGATGAAGCATATGCTTGAAGAAAGCTTTAAAGGAAGAGAGAAGATACGCCTTCCTATGGACGGAAAATTTTTCCCCAAGACACTTATTAAGAATTATTCCAAAATTTTCGTGACAGGCCTCCATCCTAAATCGATTTCCGATAAGGAATTGAAGCTTTGCATAAAATTTGTCGGGAGGATCAACCTTAAAGAAGGTAAGGTCTATGCCATCGATGATCTCCGTATAAAGGTTGAAGAAGGAACCGTCTGGATATGGAAGACCGAAGCAAAGTTGGTCCTAAAGGAGTCTTTTAGTAGGTATCTGATGTCGCAAGGCCTGTCAGCCTTTGCTGAGAATTTTTCGTCTTCGGAGCTTTTAAGGTTGTTTCTTTTGACCGTAGATAATTCGGCATATAATTACCCGAAGATAAGGAAAGGCTATGCTTTGGATGCCAAAGTCCCCCTTATTGAAGCTTTTGAAAGCATAAGGATATTTCCGCATGTTATAAAAGCCCTCAGATCTTTTGAGCGGATCTCGGCAGTGCAAGGCCAAAAGGAAGAAGCTGTAAAGCAATATCTTTCCTGCAGGGGCAATCCGGATATTGTTCGGGAAAAGGGGATTTCTTCTTCATATGATCGTTTTCTCGAATTAAGCCGGATCTCAAACGAGCTGAGGTCTGCCTCACGCTTTTTCAGGGTTTTTCTTGCTTCGCTTTGGCTTCACGACATCGGAAAAATAATTGCGGACGAAAATCATCCGGCATTGGCCGCGGAAGTTATTGAGGAAAATAAGGAGATAAAATCAGATCTTCTATCGATGTTCAATGAGAAAGAAATCGGTTTAATATCATTTTCTATTTT
>Ga0209536_100003698_pt1 | contig 24456 bp, 12 predicted proteins | sample DeeMarSeWOR28_12_FD_187461 | JGI IMG/M metagenome (GOLD analysis project Ga0209536, IMG submission 187461) | Marine sediment microbial communities from White Oak River estuary, North Carolina - WOR-2-8_12 (SPAdes) (version 2) | ecosystem: Environmental > Aquatic > Marine > Intertidal zone >...
TGGAATCGCTAGTTGCTTTTAAAGAACACAAACATTGTGAGTGCAGCTCAGACGAAATTTGGGGCTCTCGAGGGTGTGACACTCAGAGAGATGTTCTCTGAGGCTGTGGACAAAGCTACAATCGATGCCGGAATTCCAAAGAAGGACATTCAAGCCGCTTTCATTGGTAGTTTCATTCCCGAAATGCTGGTTCACCAAGGACACACTGCTCCCTTGCTTCTTGACTTTGCAGGGCTGAAAGGTCTACCTGCAACACGTCATGAAGCTGCATGCGCTTCAGGAGCAACAGCACTGCGTGCTGCAGTGATGGCAATAGAATCAGGAATATACGATACCGTACTTGTTGCAGGTGTTGAGAAGATGACATCTGTTTCAACAAGTGGTGCAACTGAGGCTCTTGCAGCTGCTGCAGATGACCAGTTTGAATCTAGTATTGGCTTAACATTCCCTGGAGTGTTTGGAATTGCAGCTGTTGCACACATGCAAAAATACGGCACAACTGAGGAGGATCTAGCAAGGGTCGCAGTCAAAGCCCACAAGAATGCCTCAACGAATCCCTTGGCTCAATTCCAGAAGGAGATTACTTTGGAGAAGGCAATGACTCCACGATACATTGCTTGGCCATTGAAGCTCTTTGACTGTTCTCCCATATCAGATGGGGCTGCAGCTCTTGTAGTGACATCAAATGAAAAGGCAAAGAAATACACTGACCTCCCAGTCAAAATTACTGGGACCGGTCAAGCCTCTGCATCTATGAACCTCTGTGATCGTGATGATTTGACGTCATTCAGTGCATCAGTTGAGGCAAGCAGGGCAGCCTACAAGATGGCTGGTCTAGAGGCTAAGGACATGGACTTTGCAGTTGTCCATGACTGTTTCACAATTGCAGAGATTATCGCTAGTGAGGATATTGGTTTCTTCAAGCCAGGAGAGGGTGCAAAGGCTGTTCGAGATGGTGTCACCGCTCTTGATGGTGACAGACCTATCAATCCCATGGGCGGTTTGAAGGCAGTCGGTCACCCAGTTGGTGCAACTGGAGTAAAACAGGCGGTTGTCGCGTACAGAGAACTCATTGGCGATGCAGGACCTAATCAGGTGGCAGAACATGACACCGGGGTGGTCCACAATTTTGGAGGAACCGGCGCCTCATGTGTGGTTACTGTTATGAGGAGGGGTGATGCATGAGCGAGAAACCTACAGTTGAGGAATACCTCAAGAATATAGAAGAAGGGATGTTCAAGGCATACAAGTGTGTGGACTGTGGAATGGTGATTGCTCCACCTTCGGGCACCTGCTATGGGTGTGGAAGCAGTAAAATGAAGTGGGCTGAGGTAAGTGGCAAAGGCAAGCTCATTTCCTTCACAGTAATCCATATAGCTCCAGATGAGTTCGTGGAGGAAGCACCATACTATGTTGCAATTATTGAGCTCGAAGAAGGCACTCGTGTGAGTGCAAGACTTCTTGGTTTTGATCCACTCAAACCAGAAGAGATATCCCTTGGAATAGATGTTCAACTGGATTATGAGAAGGGCAAGTCTGGAAATACCTACCTGGCATTCAAACCTGCATGATTCTTTTGGGGTCTCCTAGAGACCCCAGCACCTCTCTTATTGCAGAAGCTCTATAATCGTCCAAGTATCATTCAAACAGGAGGCAACAACGAGTTGGTTACAAAGGAGTTCACTAATAGACTACGAGTGCAAGTTCCACCTCATGATCTTAAGTTCAATGAACACGAGTTTGGATTAACAGCTGAGTTTGATAAAGAGATGCTGCAGAAACATCTGCCACGAACCCAGGGCATAGTAACAGGTGATATGACTCTTGCCAACACACTAAGCACTGTCATGCCTGATGCAACACGTGAGGCTCTCCGCGACACAGATTTCGTTGGAGTGTTTGGAAGAGTTGTGAGACAAAAAGGATCAGAGGGAGGTATATGTCTTCAATATTTCTACGTATGGGACTATCAAGCTGTACCCGCGCATGAGGCTGACTATGAGCCTATCTTCGTCTATCTTGATGGGACTAGAAAATTTGCCATCTATGATCTTGTACACTACTGCTCCCGTCGTGTCGACCTTGATTCCAAGATGTCATTTCGGATGATTCCTGGTTGGCACTCATTTCTTCCTGCAAAACTAAAAGACTCTGCGATTGACAAGGGTTTGGAGGTGCAGCCTCTCTCAGATGCACATCTGCATTCATGGTGGTCTATCCCTGATGAAGAGGCTCGTTTGAAGGTTGAAGGGTTCATTCGAGACCCCTTCATACTAGCAGCCCCTGGACACTTCATGGACATGCCAGATGAAAATGCACAGACGATGTGTTGTACCTTCCTGCAGATTGAGGGTGCATTGAATGAATTTGAAGATCCTCGCAAGGCTGTTGTTGAGGGAGTCAAACGAGCATTCACTAACTGCGTTGGAATACTTGCTCTCTATAGATTAGGAGCATATCTCCAGCTTCTCGGAGAAATGAATGACATCGGAATGGTGAGTTTTCCTGTGTCTTTAAGTTCTATCAACATTGGAACGATAGGTAAGATTCTTCAAGATGGATTTGCCACTCTGACAGAAGCTGGAAGGAAAATCTTCGAAGGAACTCAACCTACGGATCCTGATGACTACGATTAATTAGCATTGTCCAATCAATCCTGACTAATAGATAGATTGCTAGAATAACCAGCAAGACACTTGAAACCTCGATTAGCCGTGACATGATGCTCAAGGGATTTGTACTACCCAATAATGAACCGACGAAATCAAGACCTATTCGTCCAGACCAAGCAATACCCATCAAGAACATTGATTTCCCTACTAGCTGTGCAAGTGCGACTCTCCACCACGAATACCGAGCAGCTCCTAGAGGCACAATTAGGACATCATCAGGAATAGGAGTGGCTGCAAGTAACCACACTACAAATGGAGTTACCCTAGGGTGTGAGTCGACATATCTCTTGAAAGCACTTGTCTGACCTTCTCCAATCAGTTTGCGCCCGCCATAACCGATGAGGTAGCCTGTCATCTCACCTATCATAGCACCTAATCCAGAGATGACACCAATCAGCCATGGGTCAAAGACAAATACCATTGTCGCCTCTTCTTTAAGTCCACCAAGAATGAATGCCACTCCAACATAGGGGAATGGGAAGAGTATTGTCGCGTTACCTATCACTGATATGATGAACGCCCCGATATAGCCTAACAGGAGTGACACATCCAAAAACCAATTGTATGCCACGCCTATAGGGCTGACAAAATCTGGAATGAGGATACTAAGAACTAGATAGACCAGAAGAGCAACCACTGAGAGTAGTAACAAACTATCTGACCTTCTCATCTTTTCCCAATCCATCGGTCGAAGACTCAGCTAGTCAGGATAAGAACATTGCTTCTTGAAGGCTGGTAACTTTAAGAGGTGGACCGACTACATCAGAGCAGAGTGAATGAAAATGAGAGTTGACCTGCGATATGGAGAGGGGTCTCTTCCACTCGAGTTGAGTGACAGATTCTCCATAGAGCAGATTGTTCCGCAGGCAGTTATCAAGCATCCGGATATTGCTTCTGAGCTTTTGAGAGTGATTGAGTCTCCGACTGATTCACTACCATTCTCTCAGAGAGTTTCCGAGGCTGATTCGATTGCTGTTGTCGTCAACCGCATTGAAAATCAAGAGATTATTGAAGAGCTCCTGCATTCCCTCCTCAATAGTGTAGAAACGTTCTCATTCAATCCAGACAATGTGTCAATTTTCTATCCCCTCATATCAGGTGAGAGGATATCTAAGACTGAGGTTGATGATCTCTTAGGTAATCCTGAGTCAAGAGGCCACCTGCTCATTCTGCATAACCCTGCTACCAACTCATCCCTCAAATTAATAGGTGAAACACCCAGCTATTCCACACCTGTCCATGTTAATGAAGGGTACCTATATGCAGACATGAAAATTGGTCTAGGGGAGATTCGACCTGATGTGTTCTATGGTGCAACTGGAGGTCGCATGTCTGTCATACCGAGTGTTTCAGGAAAGCGAACCATAAATCGGAATGCTAAACTCCGAACCACTAAGGACATTGGTCAATTCAATATGGAAACACCATCTTGTGTTGACATGATTGAGATCTCTCAGCTCGCTGGTCTAGACTTCATCATAAACACAGTATCAGACTGGAGGGGCAATCTTGCTCACATTGTAGCTGGCGACTCAAACTCTTCTTGGAAGTCCGGTGTAGAATCTGCAAAACGCCTAGCCAAAGCCGAGTTTAGTAGACGTGCTGATATTGCCATAGTGAGTGCAGGAGGTCATCCTTATGACAAAACACTCTACGATGCAATAGACAGTCTTTATCCTGCCTGCAAAGCCACTGAGCACGGAGGGTCTATTGTACTTGTAGCTGAGTGTAATGGAGATGTAGGTCCAAATGGCTTCATTCGTGCAATGTCAGAGTTTTCGTCTGAAGAGGATGTATTGACTGCTGCAGAAACCAGTTTTGAGGTTGGAATGGAAAAGGCTCGCTTCTTCTGGAATGTTCTAAGTTCAAGAAAGATTGTGATCTGTAGTCGACTGCGGGAGTCGTTAGTTGAAGAACGATTACACTGTACTGCGGTGAAAGACCCACAAGAAGGTCTCGAAGCCGCCCAAAACATGCTGGCATCAAACAAAAAAGTAGCTATCTTGAATGATGGTCTACGAAGCACTCCAAGATTAGCTAATCATTAATCTACGCCTTTTCAAAGAGCGCATCAACTGCATCAATTGCACCTATGGCTTCCTCGGGGCTGAAATCGGGAAGGTCACCAATCTTTGCTATTTTGAGGGTGACCAGAGCAATGTCATCTTGAGGTTCCATTTCCCATGACATGTCTAATCCTGGTTGCTCCGTAACAAATTGACCAAGAAAATTGACCCAGGCTTGTTTGACATCATCAATCCTGAGATACATGAACTCCATTAGCGGAACTGTGATCTCCACTCTTAGGATGCGACCGTCAAGGATGTTGTAGTTGTCAATGTTCCAAGGCATCTCTAAGCACATCGTCAAACCCTTCTGTGTACTACATAAGTGTTCTTTGCTCGAATTTTCTTAGACTAGTCTTCAGACTCTTCGTCTTCCCCAATCTTCTTTCGTAGCTCCTTAGCAAATTTGTCGAGTTCGTCATCCTCTTTCTTATCATCCTCTGCCTGAGCTTGAAGGAGCGATTCGACATCTTGGACAAACGCCTCCATTTCATCCACTTCAGGTTCCGGTTCTTCAACCGCTTTCTCATCAAGCTCGTCAAACTCGAGGTCGTCTACGGGTTCCGGTTCTTCAACCGCTTCCCCAGCAAGATCGTCAAACTCGAGCTCACCTACAGCTTCAGGTTCTTCAACAACTTCAGGTACATCTACACTGGGCGGAGGTCCAATCAAGGACTCATCTGTACCATCAACCAGAGCTAGTCCTTGGCGCTGAAGAATCGTCTGAATACCGATCGGGATTATAACCCCTCGGTCTTGGAGCGATAACAGTCTGTCTAGCACTTCTGCCTCAGTCTTCTCCAACATCTCTGCTAATGGAGCGAAGAGATTCTTGATATAGAACTCACTTCGCTCATCCCGTACTGCACCGATATAGTCCAGTATCTTTGCATCTATCTTGGACACTTTCTGTGTGGGCCCAAATCTGTGGGGTAGGTGCCAAGCATAGTTGAACGCCGAGTTTAAAGTTGAAACAACCCACTCAGGATCAAAGCAGTCCACGAGTCCAGTCCATCCATCAAGGTCCTGGTCATACTGATTCTCAAACAGCTCCACGAAGAACTGAAGTCTTTCTCTGAGCAGCGGTGTCATCTCTCCCTCAAGAATGAGAATACCAATGATGTACTGGCCACTGTAGCTGTTTAGACGGAGTCCGTGGTACTGAATCTCCTCTAGAGTTCCTCTGACTCCATCTCCCTTGATCTCACCATAGACACTAGTGATGGCGGCGATAAAGCCACTGATGAGGTCGGGTTGAATTCTATCCTCCAGGAAGGGATGATAGAAAACACAAGTTCCACGATCGAGGTAGACCGCCATGAAGTGCTGCACCGATTCAAGGTCTTTAAACATCTGCAACTGATTCTCGAGGCTTAATCTTGCGGCTCTTTTCTTTGGCTTTACTCCGCGATTGTATCCTGCAGCTACGATACCTAGCAGTACTATGGAAACAACCATCATGAGGCCAATGTCACTCATCAGGAATGACATAAAGAGCGCTATAATGCTGACTTGAACACCAGTAGTTTCGGTTGTTTCAGCATTCCATCTTGTACGACTGCCTGCATACGAAGCCGTGGCTGATAACCTTTCGATTTGTCCTTCGGGCACATCAAATCCATATGTAGCGACTCCCTCAAGATTGGTTACATCAGTCATGCCGCTATCGGTATAGTGAATCACAGTGCCATTCTGATAGTAAATAGAGATTCTAAAGAGAATCTCAATCCCTGCAACAGTTTCCTCTGAATCGTTAGACCATAGTGTCGCACGAACTTCCATGAACTGACCTGCTACTACTTGTGGTGGTGCGAATCGAATCTCTATATACACAGCTTCCTTCGCTTCAACCCTTAGTGTTGATTGATCTGTTGCATATGCTGCGTGAAGGGCTGAGGCAAACGCTTCTATTGTGTACGTGCCGTTGGCTACGTTCAGTGTAACATTCACTACATAGACACCGTCATCATACTGGAGGCTGTACGGTGTACCTCCTAGTGTTATGTTCACCACCGCATCAGTTATTGGAGTATTGTAATGGGTGTCTCTATAATCAGCTTCGATGATAATGTACCACTCTTCATATTCTGTAGATGTGTGTAAGAGTGTAAGCGAGGTTGTGGCTTCTACTGTGAGATTTAGAGTCATTTGGCTTATGACATAACCCGTTCTGTTAACAGTCACAATAAATGATTCAATACCCTTTGTATAGGTGGGGGCTATATTGAACGAATAAACCCCTGCAACTCCACTCAATAATTCGTAGTAACTACCGAAGGCTGTGAAGGATACATTTGCGTCGTTGATGAGCGTACCGATTGAATCTGTTAATGTCAAACTGAAAGGAGCCAACGTAACATAGTCAGTTATTGAGCTATTGCCTGTCCAAGAGCCAATTAGGATCGGAGTATCTTCTTGAACAACGAATGTTTGAATCTCGAATCTAGTTACATAACCATCACTCATGGCTGTTACATTGATAGTCTGTGTTCCGAGATAATCTATGCCAAATAGCATAATCTCCCATTTTTGGGTAAATGCATTGAAAGTTAGGTTTCTTTGGTCTGACCCATCGAATGTCACATAGACGGTCGCATTCGGAATAGGAACCGAACTGAAATTATATGTAACACTAATGGTCATACTCTCAATATACAGAATATCCAGATCTGGCGAGTATTCTGCAGAAAATATCTCTCCGGTGGTACTCTGCACGTATATCCAATTTGTATCATTATACTGGGATTCATGACCCAGTTTTCCAGCATTGAGAACTAACGTGAAATTGTCCGGCACACCAGTGAATTCTGTTCCGTTAAGCTCTCTCCAGTATGTTTCACTTATTGGATCCCATGTTAGCGGGTGTGTCGAACTCTGAAAAGTCACAGTTACCGTTGCATCAGCAATGCTTGATCCATTGACAAATCGATAAGACACTGAGAGATTCGTGCTATCCAGATATGCAATGTTGTTTGTATTAGACCAGCTCCAATTCAGCGCAAGGGTTTCGTAGATGAGATTTACCGTTATTGTCAGACTCTGATTCTCAAGAGCATATCCTTCCGCATAGACATAGAGAAGATATGTTCCATTAGTTTTTCCTGCTGTGGAAACCGTTGCCGTCCAACGACCTCCAGTCTGATCAACCAGACTGGTATTTGCCCCACCATCGAATGAGTATTCAACTGTGGCAAGAGAACCATCAAGACCACGAGGCAGAAACTCGTCATCAAAGTTTACACCTATGTCAAAGGTATTCTCTGCATATGCATTAACTACTGTGTCATCAGCCACAAGGTTTGTCGGATAATAAACAAAAACCTCTGTGACGAAATATCCTGCTTCTAGTCCGTTTGTCCAGAAAATCTCAATAAAATGAGTTCCGTTGCCTGATGTTGTTGAATCTATGTCCCACGTGAAACCTGCAATGCCTCCCGAAGCTGCAATCTCTAAAGGTTTGTAGATTCCGATTCCAGCTTGAATAACAGTCAGGTTAGTAGATCCCCCATTGATGGGTGTTCCAATACCATCTTCAATCGCAGCATCGATATCCATGTCAGTTAAGATATCAACATAGTATGTTACTGGTGAGCTGTCTGAAGAATCTGAAAGGGCGATGTCTGTGACATAATTAGGTGCTGAACAAGATAGTGTCCATGTTTCATCACCCATTACTGTACATACTACTATGTCACCAACTCTCGAATTATGACCATGGTCTGTTCCAGGAAATGTGCTGTTGTAAAGACCAACGGTTGACCAATCTGATTCGACAGTTAGGTTTAGAAACTCCGCTGTAGTTTCTGGAAATACTGGGTAGACGATTGCAGTTGTAGCATTCCAAATTACAGGGTTACCTGATATATCCACGTTCCAATTTGTTGTAACTGTAGGTGTATCTTGATACCAGATGGTGAGGTCATAATCCAGAATGATTGATTGGTTAGTATTGAACTGGATTGATGTGATGTTTGAAACTGCATTTGTGAAGGTCCATGAGAAACCGGTTTGTGGCACAGAATCTGCTAAAAGGGACAAACTCTCTGGCGATGAGAACTCTAATGCTGCTCCTGCAGTTCTATTCCAAGGCGTGTAGGTGTAGTTTAGGATGCCCTCATATGGTCTGAGGTCCCAAGAACTTGCGCCTCGCCAATATGAATTAAATGTTCCAGCACTATCTTCAGCCATCCAGTAGATTATAGGATACTGTGGAACTGGCACACCTCCTTGATAGAGAGTAGAGCCATTGATTACTGCCCAATAGACTGAATTTGCATCTAAAGCGGCATTCTCACCTGACAAAGAAGCCCAAGATAACATGAATTCAGAAGCGGTCATGTTTACTGAGCTTGTAATAGCTGCCGAAGTCTGATAGTCTGAACTAATCATGAATGAAGCGTTACCCCTAAGACTTGGATTATAGCGTTCAGTACTGTAGTAAATCGAGTAGTTATTTAGTACTCCATCAAATGGTTGATTATAGAAACCTTGAACAAGTTGTGAGTAAAATGTCCCAAGCACTTCATCAATTCGAAAGTTTATTGTTTCATCAAGCTGACCAACAACCTCCCTCTCGGGTGCTGCAATCATACTATTTACATCCACTGTGACTTGGTACACATGCCATCCTGGATTCAGATAGCTAGTTAGATCAATCTCCCCTGAGTGTGTAGCTGTATCCGCAAATGTGTTGAGGATTGCTAGCTGCTCACCAGTGATGACTCTTGACATGTACTGTGTAGCAGGAATTGGTGTTCCAGATCCTCCAGCGGACGCTAAACTCGATATTCTCTCTAATGGTCCATCCAGTTCAGGTGTTGTATTTGCATCTGGATAAGTCATATTCTCAGTAGGCGCAATGGGAAAGGTCAGCACTAACGCGACAATTACCAGTGAAATCAAAGCCTTTCTCATGTTTATACCTCGACGTCTCCAGACCTGCATCACAATATTTGCGGATAGCACGCGGCGTCTGATAATTATGTCCCATCTTTGATTATTACATCTTAGTGGGATGGACTTGGATTTTTTGTTGGTTCGTTATATCAATCTATCCTGCTTCATTACTCTCCCCTAAAACGGATTCTACGTAATCTTCCCTCTATAATTTCTTCAAATCTGGGGTCAGCTTCTAGGAGCTTCTTAACCAATGCACTTGCCTTACTTTTTGAGATATCAAGAGCCTTTGCAATCTGTGTCCGTGTCAAACCTACTGGGTATTGTTTGATTTCATCCTGAAGGATGTCCATTTCTCCTGCTGGAGCTGTTGGTGCTACAGATGGTGGAGCAATATCTTCAGTGATGGCTGGTGTTGACGCTGTTGGTTTTCCGCGCCGTCGCCTAAGGAGTATTAATCCAGCGATAGATCCACCTCCACCGCCGACGATTATCATTAGAGTAACTGGATCCTCAAACAATGAGAATATGAACGATAGGATGTCGAAGCCACCTGGTGCGACTTCCCTGTTAACAGTGTTAGAAGTTGCCGGCCATTCTCCTTCTGCCCCGTCAAATTCTGCCCAAATTGTCAAACCTGTGGCATCTGATGGGACATTGAAGTCTAGTAGAGCAAGACCATCAGCATCTGTTGCTACCTCTTCCGTGTGGACTTCGGATGCAGCCAGTTCTTTCTCAATCATAACATGAATGGTGAGTGGTAATCCATTAGCTACTCCAGACTCGTATGTTGCAGTAACCATGATCTGAATCTGCGTACCTGCCTGAACATCCTCGTCCACTTCCAGAGTGAGCTGGTATGTTATCTTAGGTGTGACTTCTAGCTGGATTTCTCCAGTTTCTGTTTCACAATCAACAGCCGTTGCTGTGAAGTTAAGAGTGTACACACCAGGTGATAGAGAGCTCAACCATATTTCTATAGAATAGAGCTCAGACGCTGGATTATAGACCAGTGTGTATTGGACACCAACAAGTTCTAGGAAAATCTCTCCCCAGTCAACAACAGTTGCGTGAGGTCCATCAAACATCTGAATATCGATAGTGATTGATTCATTTTCAAACTGCTCAATTGTATCATCAAATACTAGAATAATGGGCAGCTGCAGTATTTCGATATTCACCAATATGGTCCCGTTAATGTATCCGGGTCTAACAAAGTTGACCTGAAGTTCATAATTCCCTACATGCAAAGCATTGCTATTCACTTCAACGCTGTACGATCCATTTCCATGGTCGACGACAGAAAATGAATCTGGCCAGGTCACGTCAGGCACATAACCCGCAATTGCAACTGCATTTTTGTCATCCATCCACGTGAACATGATGCTGGTTGATTCATATGCAAATATCGAAACTACGCCTGTGGGAGTAGTGACTGTTGTTGGAATTGTTACTACTGTGACATCGAAAGATTCAGTCGCTGCCTGATAGCCAAAAGCATCCACGTACACGTAGACTGAATGAACTCCCAGACCTAGAACATCACCACTGTTCGTATATGTCCAATGATCCGTATCCCATGTCGCAAGCCGTGTAACTCCATCCACTTCAAGTGTCAATACTGCCCCAGGAACCACGCTCGTGTTTAGAAGCTGATAATAGATGTCAAGTGTAACATCCTCGTCATAATAGATAATCGTGGCTGATTTTGCGACGGTTAGATTAGTAGCCGCGGGTGATATCGATAAGAAAACAGAGTCCCACCCATCGGCATATCCAGTCTTGTTCGCGGTCACAGTGACATTCCATACTCCAAGCCCAATGTCAGTGGCTCGCATACTAAAGTACCATACTTCGTCCACTGCATCGAAAGCTAAGAGATATGGTGTGCCATTTATCGTGAGTTGAACAGTAGCCCCAACTATCGGTAGATAGTCCTGTGTGTATTTCACTGAAGCATTCACTATGTCAATGTATGATGCCTCAAGACTGAGAGGTTCCCAAGTCACATCGAATGTGTTTGCTGCTTCTGTCACGTTGATGTTGGCTGTAACATCAGTCCGTAGAGCATAACCATAAAGCCAAGCACTAATTGTAGCTGTGCGTAATCCAATGCCTAGATCATCTCCTGGAATCGAAACTCTCCAGAGTCCTCCTGAATAGATCAAAGAATAGAGTCTGCCATCAATAGACACATTCACAATAGCTGTAACTGGTACATCTCCACCATAATAGGTGTAATCCACTGTCAGATTCAGCAAGTCTGTGTACTCAATTGTGAGATTTGAAGGATTCCAAATGACGGCGAGAGGATCTGTTGTGACTTCATTCACAGTTACGACTTCTAGGGTTTCTGTAAACTGGTAGCCATAGACCCATGCACGAATCTCAATATCATGGAGGCCGAGATCCAAAAACACTCCAGTGAGATTTGCTACCCAGAGATTTCCTTGAAGAGTCAATGGTAAGGTGACTGCTCCATCGATAGTAATGTTTGCTACTACTCCACTTGGAGGGACACTAGTTCCTGAACCTGCATAGTAGTAGTCAACCGTCAGGTCTGCTTGACCAAGATAGTCGATAACCGGAGGACTCCATGTGATTGTCAAATCCGTTGGTGCTTCGGTGATTGTGAATGTGATTGACAAGACTGTGGACGAGTCATATCCAAACTTGGAAAAGTTCGCCCACACATTATGAATTCCAAGATCAAATGTGTTGTTAAACTCAATCCAGTATGTACCATTTGTTCCCAGTAGCTCATACTCTGTTCCATTGATGTAGATTGACTTGGTTGTAGCTCCATCTATGAGGGTACCATAGGAATCTCTGAAGTCAACTGAGAAGATAACGTTCTCAGTCCAATCAATGGTGAACGATGACCATGATGGAGTTGCTGTTGTGCTTTCAGGTTGAATCGTGAGAATTGTACTATCCGTCTGAGCAACATACACATTTGCAGAGGCTTGAATGACCACAGCGAAGGAACCCAGACCTGGTGGGTTCTGATTGCCAGTGAACTGGACTTGATATGCTCCAGCAGTCGCGTTCCATGTAAGAACCCATGTGTCCCCTCCTATGGTCGCATTGACCGCGGCTCCGAGGATATTAGAGCCATTACTCATCTTGTAAATGACAGAGAGTGTTGTGTACTCGATGTATGAAATGTCATTACCACCAACCCACGTGACTTCCAGAGTTGTTGGGTCTTTAGAGAGGATGAGTGTGTTAGCTGCATCAACTCGATTTTCATACCCAAACTTGTCTGCTTCAATTGTCAAGCTGTGTGTACCAAGTCCTGGGGGTATATCTGAGCCATTGAATCTTAGGGAATAGGCTCTCTGAGTTGAGTTCCATTCAAGAGTCCATGTTGTAGTAGCAATTGTGACATTGACAACAGCGTCCTGAATAACAGAGCCATTACTCATCTTGTACTCAGCGTAAAGAATAGTGTAATCAAAGTAGGTGACATTGTTGAAATTGGGTGCTCCCCAGTAGATGTCCAAGGTAGTAGGTTCTTCAATAATTGTGAGAAACAGTGAGGAGTCTGTTAAGGCGTCAAAACCGAAACTTGAAGCGTTAACTATTAAGTTGTGAGTTCCAAATCCTGGCGGATTGTCACTTCCATTGAACCTTATCCTGTATGTTTCACTTCCTGGGTCCCAAATGAGATCCCAGAGAATCCCACCGATAGTCACATTGACAGTCGCTCCAGCAATTGGTACACCAGCGATTGTTGAATAATTAACAACGAGAACTGTAGATTCAATGTAAGATATCGTGTTTCCTCCTAGCAACTCACTAGATATGCTGACTTGCTCACTGTTGATAGTGAGTGTTTGAGTAATGTCGATTGCATTTTCATAGCCGAATTGTTTAGCCCTAATGGTAAGACCGTGTGAACCAAGACCGGGCCAAGCCGAAGAAGCATTGCTGAATGTTATCTCGTAGAGTTGACTGGTTGAGTTCCACACTAGGAGCCACAGGTCTATTCCTATTGTTACATTTACTGTTGCAAAGGGAATCACGGTTCCGTTGCTTGATGTGAAGTTGACAAGCAAGGTTGTATTTTCAGTGAAGGAGATTGAGTTCCCATTGGACCAGCTTGCCTGAATTTGAGTCGGTTCCTCGTTTATCACCAATATCTGGGAAACATCTGTAATCCCTACATAATTCACCTTCCATGCTCTAATAACCAGTGGATGTGAGCCAAGACCTGGTGGGTCATCGGTCCCTAACCAAGAATACTCGTAAGCTTGAGATGTACTGTTCCAAGTTGCAATCCAAGTTGCAATTCTAGTCACATTCACGGTGGCACCCAGAATAGGCGTACCATTACTCATGAGATAGGAGATTCGTATCTTTGTACCCTCAACATATGTTATGACGTAGCTGGGGTCCCACTCAAAGGAAATAGATGTATCCTCTAATCGTATTGTGAGCTCTTGCGAAGAATCAATGATTGATTCATATCCGAATTTTGATGCCTTTATTTCGACAACATGCGTGCCGTAGCCTGGAGGGTCATCCGAGCCTGCAAAATATCTCTCGTAAGCTTCGCTCACCGGGTTCCATATGAGAGTCCAAGTATTTCCATTGATGGTCGCATTCACAACAGCATCTGGAATCGAGCTGGTGTTGCTACTCTGATATCTGACTGATAATGTGGTTCCTTTTACATACGTGATGTTATCCCCATTTGACCAAGATATGACAAAACTGGTTGGTTCTTCTACGAGTGTTAGTGTTTCGAGGGTGTTAATCGCATACTGATAGCCCCAGTTGGATGCTTGGATAGTCATGGTGTGGACACCAAGACCTGGAGGACTATCAGAACCACTGAAGGTGTACTCATAAGCCTCTGAAACAGGATTCCATGAAAGTGTCCAAACATCTGTTCCTATTGTTACATTTACAGTCGCACCCGATATGGGGTCACCATTGCTTATCTCATACCTGACAGAGAGTGTGGTAACTTCTACATAGGTGATGATATTCGTTGGGCTCCAACTTGGTGTCAAGCTAGTAGGTTCTTCCCGGAGAGTAAGTGATTCAGTTCCATTGATTGTTGTTTCATAACCAACTTTCCAACCTCTAATCGAAAGACTATGAGTACCTAGACCTGGTGGACTATCATGCCCAGTGAAAGTATACTCGTAGAATTGACTTGTAGCGTTCCAAGAAAGTATCCAGTAGTCCGTCCCGATGGTGACGTCGACAAGTGCACCAGAAATAACTACACCGCTGCTTGTTGTATAGTTGACAAGAAGTATTGTCGATTGGATATAGGTTATGTTGTTTCCGTTTGACCAACTTATCTGAATCTGAGTCGGCTCCTCATTTATCTCCAGTGTCTGGGTAACATCTGTAATCCCTACATAGTTCACCTTCCATGCCTTGATGAGTAACAGATGTGATCCTAAGCCTGGTGGGTCATCGGTTCCTAACCAAGTATACTCGTATGATTGGGATGTGCTGTTCCATATAGCTACCCATGTCGTTGGTCCTCTGGTGATGTTTACAGTAGCACCTTGAACTGCAGTGCCATTGATTAGTTGAAAGAATATTCTAATCTTTGCTTGTTCAACATACGTTATAGTATCGCTTGGAGCCCACTCAAAGGAGATTTTAGTGTCTTCTAAGCGTATTGTTAGCTGTAATGATGAGTCAATGACCGATTCATATCCATACTTAGATGCCCTCAACTCAATACTATGAACTCCATAACCTGGTGGATTGTCTGAGCCGCTTAATGTAACTTCATATGACTCAGAACCAGGGTTCCAAGTCAAAATCCAAACATCTGTGCCGATTGTGATATTGACAACTGCTCCTGGGATTGCCGTTCCATTGCTCATGTCATACCTGACAGAGAGGGTGGTAGATTCAAAGTAGGTGATGTTATTGTCAGGAACCCATGAAGGAGTTGCTGTTGTTGGCTCCTCTTGCACTGTGAGTGTCTGCGTATTGTCATTCCGTTGCTCATAACCAAACAGTGTTGCCTGGACAGTCACAGGATGAGCTCCCAGCTCGTAGCCTGGATCATTTCCCCTCATTATAAGATAATAGACTTCTGATATTGTATTCCACTCGAAGGTCTTGTTGGTGGACCCAATCGCAGCCGTGACATATGCTCCTACCACCGCAGAACCATTACTCATTGTAAAGTTTGCATACAATACCGTTTGACCAACGTATGTTATGGTGTCCGAAAGCCACCACTGGAGTTGCAATGTTGTTGGTTCAATATCTATAGTCAGAGTTTCTGTGTTATTACTCTGACTGATGAATCCCGTCTTGGACGCATCTATCGTGAGAGGGTGTATTCCAATTCTTGGAGGGTCATCATCTCCTCTGAATGTCACCTCATATGCTTCACTCACTGGATTCCAAGTGAAGTTCCAAACATCTATACCAATTGTCACTGTGACTGTCGCACCAGTTATTGGTGTTGTATCACTCATCCTATATGAAACAGAAAGCGTCGTCTGTGTCACATAAGTGATGGAAGATCCATTCGACCAATTGATACTCATTGTTGTTGGTTCTTCTGAGATTGTGAGATCTTCAGTCGAATCTGACCGACTCACAAAACCAAACAGGTCCGCTTCAACAGTGAGACTGTGAGTTCCAAATCCTGGAGGGTCGTCTGTGCCGAAGAACGTCACTCTGTATGTCTGTGACCCTTCATGCCAATTAAGTAACCACATGTCCAATCCAATCGTTACGTTAACGAGAGCGCCGCGGACTGCAGATCCATTACTCATAGTGTAAGAAGCGGATAGAGTTGTCTGCTCAATGAATGTGATGCTATTTCCATCTGACCATGAGAGAACCAGTGTCGTAGGATCTTCACTTATGACAAGGTTCTTGGAATTGTCAGACTTTGATTCATAACCGAATAGGTCTGCCTGAACTGAGAGGCTATGAGTCCCAATACTCGGAGGATCATCAATTCCTTTGAATAGCACACGATATGTCTGAGTGGGTGCATACCAGTTGAGAGTCCACACATCAGAAACAATGGTAACATTGACTGTGGCTCCAAGAACAGGTGAGCCATCACTCATTGTATAATTGGCTATCAGATATGTTTCCTCAATGTATGTGATAGTGAAATCAAATGAGAATGTAAGAACGAGCGTTGTTGGTTCTTCCTCGATGGTCAGTGTCTGAGATGAGTCCGTTCTATCCACAAACCCGAATATCTCTGCTTGAACTGTTAGACTATGTACTCCAAATCCTGGAGGGTCGTCTGTACCCAAGAATGTGACCCTGTATGTCTGGGAACCTTCGTGCCATAGAAGTTGCCAAGTTGTATCTCCCGTTGTCACATTCACCACTGCACTACGAATGGCAGAGCCATTACTCATTGTGTAAGAGACTGATAGAGTTGTCTGTTCTATGAATGTGATACTGTTTCCATCCGACCAGGAGAGAATGAGGGTTGTTGGATCTTCTTGAAGGATGAGAGTCTTGGTGTTGTCAATCTTTGATTCGAAACCATGTAGGTCTGCTTGGACTGAAACAGGAAATGTACCGAAACCTGGTGGGTTGTCTGATCCATTAATCAGTAAACGATATGTCTGAGAAGGTGCGTGCCAAGTGAGATCAAATACATTGGAATTGATTGTGACATTGATAGTGGCTCCAACCACAGGCGAGCCCTCGCTCATTGAATAATTAGCTATCAGATATGTTTCCTCAATAAACGTGATATCAAAATCCGGATTCCAAGTGAGGACGAGAGTTGTTGGCTCCTCACTGATAGTGAGCATGAGAGAAGAGTTCGATTTGTACACATACCCAAACTTTCCAGCTTCAACAGCAATACTATGCACACCAAGTCCAGGTGATACGGCATCGCCATCAAAGACATATCCGTATGTTTCAGTGACCCCATTCCAAGTCATTGTCCAGGTATCCGAACCAATTGTGACATTGACAAGAGCACTGAGAACTGGTGACCCATCGCTCATAGTATAGTTAGCAATGAGCGTAGTTGATTCAACATAGGTGATGTCAAAGCTATTAGACCACTGGATGTCGAGTGTGGTGGGTTCTTCCTGAATTGTAAGTGTCTGAGTTGTATCTACTTGTGCCTTGTGACCGTCTTTCCAGGCTTCAATAGTCAGACTATGAATCCCATAACCGGGTGGAACATCTGACCCGTCAAAAGTCACCTTGTAAGTTTCACTAACTCCATCCCAAGTAAGAGTCCATGTGGTTGTATCTATTGTGACATTAACCGTGGCATCGGTTATTGGAGTTCCTCCTACACGTTTATACGCCACAGAGAGCTCAGTAGATTCGGTGTAGGTTATGTCGTTCGTATTTGACCATAGAATGGTCATTGCTTCAGTATCATGAATAAGGTTCACTGTGGTTTGTAGGCTTCTATTCTGAAGCGCATACCCTTCTGCATAGATGTTAACAATGTAGAACCCTGGTGCTTTTCCAATCGTTGAGATTGACGCGGTCCAAGTTCCATTGTTGTGATCAAATAGGCTCGTATTTGCACCGCCATCAAACGAGTACACAACAGCAGCATGAACACCATCAAGACCCTGCGGTGTGAATGTGTCCTCAAAGTACACTTTCACATCGAATGAGTCCTCAGTGTATGCATCAACAGTAGGTGTAGAGGTGGTGAAGGATGTGGGGTAGAAGATTGTGATTATTCTAGTCATATATCCTGCATCTGTACCATTAGCCCAAGACACCTCTAGAGTGAATGCACCGTTATCTGAGGTGGTCGAATCAATATTCCAAAGATAATTCACAGCTCCATTCGACACACTCTTGTTTGAAGGAGTCCAAACTGCTGAACCACTTTTTACAATAGTGAGGTTGGCTTGCCCTGTTGTGACAGAGTCTGTGTCCTGCTCTTGTAGGGTTAAATTCACATCAATATCCACAAGGATTGAGGAGAGGTTGGTGATAGGGCCATCATCTGATGAATCATAAGTGGCGACATTCACTAGGTGATTGAAGGACGTTGCGGTAAGATTCCAAACTCCACTAGTCATGCTGGAACAAGTTACAATATTCCCACTGCGTGTATAGTCAGAGTGATTTGTTGAGGGAGCTGAAGCTTCATAGAGGCCTTCTATATCCCAACTATTTGCAACTGATAAGTTCAAGAATCTGTAGACCTGTCCAGTCACACTTGGATAGGTTACTCCTAGCATTGTGTCCCAACTTACAGCACCACCAGATGAGGCAATATCCCATGACGAACTCGCAAATGATGTCCTGACATATGAGAAAGTAATGTCATACGTCAGATGTACGGATTGATTGGTGTCAAATGATATGCTTGTGATGTTCTTTGTTGCTGATGAAAAGTCAAAACTCAATGATGTGATAGAGGAGGAATTGCCTTTCAAATCAAGTTGCTGAGGTGTGGAATAAGAGAGTGGTCCTCCTGAAGTCTGATTCCACGGATAGTAGGTATAGTTCATCATTGCTTCCAGAATCTTCAGGTCCCAGACTGTAGCACCACGTTGATATGACACAAATGAACCAGCATCATTTTCAGCACCCCAATAAATGATTGGATATCTAGGGACAGGAGAACCTTCTTTCTGGAGTTCCGAACCATCAATCACTGCCCAATAGACAGTATCTGATGAGAGTGTGGTATTTTCACCATCAACAGTCACCCATGAAAACATAGAATCTGAACCAGTCATGTTCATTGGCGTTGTTATGTTTGTTGCGGAGTCTAAATCACTGCTACTACCTGTTCGAATCACAAATGATGCATTTCCCCTAAGTGGTGGATCATAATAACTAGTAGAATAGTATATTGAATAATTGACTAGAGCACCATCATGAGGCTGTTCATAGAATCCCTGAGCAAGCTGAGAATAGAATGTTCCAAGAACTTCAGAAACCTGAAAATTGAAGTTCTCATATGTCACGCCAACGACTTCTTTCTCTGGAGCAGCCATCATGGTGCCAATGTCTATTTGCACATTGTATAGTCTCCAGCCAGACACTTGGTAGTCAGAAAGACTGAGTTCCTCTGAATGATTTGTTGTGTTAGCATAGGTGTTTAGAATATCCAACTGCTGGGATGTTAATGTCCGTGTGAAGAATTGAGTCGCACCTCGAGTATCCCCTCCTCCAGAAGCAGCTGCCACATTGTGATTCTCTCCAGGATTGAAACCTAGCTCAGTGGTTGTTGTTTGTACAGGCCCACTCACCTCAGCGGCGATTGACAGGATAAGTACCAATGTGGTCAGTAAGACAACAACTCGCTTCATGCGAACACACTCCGCAACAGACGGCGGATAACCTAACAGGTTCATTCGGCTATCCTAAACTTATTTCCTCTTATTTGAAAAAGAGAGCTACTATGTATCCTTCTCGAAAAACTGTCGGGCTGGTCACAATTACGTGTAGTATGAAGGGCCCGTGTCAGTAGTCTCTTCGGGTTTGGGACCATGCTGTCCAGTGACGTCGTTTAACAGGGCAATTACCATGTCGATAGCCCCATGCAGTTTCCGCATGGTTCTCCACAGAAGATCCTCAGTGAATGCATCGTCATATATACGGTCTGAGATCACAAAACCTGGGCCTGGAGGTTGTGGTCCTGGTTGACCCGGCCGCGGTTGAATAAAGCCCATGGTGAGTCCTTCTTGGAAACTGAACTTCATTGCATCCATCTGAAATCCACGCATCTTCTCAACAGAAAGGAGCTTCTGATGTTGTGGTGAGATCATGACTTGGGACTCAATCTGAAGGTACCTCTGGTCATTCGGTCTAATCACTGAGAAAAAGAACCGATGGAATTTCACCTTGAAGATAAACTCTGCTCGTGGGTTCTTGATTGTTTCAACCTTGGTCCCTTCACGTGAGAACCAGTCGCGAACTGCTTTCTTTATGAGTCCTGTTTGGTCCACCTAGTGTTCCTCCAACTGATGTACACAGATTGCCCCTTCACTTAACGCTTGTGTTCTTGAGCTCACTCCTCGAATCTTCGAATGTTGTCATAGCCCGAAGGTGCAATGTCTTCGTAACATGTTATCTGAGACCTTACTGTATTAATCATCTCAGTGTCCCCTCCTACAGTGATGAGCCTAGGTGCTGAATTTCGCCTAACAAGAACGACTCCCCAAGGGTCAACCATTTGGCTGTGACCAAAGTAGGTCTTGCCATCAAATCCAAAACCAATTCTGTTTGTTGCGGCCGCGTAGAGTTGGTTCTCTATGGCTCTTGCCCTCAATAAGGTGTTCCAATGTTCATTCCTTGGATCTGGAAAGGCGGCTGGAACAAGCACAAGCTCTGCTCCCTCTAGAGCCAACTTTCTGGTCACCTCTGGGAATCTGAGGTCATAACATATCTGGACACCCACTTTGATTCCAGAACAATCGAAAAGAGCCAGAGTGTCGCCTCCTTTGAAGACATCCCTTTCCTCCTGAAATGGGTGAATCTTCCTATAAGTTCCTGAAACCTTACCGTCTGGTTTGGCTAGAACCAAAGTATTGTAGAACTTATCACCTCCTTTTTCTATCCCGGTCCCAATCACGAATGCTTCATACTCTTTTGCCACTGAACACAGGAACTCAGTTGTGGGACCAGGAACCCCTGGACCCTCTTTTTGATAATCATCATGACGAAACCCAATAGCGAAAAGTTCTGGAAACTGAATGAACCGGACTCCCTTTCCAGGTCTATATGATTCCAGTCCCTGCCGTGCATTCTCGAAGTTGTGTTCTCTATCACCTTCCACACAAGACATCTGAACCAGAGTCATTGAAAACTCCATAATCTTCATCTCAATCATGTTTGAGGGGCAAGACCAGTTTAGCTACCCGCAAGATAAGGCAACCGACTCAAGAATGAACATGTATCATAACGCTTAATTGTCTCTCCGCCGGACGAGCTCACGTCGGCTCGCACAGGATGTGTTTCCTTTGGTGAACGAGGTTAATACTGAGCCAAAAGGCAAGAAGGACATGCCAAAGACTTCTTACTCCAAACCCTCTATTGGGGCGACTGGTAAGACTGGAGACTGGCGTACCTTTGATCCCGTGGTCAACTATGATGAGTGTAACAAGTGCCGCACTTGTTGGCTGCATTGCCCGGAGGCTGTAATCAGCATTGGTGAGGATGACTATCCCGTTTGGGATTTTGATTATTGTAAGGGCTGTGGTATTTGCGCTGAGGTATGCCCCAAGAAGTGCATTGAGATGGTGCTGACCACAGAAAGACGAGAGGAGGCGAAGGCATGAAGACTGAAATCATGAGTGCAAACTATGCCGCGGCTCGTGCAGTTGTTTCTGCACGTATCGAAGTCGTCGCGGCTTATCCAATCACCCCGGCAACCACTGTCCCAGAACAGATTGCTCTTTTGAACGAGCAGGGCATCTTCAAGGGTGAATTCATCCGGGTTGAGTCAGAACACTCTGCAATGTTTGCGTGCATCGGAGCGAGCTCCACAGGAGCTAGGGCATTTACTGCTACATCTTCGAATGGTTTACTTCTGATGGATGAGGCTCTACATTGGGCTGCTGCAGCTCGACTCCCTATTGTGTTGAATAACGTCAATCGGTCAGTATCACCAAGTTGGAACATACACGTCACACATGATGATGCTTATTCAAAACGTGACACAGGCTGGATTCAGTTCTATGCGGCAAGCGTTGATGAGTTGTATCACACAATCATCCAGTCATTCAAACTTGCAGAGGACGAACGAGTCCTGATGCCAGTGATGGTCAACTCTGATGGGTTCGTACTGAGCCATACTGTTGCACCCTATGATTATCTTGAACCCGAAGAGGTTGACAAATTTTTGAAACCCTACACCCCTCCACACTGGGTAATGGATCCTGAAAACCCCGTGAGTCATGGTAACATTGTGTTTCCTGAACACTATGGTGAGTTCAGAAACATGATGCACGAGGCTACCAAGAACGCTCTTCCTGTGTACGCAGAGGTGGAGAAGGAGTATAAGAAACTCTTTGGGAAGTACTTTGGTGGTCCAGTGGACTGCTACAAGTGTGATGATGCTGAAGTTGTGTTTACATCTCAAGGCTCCATGGGTGCAGAGGCTAAAGATGCAATCGATGAGCTCCGTGAAGAGGGTTACAAAGTTGGTAATGCTCGAATCAGAATGTATCGCCCCTTCCCAGTTGATGTTGTACGAGACCTTGGAAGCCGTGTGAAGGCATTTGCAAGTTTTGACAGAGGGGTCTCTTATGGGTTCGGTGGTCCTGTTGCAAATGACATACGTTCAACAATGTATCACACTAAATATCGACCCATGATCAAGAGCTATATTGGAGGTCTTGGTGGTCGGGATATGACTGTGCCTGACATCAAAGCTGTGATTTTGGACACATTCAATGCTGTTGAGAGTGGGGAACTGGGTCCTGAAGAAACTTGGAATGACCTGAAGGAGTGAGTGAAATGGTAGCAACAAAAGAAATGCCACTCAAGGAATATGTGTTGAAGGGAAACGCCGCATGTGCTGGTTGTCAGGACATGGTCGCGCTCAGACATGCGCACAAGGCACTCGAGGGTGACGTTATACAGGTTGTCCCGGCTTGTTGTACAAGCGTCGTTCAGTCACTCTGGCCAAAGAGTGGTCTCGGTATCCCAGTTCTCAACACTGCATTCATGGCTTCAGCTGCAACCGCTTCTGGCGTGAAGGCAGCTCTCAAGGCTAAGGGCAATGACCATACTATAGTAATGGTTTGGGCAGGTGATGGTGGAACCTTTGATATTGGTATCCAAGCCCTGAGTGGAGCATTTGAGCGAAGAACCGATTTTCTGTATATCTGTTACAACAACCAAGTCTATAGTAATACCGGGACTCAACGTTCTGGAGCCACCCCACTCCACGCTCAGACGACAACCACATGGTTTGGGAAGACTGAGCCAGAGAAGATGCTTGACTTTATCGTAGCCGCTCATGAGCCAGTGTATCAGTTTACAGCAAACACATCCTATCCACGGGATCTCTTTGACAAGTTCAAGAAGGCTCGTGAGTTCGAAGGTCCCAAGTTCGGACACATCTTTCTCCCTTGTCCACAAGCATGGAACTATCCAGTGGAGAAGGGGGTAGAGATTGGGAAGTTGGCCGTTGAAACTGGATACTGGATTCAGTGGGAGCGTGTCGGTGATGAGTTCACATTGGGTCGACACAGCAAGAGATTCCAAGACCCTGAGAAGAGAAAGCCTATCGACGAATTCCTGAAGATGCAGGGTCGGTTCTCACATCTCTACAAACCAAAGCGAGAAGACAAGAAGATAAAGGAGATTGAGGACTTTATCCAGCACAGATGGGACATGCTCATGCGGACATTTACGTAGCTAGTCCATTATATGTGATTCTTGATACATCACCCAACTTACGACGACGATAAGGGCGACTATTGCAACGGAGGGTATCACAAACCAAGGTATAGACCCCTCCTCCTTCTCCGCCACAAAGGGGTTTGTGCCATCTAGGTACTCGTCTAGGTTGTTCTTCCCGTCCTCATCTGGATCCTGACGCGCATCATTCACTAGTGGATTCAACCCATTTGCCACCTCCCATGCATCTGGGATTTGATCAAAGTCCGTGTCAGCATTCCACGGATTGAGTCCCAAGCTACACTCTTCTGCATTTGAGAGAGTGTCGCCATCTGCATCAGCTGGTCCATCAGTTGGGTCTCTTGGATCAAATCCATGTTCCATTTCGTAGTTGTCTGGCATAGTGTCAGAATCCGAATCTGGATTGTTCAAGTCTGTATCATAGATGATCTCAAGGGCATCACTTATTGTATCCGAATCTGAATCTTGATTGAACGGAACTGGATTTGTCA
>Ga0209536_100003699_pt1 | contig 24453 bp, 25 predicted proteins | sample DeeMarSeWOR28_12_FD_187461 | JGI IMG/M metagenome (GOLD analysis project Ga0209536, IMG submission 187461) | Marine sediment microbial communities from White Oak River estuary, North Carolina - WOR-2-8_12 (SPAdes) (version 2) | ecosystem: Environmental > Aquatic > Marine > Intertidal zone >...
GAACCGCAGCTCACAATCCAGCGCCAACGCCACCGCTTCCCAGTCCTCGGCTGATCGAGCCTCCGATTTGATATCGCTGAGCCGAGCGATCAGCTCGTCGACGGGGGTGCTGCCCGCCTCGCCCAGGCCCTCGACGCGGCGGATGTCCGTCCTCCGGGCGTCGCCGGCGAGGCCCGCTGCGCGAAGGCGGGTGGACGCGAGTTCGAGCGCAGGGTTGGCCCGTTTCATGTCCCGACCCAGATGGAAGGCGGTCGCGTAACTCGCAGTCGCGCGGGCTTTTACGGGTCCGGTATCCTCATTTCGGGCAACGAGCTCGAAAAAGTGTGCCGACTCGGCAACGGCCCCCTGCATCATGGCACGCTCGCCGGCTTTCCAGCCTGAGGACGCGGCGAGCTTCCGCTCACCGGCGCGGTCATAATGGAGCGCCAGCTCACCGGCCGCCTCGATACCGCCGGTTCTCGCCAGCTCCTGCGCTACCTGAAGATGAAGGAGGGCGCTTCGCACCTCATCCAGGTCGTTGTAGATCGCCGTCTTGAAGAGATCGTGGGCGATCCAGACGCGGTCCCGGTCCGACGCGCAAAGCCCGCGGCTGCGAAGCTCTTCGACGGCATCGATCACACCGTCGACGGGCAGCCCGAGGATGTTGCTCAAGACACCGACCCTCATGCGTCTGGAGGCCACCGCGAGGAGTTGCGCAACTCGAGTCGCTCGTGTCGAGCACTGAGACCAGCGAGACGACAGGATCTGCCGAAGCGAGATCGGAATCGTGAACGCTTCCGCCTCTGACCTCGGGAGCTCGAGACGGCCCGCGAGGTAGTCGCGGGTGAGCTCTGTCAGGTAGAGGGGATGGTCCCCGGCGAGGGCCAGGAGTTTGCTCTCGGCATCAGGAGTGAGTGAACCGTGCGCAATGTGCGAGAGAAGCTCTCGGCTCTCACTCCCCTCGAGCTCCTCCAGTCGGATGCGATGTAGCGGATAGCTGGACTCGTTCTCGACCCACACGTGGAGGGGATCCCGCTCCCCGACAGCCTCCGGCCGAACGGTTGCGATGACGCCGAACGGCACGCGGGTCCAGCGGCGTCTGAAGAAGTGGAGCGTCGAGATGGTGGTCGCATCCGCCCAGTGCAGATCATCGATGAGAAGGACCGTGGGCTTCTCCCGTGCGACGGCCTCCAGGAGCAGCGCGAACGCGTCCATCAGCCGACGGGGCAGGCTGCGGTCTTCTATGGGGGGTGGGTCACTGACCGGGTCTATAAGGGAGCCCGGCGGCAGGGTGGCTCCGATCACGGTGCGCCACGGCTCCCCTAGGCGCGCGAGGTGCGTCTCGAGGTCGACGCCGGTCAGGGCGTCGAGTAGAGGATTCAGTGAGATTCTACGTTCGAGCTCCACGGGTCGGGCCTCTAACGCCCGCACTCCATCGAGAGAGGCGGAGCGAGACACTTCCTGCAGGAGGCGCGTCTTGCCGATCCCGGCCTCTCCCACGACCAGGGCAAAGCGGACCTCACCGGCCCGGATCTCGCGGACCACGGTGTCCAGCTCACGGAGAATCTCTCGACGGCCCACGAAGGGGGCCGTCGCCGGCTCTTCCGGTATTCCCCTGTCGGACTTTGCCTTGCGCGCCCGATCGATCGACTCTTCAACGTCGGGATGCGGGCCTCGTCGACCTCTGAGCCGGAGGTGCTCCGCGTACGCTACTTCGGCCGACTGGAGTCGGCCTACCCGGGTGCGGACCTCGATGACACGCGCCGTCACATGCGGGTCCCCTGGATCGAGCACATAGGAGGCTTCGGCGGCATCACGCGCTGCGATCCAGTCACGTGCGACGGATCGCGGTCCCCATGCTGCTTCGGCTCTCTGCAGCAACGCCTCGCGAGTGCGAATCTCGACCTGCTGGCGCCAGTCCTCGAAGGCATCGCCGATACGGATCTCCTCGGGCCCGAGAAGGCCTCGCGCGGCAATCCGGGCCCCGTCGAGGAGGTCACCGGCATCGAGATGTTCTCGAAGGGCCGCGATGTCGGACCAGATCGTGGGCCGGGCATGCACGTGGTCCCGACTCGTCGTGAAGGGATCACAGCGGGCGCGCCGCCTGATCGTGTGAATCAACTGGCGTATCCGATGGCGCAGCTCGGAGTCGATCTCCCGGCCCCAGAGGAGCTTCGCCAAGCGGGCGCGAGAGACGGATCGCTCGTAGAACACGATGGCGAGCAGTGCGGTCTGGAAGGGTGACAAGTGCCGTTCGACGTCTTCCGAGTGGATCCGAGCCCCTCCGAAGAGCTGGATGCGAACGACCGGCTCGGTCCGTGAGGTCACGCGGCGGACTCGCGGCTGCGCCGATGCGTGCCCTCTGCCTGGAGCGAAGGTGGCACCTGAATTGACGATTCGGTCGGCGCCATGACCGACTTCGGGGCCAGCCCGCCGGCCTCGGCCTCCCGCCGGAGCCAGGCCTCGAGCAGCCACTCCCAGCCGAGGCGCTCGCGGGCCTGACTAGGCCGGAATCCGACCAGCCGGTGCATCTGGTTGCTGACCGAGAAGCCGTCCGGATAGCCGAACTCGTACGCGATGGAGAAGATGTTCGCATCCGTGTTCTGCAGTCGGTTCACCAGGCGCAGGACGCGCGAGAGCTGGAGCCAATGAGAAGGCACCGGGAGTCCCCGACTGGCGAGCCGCCGGCCCAGCGCCCTGCGGGACAGGTACATGGCCCGACTCAGCTCGGTCACCGTGCGTACCCGGGCCGAAAGATCCACGATGCGCCGTATCACCTTGAGCGTGTCTCGATCCACGACGAGACCTCGCCACAGGAGGTAGTCGGTTACCTCCGCACCAAGGTCTGCAGGAGGGCAGCGCAAGACCTCGGCCAGGTCGCCCGGATCGGGCTGCCTGTGGTCGGGCAGGACCCCGTGTGGGCGGGCCCGGACGACATTGTGAACCAGGTCGGGCTGAGCTTCGAGCACGGACGCGTGAGGAAGGATGACGATCAGCGCGAGCCCTCCGGGCCGCTCGCTGACGAGGCGGAACGCCGCGCCGGTGCCGGATCCGTCCGCCCTCCACACCAGGGCGGAGCCCGGCGATCGAGCGACCTCCTTGAGCTGCGCCCGTCCTTCGCGTACCGCCTCGAGCTTCTCGTACGGATACGCGAGCACGGTCAGTCTGCTGGCTGCCTCCACGTTGACCTCCTGTTACGGGGCTGAACGACGGGCATCACCGTAGAGGGCTGGTGTCATCATGCCGTCATCGGCGCGTTTTCGCATCCGGGCAGCTCAACGCCCATGCGATGACGGTTTGGGACGAGCGCATCGGTCGAAGTGCCACGGCCGCCGCGGATCGCAATGGCTTGATCGTCGACACCAAGCGCCCCATATATTCACTATCGCGAACCAGAATTCTGTTCTGATTACCACGGCACCGCTCCCCATGGCATCATCGCCTCCGCAGGCTCACATCAATCCACCGAAGCAGAATCGCTCACGCCGTACGTTGGAGCGCATCGTCGCCGCCTCCTTCGAGCTCCTTGCCACGGAGGGCCCCGAGGGGCTGACCGTGCACAAGGTCGTCGCGAAGGCCGAGTCTTCGGTCGGCTCCTTCTACGCGCGTTTCAAGGGCAAGGACGACTTGCTCGACTATCTCGGCGAGCGGGTGTGGACCGAAGCGCTGGATCGTTGGAACCAGGCGCTTCAATCGGAGGATTGGGAGCAACTCGAGCTGGGGGCGTTGGTGCGAGCCTGTGTCGGGCTGCTCGCGGACGCGCAGCGGTCCCGGTCCGTCTACTTGAAGGCAATCGACCAGATGCCCGGGCGCCGGGCCCACGCTTACGAGAAGTTCAGATCGGATGTCCTCTCGGGTGTGGCCGGTCTTCTTCTCGAACGTGCCGAGGAGATCGACCACGAAGACCCGCGGCGCGCGGTGCGCCTGGGGCTCAGCGCCGTGCTCGGCGTGCTCGACGCAGAGGCGCGCGCCGTTCGGGATCGGCTACCGCGCGACGTGATGGTCGATGAATGCACAGTGCTTCTGCTGGGTTACCTCTCCCGCACGGATGCGGCTCGAGACACCGGAACACCGCCGGACTTCTTCGACGTCTGGGCTTGAGACGTCTTCCGACGGGCGAGGGGCTACGTATCTTCATCGTCCGGCGTTGGACATCTGGACGCGATCCTGGCGTATGATGTCCTGAAGCAGAGGCGGGAATGTTCGGTGATCCGGGATCCGGCCCGGATCGACAAGAGGTGAGAGCACGTTGTCGTTGAATCCTAGAGGAGCAATCCGCGCCGCGACGCTGATCGCGGTGTGGCTGTGTGCACCCACGGTGGTCATGGGTCAGGCCGACCAGACGGCCTCCCTGCGTGGTGCCGTGTTCGACAGTACGTCGATGCAGATGCTGGCTGGTGCCCGTGTCGCCGTGATCGGAACGAACGCGGTGGGAGAGACGGACGCCTCCGGGCTCTTCCGGTTGGACGGCATCCCGGAAGGTTCGCACTGGGTGTCCTTCTTTCACCCTCGACTCCAGTCGCTCGGCGTGAGTCCACCTTCGCGCCAGATTTCCTTCGGGCCGGGAGAGACGATCGACGTCACGCTGGCTGTTCCCTCGGAGGAGACGCTGCTGGCCGGGTGGTGTCTGGCCGAGCAGCCCGCGCCGGGTTTTGCAGCGGTAGCCGGCGTCGTCCGCGATTCCATCACAGGCGTTGCGATGCCGCGTGCCACCGTGCGTGCGGAGGCGATGAGTCGTCTCCCCGGCATCCAGCCGGTCGAAGTGCGTACGGACGAGATGGGCTACTTCCGCATCTGCTCGGTTCGAGCCGACGTGGACGTGCGCCTGCAGGCGAGCTTCGGACAGAGCTCGGGGCGGACCGTCGAGGTCTATCTGCCGGCCGGGTCCGCGCGGATCCAGGATCTCGTTCTGCTCATGTCCGCAGAGGGAACGCTCGCCGGCTACGTTCGAGACTACGCCACCGGCGATCCGGTCCAGGGCGCGGTCGTCTCGGTAGCAGGGACGAACAGCTCGACTCTGACGGACCTGACCGGGCGCTTCGTTCTCGACGACCTCCCGCCCGGTCGGCATCTCGTGACGACCGACCACCTCGCGTTCGAAGAGCGCACCGATTCGGTCACGATCTTCTCGGAAGAGACCGTGGATATCGAGGTGCGCATGGCGACCGAAGCGCTCGAAGTCGAGGGGCTGGTCGTAACGGCGCGCACACGGTTCGGAAGGACGAGCCTGGCGGGCGACGACAAGCGTGCCGACTTCATTGCCCGAGAAGAGATCGAGGCCATGCTGCCTCGGGTTTCCCAGACAGCCGATATTCTCCGCAACATGAACGCGCCGGGGATGCGCATCCGGGATGTTTACCAGGTCGACGAGCTCACCGGGGTGATGGTTCCAGGACTGTGCATCGAAGTCAGTCGTCGAGCCGGAGGCGAGGGCTGCGTGCCGGCTGCCGTTGCGCTGAACGGCGTCATCGTGTCGTTGCCCGACCAGGTGATTCGTGATCTCGATCCGAACGTGATCGACCGTATCGAGATTCTCGGCCCGGTCGACGCGCAGTTCCAGTTCGGGTCCCTCGCCGGCAACGGCGCCATCGCGATCTACACACGCTGACTCTCCTGCAGGCGCACGCCTGGAATGCTGGGAGGTCCTGAATGCCGCTTACCCGTAGAGCTCCTGTCCGCGCCGCCACCGTGACGGTCTCGGCGCTGCTTCTGGGCGCATGTTGGGCGGGTGTGCCGGACACCATCGGCGCACGGACCGACGGCCTCGCGCCCTGTCCGAGCACGCCGAACTGCGTTCACACGGGCATGCGCCATCCGAGGGGGACGAAGGGTCTGTTCGCCCGGGGCGACATCGGCCGGCGGTACCTGATGCCGCGCATTCGGGAGGTCGTGGAGTCGATGCCGCGGTCCACGGTCGTGACCGTCACGGATCAATACCTGCATGCGGAGTTCCGGAGCAGGATCTTCCGTTTCGTGGACGACCTGGAGATTCTGATCGCACCCAATCGGGAGCTTCTGGTCCGCTCGGCTTCGCGGGTCGGATCCGGGGACATGGGTGTCAACGCTGCCCGCGTCGAAGAGTTGCGCCGGCTTCTCGCGGAAGCCGAGATCCTGCGCTGAGCGGGCCTCCCGGCGGGGCGCCTACTGGGCGCCGTCTCCGAGGCCGATGAGCCCCAGCGCCTCCACGTTCACCCAGTAGATGTCGTAGTATCCGGGCCGCGCATCCCGATCACTGGCGAAGAAGAACCTCTTGCCGTCGGGCGAGAAGCTCGGCCAACCCTCGCTGTGCACGCTGTTGATCGGCTCCGGGAGCAGGATCGGATCGCTCCATCCATACCGCGTCCGCTCGATCGCATAGAGGTCCTGCTCCCCGTACCCGCTGGCGTCCCGGTACGCGTGGAACAGGATATAGCGCCCCCCGGGAGAGACCACCGGGTCGGACTCCTCTCCCTGCGAGTTGACGCGTAGCGGGCTCGGCTCCCGAAAGCCTCCTTCGTCATCCGGCAGGGCGACGTAGAGGTCGCCGCCCCACTCGGGGCTGGTGCGGGCCCAATAGAGCAGCCCGCCGTCCGGGAGCAGCGAAGGTCCGAGCTCCGCTCCGAGGGTGTAACGCCCGAGCCGCTCGCTGGGGCGGTTGACCGGGCTTCCCACGGGCTGCGGGTCCGACCAGCCTGTTCCCTGTCGATACATGATCCAGATGTCGTCGCTCGGCTCGGCCTGCCCCGGGGCCGGGCGCCGGGACGAGAAGAGCATCGTGGAGCCGTCCGCGGTGATATAGGGGCCCTCGTCACGCTCGCTGCCGAATGGCGCCGGTGCCGGTGCCGCCCAGCCGCTGTCGGAGTACGTCGTTACGAAGATGCGCGGGGGTCCTCGACGCGACCGACGGGTGAAGTACGCCTCGCGGCCGTCCGGGGTAAACGCGATGTCGTAGTCCCTCAGATCCGAGGAAATGACCCCCGGAGCGAAGACGGCCGGTTCGGGAACCGACGCCTCCCACCACGGCGCCGCCGGCGCTTCACAGGCGGCTGTCGCGAGCGAGAGCAGGAGTACGGCCAGGGCCGGCCGCGAACTCCGACTCGGCCCCGCGCGTCCCTCGGCGGTCACGGGGGGGATCACCTCGGCCACGGGCTTCAGGGCCTCCGGGCTTCGAAGACCGCGCCGAAGATCGAGCCCGCGAAGTCCCGAAGCGCACTTTCCGCGGCCGGGTGCTCACGGATGTGTGCTCGAACCCCGTCGTCCTCCATGATGAAGCTGGCCGGATAGGGCGTCTCCTTCGTGATCTCGACATCTCCGAAGCCAGCCTGCTGGAACTCGGCGACGTAGCGGGATCGCTGAGTCGGAAGGCAGGCGGCGACGGCGTCGAGGTTTCCGGACAGCACCTCCGGCACGTCCTGGTCCGACACCATGTCGGAAACGACCACGCGACCGCCGGGGCGGAGCACACGATAGGCCTCCCGAAGCACTCTCGACTTGTCCGACGAGAGGTTCAGCACGCAGTTCGAGATGATGACGTCGACGCTCTGGTCGGCCACCGGCAGGGCTTCGATCTCTCCGAGACGGAACTCCACGTTGTCGAAGCCTCCGTCTTCCGCGTTGCGTCGAGCTCGATCGATCATCTCGGGTGTCATGTCCACGCCGATGACTCGACCCTCCGGCCCCACCTTCCGCGCGGCGAGAAAGCAGTCGATGCCGGCGCCCGAACCGAGGTCGAGCACGACCGCTCCCGGTGCGAGCCCCGCGATTGCGGTCGGATTTCCGCACCCGAGACCGAGGTTCGCGTCGGCCGGCAGGCCGGCGAGCTCGTCTTCGGAGTACCCGATCGAGCGGCTCACGTCGTTCGCGGACGCGCCGTCTCCGCAGCAGGAGGGCTCGCAGCATCCGGTATCGGAGGTTGCCGCGCGAGCGTAGCGCTGGCGCACGGCATGCTTCACTTCGGTGGTTGAATGTCCCTGGCTCATCACGAACGCTCCTGAGCGTGAGAAATGGTGCAGCACCGCCCGCTCGAGGTATCCACCCGCTCGGAGAACGAGTGGGCGAGCAGACGAAGCATCTCGGTCATGCCAGCGGCGACGTCGGGGTCGAATCTCTCGAGGAGTGCCCGGTACTCCCCGGTCAGCTCGACCGTGATCCGTTCGTGGACCGCGAGTCCCTGTCGCGTCGCCCGAAGCCGTACGCGACGCGCGTCCGACGGATCCGGGACGCGCTCCACCATGCCTCGCGCCTCGAGGCCGCTGACGACGCGGCTCGCCGTGCTCTTGTCCACGAACAGGTGGGCTGCGAGCTGGTTCACGGAAAGCTCGCCGGCCTGAATCACCGCCTCGAGGGCATAACACTGACTGACGCTGAGGTCGTGGCAGCAGGCGCGATCGCGGTCGCGGAACTGGACGACCCGGATCAGGTCTCCCAACGCCTGCGAGAAGGCGTGGGCGTCGTATCGAACGGGATGTGCAGTAGTTGGCATATGCAACTATCTGTCGAAGGGCAGCATCCTGTCAACTCCTGCGCGCGCGGTGGAGGCCTTGGCTCGCTTATCCGTTGGGGTCGGCCGAACCGGCCACCTCGGCAAGACTCCTCGGGTCGACGCTGGTACGCCCGTATCGGACGACCCAGTGCAGGTGGGGACCCGTGACCCGACCCGTGGCCCCGACGAGCCCCACCGGATCGCCGGCCTGCACCGTGTCGCCGACCGAGACGAGCTGACGGCTCAGATGGAAGTACCCAGAGAGCAGGCCCGCCCCGTGATTCAGGTAGACGACGTTGCCAGCGAGCAGGAAGGGCTCGACCACCTCGACCACGCCCCTCGCGGCCGCGACCACGGTATCGCCGGTATGACCCTGGAGGTCGAGGCCCATGTGCCGGCTGGAGATCTGACCGTTGAAGATCCGGCCGCCGCCGAACTCACTCGTTACACTGCCGGAGCGGGGCATCACGACGGCTCTGTCCCACACGGGTGGCGTCGCGTGTGCAGCCGCAGCCGCCTCACTCGCCATCCGGCGGTCCCGATCCAGCCGGGCCTGGTCCTCGGCGCTGAGCGGCGAACCGAACCGAGGTGCCACAGTCAGCCGTTCCATCGGATACTCGCCGGGGCTCACCGGAATGGACTCGGTGAACCGCTCTTCCCCCCCGCCCGAGTAGACGACCCGGAGAGTTGCTGAAACCGACCCGGCCGCCCCGACCGGGATCGCGGCGATGCTTTCGAACGCGCGCTCGTCGATCCGCTCGAAGTGAAGCGCCTCCGAGCCTACCTCTCCGTGAACGCCGATGATCGGCGAGTGCTGAGATGCCGTGACGCGCAACCGGAAGAGCCTGCCTTCGGCGGGCGTCTCGGGAATCCAGCTGACCTCCGGATCCATGAAGACGAGCGGCGCCACGTCCCCACTCCCGTCAGGGGCAGGCCACGCGACGATCCATCCAACGGCCCCGAGCAGAGCCAGAAGCCCAATCCCGCGCACCGTGCTAGCCGGCTCGACGACCTCGCTCGGTCACCTCAGGGCTCGCCAGCCGTGGTGCGGCGGGCTTCCTCGTAAACCGCCGTGAGGATCTCCTGGAACGTCTCGAGCGGCAGAGCCCCCTGCAGGGGTGGGTACCGCCCGTCGGCCCCCAGGACGATGAAGGTCGGGGTCCCGCGAACTCCGATCTGAGCGGCAAGGGTCGTGGACGCCGCCACACGCTGCATCTGCTCGTTCTCGGAGAGGCACGTATCGAACGCGGCCATGTCGATCCCCAACTCCTCGACCCAGCCCCGCACCACCGCATCCGGCTCCCCGCTCCCCTTCCATGCACGCTGCTCGGCCCAGAGCCGCGCGTTGAGGCGATCGAATGCGGCCGCGTCCTGTACGTACGTACACTCGGCCGCTTCGGTGGCCGAAAGAGAGTTCTCGAACATTCCCGTGATGAACGGAACGAACTTCCACTCGACCTTGCCGTTCTCGATGAACTCGGCGAGCAGCGTCGGAAACGTCTCCAGATGGAACTGCCGACAGTATCCGCAGCCGTAATCCGACATCTCGACCACCTTGATCAGGGCTTCGGGCGATCCCCGGTTGAAGCCCACCATGCTGACCGGCACACGTGGCCCCCCATCGTCTCCGGCGGCCTGCGGGCCCGTGACGAGCGTCGACTGTCCATCGTCGGCCGGCTGGGTGAGGAGGCTGCGGGAAAGGTCGCTCGTGTCGCCAGCGCTCTCGGCCTCCGAGCACCCCGCGACGAAGGCCATCAGGATCGCCAGGACGGCGCCCGTCTTCTTCGCTTTCATCGGATTTCCAGGTTTATCAATTGGCCCATGCCGGCCAGGACTGCCGTCAGGGTCGTGAAGTGGCCCGTGACCATCAGAAGCCCGATGATGACGAGAACGGTTCCAGCCGCGCGCTGGAGGGGCGTGAGCCATGCCCGAGCCGCCGCGCTGCCTGCGAGGAACCAGTTCAGCGCGACCGAAGCCACGACGAACGGGAGCCCCATGCCCAAGGCATACACCGCAAGCAGCAGAGTTCCCTCCGCCATCGTCGCCTCGAGACTCGCGTACAGTAGAATCGAACCGAGAATGGGTCCAATGCAGGGGGTCCATCCCGCGCCGAACGCGACCCCGACCAGCAGGGAGCCGAGCGCCCCCACCGGCCTGCGCTCGAGGTGCATCCGCCGCTCAGTGGCGAGCGCCGGCATGCGCAGCAATCCCAGGAGATAGAACCCGAACAGGACCATGATGGCGCCCCCGACGCGGGTGATCCATGGGAGTGCGCCCGTGATGCGCTGCCCGATCGCCGTGGCGACGAACCCCATCGTCATGAAGACGAGCCCGAAGCCGACGACGAAGAGCACCGAGTGGAGGGCGGCCGTGCGTCGGACCTCCGGGGTGGGTCGATCCGCGATCTCGCCGAACGTCAGCCCCGAGACGAAGGCCAGGTAGCTCGGCACGACCGGGAGCACGCACGGCGACAGGAACGACACCAGCCCGGCGGCGAACGCCAGGGGGAGGGATACCTGTATCTCCAAGTCGGACAGCCCCTTCTGACTATATCCGGAAATCACGGAGGAGCTGCCGCTCCTCCTGTCCCACCTTCGCCTGGACCTCTACCAGATGCTCCAGTGCACTCCCCTCGAGCTTGTTGCGCACGAATCGGTCGAGCTGGAAGAGGCCCGCCGAGTTCGAGAGCTCCACGGTGACGCAGATCGGCTTCTCCTCTCCCCGGGAGAGGGACACGGCCTCGACGGCTGCCGCGGACACCGAGTGGATCGAGAGCGACCCCGCCTCGAACGGGATCCTGGAGCGGCCCTTTGCCATGTCCAGCGCGTCGGCGATCCGAACGATGGCAGCCTCGAGAGTGAGCGGGCGGCCGCCGGTCCTGTGCGAGATGATCGCATGCAGAATCTCCGAGCGCAGTATCGTCGCTTCCTCGGGCCCGTAGACCCCGGGCAGCATCTCCCTGAGCTTCGCCTCAGCGAGGATCAGGGAATACGCCTCGTGGTCGTCCCGATGAATCGAAAGGCCGAGGTCGTGCAGTAGCGACGCCATCGCCACAACGACCTCTGCGTCTCCCATGTCCATCCCGTAGTTCACCGTGACGCTGGGCTGAATGCCGGCCTCGGCGAGCAGCCTCAGCATCCGTATCGCGATGTTCATGACGATCTTCACGTGCACCGGACCATGATCGGTCATGTGCAGCCGATCGACAGCGTTCACGTTGCCCGCGATCCACAGGCCGTACAGGTCGAGGTCGGCGTTCACCAACTCCAAAAGGTTCTGCAGCTTCGGGTTGTGGCGAACTGGAAGCGTCATTTCGATCCGATTCGCGAACCGCTCCTCGAGCGAGCGGAACGGCTCCTGCTTCGGATCCGGGACCCTGCTCTCGGTCATAGCGCCGACTCCCAATCGAGTACCTTGTCCGCCCCGTCGCGCACCACGACCGTGCCCACGATCCGGTCGTGAATCATCTGCCGGTTGGCGTCCCACCAGACCTGGGCGAAGCCGAGCAATCCGGTGGCGAGCCCCGCGGCATACCCACCCACCCGCTCGAACGCGACCCACCAGGTGATCGGATCGCCGTCGAGCCGCACCACGCGGATGCCGAGCAGCCTCTTGCCCACCGTCTGCCCCTTCCACCAGGAGAGCAGGACCGTCATGTAGAGTGCCGCCCACCCAAAGCCGAATCCGAGATCATCGGCCAGGTCCAGCAGTCGTCGGAGAATCCCTCGGTCGCCGGCCGCGTCGAGCTCCTCCTCAGCCTCCTCGAGATCCCTCTCCTGCCGCTCCGCGCGCCGCTGCAGCGCCACCACGCTGCGCCCGAGGGCCTCGAGGGTATCGCCGGCGACGACCTCACGCGCCCGCCGTTCGAGCTCGAGGCCGTAGCCCTCCCCTTCTTCGCCGGCAGCGACGTCCGTGCCCGCTTCAGCGGCCCGTTCCCGTGCTCGGAGCATCTCCGCGTACCGCTCCACCACCTGCACGTCCGTGAAGCTCTCCACCTCCTCGGCCGCGGCCGACGCGGGCGGTGCCGGCGTCGAGTCGACGCCGGCGTCGAGCACGCTGTCGACGATGGAGGGCCAGGCAGACGCCCAGCTAGCCGAGTCGGGCGCCGCCTCGAGCAGGATCGAGCGGAGCGCATCCGGGGGAACGCCCAGCTCTGCAGACGCTTCGAACGCGTCCGCAGCGACATCGACGGCTTCCTCCCTCGTCTCGGCCTGCTGCAGCTCCCCCAGAATCTCGAGCGCGCCCAGCCCCTGAACCATCTGGGTTGCCCTCTCCGCAACCCGGGCGCCCGGGCCATCCGACCGACCGTCGCGGTCGAAGTCGATTCCGAACGCGGCCCAAAGGCCTGCGGTGACGATCGCGATGAAGACGCCGAGGCAGCCGACCGAGAACCGCATCGCACGCCCGAACACGCTCCCCCGCACAGGCGTGCGACGAAAGCCGGCCCGCATGAAGAGCAGAGCTGCCAGCACGCCGACGATGAGCGAGAAGCTGCGCGTGAGCGCGGTGATCCCCACGATGACCAGGCCATCGATCGCGAGTGCGACTGCGCGCCGGCCGGGGGCCGCCAGGGGCAGGCCGATCAGGTCCTCGGCGACCTCGAACGCATCCGGCGTGATGATGCTCCGGGGATCGCGGTGTGTCGATGCGGGCATCGGATCACCGGCTCAGCGCCGACGAGCCCACATCACGAGCGCGAGCCCGACTGCGCCACCGAGCAGCGCTCCGCCGACGACCGTGCTCAGGGGCGTAGGCGCGGACTGCGGCAGACGGGTCGCGCCGGCGGCCGGCACGTCTCCGTCCGCATCCGAAACCTCCGGGGAACCCTCCTCCCGCATGTCGCCGACCCCGCCGCCCTCTGCGTAACTGATGGTCTGGTCATCACTTCCCTCCCATGTGCAGGTCGGGCACTCGAGCGTGGCGCGCTCTTTTGCGGTCCGGTTGGGATAGCCGACCTCGTCGCCGCAAAGAGGACACCCTAGGCCGCTCGGCTCCGGCTCGAGGATCCCGTACAGCGCGCCCTTGGATAGATCGAGCTCGTCCGCGATCTGGTTGACGCTCCGATCGGAGTGCCAGTAGAGGTCGTTGGCACGTTCGACGGCTTCGGGGGTCACTTCTGACGCATGCATGTGCACTGCCTCCTGCTGGCTCGACCGGTCCCCGTGGACCCGCGGGAACATAACGTGCACAGCATCCTGTCGAACAGGCGTAAGTCTGCGTCCGACGTGACGTTCCCGCATCTGCAAGACGAGAATCTACGTGAGAATCCCGGTTTCGCACGGCCACCTCGAGGCGCTCCTCAAGGAACCAGCGGGCTCGCCCCGCGGCGTCGCCGTCGTCTGCCATCCCCATCCCCTGCACGGTGGGACGATGCACACGAAGGCGGTTTATCGCAGCGCTCAGGGGCTCGTCGAGGCCGGCCTGATCACCGTCCGCTTCAACTTCCGGGGCGTCGGTACCAGCACCGGAAGTCACGACGAGGGCGTGGGTGAACGCGAGGACGTTCGCGCGGTGATCGACTGGCTCGAGGCCCGGCATCCCCACCTGCCGCTGGTCGTCGGGGGGTTCTCCTTCGGGTCGATGGTCGGTCTGGGGGTCGGAGCGGAAGACAGCCGCGTCGATGCGCTGCTGGGTCTCGGGCTGCCGGTGGAGCTGGACGACCGGTACGACTACGGGTATCTGGCCGAGGCCGGAAAGCCGATCCTGGTGGTCCAGGGCGAGATGGACGAGTTCGGATCGGGGGAGAGCGTCGCTCGGGTGCTCGGCGCTCTCGGCGATCACATCACGGTGGTCCGCGTCCCGGACACGGATCACTACTTCGAGGGTGGGCTGGACGCTCTCCGGGACGCCGTTCGGGGCTATTATGAATCGGGACCCGGATCGCGGGTCCTTCTCTCCGTCTGAGGAGCCGGAGACGATGGGTCGCCCAGGGAGTCGCCATGCGCAGTCGTGAGCGAGTGCTGCAGAGCCTCGAGAAAGTCTACCGAGCCGCCTTCTCGGAGGCCGAGGAGGCGGGAGACGGTGCGCGAATGACCGAGCTCGACATGAACTACCAGCGGGATCAGCTCCAGCTCGAGGTGATGCTCGACATACGGGAGTTGCTCACCCCGGGGGAGGGCGACACCGCGGACAAGACGATCTCCCTTCTGGAGAAGGCTCAGAACATTCGACAGCTCACCAAGCTGCGGTGATCGCGGCTTACGAAAGGTCTCTTCTATGAAGATCTATACGCGCACGGGTGACGACGGCGGAACCGCCCTCTTCGGAGGGGGGCGGGTGCGGAAGCACGACGTGCGTGTGGACGCCTACGGCAACGTCGACGAGCTCAACTCGATGCTTGGATGGACGCTCACGCAGGTGTCCGACCCGTCCATTCTGGAACGACTGTCGCTCGTTCAGCACGATCTCTTCTCGATCGGAGCAGAGCTCGCTACACCTCCTCCCGAGGGGAACCGGGTTCGGCCCGAGACGCCGTCGGTCCCGCTCGAACGTGTCGCGACGATGGAGCGATGGATCGACGAGGCCGACCGGGAGCTCCCGGAGCTCAGAGCCTTCATCCTTCCCGGCGGATCCGGCGGGGCGGCAGCCCTCCACCTGGCACGTACCGTGTGTCGGAGGGCCGAGCGATCGGTCGTTCATCTGGCGGAGTCGAGTCCGGTGGACTTCGGGGTCGTCACGTACCTGAATCGCCTGTCGGACCTGCTTTTCGTGTTCGCCCGTCTCGAGAATCATCGGGGCGGACGTGCGGACGTCGAGTGGGTGAAGCAGACCGGCCTCGAGGAGCGCTGAGCGACACGCGCGCTCGGAGGATGGCGCGCTCCGTCCGGTCGGCCATGACCGGGCGCGGCGTGGATGCCGACGCGCGAAACGGCGTCGAGCGAGCGCTCGGGTCGGCCATGTCGTCCCGCCTGAGCCGTCTGAACGACGATCATCACCCCGCCTATCTGCATCCGGGCCGTTCCGTCCTGATTCTCCTCCACGACGTCCAGGAGCTCCCGTCGAGCTCGTTACCGATCGCCGCGGCGCACGAGTCGGAGGACGCGCCGCTTCGGCTTTCCGCAGCGCGCCTGCGAGCAGAGCTCGGAGAAGAGGTCGCGGCCGCCGTTGCCCGGCTGCCGCTGCCTGGAGACGAAGCCCTCGAGGAGAGGCTCGTGATGCTCGAGCGCGACCTTGCCCTCGCGGTCCTGGCGGAGCGTCTCGATCACCTGCGGCATCTTCACCTCAGGAAAGATCTGTCGGACGAGTGGGAGGCGAGGCATGCCGAGGTCGAGCGTGCCTGGGCCCCGTTCGCAGCCCGCACAGACCCGCGCCTGGCGGTGCGGTTCGATCACTGGGCTCGGACGTTCGGACGGCGACTCCGGCGGCCTTGAAGCGACCTCCGCTGCGCTGGAGCTCAGTTGCCTCGCGTGTAGATCATCCAGACCCCGTTCCCCGAACCGAGGCCGAACAGGTTTCCTGCCTCGATCGGCTTGTAGATCACCATGCGCTCGACGGCATCAGGAGGCATGCGGAGCGCCAGGTTGGGGTCGGTGGAGCGAACGTCGTTGATGTAGACGATCATGGATACGCAGCCCGACGAGAACATCCGGACCTGAGCGGCGCTGTATCCGGCACAGATGGTACCGTCCGAATTATGCTGGACTCGCACGCCGGGGAGGTGGAGGGAGCGGAGAATGTCGGATGCGTCCCGGGAATTCTGGCGCACCTCGTCGATCTGCTCTCTCGTGATGACGATGCCGCCTCGGCGGCGGTCGATCTCGACCGCGGGCGCCTCGGTCGAGACGAACAGCGGCGCGATCTCGATAGGGCGGTTGTCGAGGAGCATGCGAACCGAAAGCCGCTGGCCGTGAGGAACCTGGAGGGTGTCCATCTTCGTGCCGTACGCCAGATGGTCGGTCATGAGCATGTAGGTGCCCGGAGGGACGCCCTCGAAGCGGAAGCTCCCATCGTCGTCCGTGATCGTCCGGAAGTCGGTTCCGCGGAGCCAGGCCTCGGCGCCCTCGACAGGACTACCGGTAGTCCGATCGGCCAGCTCTCCGGAGACGTGGCTCGGATCGGTGTCGAAGAGGAGGATGGCCGCCTCGGTGAACTGATTCTCGCCGACGGACACCTCGCGCCGGACCCCCTCGCGTCCGTAGAAGTCGGCCGAGAGGAGCACCGGAACGTCGGCCGGGACCCGACAGCTCGAATACCAGCCGTCCGACGACGTCCAGAGCTCGATGGACGTCGGTGCCGTGGCGTCCTCTTCATGCCAGGACAGGCTCACCCGTGCCCCCCCGATGTCGAGCTGAGATGCCGCGTCGATCACGCGACCCGCCACCGCGCCCATTCCTGCCGGACGCTCGTCGGACATGAGGCACTGGAGTGCGAGGTAGGTGCTCATCGAGGGTGTGCCGAGCATGACCTCGTGGTCGCCGCCCGCCGTGACCGTGACCGGCACCGGGCCCGGCGACGCACCCATCTCCCCCAGCCTCGTGTGGAAGAAGAGGACGCTGTAATCGCCAGGAGGGATGTCGTCGATCCGATACCGCCCTTCGGCGTCGGTTACGGCCTGATAGGGCGTGTCCCACAGGAAGACCGCGGCGTCCGCCAAGGGCCCGCCGGCGATCGAATCGTAGACCGCACCGAAGACCGAGCCCACTTGCCCGTGCACGATGCCGGGTGTGACGGCCGGCACGGCGATCGCCACGAGTGTCACGACTTTCAGTATCTCGGTCTTCTTCATCCCCGCGCACCTTGGAGGGCCGTCCAGGGCCCCTGTAACTAGCATACGCCTGAGCACCCGTTTTCGTACAGATGGGGTGGGAATGGCGGTGGACAGGCACGCTTGACCTGTCTGGCTCGGTTGTTACAGCTTCTGAATGCCGCACAACCCCTTGGGATTCTTCAGGCTGCCATGACCTACATCATCACCGAGCCGTGCATCGAAACCAAAGACGCGAGCTGCGTCGAGGTATGCCCGGTGGATTGTATCTATGAGGGGGAGGATCAGTTCTACATCCACCCCGACGAGTGCATCGACTGCGGCGCGTGCGAGCCCGAGTGTCCGGTGCAGGCGATCTTCCCCGACACGGACGTCCCCAAGGAATGGACGAGCTACGTCGCCAAGAACCGGGACTACTTCGAATAGCGTGATCGCGGGTCGCGCGCCCGCTTTCCGGGAGTCAAGAAAGGAGCGGCGGGGGTCGATGGACCCTCGCCGCTCCTGCCGTTGTTGGCTCGGCGGCGCCTGCCGTCAGAAACCGACGGCGCGAATCCGATCGAGTGGCGGCGCACCGCGGCGTCGGTTCAGGAGCACCGTCGTCGCGATTGCGGCCGCGCCGAGCAGTCCGAGGGTGAGGCTCTTCACGGCTGATCTCTCCGGCTCGAATGGGCGTAGGCCGAGTCGTCGGCCGGCCCTGTCGCCGAAAGGAAACCCCATGCAGGTTGCTACCCAAGGCCCCGGCAGTCGAACCCGGTGCTCCGCACCGAGTTTTTCCTGGACCGTGCCCCTCTCGTTACCTCCGCTCCACGCTCCCTTCCGTCGTCGTGAACACCATGGGATCCATGGATCAGGCCCGCCGGGGTGACCCGGTCGAGCTTGCCCGGTTGCTGGTCTCGATTCCGTCCGTAAACCCCTCGCTCGTGCCCGGCGGCTCCGGAGAGGCGCGCATGGCCGCGGTGACCGCGGAGCTCCTGGAGGGCTGGGGGTTCGCCACCAGCGTGCACGAGGTGATACCTGGGAGGCCGAACGTCGTCGCGAGGCTCGACGGAGAAGGCCCGACCCTGCTTCTGAACGGCCACCTGGACACTGTCGGGGTCGACGGAATGACGGTCGATCCGTTCGGTGCAGCGCTCGAGGGGGGCCGGCTCGTCGGACGCGGCTCCTGCGACATGAAGGGTGGAGTCGCGGCACTCATGGCAGCGGGACGAAGGCTGGCAGCGGAAGGTCCCCGTCCCAACCTGGTCGTCGCGCTCACGGTCGATGAGGAGCATGCGAGCGTGGGCATGGCAGATCTGGTGTCGGCGGACGGGCGGGCGCGGTACGGCCTCGACGGAGCCGCGGACATGGCGATCGTGTGCGAGCCCACGAGCCTGGCCGTGATGCCCGCGCACAAAGGCTTCGTATGGCTCGAGGCCGACTTCCGTGGTCGGGCCGCTCACGGATCGCGCCCGGAGGTCGGGATCGACGCCATCCGGCACGCCGGGCTCTACCTCGCCGCCCTCGACGGCTACGCCACCGAGCTGTGCGCGCGGGGCGAGCATCCGCTCCTCGGACACGGCTCCTTCCATGCCGGGACCATCGGCGGGGGGACGGCGGAATCCGTATACCCGGAGCGGTGCACCCTGATGCTCGAGCGACGGACGCTGCCCGGAGAGGATCCGGAGGAGGTCGTCGCCGAATTCCGGTCCGTCCTCGAGGACCTGTGCAGCAGGGAGCCGTCCGTCGACGCGACGCTACGGATGACCCTGGAGAGGCCGGGCACGGAGGTATCGCTCGACAGCCGGCTGGTTCGCGGGCTTCGGGAGGCCGGTGCGGCACGAGGAATGCCCGCCCCTGTCGAGGGGATGACCGCATGGGTGGATGCAGCCTTCCTCAACGAGGCGGGCATTCCCGCCGTATGCTACGGCCCGGGCAGCATCGAGCAGGCGCACACCGACGACGAGTGGATCGACGTCGGCCAGATCCGGAGCTGCGCCGATGTCCTCGAGCGCTTTGCGAGGAGCGTCGCTATCGACTCGTGACTAGGATCGCTCCACCGGTATGCCCGGTGCCGAAGCGGTTCGACGCGTCACTCGCGCTCATGTACTCGATCTGCGAGATCTCGGTCGTCATCATCGACTGGAGATCGCTGATGTTACCGCGTCGCGCGCCGTCCACGTAGAGCTGCGGCGGATCACCGCTGCGGGTCCGCAGCCAGGTTGCACGGAGCCGCTCGATGGCTCGGTAGGCGTTCATCTGGGGGAGCGCGTCCAGCTCGGCCAACACGATGCGATTGCTCGTGGCGCCTGGCGGGCGGCTGCTGCTGCCTCCGCCGCTGGAGGCACACCCGGCGGAGCCGAGCGCCAGCGCCATCGCCAGGATCAGGAACCTCTTCGACGTCTGAACACGCATGTGCAACTCCTCGTATTCGGGTTCGCGCTACGGTCGGGAAGATTGGGGGCCCGAAAGAGGATGCGCCACTCCATGCCCACCGCACTACATTACGTGGCCGCGTTCCGCGAAGGTCCCACCAGGAGGATCGGCGATGCCCGAGGGCGGTGAGCGGAGCCGGGCTCCGCTCAACCACACGAAGCAGGCGACGATCGACCAGCTCATGGAGCACTTCGCCAACGACGTGCTCGATGTGGAGGAGTTCGAGCGCCGGGTCGATCGGGCGCATGCCGCCACGTCGTCCGCCGAGCTCGAGGAGCTTCTCAGCGACCTGCCCGGTGGGACGGAGCTTCCCGCCGTCCGAAGAGAGGAGCGCCTCCCCGCGGCCAGTAGGGAGTATACGCTGGCCTCGCCCGCTCACGTGAAGGACTCCGAGTTCGTGCTCGCGATCATGGGCGGGAGCAGTCGGCGGGGGCACTGGCGCCCGGCACGGAAGAACTACGCTGTTGCGATCATGGGCGGCACGGAGCTCGACTTCCGGGAAGCGGCCCTTCCTCCAGGCGTCACGGAGGTCCAGGTCTGGACGATGTGGGGTGGCGTGGAAATCATCGTGCCCCCGGGCGTGAACGTGGAGAGCCACGGCATCGCGCTGCTCGGCGGCTTCGATCACGCCGGCACCGCGGGTGGAGCGCCCGATCCGTCCGCGCCGACGATCCGGGTCACCGGGGTGGCGCTGATGGCCGGTGTCGAGATCTCCGTCCGCCACCCGGGGGAGAGCTCCCGGGACGCGCGTCGTCGTCGTCGTCTGGAGCGGCGCGAGCAGCGTCGGAGGCTCCGCTCCGGCGAGTGAAGCTGGCTCGCGCCGCGCTGTGGCGTGTCGCTACTGGCTCAAAGTGCGGTCGAGGTAGGCCTTGAGGCGCTCCCAAGCGTCGAGGGCCGCGGGTCCGCGCGTTTCCACGTCCTGGTCGACGTGGAGCCAGAAGCCGTGGTTCACGTCGTCGTAGATGTGAAGATCGTGCTCGATACCCGCTGCGCGAAGTGCACTCTCGAACGCCTCCACCTGCTCTGGGGACGGGCCTGAATCGAGCCGCGCGAACGTGCCATACACTTCGTGGTCCATGCCGGCGAGGACCTCCGGGTCGTCCACCAGACGCCCGTAGAAGATCGCAGTCGCCTGGTGGTTCACGCCGTCCAGACCGAAGGAGAGCGCAACCCCTCCTCCGAAGCACCAACCCATGGCTCCGACTCGACCCGTGACGTCGGGGCGCGCCTTCAGGAATGCGACGGCCGCGTCCAGGTTCGCGACGACGGACGGCATGTCCGCCATCGTCTCACGCACGAGGGCCATGTTCTCGTCCGGGTTGCCACCGGTGCGGCCGCCATAGAGGTCGGCAGCGAGCGTGACGTAGCCCTCGGCGGCGAAGTCGTCGGCGACCTGCCGGACACGGTCGACGAGGCCGTTCCACTCGTGGATGATCACGAGGGCCGGGAAGGGTCCCTCACCCTCCGGCACGGCGAGGTAGCCCGTCGTCGCCATGTCTCCCTCGACGTAGTGGACGTCTGCGCCCTCGAGCGCTCCGCCGTTTCCCAGAATGGCCGGTGGCATCTCGCCGGGTCCCGTGGGTGCGAGGGCCACGCGCGGCTCGACGACGGCCTGCTCCATGGACTCGGCCCCGGTTTCGTCCTGCTCCGGGGAGGCACAGCCGAGGACGGCGGTGAGGGAGGCGAGGGCGAAGGCGACTCGGCGGCGGGTCATGATGGTCTCCGACGGCAGGGGTTTTCGGAGCCCATAACTGAGGCACCTCGTCCGCTTCGCACAACCGGGTGAGCCACTCCAGGCGCAAACCCTGTACAATCGGTCAGAGAGCCTTGCCACCAGCCAGCACAGAGGAGCGCAGGATGGACAACCCGATGCCCGGACGTGGGCGCATCTACGAGAACTTCGCGGCCACCATGGGCGATACTCCGCTCGTTCGCATTCCGCGACTCAAGGAAAAGCACGACGTGAGCGCGGAGATCCTGCTCAAGTGCGAGTTCTTCAACCCGATGGCATCGGTGAAGGACCGGATCGGTGTGGCGATGGTCGAGGCGATGGAGCGCGAAGGACTCCTGGGGCCCGGATCGACGATCGTCGAGCCCACCTCGGGCAATACGGGGATCGCGCTGGCCTTCATGGCGGCGTCCCGAGGCTACCGGTGTGTCCTGACGATGCCCGAGACGATGTCCGTCGAGCGCGTTCGCATGTTGGAGCACCTCGGCGCCGAGGTCGTGCTGACCCCCAAGGAAGAGGGGATCGGTGGAGCCTTCGCCGAAGCCGATCGGCTCACCGAAGAGATCGAGGGGGCTGTGCAGGCCGGCCAGTTTCGCAATCCTGCCAACCCGGAGATCCACCGACGCACCACTGCGGAGGAGATCTGGCGGGATACGGGAGGGAAGGTGGACGTGTTCGTGGCGGGTGTGGGAACCGGCGGTACGATCACCGGCGTGGCCGACGTGCTCAAGCAACGGAATCCCGAGCTGCACACGGTGGCCCTGGAGCCCGAGACGAGCCCGGTCATGTCGGGCGGAGAACCGGGACCGGGCAACATGATCCAGGGGATCGGGGCCGGCTTCATTCCGGAAGTGCTGCGAATGGACCTCGTCGACGAAGTGATGATCGTCGCCAACGACGACGCATTCGTCATGGCACGTGACTCGGCGCGGACCGAGGGCCTGCCCTGCGGCATCAGCGCAGGAGCGGCGATCTGGGCCGCCCTCGAGATCGCGAAGCGGGACGGAATGCAGGACAAGACCATCGTCGCGGTCTTGCCATCCTTCGCGGAGCGCTACATATCCACGGACCTGTTCGAGTCGGCAAGCTCCTGACGCGAACGGGTTTGCGGAGCATCTGCGGCTCGCGTGGGCGGAACCGCGTCGGTGCACCGCACGTAGTAGTCGCATCGACCGAAGAGGTCGATTGCCGACCGCAGGTGCAGTGGCCATCGAATTCACGGAGGTTCTTCCCAAATGCTGCTTCGATCCGACGTTTTCTCCGCACTCGCCGTGACGGCGGGGGTCGGGCTCTTCATGCAGGCCGGCGCCCCGGGCGGTACGCTGCCTGTGACGGAGCTCAACGAAAGCCACGCCGAAGTCAGCTTCTCGACCGAAGTCATGCCACTCATGGAGAAGTACTGCTGGGAGTGTCACTCGGAGGAGAATGCCGAGCTGGGTCTCAAGCTCGACACCTACGAGGGTGTGATGGCGGGCTCCGACTACGGGACCGTCGTCGAGCCGGGTGATCCGGAGGGGAGCCTGCTCGTCGACATGATCGCGTCGGGGGACATGCCGGAGGACGGTGACCCGATGCCGGCCGAGGAGCTCGACCTCATCCGGGCCTGGATCACCGAGGGCGCCAACAACAACTGAGGCTCGCAGCAGCCTCTCCGAGAAGGGCCGTCCCCGGCGGGGGCGGCCCTCTCGTGTCTCAGGGGGTCGACTCCGAGGTCCGGGCGTCGTCCTCCTCGTCGGCCTGGTACCAGTCGCGGCGAAGCCAGTCGACTACGAGTCCCATCTGTTGGGCCGTGAGCGTCTCTTCCACGCCGAACGAGGGCATACGGTCATTGTCCTCGCCGTAGTAGCGAGGCTGCGTCGGATCGTGGATCATGCCGAGCATCCAGGCACGGGAGCCCCAGCCCGTCAGCGTGGGCACGTCGTCTTCACCGTCCGCGTCCCGGAACGTGTGGCACCGTGTGCAGTTGATGGCTTCGCTGCTGATGAGCCGTCGTCCCTCTTCGATGAGAGATGCGTCGCGTCGGTCCGCGTCGGACTGGTAGGGGAGTGACGCCTCCGCGGAGACCGCGAGGACCACCTTGGCGAGATCGGCGCGCTCCTCGTCCGTGAGGGCGGGGAGCCCACGCGTCACGAAGCGGGCCATACGTCCCCGATCATGCGCCGTGCCTCCGAAGTACTCTGGGGATGTGATGCGGGAGGCATCGAGCAGCCCCTCGAGCCACGCGCGACTGCCGAAGCCGGCCAGGTCGGAAGCCGAGGGCTCTTCGTCCGGGACGTTTCCGAGCCCGTCGTGACCATCGAACCGATGACAGCTGGCGCAGCTGGCGGCGAAGATCCGGGGACCCTGGGTGAGCGGGTCTGCTCGGAGCATGGCGAGGCCACCGGCGGCCGGGATTCCCGAGGGGGAGGCCGCGAGCTCGGCGGCGCGGTGTGCCGCAGCTTCCGCCTCGGCTCTGGCCGCGAGAAAGTCCTCGTCAGCGCGGTCTTCGGCGCGTGCGAGCCAGGTAAGCATGACGATCCCGGCCAGAAGGGCTGCGCCGACGCCGAGGTTGAAGCGATGCCCCAGCCTCCACCTGCCCAGGATGGGCATTGCCGCGACCAGTCCGAACACCAGTCCGGGAATCACCTGCGCCCCGACTACCTCCCAGCCGGCGGGGAAATACTTGAGCCACTGGAAGAGGAAGAGGAAGTACCACTCGGGCCGGGCCGCCGAGTACGGCTCCGTCGGGTCAGCCGGAGCGCCGAGGTGCGCGCCGCCGGTCCAGAGCACGATCCCGAGCACGGTGGCCATGACCACCAGGGATGCGACACCGTCCTTCAGGACCTGATCGGGCCAGAACATCCCGGCCGGCTTCTCGGCACCCTTCTCCGGCACGGTTACGCCGTGGCGGCGGAACAGATAGACGTGGCCTACCACCAGGACGACGATGCCTGCCGGCAACACGCCGGCGTGCAGGGCGAAGAACCGCGTCAGCGTGTGGTGGCCGTATTCACTGCCTCCCACGAGCAGCTGCTGCATGGCCGGGCCGACCACCGGCGTCATGGAGGCGATGCTGGTCGCGACCTTGGTGGCCCAGAAGCCTTTCTGGTCCCACGGAAGCAGGTAACCCGTGAGGGAGAGACCGAGGACGATTCCCAGGAGCCCGAGGCCGAACCAGAAGTTCACCTC
>Ga0209536_100003700_pt1 | contig 24449 bp, 17 predicted proteins | sample DeeMarSeWOR28_12_FD_187461 | JGI IMG/M metagenome (GOLD analysis project Ga0209536, IMG submission 187461) | Marine sediment microbial communities from White Oak River estuary, North Carolina - WOR-2-8_12 (SPAdes) (version 2) | ecosystem: Environmental > Aquatic > Marine > Intertidal zone >...
GACCGGTTAAAACCTCAAAGCCCAGTTCAACGACTCAAAGGAAACCGGCTGGAGACGATGTCTTTGCCGATGAAGTGCATCAAGCAACCAAAGATGTGACCCCAGGTAAACCAACTGACTCTTCCATCGAGTTGGTGACACCACGGAAGCCGCGTCCCAGCCTACCTCCTGCTCCTAAGCCATCACCGGATGTTCAGCGAAAGCCACCCGAATCCAGGCAGCCGGATTTGGTCGAACCGATTCCAGCCGATGATACGGCCTCCAAACGTCCAGAGAAGAAACCTTATTTAGTGTCCACGGAGATCGGCGATTTGCCCAGCGATTTATGGCAGTTGTTAGGAGAAAAACCACCAAAGGCTCAGGAAAAGGCACCACCATCGATGGCCCAGGCCGAAATGACGACGACCGCACCAGTCGTACAACTAATGCCCGAGACAAATGGGGCTCCGGCGCAAATATCCGAGATGCCGTCCCCGCTCGTTACCCAGGAATTTCCAGTCCCTGGCGTACAACGAGCGGTCAGAATTGAGGAAGTAGAAGCAGTAACTGAAAGCGAACCAGGAGAAACAGAAACCACCCAAGAACCAGACATTGATGTGGATCAATTAGCCCGGGATGTGTTTCCTGAAATCAAGCGCAGGTTAAAAGTAGAATGGGAACGCGGTCGTGGGCGATTTTAACTGCTTTAAAAACTTATTGTCGGAAGGAACAAATGGTGCATTTCTCAAGTTCGTAAAAGGATCCAGCCGATCGACACTCCGGCGGATTCTCATCCGCTTAGAGCACATATTTAGGAAATATACCATCGAAAACCTTCAACCATTAATGGGAAAAAAACATGGCCAAAACACGTGGTGAACTGGTACCAGCCAGGATCTTTGATGCCAGTGAAGATGGCACTGAACTTGGCACCGTCTCGATCGATTGCATGTTCAACCCTTACGAATATTCTGTCAGCAAATCCAATACCTTTGAAGAAAAACCGGGAAATGGCACCGATGTTCCTCAGGTTGAGTTCAAGAAAGCCGGCGCCCAAACCCTAAAACTTCAACTCTTTTTTGACACGTACAATACTGGCGAAGACGTTAGCCTGACTACAAATAAACTTTGGAAGTTGATGGAAGCAAAGACCAATACCGAGACCACCCAGGACAATAAACAATCGCCCCCTTTCGTAGTCTTCCAATGGGGTGTTTTCAAGTTTGTGTCGGTTATCACCAGCATGACTCAAAAATTCACCCTTTTTAAGATTGATGGCACACCGGTCCGGGCCACGGCCGATATCACCTTCACCCAGTATTCAGATCTGAATGATTATCCGGCTCAAAACCCGACCTCAGGCGGCGGGCCGATCGAGAGAGTACGATTGGTGGTGGCTAGCGACAGATTGGACACCATTGCCGCCGAAGTTTACGGCGATCCGGCAAAGTGGCGCCTTATCGCCCGGTATAACAATATGACCGACCCCCGGGCATTAAAACCAGGAATGCAATTGAATATCCCCCAAGCATAATCAGATACCCGGTAAAGATTCTTACGCACGAAAAGGGTCAAGGAGAAAAATGTCCAGGGACACAATTGTTGCTAGCCAAATCACGATAAAAGTTGATGGTGCAGAGATTCAGCGAAGGGTCCTGGACAGTGTGCTGGAAGTGATGGTGGACCAAAACACACATCTGCCATGGATGTTTACGCTTCGAATTAATGATCCCAATTTAACTATTATCGATGAAGGACCCTTTGATCTGACCAAAGAAGTCGAGATCGAAGCCCAGAATGAGGACCGAACCCGGTTCAAACTAATCAAAGGGGAAATAACCTCTCTAGAGCCCCGTTATAATGAAGGCATGACCGTGGAGCTTCTCGTTCGCGGTTATGATAAATCTCACCGCCTTTACAGGGAAAAAAAGAGCAAGGCCTTCCTCAACATCAAAGATAGTGACCTGGCGTCGCAGATAGCCGGTAACGCCGGATTATCGGCCGAGGTTGATACGACCAGCACTGTCTATGAGCACCTTTACCAGCATAACCAATCCGATTTAGAATTTTTGATGGAACGCGCTTGGCGAATTGGCTATGAATGTTTTGTTGACGAGGGCAAGTTGTACTTCCGTAAGCCGCCTAGCCTATCCGGAGCCGTCGAGGTGGCATATGGCGAAGATTTATTGTCATTTTTCCCTGTCGCCAGCCTGGCCGAGCAGGTTGACGAAGTGCTGGTCAAAGGCTGGGATAGTGAAAAACTCGAAGCTATTGTAGGCCAGTCCAATAAGGGAAAGTTATATCCCAAGATCGGCGAATCCAAGGATGGTGCAGCCTGGGCCAGTTCCTTCGGTACGGGTAAAAAGATTTTCGTCGACCAGCCGGTCGTCTCACAGGCTGAAGCCAACATGATTGCTGAAGCCAGGTTGAATGAGCTGAGTGGGGCCTTCATTGAAGCCCAAGGTAGGGCCTTTAGGCGACCTGAAATCAAATCCGGCAAACCTGTGAAGCTAACCGGTCTAGGTAACCGATTCAGTGGAACTTACATGGTAACTTCGGCCGTACATGTCTATGTGGCAGGCGGATTGACCACCGATTTTACCGTTCGGGGAACGCGGACAGGTTTACTTACGGAACAAATGGCCCATCATCCGCCAATTGAACGCTGGCCTGGTATCGTTCCGGCCATTATTACCAATACAGACGATCCGAACGATCAAGGCCGTGTTAAGGTTAAATACCCCTGGATGACGGACGATGCCGAAAGTTTCTGGGCAAGGCTTATCGGCCCCGGTGCTGGTCCGGAGGCTGGATTATTTATGGTCCCTGAAGTTGGCGACGAGGTTGTGGTTGCTTTTGAACATGGTGATTTCAATCATCCCTATGTGATCGGCGGTGTCTGGAATGGCAAACACGCCATCCCGAGCAGTGGCGCCAGCGGTTCATCGGGGGAGCGGCCCCTAGTGAGAACCTGGACCTCGCGTACAGGTCACGAGATCGCCATGTTTGATAATGCCGACAAAAAGATAGAAATCAAGACTACGGATGGACACAATGTTTTAATGGACGACGCCAATAAAAAAGTAGAGATCAAGACATCTGGCGGTCATAAAGTCACCTTAGACGACCAGGGGAAAAAGATGGAGATCGCCACCAGTGGCGGACAGAAAATCTCCATGGACGACAACGCCAGAAGCGTCAAGGTCGAAAGTGGCATGACTATTGAAATCAAGGCTGCCACCCAAATGAAGCTGGAAGCGGCGACGATAGACATCCAAGCCTCTGGCCCGGTGAATATCAAGGGCGCGATGGTGAACCTAGGTTAAAAGATTAGGCTGCTATGATGGTGGGTGTAAATGGGAGATGATGGATGGCTCAACTAGTTAGCAACGGGGCAACGCTTCAATGTTCTTTTGGAACAGGTCCGAGCACGATGGCTGTGCTACCGGCCAATATGGTAAATGCCTCAAATCTACCGGCGGCAACGATCATGGATTTTAAACCCATGATGAATATTATGCCCTTTATCATGTGTACTACCCCATCGAACCCGGCCGTAGCGGCGGCGACTTCGGCTGCTATGGGAGTACTCACACCTGCGCCCTGTATACCCCTCACCACGAGTCCCTGGATGCCTGGATCGCCTCAAGTGATGATCAAAAATCAACCGTCCCTGAATAACACCTCCAAGTGCATGTGTACCTGGGGTGGTGTCATCTCAGTAGTTCAACCGGGCCAGGTGACAGTCACTGTCCCATAAAGGAGGATGAGAAATGACAAATCCTATCATTGGCTCCGGTTGGACATTTCCACCCAGAATTGATGCCCAAGGCGGGATATCGCTGACAAATGAATTCAGCGAGTTAGAACAGGCGATACAAATCATCCTCTCCACATCACCCGGACAGCGGGTCATGCGGCCGACGTTTGGATGCCGGTTGCAGGAGTTAGTTTTCGCGCCCAATAATAGCCAGACGGCTGCGCAGGCTCGCCGGTATGTAGAAGAAGCTTTGGGCATGTGGGAACCACGGATACGGGTCACCGACGTCAGGGTCGGACCTGATCCCAACAGCACTAGCCGGCTGCTAATCGAGATCGAGTATCAGGTTAAGGCAACGCATGATAAGCGTAGCCTGGTTCATCCCTTTTACCTGATTCCTGAAGAGTCAACTACTGCTTAGATTTAATCAATCAAAAGATCGTAATACCAATTTCAATGACACCGCAGGAGATTCAACATGTCCCTGGTAGCACCTAAATTAGACGATCGCAGATTTCAGGACATCGTAGACGAGGCTAAGAAGCGAATACCCCATTACACGAAAGAGTGGACTGACCACAACGTCAGCGATCCTGGTGTAACCCTCGTCGAGCTCTTTGCCTGGATGACGGACATTATCCTATACCGGCTTAACCAGGTGCCCGATAGGCATTACATTAAGTTTATGGAGATGTTGGGCATTACCTTACAAGAGCCGGTGCCAGCCAAAGTGCCAGTGACATTCTGGCTGTCGGCTCCGCAAGAAACGTCCGTCGTCATCCCTTCTGGCACCGAAGTGGCCAGCACACAGACTGAAACAGAGCCTTCCATCGTCTTCACAACCGATTCTGATTTTCGTATTTTGCCACCCGAGTTGAAAATGATCATGACCCGAGTCGCAGCCAGTGGCCAAGAAAAACAGTATCGAAGCCACAATATTCGCCGCCTCGAGTCTGGCTTTGAAGGTTTCGAAGTGTTTTCGGAAGTGCCCCAAACTGACGATGCGCTTTATTTTGGCTTCGAGAATAACTTAAGCCACCATATCCTCGGCCTGGATATGGATTGTGACCCGGCCGGTGGCGCAGGTGTCGACCCGACGATGCCGCCTTACACCTGGGAGGCATCCAGCGGTGATCGAGAACAACGCTGGCAGACATGTGACGTTGATTCTGATACCACAAAAGCATTGAATACGTCTGGCCGATTTTTGATTCATTTACCCAAGATGGGACGTTACTCAGTCAATAAACAAAGCCTTTACTGGGTGCGGGTGCGGATCAAGGAGATAAGCTCGACCGAAGAGCAAGAGGGTATGCGGCCTTACCAGGTGAGCCCCAAATTGCAACAAGTAACTACCGCATCCTGGGGAAGCACAGTTCCGGCCACGCACGCTATGTTAGTCAGTAATGAATTCCTGGGCCGCAGCGACGGCTCTGCTGGTCAGGTTTTTCAATTGCAATCAACGCCAATTCTGAGGCGAGAAGAGAGAGAGCATTTAGTGGTTCAAGTGGAGGGTGAGCGGCCACAAATCTGGAAAGAAGTAACCGATTTTGCCGGCTCCGATGCCTTCGATGAACATTACACGCTAGACAGCGTCACCGGAGAACTGCGATTCGGCCCAGCCATCAGGCAGCAAGATGGCACGATCAAGCTATTTGGCTCTATCCCACCCCGGGGGGCGAACCTGATTTTCAAGAAATATCGAACTGGAGGTGGCGATATTGGCAATGTCCAGGCGTCAATTATCAACACATTAAAAACATCTATCCCCTATATCGCCCAGGTTAACAATCGACAGGCGGCCTGGGGTGGACTAGATCCAGAAACGGTTGAATCAGCCAAGATGCGAGCGCCGGCTTTGCTCCGCTCTAGGGAAAGAGCGGTTACCGAATCAGACTTTGAGTTCCTGGCCCAGCAAGCGCTGCCTTCGGCGATTAGTCGGGTCAGATGTTTACAGCCCCGACCGGCCGAAGCAGGTCGCGTTGCGCCCGGGCAGGTATACGTTTTGGTAATTCCCCGGGTAAAGAATCCCTCGCATTACTTAAACCCGAGGGAACTGGAGCCGATCGAGGCAGATATCGCCACGCTATCCAGCTATCTCGACCAGCGCCGCTTGCTCACAACCAGGCTGGACATCCGGGCACCGGCCTATCGCTGGGTAGCCGTCAAAGCCCAGTTGAGAGCGACGCCTGGTACCTCTCAAGAAGAAGTCGAAGCCGAGGTATTAGCCCGGCTCTATCGATTCCTCAACCCGCTGGTTGGAGGCCCGCAGGGTACTGGCTGGCCCTTTGGCCGCGACCTTTTCGTCTCTGACGTTTACCAAAGCCTACAAAATACCCCAAACGTCCAGTTCATCCGTGGGGTTGAGATGTATGCGGCTGGCGAAGGAGGTGCTGCTGAAGGAAAACCTGTGGAGAGTTTGGAGGTGGTCAGCCATGGCGTTATCGCCTCCGGCATTCATGAGGTCGAATTCATTTAATAAGTTCACATGCCTTACAGCGCACCTTCATGTATGAATATCTTGATTCGTGCAGAGACTCGATAAATATTATGTTAATTATGTCTAATATTAGAGGAGCTTACCTTGAGTAGACAAGAACACCAGAACGCTCAAGAGGGAAAGAGAAGCGGCCTCCAACAGCCGGAACGAAATGCTAATAACGATATGGCCCTTCAAGAGCAGGAACTTCAGGCTAAAATTAACCTCCCGGCGGGTAAATTGGCTGCCATACCTGATCGACCAAACACTCAACCACTCCGTCGCCAGGCCATTCTGAAATTGCAACAGAGTCACGGAAATGCTTTTGTCATGCGCCATGTGATGCCCCAGTTGCAGCGGCAAGATGATCACCAGGCTCCTGCCGGTGCTGACCAGGGAGGCGGCCTGCAAGAAATCAGCAATGGTGGGAGTATTGTGCGCGTGACCCCGGGTACGGTGGAGATCTCGGGTGGTATCGTCAATGTAAATGCAGCCATGACCAATGTGAATGGCTTATTGAAGACTAACACATTGATGGCTGACAGCGTCATCGCCTCTTCTTACACGCCAGGTGCCGGGAATATTTGGTGAGGGTGATCGTTTGGGTGAGAAACGAGGAAAATCACGGCCAAAACAAACGCCAAATCCTGCGAAGAAGGCAGCCGTGGAGGGGGTTGCCACATCAGAACAAGCTCCCGACCTAGATGAGGTGGCCTTATTTCCATCTTTTGAGGATCTGCCCCAACATTCCACGGCCCGCCCATTCAGACAGGCCACCATCCTTCAGCTACAGCGCCGTTATGGCAATGGGTACGTCCAGCGGCTGATAGCCCGACGACAAGCAGAGGGGGGAACGGGGCCAACCGAAGAGGAAAAAGCGACCGCGCAGGCTGCGGCGGCCTCGGCCGAATCGGCCGCCAGCCAGGTCGCCAGCCTAGGTCAGCAAGAGGCAGCCAAATCCAAAGAAAAGAAGGGACAAGAAAAACAAAAAGGAGAAGTGGCTAAACAAAAGGCCAGCCAGGAGAAAGGCGAAAAAAAACGAGAACCCGGCAAAAATGGGGCGGGGATTAAACCGGATCAGACTAAACCTTCATCAGAGACAGGAGCCCAGGTTCCGGAGGAAGACTTAGGGGCAGAAATGGTGGGACCGGCAGTTAATGGAACAGGATCCGAGGCCAAGGCACCTTCGTCTCCTGAAGAAGATCCCGGATTTCAGAAAGCAAAAGCTCTGATCAAAAAGGAGGCCGGTAAAAAGAAGAAACACGAGTCTGCAGGACAAAAAGCAGGCCAGGCTCAGGAGGCAGCTGAGTCACCCGGTAGTGAGTTGGAGGCTAAAGCTCAAGCCAATCAGGTTGGCGAAATGGAACAAGCAGAAGCGCCATCCTTTGACGCCGCCGGTTTTAAAGCCCAGTTGATGCAACGGATCCAGGCTCTGGCTCCTAAAAGTGCCCAAGAAGCCGACCAGTTCAAGCAAAGCAACAAAGTTGGCAGCCTAAAAAACGAAATGAAGGCCAAGGTAACTCAGGAAACTGGAAAATCCGAGAGGCCGTTGGAAGAAAAGTCGGCCGAAGCACCTGATACCGGTGCTGTCGAACCCAAGCAGGTTACGCCGTTAGAGGAGTCGCCATCTGCTTCGCCACCAGGAGATGTGGCCGCCCATCAAGCCGTACCCAAGGCCAAGGGCCAAGCAGAAGTAGAAGCACCGTTCCAGGAGGATAGTAAAAAGCTCGACCAACAAATGGCCGATGCTGATATCACCGAAGAACAACTTGAAGAATCCAACGAGCCTGAATTTTTAACTGCCCTAGAGGCCAAAAAGGGAGCCCAAGAGCATGCCAAAGGGGCGCCGGCCGAATTTCGTCAAGCCGAACAGGAACAAATATCCCAGGCCCAAGAAGAAGCCTCGGCAGTAGCTCAGGAGAAGACCCAGTCCATACATGGCGATCGCGAGCAAATGCTTGGCCAGGTCGGGAATGAGCAAACCCAGACTAAGAGTGAAGATGAGAAAAAACGCCAGGAAGTAGCCGGGCATATCCAGAAGATCTACCAGCGAACGAAAACCAACGTCGAGAAAAAGCTGGGTGACCTTGACAGCAAAGTCGACCAAACCTTCGACCAGGGTGCTGAGGTGGCCAAGCAGGCCTTCGAAAATTATGTCGACGCTAAGATGGAGGCTTATAAAGAGCGTCGCTACGGCGGAATGCTTGGTTGGGCTCGGTGGGCGAAGGATAAGCTGCTGGGTATGCCATCGGAAGTCAACAGTTTCTACCAACAAGGCCGGCAGCTATTCCTTCAGAATATGGATGCCGTCATCGATAACGTCGTTACCATCATCGGAACAGCTATCGCCGAGGCCAAGGCGGAAATTGTCAAAGGCCGACAGGAGATCCAGGATTATGTTAACCAGTTACCGGCTGAACTCCAGCAAGTAGGTCAGAATGCTGCTGAACGGATCCAAGGTAAATTCGATCAGCTCGAACAGAACGTCGAGGCGAAGCAAAACGAACTTATCGACCATCTAGCCCAGAAATATTTGGAGAACCTGCAGGCCCTCGATGCGCGGATCGAGGAGTTGAAGGCAGCCAACCAGGGTTTGGTGCAACAAGCCTTCGGCGCAATCGGCGGCGTTATCAAGACCATTTTAAAACTTAAGGATATGTTCCTATCGGTCCTGGGAAAGGCGGCTAGCGCCATTAAGGATATCCTCAAGAATCCTATCGGCTTCTTGAGCAATTTAATCAGTGGAGTTAAACAAGGCCTGCAAAACTTTGTCGGCAATATCGGCAAACATCTCAAGAAAGGCTTGATGAGTTGGTTGTTTGGTGCTCTGGCCGAGGCGGGTATTCATTTACCCGAGAGTTTTGACCTGAAAGGGATCCTCTCCCTGGTCATGCAAGTCTTGGGGTTGACCTGGGAAAATCTCCGGGCCAAGGCAGTCAAATTATTTGGCGAAAAAATTGTAGCCGGCCTGGAAAAAGTTTTCACTGTCTTTAAGGCTCTCAAGGAGCAGGGTATCGCCGGCCTGTGGGAGTTCGTAAAAGACCGGTTATCCACGTTAAAAGACACCATCTTCGACGCCATCAAAGATCTGATCGTCACGCAAGTGATAAAGGCCGGTATCCAATGGCTGGTGGGCATCTTGGGTGGTCCGGCTGGCGCCTTCATTAAGGCCGCCAAGGCTATCTACGACATCATCATGTGGTTTGTTACCAAAGGCCAGCAGGTTGCGTCATTGGTACAGGCGATAATCCAGTCCATCACTGCCATCGCCGGTGGCGCATTAGGCCAGGCGGCCAATTTCATCGAGCAATCGCTGGCCAAGGCTATCCCAGTTGTCATTAGTTTTCTGGCCAGCTTGCTCGGGTTGGGTGGACTTAGCGAAAAGATTAAGGGCATCATCAAGAAAGTACAGGCTCCAGTGAACCAAGCGATTGACTGGATCTTGGATAAAGCTAGATCGCTGGTGGGAAAGGTCGGCCGTATGCTGGGTGTTGGCGGCAAGGATCAGCCGGGACAGGAAAAAGAATACACAGACAAGGACCGCCAGGCGGCAGTGAACTCCATCAAGGTTGAAGAGAAAAAATACGCCCAAAACGGCTCAATTTCGAAGGAAAACGCCCGAAAAGCGGCCGCTTCGGCTAAACAAAAACATCCGGTGTTGAAAACAGTGCAGGTTGTGGATGGGGGTGATAGCTGGGACTACGATTACGTCTTCAGAGAATCGTTGGTTACCAAGATCAAGAAACTCTTTGGCCGGGACGCCAAGAGCAAAGTACAAAAGGAGATTAGGAGAAGAGCTGGCGAGTTTCAAAATCAATGTGATCGGGCTATCGCCAAATACCATGGAGAGCATGGCGCAGCAACCAGGGAGATCGGTGCCATTTATGATCGATTAAAGCCGGAAATGAGAGCCCAACAGATCAGAACAAGCAATTTGCCAGGTTTTTTGAATGATTTGAAAGAATTATCTGAGTCCGAGCGAAACCAGTTGGCAGACGAATACTTAAATCAGATTAATAAAATCTATCACGATCGAAAGCTAACCGCTGCCCAAACCGGCGTGAGAGTTGTAAAACCAGAACCAGGTACAGGGTATGGGGCGCGTCCGTTACCTGGGCCGCCTGTTAAAAAACCCCGTGGGGGTGGAGGACTTGGATCTGATGAATTCTTTTAGTAAGAGAAAATTTGATGTTCGTGAATATGATTAGGGAAATTCCTCGACGAACTGGACGCCTGATTGGAGTTTTGATCGCGATGCCGCCTAATGTTAGTCTGGCAGACTATATTATCTGGCTCCATACCCTATTATGGTACATATTTGATCTCCTTGGTGGTCCCGAATTCGTTCAGGTATTCCTACGCTTGGCAACTGAGACCCGTCGATTGACCCAAGATGAAATCATGGTTGCCATTGATGTTCTCGGACCCAAGGCCATTCGCTACCAGAATGTACTGATTGCCCAAGGAGGCATCCTTCAAACGGTATTTAGATTGAATGGAAACCGGGCTTTTGCCACCTGGCATACCATAAACATGCCGGAAGGCCGCGATACCAATCTGGCCTTAGTGGTCCATGAACTGACTCATACATTCCAATACGAGCGAGTTGGGTCGGTTTATATTGGTCAAGGTCTGTGGGTTCAAATCAGATTGGGCCGGAAAGCCTATGATTATGGTGGTCTGGCTGGATTGAGGGATAGTTGGGCTGCCGGAAAACGGTATAAAGACTATAATCGAGAACAACAAGGTCAAATTGCCCAAGATTACTGCGCTCTTGTTCGCGCAGAGCAGGATACCACAGCATATGAGCCATTTATCGCCGAATTAAGGAAAGGGCTTGTTTAGGAGTCACTAACGAAGCCCATCGTATAGAGGATTCTAAAATGGCTGACAATTATATCCGCCGCATCATTGTCAAAGGGCCGGAGACGGAAGAGACCATTGATCTGACGGAGGGCACGACAACCATCGGCCGCCAGGATGGAATGGACATCCGGTTAAACCATCCGATGGTCTCGCGTAACCATGCCCAGATTGAATACCTGGCTCAAGAATGTCAAATTACCGATTTGGGTAGCGCCAATGGTACCAGTTTGAATGGCAAACCGCTGGAAGCCAATTCACCTGCGCCGCTGGCGAGTGGTGCAAAAATCCAGATCGGTCCTTTCGAATTAACTTTTGAACAGATTTCAATTGAACCACCTAGACCAGAGCCAGCTCCCTCACCGCCCGAACCGGAACCAGAACCAGCACCTCCACCACTGGAGCCGGTAAAACCACCCACAGTGCCCCCAACGCCTCCCCCAGAGGATGGCACACAACCCTTTGATTTCAGTGAACCACCGCCGGGCCTCTCGCGCACCGATACGCGCTATCTGCAATATCTGCCCGGTATTTATCATACCGACTTCATGGCCCGTTTCCTGGCCATATTTGAATCAGTTCTCACCCCTATTGAATGGAATGTAGACAATTTCGATCTTTATCTGGATCCAAAAACAGCACCTCCCGAGTTCTTACCCTGGCTAGCTGATTGGTTTTCAATCACTTTTGATCCGAGTTGGTCGGTGGAACAGAAGCGGGAATTGCTGATTGAAGCCCATCAGATATTTGCCAGGCGTGGCACCGCCTGGGCTTTGGCGCGGGTTCTGGAAATCTATACCGGTCATCAACCGGAGATATTGGATCTTGAAAAAGACCAGGATCCTTTCACTTTCACAGTTAAGCTACCCGTGACAGAAAAAGAGGTCGACCGCCAGCTCATCGAGCGAATCGTCGATGCCAATAAACCTGCCCATACAAGCTACAATCTGTTATTTAAGCAAAATCGGGAAAGGTCTCGAAAATAGGAAGGGGATTGCATGATCAATCTGGTTGGAAGACAAATTGAAAATTATCGGATAGATTCCCTCTTGGGCGAGGGTGGAATGGGTGCCGTCTATCGAGCTCACGATTTGAATCTAGCCCGGCCGGTGGCACTGAAAGTAATGCATCCCCATTTTGCCAGGCAGCCCGAATTTCAGCGACGCTTTCTGCAAGAAGCCCAGGCGGCAGCCAGATTGGGCGATCATCCATCCATCGTCAATATCTACAACTATGGACACCAACCGAATTTGTCCTACATGGTGATGGAGTTCGTGCCCGGCGCCAGCCTGGGCACATATATCAAGCACGTCCAGGAAAACAACCAGGTGGTCAAGCTCAGCGAAACGCTGCACACGCTGGCCCAGGTAGCCGATGCGCTGGCCTACGCCCACCGGCAGGGAGTCATTCACCGGGACATCAAGCCCGACAACGTGCTACTCAAGCCCCTAGACGAGCCCGACAGCAAAGATGGGTTGCCGGTCCGGGCCGTGGTGACAGACTTTGGGCTGGCCAAGCTATTGGAAGGGGGTGTCGAGACCCGAACCGGCACCTTTATGGGCACTTTGCCCTACATGTCGCCCGAGCAATGCCTGGGCAAAGACCTGGACGGCCGGTCCGATCTCTACTCCCTGGGCATCATGCTCTTCCAGTTAGCGACAGGACAACTACCATTTGACATTAAATCCCCCACAGACGCCGTCTTAAAGCACATCAACGAGGAGCCACCCTCGCCACAGGAGATTCGCCCCGGCGTCCCCTCAGGGGTAGCGGCCGTGATCGAAAAGTCCATCGCCAAGGATCCGGCCAAGCGCTACCAAAAAGGCGATGAGATGGCGGCCGGGTTGAGAGCGGCCGCGGCCGGCTTGACCGACGCCGACGTCACTCGCTTCGCGCCCGCCCAAACGGTCATCAGCCTGGTGACCCAGCTCATCCCGGCCCAGTCGATGGCCGAGCCCAGCCGCATGGGCTACGATCTCACTGCCTTGCCAGGCCAGGCCAGGATCCTGATCGCCCGCAAAGATGAACAACCAAGAGCTCAAAATTTAGACAAAGACAGATATAGCATCGGCCGGACCGAAGAAAACGACATCGTCCTGTCGGCCGAGGGCGTATCCAGAAAACATGCCAGGATTGAACGATCTCCAAGTGGTAACTGGACCGTGGTCGATACTGGCAGCACCAATGGCACCTTCCTGGAAGATAGCCGCTTGCTGCCGGATTTGCCAGAAATATGGGAGCCGGGCCAAGCCTTGCGTATTGGCCCTTACTTCTTGAGGCTTCAGAGAGCCGAGGGTCAAGCGCCCATTAGCCCTACGGCCGCCAGGCGTAGCTATGCGGCCACGGCCCTGGCCGCGACCGGACCAGGGGCGACCCAGGTGCACAGCAGCAGTGGGCGATTAAGCCTGGTCGTCCAGCCGGCCAATGTCGATGTAGCCCCCGGCGCGCGGGCTGACCTTCTCGTTGAATTACTCAACCAAGGTATGACCGTCGACCATTTTGATGTCCAAGTTCAAGATTTGCCAGAAACGTGGGTGACTTTGGGGCAAGAATCCATCCAATTGATGCCGGGTGCCAATGCTACTATACCGGTCATGATCCAACCACCGATGGATAGCAGCGCCACGGCCGGTGCTCATCCGTATCGTCTGGTGGTCAGCTCCACATCCGATGCCACGGAATCGGCCTCTGTGTCAGGGCAGGTCACCGTCCAGCCTTTCATCCGCTTTAGCACGGATATGCGCCCCAAACGGCTAAAGAATAAAGGCGTTTGCCGGATCTTGGTGCGCAACGAGGGCAACGCCGAGGCCGCTTTCAGCATTGTCGGCCGCGATCCAGCCGAAGCTATTCGCTTTGAGGGTGAACAGGGTCGCCTGCGATTAGGTCCGGGCCAGCGGGGAACCACAGATATCCAGTTGGAGGCGAAGGAGCGGCCTTTCTTCGGGGCCAGTAAAAACCTGCCCTTCGAGGTTTCGGTGGGTACCTCTGTGGCCGATCGCCGGCAATTGGCAGGCCATCTAGATGTCAAGCCCATCATCCCCACCTGGATGATACCCTTGTTCTTTGCCCTCTTATTCCTGCTGTGTTTTGCTGGCGCCGCTGGAATCGCCTACTTGAATAGCCGGACTAGTCAGGCCGAACAAACGGCCGAAGCCCAGACGGCCGAGGTTTTAGCCTTGGTCCAAACCGATGAAGCCCAGGGCACGGCTGTGGCCCAGGAGACGGCTGCATTCGAAAGCGCGGCGGTAAGTACCGCCACGGCTGACGCGATGACGGCTGAAGCGGAGGGTGATAATGATGGTGATGGGATCAGCAACAATCGCGAGCTGACGCTCGGTACTGAGCCTGATAATCCAGATACGGATGGAGATGGTCTGAATGATGGCCAAGAGGTAAATCAATTCGGCACTAATCCCAACCAGCAAGATACCGACGGCGATACCTTGTTAGATGGAGATGAAGTGAATAAATTTAAGACATCACCTATTAATCCAGACACAGATAATGATGGGCAGACAGATGGGGTTGAGGTTGCCGGAGGTGGTAATCCCTTACAGCCGCCAACAGCCACTCTGCCGCCAACAGCCACTCCGCCGCCAACCGATGCGCCAACGAATACCCCCACACCAACAGCTACCGCAACCGCCACGCTGACCCCTTCACCGACTTTCACGCCAACACCGGTGACGGTCCAGATCCCGGCCACGGCCGATCGCTATTGGCCAATGGTCAACCGTCCATTCTTCATGATCCTTTGCCTGGAGGATCAACCCTGTCCAACTGCGACACCAGAACCTACGTTCGGCGAAACTATGGAATTGATTGTCGAGAAAAACCCCAATATTCCCTGTATATTGACCTTCATTTGCCTGGATGGGGTCGCTGCCCTACGCTTTGATCTGGACGACATCCCCGGTGGAGCCGACATCCAGCAAGCCTCCCTTTTCCTGTCCCTCACAGCAGGAGTGGGAGAGGATGCCAAGATCAAGATTGGGCCGGCTACGGAAGAGTGGACGGAGGATAGTCAAGGCCAACCTGTCTGCCTGACAGAAACTGATATAGAAACAGAAGTCGAACTGACACCAGAGGAATACAGCTGGGAGATGACCGATTTAGTGAAGTCGTGGCAGAGCAATCCGTCCGACAACCACGGCTTCTGTTTGCTTATCGAAGACGAAGCCACGCGAATTTTCTCCAGCCGCGAAGGTCCCAACGATCTACAGCCACGCCTTGAGGTTATCTACAAGTAAAAACGAGACGATTAAGGGGGAAGTTTAAATCCCACAAAGGGCCTATTTGATAAGTGTTTCCTTGAGATCCGCCCACCAAAAGCAAATTTTCGACCTTTTTGACATTCAATTTGTTGATTCTATAATTCCAGGCCTAATGCAAAAGTTTAGACCACTCCATGGTCGATATTTGCCACGTACCTGATTCGGATCCTTCGAAATCACCTAGTGCTGTGGCCACAACTTCACATCGAGCGCCGTGGAGGATGGTGCCCAATCCCAGTAAAGTAGGAGTTAAAAGGAGTAAGGTATAACCGTGTCTAATCGAAGAGGATGGTCTCTTTTTGCGACCAATATTTTAGTCGTGGTCATATTGGTCTCCGCTTGCCGTAATCGGCCGGATCAAGTAGGTCAAGCGTCTGAAGTTACTCCAACTAATGCTGCACCAGCCCTAGCTAGTGTGGAAGAGGAGTCAGTTTCAGCAGAGGGCACCCGTATCACCGGGGAGACCGGTTTTGAAGAGATCACCCCCGATCCCTTATCGGTAGAGAATATAGCAAAAGAGTTAGTTATCTGCATTGGGCAAGAGCCCGAATCGTTGTATCCCTACAGTGAACCGAGAATTAGCTCAGCGAGTAACCACGTGCTACAAGGGATCTACGAATCCATGTTTACCACTTTGTCCTATGAATACCAAGCTAGAGGTATAGAAAAGATGCCCAGCCTGGCTGATGGCGACGCAGCCATCAATCCAGTCACAGTCGAGGAAGGTGACAAGGTTATGGACGCCGATGGCGACGTCATTATCCTGAGAGAAGGGGCAAGAGTAAAGGATGCTTCTGGCAAAGTTGTCGAGTTTGAAGGTGATCCCATTTCTATGTCCCAGATAGTGGTAAATTTCAACTTGAAACCCCTGGTATGGTCTGACGGAACGCCGGTGACGGCCGGCGATTCAGTCTTTAGTTTTGAGTTGGCGGCCGATCCCCAGACACCCATACCGAAAAAGCCCATCGAACAAACTGCCAGCTATAAGGAGACGGGCGAATTGACCCTGGAATGGAAGGGTATTCCTGGCAACTTAGATCCCAACTATTTCGCCAATATCTGGACCCCGTATCCTCGCCACTATTGGAGCCAATACTCGGCCGGTGATTTGTTGGAGGCCGATGAGGCCAAACGAATGCCGCTAAGCCACGGTCCCTTCGTGGTCGAAGAATGGCTGGACGGAGATCATCTTACACTGGTCAAGAATGAAAACTACTATCTTTCTGACCAGGAACTACCCCGGGTGGATCGAATTCGCTTTCTATTTACTCCTACCAGCGGCCAGATGTCGGCCCAGTTATTGTCTGGGGAATGTGACATCGGCACGCACGACGGCCTCACTATCCGCGAATCTTCATTATTGCTCGATGCAGAAAGAAATGGCCTGTTAAGGACTTACTTTCAGGCTGGACCGGTGTTTGAACATATTGATTTCGGTATAAATCCCATAGACGAATTTAAAACCACCCGGCCGGATTGGTTCGAAGACCCTCGCGTGCGCCAGGCCATCGTCATGTGCACCGACCGGCAACGGATGGTGGAAGAGCTGTTGTTTGAAAAGGCTGAGGTGATGGATGCTTATATACCCTCGCTTCACCCGTTAATCCCGGATGATTTGACTGTCTGGCCATATGATGTGGAGGCGGCAAACATTTTGTTAGATGCAGCCGGATTTCTTGATGCGGATGGAGATGGAATTCGCGAGGATCAGACCGGTGGAACGCCTTTCAAAGTAACGCTTCTGGGCGCGAAAGGCAACGAGCTTAGTGAGGAAGTGGCTGGTATCTTTCAAGAGAATATGGCTGAATGTGGGATCGAAATCGAATTGTCGTACCTTCTTCCCGACAAGTACTTTGCCGATGGACCAGAGGGCCTGTTATTTGGCCGCCAATTTGACCTGGCTGCCTTTTCTTGGTTGATGAGCATCGAGCCAAATTGTGCCCTCTACCTCTCTTCCCAGATCCCCAACCCAAGTAATAACTGGAACGGCAACTATAACAACGTAACTGGTTTCAGAAACTCGGAGTTCGACACTGCCTGCGAAGCCGCTCTGGAGGCTCTACCGGGTACTTCAGAGTTTGAAGAAAACCACCAGGAAGCCCTCCGAATTTGGTCAGATCAGATGCCCATCATCCCTTTGTTCATGCATTTAAAAGTGGCGGCAACCCGGTCGGAAGTGGAGAATTTCATCGTCGATCCTACTCAGGATTCCGAACTCTGGAACCTATACAATATTGATATAATTTCAGAGGATTAAGGAACCCGGTCTCCACCCCTCAACCCGGTTTGGCAAATAGTACAACAGAGTTACAATGGTAATGCCTTGGGGGTATCAAATGTCGATTTCTTGTGATACTGTAATAAATTGAAATCAGTATTACATAGACATCTTCAGTTTGTTGCCATCATGGTTAGAAATCCGCGAGGCACTAGATTCCCAAAATGGCGGATGTCTAGAAATCCAAAGATACGTTATCAAGGATGATCTGTGGAAAACATCCTGGAGATCAAAGGACTTAAAACTTATTTCTATACCGAATCAGGCATTGTCCGTGCCGTCGATGGCGTTGATCTTAATGTTAAAAGGGGCGAAGTATTAGGCCTTGTAGGTGAATCAGGTTGTGGCAAGAGTGTCACGTCCCTATCCATTATGCGCCTGGTTGGTCAGCCAGGCCGTATTGTCGAGGGAAAGATCATCTTCGAAGACCAGAATATACTTGATTTACCTGAATCCAAAATGGTTGACATCCGGGGTAATCAAATTTCTATGATCTTTCAACAACCTCAAAGTTGTCTGAATCCAGTATTTCGCGTGGGCGATCAACTGTCTGAGGTATTGTTGATCCATGAAGATGTGAGCAAAGAGGAAGCAGAGAAAAGGGCCGTGGAATTGTTGGCTATGGTGGGCATTCCGGAGCCGGAATCTCGCGCCAGTTCCTATCCCCATGAGATGTCAGGCGGGATGGCCCAACGAGTCATGATCGCTATGGCTTTAGCCTGTCTCCCCCAACTTCTGATTGCCGATGAGCCTACGACAGCTCTTGATGTAACGATTCAGGCCCAGATTCTGGACTTGATGCGCAACCTGAAGTCCCAGACAGATACGGCTATCATTTTAATCACCCATGATTTAGGGGTAGTGGCCGAGATGTGTGACCGGGTGAATGTGATGTACGCTGGCCGTATTGTGGAAGAAGCTGAAGTGACCGAGCTATTTCAATCTCCCAAACACCCCTACACTCAGGCACTCATCGGTTCTACCCCGGTGTTGGGCCAAACAGCTAAGGAACTGACGACCATCCCGGGGTCAGTGCCAAACCTTATTGACCTTCCACCGGGTTGTAAATTTGCTCCCCGCTGCCAGGTAAGGGTTGAAAATAACCTGGAGCGATGTATCGATGAAGAACCCAAATTAAAGACGGTTGCACCAAATCATTTGGCGCGATGCTGGTTGTATGAGTAGCCTTTGGCGATCCCACTTACGGGAGTTTTAGATTTAATGACAGAAGAGGCGGTAATCACTGGGAAAAATGGCGACATCATAGCCGAAAAAGAGAAAAGAATCCTGGTGGATGTGCAAAATCTGAAGAAATATTTCCCAGTACGATCCGGCTTGCTGCAACGTGTGACAGCCTGGGTAAAAGCCGTCGACGACGTTAGCTTCCATATCTACGAAGGGGAGACATTTGGGTTGGTGGGAGAATCGGGCTGTGGTAAAACGACCGTCGGCCGAACGATTTTGCACCTCATCCCTCCCACTTCTGGTAAGGTTTATGTTGACGGGCAGGACATCTTTAATTTGAACGGTGCCGAGTTGAAAAGTAAACGCCGTGATATGCAAATCATATTTCAAGATCCTTATTCTTCCTTAGATCCGCGCATGCCTGTCGGTGAAAGCATCGGCGAAGGTTTAAAAATCCATACGGACAAAAGCGCCCAGGAACGTTACGATATTGTGGTGGAGATGTTGTCCAGGGTGGGTTTGCGAGCCGACCATGCACGGCGTTATCCACACGAGTTTTCCGGAGGTCAAAGACAAAGAATTGGCATCGCCCGGGCTCTGGCCTTAAGGCCGAAACTCATTGTATGTGATGAGCCTGTTTCGGCGCTAGATGTATCAATTCAAGCTCAAGTTCTCAATATCTTACGCGACCTGCAACGGGATTTTGGCCTGACCTACCTGTTCATTGCTCATAATCTGAGCGTAGTCGAGCACTTTAGCGAGCGGGTTGGCGTGATGTATCTGGGTAAAATGGCTGAGATCGCCTCTCGAGATGATTTATATGCCGAACCACTTCATCCGTATACCCAGGCGCTCATGTCGGCCATTCCGGTTCCCGATCCTACGTTAAAACGGCAGCGGATTATCCTCCAGGGCGACGTACCCAGCCCATTAAACCCACCAACTGGTTGCCGTTTTCATACCCGATGCCCTCTGGCTTTTGATCGTTGTTCACAGGAGGAGCCGCCTCTCAAGGATTATGGGAAGGAGCATTTCGCCGCTTGTTGGCTGTTAGAATCCGGCGAACCTGGGGCGAGCAAGATCAGGCCGGAGCATATTGTAGCTCAGTCGGCAGTTGCGGCTGATTGAGCTGACTGAGTAATGGGCCATGTCCGACTCGCATCGAATACTTGTCGTAGACGATGACTTTGCAACACTCGATTTCCTACGCTCAATTTTAGAGCTATCTGAGGGTGATTTTGAAGTTTTAGGAGTTCCCTCTGCCGAAGAGGGGATGTTAGCCTTAAGGCGAGCTAATTTCAAACTCCTGGTGGCTGACGTGCGCCTGCCCGGCATGAGCGGGCTGGAAATGGCCAGAAAAGCCAGGGAGGTCAGCCCTGGAATTCCAGTCATCATGATCACCGGCTACGATTCACCCGAGGCTGAAGCAGAGGCGGCCGCTCTGGGCGTGGTTAGTTACTTCTCAAAACCTTTGGATGCCGAGGATTTCCTCAACGCCGTTTCCGAAGCTGTGGAGGGTATACACGCTCTCGGCATCGAGTCCTTAGAAGGGATGGAGCGGCCTCTTGGTGCAATTGTTTCCGTCGAAGTAAGCCGACGTCTGGAGACCTTACGAGCGGATACGGGTGCTCAAAGAGTGATTTTGGCAACTGTATCTGGTGAGATTCTGGCTTGCTCGGGAAGCCTTGCAGATGAAGAGCTCCAACGGTTGGTCACGTCCATGGCATTCAGTATGGATAGCAGCTTTAATTTATCAGACCGGCTGGGGGCGGGCGAGCCGCAGACGATCCAATTTTTGGTTGGCGACGAGAGCGACTTATATTGCGCCAATGTCAATCGCGAACATTTTTTAGCCATCTTTTTCGACGCCCAGGTCCGTCGCGGTCGAATTGGCACAGTTTGGGTTTTTACCCGGCGGGCTATCGGTGATTTGCGATTGTTGTTAGCCGAATCACCGCCACAAAGAGGGGGTGACCAATCTGATTCGGGAGTGGAAGCTCCAGTGGTTTCTGAGTCAGAGACCAGTCCGACGGCGACCGGATTAACCGCAGTTGAAATAGCAGAAGTGGTCTCACCTGATCTGGAAGAGGAAGAGCCGGATAATGCTGGAGAAGATGAACCTGAATTGCAACCAGTTAGGCCGGTCGAATCAGAGCTGCCTCGAGAGATGGAAACAGAAGTCGGGATTGACCAACCCGAGCATATCGAGGCAGTCGATCAAGTTTTAAACGGCGATGAAGATGCTTCAGAGAAGCACCCTGGTCAAGTTAAGGATGATCCGGCTATGGAAGATCTGGAATTAGAGTCATTCTGGGATAATGTTCTCCATGAGGAAAACCAGGACGAATCGGAAGGCATATCTTACGAAGAGGCTCTAAAAAGGGGCATCATCTCCTCTGACTTCAGCCCAGAGGACGAATAATCGTCGATTCAGCTATTAATGTGATTACTTCTTGCGTCTTTTTCGTTTTTGACGGTTCCGGTGTATCTTTTTTTTCTCTTCCCTCTCTAGATAACGAATGATCTCGGTGGCAATATCCTCCCTTGTCGCCCTTTCAATGCCTTCCAAGCCTGGGGAGGAATTAACCTCAAGAAGCAAAGGGCCACGCTTGGATTGAACTAAATCTACGCCGGCTACGCCGAGGCCATGAACCTGGGCTGCCCGGCTGGCCAAGATCCTTGTGTTTTGGTCGAGCTTTATCGGCGACGCTGTTCCGCCGCGATGTAAATTGGACCTGAATTCACCGGCGGCCGCCTTCCGCTCCATTGAGGCCACGCATCGATTTCCAACTACGATAACCCGGATATCCGTACCTTGAGCCTCCCTGATGAATTCCTGTATAAGCATTTGTTCCCTGGCTCCACGGAGGGAGTTCAATATTGACTCTACGGTGTGCATCTCGGTGGCCAGGAACACCCCCCGGCCTTGAGTTCCCCGTATCACCTTGATGATAACGGGCAAACCCCCAGCTAGATTAATCGCGTTCCAGATTTCTTCAGGGGTACTGACCACAGTCGTATTGGGGATAGGCAAGCCCGAATCACCCATGATCTGCAGGCTGTGAAGTTTATCCCGCGACCGGGCAATGGCCCGTGAGCTGGCGGTTGTAACGACCTCTTTGGCCTCGAATTGGCGAACCACAGCCAAACCATAGAAGGTGATGGAAGTCCCAATTCTAGGGACGATCGCATCTACCTCTGGCAACGGCCGGACAGGGATAATTGTCGGACCTCGCCCTACGCGCACCGGCACATTTAACGTGTCAATGATGTGGACGAGGTGGCCACGCATTCGAGAAGCCTGGACCAGCCGGCGTGTGCTATATAAGTGTTTGTTCCGCGAGAGAATGCCAATTTTCATCGCCGGTCAAATTGTATTCTTCCTTGGGTATAACAGGATTATCCAGCTCGGTGATTCACACCAAAGACGACCTACATCCCCGATCTCTTTTACCAAATCTCACTTGGAGTATGTGGTAATCATACATGAGAGACTGGCTGATTTCAAAACCATACCTTATAAGTTCCAACGAAGGTACTTTGACCAACGTGATCAACGTCGTTACAATTTTTCGACTTGGGAGAGTGAGGTCATGAGCAGTACCAATACATATGTCGTCGTTCCGACCTATAACGAGGCTGACAACATCGACGAACTATTAACACAGCTTCTCGACCTGCCAGTTGATGTAGGAGTCATTGTTGTCGATGATAATTCTCCTGACGGAACCGGCCAACTAGCAGACGAGTGGGCCGACCGCTTTCCTGGTCGGGTGTGTGTTGTCCACCGTCCAGGCAAACTAGGATTGGGTACTGCTTATATTGCCGGTTTCGAGAAAGGGTTGACCGACCTGCTAGCCAGTCGAATCATGACGATGGATGCCGATTTTTCCCATAATCCCCGGTATGTCCCCGATATGATCGAGATGAGCCGTTATAAAGATGTTGTTATCGGCTCTCGTTATGTGACTGGTGGCGGTTCGAGAAATTGCACCTGGAAACGGGTTGTGTTGAGCAAAACGGCTAATTTCGTGGCCCGTACCTTGCTTGGTCTAAAAGCCCGGGACACCACCGCCGGATTTCGCCTTTACCATCGCGAAGTGTTGGAGTCGATCCCATTGAACGAGATTTTTTCTAGCGGTTATTCGTTCCTTGTGGAAATGCTCTTCATGTGTCAACGCCGTGGGTGGGGAATAGGTGAAGTGCCAATCATCTTTGAAGATCGCCGAAAAGGTAAGACTAAGATCTCTCGTACGGAAATTGTAAGAGCTCAATATACTGTATTCCGCCTTTTCTTTCGTCGCTTACGCGGAGGTGTGCCCAGACGCTCTTCGGTGGCAGCCACCCAATGATTTCGGTGAATTGCAATTTATGCGGCCGTGACGACTGGCGAGTGCGATTCCCGGCTACGGCTAAAAACACAAATCAACCGGATTCCGATGATTTCCGTTGTACATGTGCCAGATACGGTAGCCATCTCCAAATAGTTCAATGTCGGCATTGCGATCATGTTTATGCCAATCCTCGCTGGGAGCCAGACGAGCTATTACATGCCTACGCTGATGTCGAAGACGAAACGTATGTGGTGGAGGGTTTTGGGCGCAAACTAACCTTTTCCAAACATTTGCGTTCATTAGAGCGTTTTGTCGGATCGACCAATGGCCGATTACTATTAGATGTGGGTGCTTACACCGGCGTGTTCGTGAAGACGGCTCTCGATAATGGCTGGCAGGCGATGGGCATTGAGCCATCCCGTTGGGCGGCCGCCATCGCTCAAAAAGAAGGGATTCCAGTTATTCAAGGCACTCTCGATTCTGCTGAGTTGAAGGATCGACGCTTTGACGTTATCACCATGTGGGACGTCATCGAACATTTAGACAACCCCTCAGCCGAACTGGATAAATCATTCCATCTGCTCAATCCTGGTGGCTTGCTTGCGGTTCATACGATGGATGTTGACAGCCTGGTCGCCAGGATAATGGGCGAGCGATGGCCCTGGTTGATGGACATGCACATCCATTATTTTAGCCGCCGGACTTTGACCAAATTTTTGGATAAGAGTGGATTTGATGTCGTTTGGTCCGGTGCCCAAGGACGGTATTTAAGTCTGGGCTACCTGGGCACCAGGGTGGGTGGGCTTAACCGGCCTCTTGGTCGCGTGTTTGACGGCGTGGTTGGTCGTTCGGGGCTTAAAAGGGTCAACGTGCCGGTCAATTTCGGTGATCTAATCACAGTCTTTGCCCTACGCCCAGAAGAAAAACCAGCCAGAAGCCGTGGAAAATGATACATAAACTCACAGCGAGGCGATTATTTGAAGTCCTCTTTGTGCTGGCCCTGTTCACCATGGCTGTGCGCGAAACCCTCGATTCGGATATGTGGTGGCATTTGCGGACCGGGGAGCTGATTCTTCAAGACGGAATTCCCAGACAAGACACCTTTTCATTTACAGTACCCGACAATCAATGGATTACTCATGAGTGGCTATCCGAGGTATTCATGTGGCTTATCTATCAGGTCGGCAGTTTTCCTGGATTGATACTCGTCTTCGCCGCCATCATTACCCTTTCCTTTTGGCTAGTTTACCTTCGTTGCAACGTCCGCCCTTACCTGGCAACATTTGTCGTCCTGCTT
>Ga0209536_100003701_pt1 | contig 24449 bp, 25 predicted proteins | sample DeeMarSeWOR28_12_FD_187461 | JGI IMG/M metagenome (GOLD analysis project Ga0209536, IMG submission 187461) | Marine sediment microbial communities from White Oak River estuary, North Carolina - WOR-2-8_12 (SPAdes) (version 2) | ecosystem: Environmental > Aquatic > Marine > Intertidal zone >...
AGCGGAGACGATTGGGTTGTTTTGAAAGAAGATACAAGAAATGATGGAAAGAATACCTGGGATACTGAAGATGTAGATGATGGAACTTATGAATTAAGAATAACAGCAACAGATTTAGAAGGAAACCTGGGTGTAGGATATATTGAAGAATTCACAATAAATCATGATATAGCGGGAAGATAATATAGTATTGATACTTGAAAATAAAACACTTGTGGATTCAGTTATTATTGCTTTCCGGATATTCGTTTTTTAATCGAGACAAGCTCACTTGTAATCTTATTCAACTGATCCTCCAAGTGGGAAATCCGTTTATTCACTTGTATGGGGGGGAGTAGATTGCCTGTGAGAATGCAGTTAATTTCCCAGATTTCCTGGATCGATTCAAATGTTAAAAATGAATTCTGCCAATCCGGATTATCCGGCGCCAGTTTTAATTTTTTGGTATTTTCCTGTAGGCGACGAATTAAAATATTGTTCTCAAGCACTATTATATATAGATGATCTGAATGAAGATCGGACGAATCGGATATTTTTTTTTCACTGATCACAATATCACCAGGCAGGATGCCGGCATTATCGAACATCATCGAATTATCACTAATCTCAAAAGCCCTGGCCTCTGGAGATCTGATATGAGGGAAGTGAAAGGCAGGCAGATTATCGATAAAATCGACATTTCTGAAATTTCGGATATAATCAATGTATATTTTAGCAGCCACGAATTTTGTATTGAGATTTTGTAATGTTGATCTGGTGGGCTGGGCTGAAGTGGTGTTCGGGTCAGGTTTTATATTCTTCAGTGAATCAAATCGAACCAGCTCGTTGATGGTTAGATCTTTCCGAAGAAGGGCATCGACAGAGAGGCCAAAATAGTTGGCTATTTGTATCAGTGTGTCGATTCTTGGTTCGGCCCGGCCCTCTTCATAGGCACCCACACTTGGTCTTGCGAGATTAAATATCTCCGCAAAGGCAGCCTGGCTTAACTTCTTTACCGTTCGGATCTTTCTGATATTTTTCCCGATTTTTGACATTTTTATAAAAATATGCTAACTTTATGAGCCGTTCTAACGTTATTAGATATGAAGTTACTTAATTTTTAGTAGAAAAGAAAACAGAAGGACGAATAAATAAAAGGTTAATACAGGATTTATAGTTTATGATAATTAATTGCTTAATTTTAAAATATCATTGAAAAGCAGTATTATTTAAATCGTAAAAAACTATGGATGCACACTACCAAACAGTTAAAGATTATCTTTTGGATTTAGATTTTGATATTATACAGGAAAACGAGGAAGATGATGTATTCTGGGTTGAGAGTGAGGATGCCGGGATCAAAAACCTGGTGATTGGCATAGCGGATCCTATATTGATCATGGAACAGTTTATTTGCGAAATCGCAAATCCATCAGAGGATATCTATAAAAAATTACTTGTTAAAAATCGTGATATAATTCACGGCGCATTTGTTCTCGATGAAAGCGGTAAAAAACTTATGTTTCGGGATACGTTGCAGGTTGAAAATCTGGACCTGAATGAATTGGAAGGCTCCTTAAATTCACTGAGCCTATTATTAAGTGAATATACGGATGAATTAATAAAAATGTCAAAATAATAAATTTAGGATTATGAGCATCTTTAAAAGACTATTTAAAATCGGACAGGCGGAAGCCCACAACATAGTTGATAAACTGGAAGACCCGATCAAACTGACCGAACAGGGTATTCGGGACTTAAAGAATGACCTGGATCAAAGTTTGAAATCCTTTGCTGAAGTGAAGGCATTATCAATAAAAAACAGGAAGGAAGCAAATGACTTGAGAAACCAGGCCACAAGTTTTGAAGAGAAAGCGATATTGCTGCTTCAGAAAGCTGAAAATGGCGAGATCGATTCCAACGAAGCCGATCGACTGGCTACGGAAGCACTTGCTAAAAAAGAAGAAGCCGAACAATCGGCTCGGATCGCAGACCAAAATGCAACCAAAGTGGACGCACAACTGACACAGCTGGATCAAAACATAAAAAAGTTACGATCCAATATAAGTCATTACGAAAACGAGCTCAAAACGCTCAAGGCCCGGGCCAAAGTAAGCGATGCCACGGCAAAACTCAACAAACAGATGGCGCAGGTTGACAGCAACGGCACCATATCCATGCTGGAAAAAATGAAGGAAAAGGTTACCGAGAAAGAAGCGTTATCCGAAGCCTATGCAGACATTGCCGACTCGGGCCGGAGTGTGGAAGAGGAAATTGATGATGTGTTAAAATCGGGGCCCACGCCTTCCTCTTCGGATGCGCTAGCCAAATTAAAAGAAAAGATGAAATCGGGTAAAGCTTGATTCCAGCGTACTGAATTTTTGAAATAACCGCCCCTACAGAGGTTGGGCGGTTTCATTTATCTTACAAATGTTTAATAAATTGATCCTATGGGAATATTTGATTTCCTGAAAAAAGATAAGGAGCCGGCGTACGATCCAAGTAACATCCGGATTACCGACTTAAAGGCTGGATTTATCCTCGATTACGATTTGAAATCCTGGCAGGTTAAGGAAGCCTATCAATACGACTGGGGGAACCATTATTTTACCAGGGAATTTTTGCTTGACAGCGGAGATGAGGTTGTCTACCTCCACATCGACGATAATGAAGAATTAGATCTCAGCATAAGTAAAAAAATAAAGATAAGGGCCCTTGATGTCGATCTCCCGGAGTATATTCTAAAACATGAGCAACCTCCCAAAAAAATTGTTTATGAAGGAAAGGAGTATTATCTTGATCGTGAAAGTCCGGGATATTTCAGTGACGAACCTGATAATGAAGGATCATGGGCTGAATTGATATCCTGGGATTATTATGATAAGGAAGAATGCTATATGGTAACCGTTGAACAATGGGGAGATAGGGAATTTGCAGCCTCCCATGGGAAAATGGTTAAAGAATATGAATTTTCGAATATTTTGCCTGGCAATTAAACCAATTTAATAATCATGAGACAACTTGCATCCGGTTTTTTCATTTTTTCACTGCTGATCCTTGCCGGTTGCGGAAGTGGTGTGGATCTGAGCAAAAAACCAGTGGACATCATCATCCGGGATCTGTCAGATAAGCCTAATTTTTCGGTCATATTATACGATATGAATACGGAAGGTACTTTTTTTAAGGAGTACTACCATCAATACAGGATCATCGCGGACGATCTGACGGAAAATCCAGACGAGGATTTGACTGGTTGGTATGAAGTCAGCAAAGATTATTTTATGACCCATATAGACAATATGGGGATGGAAATCGCTTCTAAAAAGGACGGGGAGGTTCAAAAAACGGTTAGCCCTCCGGGATACGGAAGTTATGTGGGTAATCAGAAATACGGTCAATGGGTAGACCGGGGAGGAAGCAGCTTCTGGCAGTTTTATGGTCAGTATGCGTTTATGGCAAGTATGTTTAACATGATGAGTTACCCGGTAAATCGTTCCTACTGGAATGACTATAATACCAATTACAGGGGTACAGGTCGTACCTATTACGGTCCCAGATCCGCTGGCGGGACAGCCATGTATGGTACCCGGGGGGCGTTCAATGCCGGTAGAACCAGTTCGAGGTGGAATTCCAATTCAATGAATAACAGCTTGAAACAACGAGTCAGGAGCACGACGCCTAGAAGTTCACGATCCGGATCCAGGTACAGTACAAGTTCCAGATCGAGAAGCGGGAGTTATGGGAAATAAAAGTTAAATACCCAAATACAATTACCATGATAATTTTAGATGCCATCCTGGCTACCCTGGTCTATCTCCTGGTAGCGTTCTTTTTATTTTTTATCGGTAAGATTTCATACCAGTTGATTCATCGCAAAATTAATATAAAAGAGGAACTGGTTTTTAAAGATAATCTCGCCTTTGCGGTTGCGCACACAGGTTACATGACGGGATTATTGATCGCCCTGGGTGGAGCTTTGATGGGTGAATCTCATGGATTTTTATTGGATGCGGTTTATATGCTGATGTATGGATTGCTTGCTATTGTTCTGCTCAATCTTTCGGTCCTGGTAAATGATAAGATAGTACTTCGTAAATTCAGCGTTTACAAGGAGATTTGCGAAGATCAGAATGTTGGGACAGGAGTTGTGGAAGGTGCATCGGCAATCGCAACGGGCCTGGTGATACTCGGATCCCTGTATGGGGAAGGGGGAGGAATAATAACAGCCATTATTTACTGGGTGATCGGGCAGTTACTTTTAATTGTAACTATTTTTGTTTATAACTGGATCACCCCTTATAATATCCATGAACATATTGAAAAGGATAATGTGGCGGTGGGTATTGGTGCAGCAGGCGCATTGATTGCCATCGGTAACCTGATCCGGTATGCGTTGATGCATGATTTTGAGAGTTGGATCATAACCTTGGAGAATGTCGCCATCGATGTGGCCATCGGGCTGGTGTTTTTACCGGTGGCAAGAATTATCGCCGATAAAATTTTATTACCCGGACAAAATCTCACCGATGAAATTATAAACCAGGAAAAACCGAATATTGGTGCATCCATCATTGAAGCCTTTGCTTATGTGGGAGGTTCAGTCCTGATAACATGGAGTTTATAAAGTTGGAGATTAGTTGTTACCTGTGACGGTGTCCGGATATTGTTTAGAACTGGACGTGAAAATAAGGTCAAATATTCTGAAATTATCTCTTTTTGCTACCGGCCTGTCAGGTATTGTGGCAGAATATATCCTTTCAACCCTTGCCACCTATTTTTTAGGCAATGCAGTAATTCAATGGACCATGATCGTATCGATCATGTTGTTTTCAATGGGTTTGGGAAGCAGGATCAGTAAATATTTTGAAAAAGATCTGTTAACCAAATTTATTCTCATTGAATTTACTTTATCCATTCTAGTTGCCCTGGTTTCCGTATTCACCTATTTTATAGCAGGCTTCTCCCTGTTTACCGGCATTGTGATATATACCATGAGCATCATCATTGGCTTGCTGATTGGGATGGAAATACCCCTTGTGGTGAGACTGAATGATGAATTTGAAATACTAAAGATAAATATCTCTTCCGTACTGGAGAAGGATTATTACGGCAGCCTCGCCGGTGGAATATTTTTTGCTTTTTTTGGACTTCCTGTCCTCGGTTTGACCTATACTCCCTTTGTATTGGGATTGATTAATTTCTCCGTTGCGCTTATTTTATTGATCATGTTGTGGTCAATGCTGCCGGGATCTACCAAAAGCAGATTGTCTTTCAGTGCAGCCATGGTGTTAATTTTCTGGACAGCAGGAATCATCCTCGCAAAACCCATTGTAAATCTGGGGGAAGAGGTTAGGTATAAAGATCGTATCATTTACGAAAAACAATCCCCTTACCAGAAGATCATACTTACCCAGTACCTGGGAGATTATTGGTTGTATATTAACGGGAACCAACAGTTAAGTACCGTGGATGAAGAGATGTATCATGAACCGCTGGTTCTTCCCGTAATGAGTTTACATCCTTATCCTGCAGATGTCCTCATTTTAGGAGGGGGTGATGGATGTGCTGCACGGGAGGTTTTAAAATACCCTGATGTAGAGAATATCAGACTGGTTGATCTCGACCCGGTAATGACCGACCTGGCCGCAAATCATCCGGTTTTGAGTCAGTTAAACCGGCATGCGTTGGAGAATGAAAAAGTGGAAGTGATCAATCAGGATGCATATACCTGGCTTGAAAAAACTACGGGTTATTTTGATATTATTATAATTGACCTGCCGGATCCGAAAACAGTTGAATTGGGACGCTTATATTCATTTGAATTTTATAAATTATGTGATAGGCATATCCGTCCTAATGGATTAATTGTTACGCAGGCTGGAAGTCCCTATTACGCATCAAAAGCTTTTCGATGTATAAAAAAATCAATGGAAGCTGCCGGATTCAATTGTGTACCCCTGCACAATCAGGTAATTACCCTGGGGGAGTGGGGCTGGATTATTGGTTCGAAACAATTCGACCAAAGCAAACTTAAAATAAAACTACAAGATCTTTCTTTTGAAGACGTTCCGACCCGGTGGGTAAACCAGGAAGCCATGACATTAATGACTTCCTTTGGTAAAAATGTTTTTGAGCCGGGAGAAGTGAAGATAAATACCATCCATCAACCTGTACTTTTCAAGTATTATATGAACGGGGACTGGGATTTATACTAGCCTTATTGCCGGATTTTTTTACAGCTAATACAGCCCCTGAAAGGACCATCAGGGCTCCCATGTATCCATAAATATTGATCACCTCCGGTTTTATCCAGTTGACATTCAACCTGTCCAGTACCGACATCGCTATAAAAGTGATAATCGGATTTAAAGTTATGATGATACTTACTTTATTTGCTTCAAGATATTTAAAGGCAACCGTCAGGGAACCATAGGCTACCAGTGTATTTATTCCCAGAAAAATCAATAAGAGCCAATGGCCGAAATGTAAACCTTCCAGAGATGAAAACTCCACATATGGGAAAAACATCAGCACGGGCAGGCCATAAATAACCAGATTGAGTTGCTGGGCTGGCCATGTTTGAACAAGTTTTTTCTGGAATGCTGCATAGATTACCCAGCAGACCGCTCCGGACAGGGTATATAATACCCCGATATTAAAGCTATCCTCATCTTTCAGGAAATTAGCCAGTTGATTATAATAAAACACAACAAATCCAATTCCGGCAATAGCGAAACCGGACATTTGTCTCAGCGACAATTTTTCCTTATAAATTATTACCCCAACAATTGCCAGCAGTACAGGTCCCAATTGAATAATTATCTGTGTGTTTCCCGGACTTGTATATCGGATTCCCTGCATAAAACCGATGTAATTCAAGCCCAGGCAAAAGGCCGCCACCAGTAATATGATTGGCGGGCGTTTCAGGATTTTCAAAAATCCTGGATTACGAAAGCTGAAAAATAATAGAAGGATGGTAAATGCAATTATAAACCGGACCCATACGATGGCGTGTGGACCTACGAAGTTCAGAGCTACTTTAAGGGCTATCGCCAGGAATCCCCAGAGAAAGGCGGTAAGGCTGGCGTATAATATCCCCAAATGACGTTTATTCGGATCAATCAATTACGGCTGTGATAGTTCCGGCAAATCTAATCATTGAATTGATAAGAAATAGAGAGCAGAGTATATTTATTAGGAATGAATCATCCTGGCTGCCTGAATTCCCGAATCGACCGCTTCAAAAAAAAGAGGTAGCCTGTGATTGTCGACACCTGCATATACGAAGTTTTCAAAAGATCTGGAATCGTTCTGATCCTTTAAAAGATATCCGGGGATGGGGATAGGCATGGCATGGCCATAAATCCTGATATAAATTTCCCGGATAAAGTTTTCCAGCTTCAGTCCAAAATATTCACTGATCAGTTCGATAACCTGATTACAGAAGACTTCCTTATTCTTATCGATTTCAGCCAGCTGGGCCCGGTCCGCAGGATCCAGACAGAAATACGCCGTAAGTACCGGCGGGGCCCCGACCTCCGTATATTGGGCCCCTGAATCCACAAAACCGATCAGGGAGGGATGATTGGACAGGATTTCGTTCTGCCAGAATCTATCACCAGGGAGATCCTCTTTTAAAAGAATATTCATCACCGCCCATGGGGCATAGGATAGTTTCTCGAATAGAGGATAATCTTGAGGGAAAGTATATTTTAACGTATGTTTGTTGCCCGCATAAATGATATTCCGAGCCAGATAGTGAAGGATTTTTTTCTCGTTTCTATCCAATACGTCTACCCTGAACTTATCACCGGTCCTTCGAATATGATAAACCAGTTGCCCCGTTTTAATCCTTTCTGGAGGGATCTCGTGCGTCAACTTTTGAATGAAATAAAAGTTGCCTTGTGGGGGAGAAAATACTTCAATGGGTTTAATATAATAAGGGCGGCATTGAAAATAATGAATACCGGCAAGTGCAGATACCCGGTCCGAACTGCCTCCATAATCATCCCGCATATGGTAATCCATACCCCTCAGGAACGATGTTCCCGGATCCAATGCGGTATTCAGAAATTCAGAGAAGGAAATATCATTCAGAAAATGATATTCGGGCTTAATTAGCCGGGTAGGCATGATCATATCATTTCTATATTGTTGAACCAGTGAGATAAAACGTTTTTTCGTATCGCTATCGCGCAGGATGTCTTCTCTTATCGATCCGTTCTCATACGAACGGCTCTCAACATTTTTATTTATCATAAATTGCCGGTCCGTAAAATCCCATAACTGTTTGAATTCGTTGTATTCTATCAGGTTCAGATCTTTCAAAAGGTTTATTCCTTCCGCACCATAATTGGCCGGATACCCCAGATCGTAATGCGCTCCCTGCGAATAATAAGACCCGTTAACCTGAAATGCGGTCGATGTACCGCCCAGTTGATTGGATAGTTCGCATAAAATGAAATCATTATTTCTTAATTGATAGGCCGCTGTCATTCCCGAGACTCCCCCGCCCACGATGAGGGTATTGGTTCTAGCTTCGGGTCCTGGCAGGAATGAATGTCCTTCGATTAATGAATGCCCGAAATCCATGTCGGACATTATCCTGATATTAAAAGATCCTCTTTTTAACCTGCATGAGGAGGATAAAGCCGGGGATAATGCCAACAGCGAAAATTTAAGGAATAATCGGCGATTCATATCGGATGTTTATGGATCAGATTTACTGAGGATTCAAATGATTTCCGGATACCTTCTGCTTTGAAATCCAAAAAAAATCCCGTTCGAATTTTAAAGAATCGTTCATTCTAAATTATTTAATCAATCAAGAATCCAGTTTCCTTCAAGAAAATATTGATATACAACCGGGTTTTCTATTGTATTTTTTTTAATTGTATCAACCGCGACGTAATTTTTTCCGAAAGAGGTGATTAAATGCAATGCTCCCCTGTCCATCCATCGGGTATTGACAGGCGGGTCATCGCCCTGAAGAAGTTGATTCTTTACTTCCGATGGATCCTCCTCCCTGAATCCGATGATCCAACCCCACTCTCCCAGGGTAATTACTTGGTTATGAATTGGTAATGTATTAAATTCGGCCTCCTGAATCGTCTTCTCGATGGCAAGATAGGCTTTGGTTGCAAAATACGGACTTCCCGCCTGGGTGATAAAAATGCCCTTATCAGGAAGCAGTTCCGCTAGGTAGGAATAGAATTCAACTGTGTAAAATTGATTTGTTTCAAGATTACGGGGATCCGGAAGATCGACAAATATCACATCATACAGGTTGCCGGACTGAGTGATAAAAGTCGGCAGGGAGGATGCGATCAGATTGATTTTTTTATTTGAAAGGCTCCCATTATTAATTTCCTTCATCAAGGGATTGGTTGCACAGAATGATAACAACTGAGGATCATACGGAACCAGATCAATTCTAGTTAGTTCTCCGTATTTCAGGAGTTCCCTGATAAGACAACCATTTTCTCCACCTAGAACCAGGACGTGTTCAGCCGAACGAATCAACAGGGGTGTATGGGCAAAAGGCTCGTAATAGAGATATTCATCGATTGAACTAAGATTTTTCAATTGGTTTAAGAAAAGCCAGTAATCGTCCATCCATTGTGTCATGACAACCTCGAACTTTTGAGTGCTCGTACTGTATATCACTTTGTCTTCAAAATATTTTTGGTTTTCATCAAAATATAAGAAAGGCAGCTGGGTATAAACCAATAGCTGAATGATAAAAAATATACCGGGGATGAATAATATCCGCAGGCCCCATTTTGATTTAAGGATGGCAAGGATCAAGGATCCAATTATTCCAAAGGATATCAAAATGGGAACAATTCTCCATGGATAAATAGAAGGCAGGGCGATAATCAGGATCGATATTATAAGTGTTACAAAAATATAACGGATGGAATAGCTGCTGTGAATAGATCTCAGCATCAATAATATCTGACTGCTGAAAATTGCGCTCACTCCGGCCCAGAAAACGAGCAGAGAAAAAATCCATACACTCAGATACAAGGTATAGGGACGATAAGCGTATAAAAAATGAATAGAATTACTCAACAGGACCAGTGAGGAAGCGAAACCAGAAAGTATCCAGGGTTTAAAGGGGATATGTTTAAAGGACAGAATGAACCCTCCCAGAAAGAACAGATTAAAAACCAGGATAGCCGACAGATTCTGGAGAGTAGCGTGGCCTGAAAAATAGGAAGCAGTATATGATATTCCTCTGGCAAAAACTGTGGAAAGTATCAGGATGATGAGAAAAAAAAGGAATCGATAATCGCTATAAAATCGGTTCTTTAAAAAATTAATCATTACCGGCTGATTATTCTCCCTTCCTGGACATTGAATAATTGAAGAAATTTCTTTTTGTCAAAGCCGTTTGAAAGAATCAACAGGTAGTCCCCTGTTTCAACTTTTATATCGGATCCCGGATTGGTGATCATTGATCTTTTTCCAGCTTTATAGATCCCCATTAAAATTGAATTAAAATTCTGTTTCAGATCAAAAAATACTTCAATACAGTCTTTACCAATATAAATATTGCCTTCTGTAACCCGGTATTCCTGTACATCATGATCGTCGTCCGATCTGGAAGAACTTAATAAGTCAACATTCAAAATTGCCACATCCGGTTCGAAGATATAGCTAGCGACCAGTTTCGAAGCGATCTCATTTCTGGCCACCGCATAGGTAACACCTGCCGCATAAAAGGTTTCTTTCAATTGGGATTTTTCAAGGGAAACTACAATGCTGGGTCCCGAAAATGATTTTTTAAAGGCTAGGACGTACATTAGGGATTCTGAATCATCCCTCAGGCTGATGAAGGCGACCGAAGCTTTTTTTGGATTTACCTTCTCCAGGGTCTCAAAGGACTGGTAGTCGGAAAAAAGCACGAATACATTTTCCTTTCCATACTGACTGTAGATTAAATCAATATCATCTTTTTGATTGGTTACGATCGCCATCCGCTTGGACGTAAGTGCAATTTCTTCAGCTACCATTTTGGAAAAATCATTCCATCCAATGATCAGGATATGATCCTCAAATGGAGTTCCCTTGTATCCTAACTTTTTCTCTTCCATCAGTTTATAAATTTTGTTTGAGATCGTACTGAATAAATACCCTAACACGCCCAGGCTGGAAAACACATAAACGTACCCTATTACCTTACCCGCGGTACTGGCAGGATAAAGATCTCCGTACCCAACGGTAGTCAACGTAACTATCATATACCAGAATGCCGAGCCCAGGCTGGTTATTCCGGTTGCCCCGGCTTTCCTTTCAAAATAGACTAGTAAAAGATTTAGTATGAGAATAAGGACTAAAATGCCGGCGATTATGAAAACATCCCTTAACTTTTTCATTTTTATTTTCAGTCGTATTTAACCAATTAGTCCCATATCGATGAAAACCTTATAAAAATTATTTAAATATTTGTAAGGTAGATTTTACGATTTACCGTTCCAAATGTAAAACCCTTAATTTATATCTTTCCATCCTAAAAGAAAATATATGCCTTCTAATTTAATTCTGGGAAGAGTAACCGAGTTTTTAGAATCCTATTCACCCTTTGACTTGGTGGAGGAGTCCCTGGTGGGAAAAATGGCCGCTGCCGTTGAGATCAGATATTTTGATGACGGAGAAACCCTCTTTCAGGAAGGAGATATACCAGGGAAATACTGTTATATGATTAGAAAGGGACGAGTGAATCTGCTGAAGAGACTGAGAGGAGATAACCAGTTGGTTGACGTTTGCGGGGAGGGAGATTTATTTGGCATCAGATCCATGCTATCCGGTGAAAACTACAAACTTTCTGCCCTCGTTGAAAAAGAAGCGCTTGTGTATTTGATCCCTTCAGCGCTCATGCAGTCCTTTGTGAAGGAAAATCCGGCTGTGAGTCAGTTTTTTGCTATCGGACTGGCATCCGGTCAGGTAGTCATGGGCCATAAAAATAAGATTTCCGTGAGCAATTATTTACAAAATTGGCAGTTTTCGGATCAGTTGGATCAGTTATTACCACCGTCCTATCAAAAAGAACTCATCACCTGCCACCCGGAAGAATCGATCAAAAATGCATCGGAAAAAATGGCATCGAAAAATGCAGGTTCGATAATTATCGTAAATAAAAGTCAGATGCCAATCGGGATAATAACCGATACGGATTTAAGAAATCAGGTGGCCACAGGTAAGGTAAAAGTTGAGCAACCCGTTAAATCCATCATGAGTTCTCCCGTAATTACCCTTTCTCCTGAACAGAATACGGGCGAAATAATTGTAAAAATGATGAATTCAGGTGTTCACCATTTATGTATTACGGAAGATGGAACCTCGCAATCCCGAATCCTTGGCATCATCTCCAATCATGATATTTTGATGTTAAAAGGCAGCAGTCCGACTGTAATTCTTAAAGCGATTAAGAAAGCGAAAGGATTGAACGAGTTAAAAATTCTTTTTTCGGAATCGGAAAATATTACCAGGCGTTATATGGTCCACGACGTTCCTCTTCACATAATTCGTGAAGTAACATCGAACATTCAAGAGACAGTCACGAAAATAGCAATTGAACTGGTAGCTGGTGAGAGTCCCCGCCCTGATGATTTAAACTACTGCTGGGTTGATCTGGGTAGTTCGGCAAGAAAAGAAAGGTATTTAAAGACAGATCTAGATAATTTACTCATTTTCAGCAAAGAACCGGATAATAATTCAATGAAGGATATATTGGTCGAACTTGCCGGTAAAGTGAATCATTTTTTGGTTGACTGTGGATATTCTTTATGTCAGGCGGGCATTATGGGTCATTTATCCTCTATGTGTCTCGATGAAAGGCAATGGGAGGACCGTTTTAAAGGCTGGATTTATCAACCCGACCCGGAAGCCTTGTTAAAAGCAACTATTTTTTTTGATATGCGGGCTATGTACGGAAATGTGGAAATGGTTAAACGGTTGAAAGAAGCCATCATTCGTTATATTAAAGAGCAGCCTTCCTTTCTTAACTTTTTGGCAAGGAATGCAACACAGAACCCACCACCGTTAAGTTTCTTTAATCAATTTATTGTAGAATCCTCCGGGGAGCATAAAAATGAATTCGATATAAAGAAGCGTGCTATCATGCCCATGGTAGATGCGGCGAGGGTTCTTGCCCTGGACCATTATTTTTATGAATCGGTAGGTACGATTGAACGTTTCAGATATGTCGGTCAACAGGAGCCACAGAATAAATCAATTCTGGAAGAAGCGATCCAGGGATATGAATTTATCTTAAAGATGAGAACAAAAAGCGGTTATTTTCACCGGGATGATGGTCGCTTTGTTGATATCAGTTCATTCAGCAAGATTGAAAAGAAAGTATTAAAAGAAATATTTCAGGTGATACGGGAAATCCAAAAGATTATTCGTGTCCGGTTTCAGCTTGAATATTTCCATTAGTATAAGGGTCAATACCCCACAAAAACTCATCTTTATAGAGGGAGGATCTTCAAGGAAGGGAAATCCTTAATTTTCCTGGTTAAATCGAGAACATATGCTTATTCAGTTCCTGTAAAGCAGCCACTTTATGTTTGTGATCCACCAAAACTGAAATATTATATTTACTTCCTCCATAAGAGATCATCCGGACAGGAATATCTTCCAGGGCTCGAAAAACTTTCTGGAGCACCTCTTCTTTTTCGACGATTAAATTTCCGACAATACAGATAATAGTTTGGTTCTTGTCGATGATCACATCGGCAAATTCCTGTATTTCCCTGGTGATCTGATTCAAGTTCGTATAATCATCTATCGTGAGCGAGACCGCAACCTCCGAGGTGGTGATCATATCGATAGGTGTACGATAGTTTTCGAAAATCTGGAAAACTTTTCGAAGAAAACCATAAGCCATTAACATACGGCTTGATTTTATTTTAATTGCTGTAATTCCATCTTTTGCAGCAATGGCCTTTACACTTTTCAATTCTTCTTTATCACTGATATAGGTGCCGCCAGCGTGTGGGTTCATTGTATTTTTTAACCTGACCGGAACCTTGAATTTCTGTACCGGCCATATGGACGAAGGATGTAAAATTTTAGCTCCGAAATAAGCGAGCTCAGATGCTTCGTTAAAAGAAAGTTCCGATATGGGATAGGTATTATCGACTATCCGGGGATCGTTATTATGCATTCCATCTATATCCGTCCAGATTTGTACTTCTTCAGCCATTAAAGCGGCTCCAAGCAAGGTGGCCGTATAATCGCTCCCACCCCTTTTGAGATTTTCAATTTCACCTTCGTGGTTACGGCAGATGTACCCCTGTGTTATAAATATATCATATTGGGATTTTTCGGTCAGTATAGCGTCAAGATGTGATTTAATATAGTCTATATCTGGTTCTTTGTCCTCGTCGATTGCCATAAATTCCAGTGCGGGTAATAAGGTGGCATTTACCCTGTGTTCCTCCAGGTAGAGTTGGAACATATGGGTGGAGAGTAATTCCCCCTGCGCCAGTAGTTCGTTATTAAGTCTCTTGTTAAAGAATGAGCTTGTCAGGCTCCTGATAAAATCAAACCGTTTATCCAGAGCAGTGGCAGCTTGCTTTTGTTTATCTTTTGAATTCAATAATTCCTTGCTGAACTTATGATGGTGCACGTATAGGTTTTCGATTTTCTGGAATACCGTCTCGATTTGTTTCTCAAATAAAAGATTTCCTATCTCAACCAATGAATTGGTCACTCCGGCAAGTGCAGATAGGACGACGATTTTCTTTTCCTTTTCTTCAGTAATCAGGGAGGCGACCTGATGCATACGATCGGGTTTTCCAACCGAGGTACCTCCAAATTTTAATATTTTCATGATCTAAATAGCAATTAAAATTAAAATCCCAGCATTTTAATGGCTGTAACCGCTGCTTCATCTCCTTTATTGCCATATTTACCACCTGCACGGTCAAGTGCTTGTTGCCTCGTATCGGTAGTCAGCACACCAAAAATGACCGGCTTATTGAATTTCAGGGCAACGTCCTTAATCCCCTGTACAACGGATTGACAAATAAATTCAAAGTGCCGTGTTTCACCCTGAATAACACAGCCCAGGCAAATTACCGCATCTATCTGATCGGACATGGCCATCCATTGTGCTCCGAGACTTAACTCAAAGCTTCCCGGGACATTTTTTCGTAGAATGTTTTCTCTTAATGCACCCTGTTCGATAAGGGTCTGGTAAGCAGCTTGAAAAAGTGATTCTGTAATTTCTTCGTTCCACTCGGAGACAACCAGTCCAAACTTTTTTTCGCTGATATTTTTTTTACCCGGGATTGAAAAGGAGCTGAGATTTTTTTCAGAAGTGGCCATAATGCTTAATTTTTATAAAAAAAGGGATAAAACATCGATATCTTATCCCTTATCATTAATTTTTCGAATACTATTTCGATGCCAATCCTTCGAGCCGTGCTTTATGTTTTCGGGCATTGTTAAACTCATTCGAATCGGGATATTTATCAATAATGAGGCTATAACAATCAGCCGCTGCTTCAAAATCCATAAGTTTTTCATAAGCTACTGCCGCTTTTACCAGGTATAAGGGACTCAAATATTGATTTGACTTATGATTTGCAGCTTGTTCATAAAAACGGGCGGCTTTATTATATTCACCCAGTTCCATATGTGCATCACCCTGAAGAGCGTAGGCGCGGGATTGAACGATAAGATCATCGGAGGAAAAATCTGTTAAATAGTCAATTGCATTTTGATAATTGCCTAGTTTTAAATAGCAGGCTCCGACGTAATAATTCGCAAGGTTGGCAGTTTTTGTCATCCCATAATTATCAATGATATCAAGGAATCCATAATTATTGCCATCTCCCTGTAAGGCTTTCTGTATGCTGTCTGCTTCAAAATAATAGACTGCCTGGAACATATCAACCTGGGCTTGTATATTTTGATTGGCCAAATAATACCTGAATAGAAAAAAGGCAGATACGATTACGGCCAGGCCCCCGATTACGGCAATTACTATCTTCCGGTTTTGCTCCAGAAAATGTTCTGTTTTTGATAGTTTTTCCGCAAGAACTTCCGGATTTTCAAGCAGGTCATTCCCTTTGTTGACCTTTTTTTTCTTATGCTTTACTTTTGCCATTTTTTAATATTAGTGTGCAAAAATAACATATTTAGCAATTAAAAATTGATTTCATTGTATTATTCGGTTATAAACGGATAGTCCTCCTGCGCATAGACATCCCTAAAAGCTTCTTCGGGATCAGGGAAGGAAGATTCTTCTGCAAATTTTACTGATTCTTCCACTTTTTCCTTTACTTTTTTGTTGATCTCATTCAGATCATCCTCAGAGGCCAGTTTGTATTTCAGTATAGCATCTTTTACCTGTTCAATAGGATCCCGTTTTTTGTATGCTTCCAGTTCCTCTTTTGTTCTATACTTAGCGGGGTCGGACATGGAATGGCCTTTGTAGCGGTAGGTTCTTAGCTCAAGCAAAGTGGGCCCTTCTCCTTTTCTGGCTTTTTCAGCAGCCTCCGAAATTGCCTCATGAACTTCTTCCACTTTCATGGCATCGACCGACCTGGAAGGCATATCATAAGCTTCCCCAAGCGTGTAGAGATCGGTAACATTGGAAGTTCGTTGAACCGAGGTTCCCATCGCGTACCCGTTATTTTCAATGGCAAAGATGACTGGAAGTTTGTAGAACATCGCCAGGTTTAAGGATTCATGGAAGGCTCCCTGGCGTACCGCGCCATCTCCCATATACGTGATGCATAATTTCCCCGTTTTATTATATTTTTCTGCAAAGGCAATTCCAATGCCTAATGGAATCTGCCCTCCGACGATCCCATGCCCGCCAAAAAAGCCTCTTTTTTTGTCAAACATATGCATGGATCCTCCTTTTCCTTTGGATATCCCTGTTTCTTTTCCGTAAAGTTCTGCCATAATATATTTAGGATCCGTTCCCAATGCAATGGGATGTGCGTGATCCCTGTAGGCCGTTATGTATTTATCTCCGTCCTCGAGTGCGGAAACCGCACCTGCCGCACAGGCCTCCTGACCGATATATAGATGGCAAAAACCACGGATTTTCTGTTGCCCATACAGTTGTCCTGCCTTCTCTTCAAATTTTCTCATCAGATACATCGACTCATACCAGAACATGTAGGTTTCTTTTGAAAAACCGGGCTTTGATTTTACATTTGCTTTCCCTTTAGGGGAGGATTTGGTCTTCGTTGCCATTCAGGTTTTATTTCTTAACAATTAAAGCATCGCAATATACTGCTGTTTGAAATTTTATAGAGTGCGAAAATAACTAAAAAACTACCAACAAAGAAATTTTAATGCATCTTGAAAACCTCAGATTAATTAATTTTAAGAACTATCAGGATGAGACTTTTACTTTTACAGCTGAAATAAACTGTTTCGTTGGGGACAATGGAGTGGGTAAAACCAATCTGTTGGATGCCATCCATTACCTTTCACTGACTAAAAGTTTTTTAAATCCAACTGATCTGCAAACCATTAGTCATCAACAGGATTTTTTTTCCCTGATTGGAACCATACAAAAAGACCAGCATGAGTTTTCCGTAAAATGTCAGTTGCGGAAGGGTGAAAAAAAAGTTTTCTTTCTGAACGGGAATCCCTATGAAAAGATCAGTGATCATATTGGACAATTTCCGCTTGTCCTGATTGCACCAAATGATACGGACATTATTCAGGGGGGTAATGAGATACGCAGGAAATATTTTGATGGCGTACTCGCTCAAATGGACAGACAATATCTGGAGTATCTGATCAAATATTATCATGCATTACGGCAACGCAATTACCTGTTGAAATATGCCGAATCAAAGCACCGAATCGATCCTGATCTGATTGAACCCTACGATCGGATAATTCTTTCGATAGGCCGGGAAATCTATACCAGACGACGGAAATTTCTTGCAAAAATAATTCAACCGCTTCAGGATCATTATGACAACATTTCTGATAGTAAGGAACATATCAATATCCTGTATCAATCGGATCTTGAAACAAACGATTTTAACATCGATTTTCAGAGAGCCCTGTTGAATGACCTGGTGGTGGGACGAACCAATCTGGGGATTCATAAGGATGAATATAAAATGGAGATGGATGGATATCCTGTAAAAAAATTCGGATCGCAGGGTCAGCAGAAGTCGCTGGTTGTCGCGCTTAAACTTACCCAATTTGATATTTTAAAGTCAAATAATGACTTTAAGCCCATTTTGTTGATGGATGATATTTTTGACAAGCTTGATGAACATCGAATTAATAAAATCATGAGTCTTGTGGCCGGTCATGCCTTTGGCCAGATATTTATCACCGATGCAAGGCCGGAGAGAACTTTTGCCATAATGGATGATATACGGGCTGAGAAAAAAATTTATCAGATCGATAATGGAAAAATTATTAATTCAAAACCCTAAAAGTAAATTGATATAATAACCTAATACGAATGAGAAAAATAATCAGAACCGCTAAGGCCCCGGAGCCCATCGGACCCTACAGTCAGGCAGTAAAGGTCGATAAAACCCTGTATGTCTCCGGTCAGATTTCACTGGATCCTGAAACAGGTGATTTAGTAACCGGAGATATAATTATGGAAACAAAACAAGTGATGGAAAATTTGTCAGCCATTTTAAAGGAAGCCAACATGGAATTTAATCACGTTGTCAAGTGTTCCATTTTTTTAAAGAATATGAAGGATTTTCAAAAAATCAATGAAATATATGGTCAGTATTTCGATCAAATTGCACCTGCAAGAGAAACGATTGAAGTAAGTAACCTCCCTAAAAATGTGAATGTGGAAATATCCTGTATCGCCGTGGAACCGTAATCCATGGTCCGGAAATCCGATCAGGAGTTTATTGCTTTGATGATTATATGTATTTTTACCAAATAAATACCTGAAATGAATCAGCAAGTCAGAGTTCGATTCGCACCCAGTCCAACCGGTCCCCTGCACATCGGTGGAGTAAGAACGGCTTTATATAATTACTTATATGCTAAAAAATATGGAGGTAATTTCATACTAAGAATCGAAGATACCGATCAGAATCGTTATGTTCCCGGAGCAGAGGAATATATCCATGAAACGCTGGATTGGTTATCCATTATACCGGACGAGGGCCCAAAGAAAGAAGGGCCCTTTTCACCTTACAGGCAATCGGACCGAAAAGAAAAATATCCACATTATGCCCGGAAACTCCTCCAGGAAGGGAAGGCATATTATGCGTTTGATACACTTGAAGAATTGGACGAGATGCGCAAACGATTAGGTAGTTCAGGAATTGTGAAACCACAATACAATGCCTTTACAAGGGATTCCATGAAAAATTCGCTGACTCTTTCCTCTCAGGAGGTGGAGGATAGAATCGGATCGGGACAGCCCTTTGTAATACGTCTGAAAGTGCCCTCGGACCTGGAAATTCGGTTCCATGATGGAATCAGGGATTGGGTACATGTAAGATCAGATACGATCGATGACAAAGTATTGATTAAATCGGATGGAATGCCTACCTATCACCTGGCCAACGTGGTGGATGATCATGAAATGGAGATTACTCATGTTATCCGGGGGGAAGAATGGTTACCGTCCGCTCCATTACATGTCTTAATGTACGATTATTTTAGATGGACTGATTCCATGCCTCTGTTCGCTCACCTTCCTTTAATACTTAAACCGGAAGGGATTGGTAAATTGAGTAAAAGAGATGGGGATAAACACGGTTTTCCAGTGTTCCCATTATCCTGGTCCGATCCTTTCACAGGTGAGACCAGTTCCGGATTTCGCGAAGGAGGCTATCTCCCGGAAGCATTGATTAATTTTCTCGCGCTGCTTGGCTGGAATCCTGGAACGGAACAGGAACTTTTCAATATCGATGGCTTGATCAAATTATTTTCACTGGAAAGAGTAAATAAATCGGGAGCAAAATTTGATATTGATAAAGCGAAATGGATCAATCAGCAGTATTTGAAAGATGCACCCGTCCAACTGCTGGCCAATCGCTTGATGGAGGATTTAAAGAAGGAAGGAATTTCCGCCGATATCCATAAAGTCAATAGCATAGCAGATGCATTCAGGGAAAGGATAACTTTTTTGAATGATCTATATCCTAAATGCAAATATTTTTTTATTCGTCCTGAAAAATACGATGAAAATGTAATCAATAAAACGTGGAAAAAACAAACGGTGGACGTAATTGAATCCTTTTCACATCGTATAAAAAAAATCCCGGATGGATTTGATATCATGCAGGCCAGAAACATTTTAAATGAAATTACCGATAATAGAAATGTAGGGATTGGTATGGTAATGAAGGCATTGCGAATGGCTGTAACGGGGGAGACAGGTGGCATCGATCTGATGTTGACATTGGAGATTCTCGGTGCGCAGGAAGTAGCCGAACGGATCAGGATCGCGATTGAAAGATTGTCAGATCAAGTACGAGAATAGCATGGCTAAGCGAAAATATCACAAAAAGAAAAAAAAACAATACCTGAAGGTAAATCCACAATTGCCTGGATTCGATATTAAAATTAATTCATTCGGGGAGATCCAGTCCAATTACGAAATCGATGAAGTAAATGAATTTTTAGATAAGAACCTGGAAGATAAAAAATTAAAAAACCGCGCTAAGCGCAGAAAAAGTAAAAAGAAAGATCCGGATAAGTGATTTTTTAAAAAACAATAATGTTCAGGAACTATTTTCACCTTCCTCCGGGTTATTGTAAAGAAACCATTAATACTACCTTATTCTTATCAATTCAATTTTTTATGCCGAATGAGTAATGAAAAGAAGTGATTTTTTGAAAACCGGAGGTGCATTTGTGATTTGCGCTTGTGGATCGTCATTGCTGCATGGGTGCAAAGCCATCACTGGTAATTCAGGTACTCCTTCCATTCCTGAAAACTCCTTTGTACTCCGGGAGGGATGGTTGTATCTTGATTTACATAAGATTCCGGAACTTGCTGAAAGGGGCGGATCGGTAAAGTTGGAATTAACTGATCCTAATCTGAAGATCATCATAGCAAAAACAGGAGAGCAAACTTTTATAGCCTTACGTGATCAATGTTCACACGGTGGAAGGGAACTGGAATATCATCATGATCAAGGGATGTTCCGATGTGTAAGTTTTGGGCATTCAAAGTTTGACACAACCGGGAAAGTAATTAAGGGTCCGGCTAAAGGTAATATCGAAGAATTCGATACCACCCTACTGGCTGATGAAATAAGGATTGATATATCCTAAAAATTAACCAAATAAAATTAAAAAAGGATGTCAGAGATTCATTGTGAAAACTGTGCCTGGCGGGCAAAATACGACGCCAATCCCAAATCGTTTCTTGGCAGATTATGGAAATGGCATATAAAGATCTGTCCCGGCTGGAAAATGTATTTACGTTCATTGACTGACTCTAAAAGACAGGAGTTGTATTCCAAATATGGATACAGAAAAGTTTGACCGACTTTTTCCATTTCAGATGTTAGTTCAGGTGTATTGTGGGTTTTTATGATAAAAACCTTTGCCTGTTTTTCAATCGATCTGAAATACGTCGGGATTAGCAATGTAATATATCCGGATTATCCACCTTTTATCCACTTTCTGAATAAAACTGCATTTTCCTTACTGATTATTACATCCTCTCTTGCAGGCGGGTAGAGATCGAGCTTAATCTTGCTCTGCTCCTGAGAAGAGAATTTTTTTATCGCTGAAACTTGAATGATATATTGCCGGTTTGCCCTGAAAAACTTCTTAGGATCAAGTAATGATTCAAGTTCGGAGAGTGATTCATCAATGATAAATGTCTGATTCTGGCGATCCCGTACGAAACTGATCTTGTGATGTGTAAATATATAGGAAATATCCTCCACATTGATGGGGGTGAAATCGATTCCCTTTTTGACTACCAGTCGTTTTTTAAAAGATTTTGAATTAAAATCTGATAATAAATCCCGAACGCCGGTGAATTCATAGTGATCTTTCAGCAGTTTAATCTTTTTAAATGCCTTGGTGATTTTATCTTCCGTAACTGGTTTCAGGATATAATGGATTGAGTTGTATTCAAGTGCTTCCACAAGGTAATCATCATAAGCTGTGATAAAGATCACCGGGAAAAGCACATCAAATTGGTTAAATATTTCGAAAGATGAATCATCTGAAAGCTGTATATCAAATAATCCCAGATCGGGTCTCGGATGATTTCTAAGCCATCGTACCGTCTCTGTTACACTTTCCAGACATGCCAGTATTTTAATGGACGAATCAGCTGCGTTCAGCAGACTTACCAGTTTCTGGACGGCTAATTCCTCATCTTCTACAATGATCACGCGCATTATATGTTCATTTTTAAAAGAGGAAGCTGCAATACGAAGTGTGTCTTATCAGGTATTATTTTAATTTCCTTCCCCATCAGTTTAAGAAATCTTTCATTCAAATTGTAAAGGCCGGTTTGGGTTGAGTTTTTTAGTTTCTTCTTGTCGGAAATCTGATTGGTAAAAATCAATGTTTCATCTCGATAAGAAATACCTAATACCAGCGGATTTTTCATCGAGATCCTGTTGTGTTTGGCTGCATTTTCTATGGCCACCATTAGGGATACCGGAGGAATCAGAAATTCTGAGGTATTGAGTTCTGAATAATCTGCAATTATTTTAAAAGCGCGATCATATCTTATTTCGACCAGACTAATGTATGCATTCATAAAGGATATTTCGTCCTTCAACAGAACCAGGTTTTTATCCTTGCTGCGAAGTATATACCGGTAAACTTCGGCCAGATTTTCTATAAACCGACGCGCTTTGGGAGCATCATGAACCACCAGGTAAGATATACTGTTCAATGCATTGAACATAAAATGGGGATCGATCTGATTTTTCAATGCTTCCAGTTCGGCCTGGATTTTTCCCCGTTCCAGCTGTTCCCGGATCACTCTGGCTTGGTCATTTTCTTTCACAAACAATGCTTTTTCATACACATTTGTGACAAAAACCACACATACAACAATCAATATCACACTATTAAAAATGGCCTGATCATTCACCCAATTACCTCCGGCAAGCCATTTCCACCCGTAGAGCAAAAAAAGTGATACAGGTCCGGAATAGAATATATTCAAACCTGTGATTAAGATGTATTTCTGGAAAAGAGATTCGCTTTGAAATATTACCGGATAATAACGGAATAGCAGGAAACGATTCCCTTCCCAGATTATCCAGGCCACCAGAATAAAATAAAAAAAATGAGGTATATATTCGACCGAAAGATCGATTAGTCCGGTAGCGCTGGGAATTACCACGCCAAAAAAAGGTATACCGATCAACCTGACAATCCGGTCGTCTAGGATTGATTTAGGTCGGTTAAGTTCAGAAGGTTCATCCATAACTATTTCCGGTTAAATAATCAATTTCTCCGGTTCGGTAATTTACCCATGACCGAGGCCTTCCGTTACCATTCATTCATCCTATTTTTAAGCTTGCATCCGTGACTTCGGTCATTAAAATTAAGGATAAATTATTTACCAAAAAAAATCAAAAATCATGGAAAATGTTAGCGTAAATCATCTGGCAGTAATTGTGGCGGCTTTGTCGACCTTTCTATTAGGAGGTCTCTGGTATTCACCGATCCTTTTCGGCAAGGCCTGGCAAAAGGAAAATAAACTTTCCGATGAGGATCTTCAAGGTGGCAATTCAGCAAAAATATTTGGATTTTCCTTCGTTTTTTCATTGATCATGTCATACAACCTGGCATTTTTTCTGGGCGATCCTTCCATCGATTTTCTAATGGGTTTGCTGTATGGATTTCTCACCGGTTTTGGCTGGGTAGCTATGGGCATTTTTATAATCGGTTTGTTTGAGAGGAAAACATGGAGTTATCTCTGGATTAACGGGGGGTATATGATTATTGCTTTCAGCATCATGGGTGCCATTCTTGGCGCGTGGAAGTAAGTTCATGAGGTAAAACCACCAGTTTGAGTATAAAAATGTCTTGAATGCGACTTATACTCTCAAGCTGAGAAAAAGACTATTCCTGGGAAAATAATTTTTCATTAAATTTCGAAATCTAACTAAATTCACCGAATCATGAATACAAATTTAAAAATCAATCACCTGGCTGTTCTGATCTGTTTTATCCTTCTCACCGGATTGGGTTTTCTGTGGTATGGTCCGCTTTTTGGCGAACCCTGGATGGAGATGGTTGGATTGGATATGGCCCAGGTGGAGGCCAATCCTCCGGGTGCCGGAATTTGGATCAGCAATATTATAGCAACCATTATTCCTCTCTATGCATTGGCGTGGTTGTTAATTCAAATGGGAGTAAGTTCTGGAATCCGGGGCGCGGGCATTGGATTACTTATTTCCTTTTCCTTCGTATTTCTCTCCAAGTTGGCCGGAGATTTATTTGCACAGAATCCTTATGGACTTTCCTGGATCACCGGCGGGTATGATATGGTGGCCCTT
>Ga0209536_100003702_pt1 | contig 24442 bp, 23 predicted proteins | sample DeeMarSeWOR28_12_FD_187461 | JGI IMG/M metagenome (GOLD analysis project Ga0209536, IMG submission 187461) | Marine sediment microbial communities from White Oak River estuary, North Carolina - WOR-2-8_12 (SPAdes) (version 2) | ecosystem: Environmental > Aquatic > Marine > Intertidal zone >...
TTTACTTCCTTTGTGTTCTTTTTAAGTTTGGTTATTTGCTGTGAAGCAGAATCACTAAGATAAGTTCCTTTTTTGTTAACTGCATAAACTATGTAGTTATCTTCAATTATTTTATAATAAAATGATTCAAATTTAAAACCTTGAATTGGTTCATACTGATAATAAGATTCCTCAATACTTACATGGTCCTCGTAGTTTGGACTTGATTTTTCTTCATCATCATAATAAACGTAGTATTTTTCGCCTCCATTTGCTTCTTCAGGTATTATAAAAACAAGATTACATGAAGTTATATGCTCATTATCTGAAAAATTCAATTCATATATTTGCGACTCTAGTTCAATAAAGCTAATATTATCTTGAAAGATAACTCTTATAGAATGCTCATTTTCATTTTTTGTCCAGCAGGAATTTTTAAACTCCAAATAAATATCAATTGGTTGAAATTTTGCTTCCTCTAAACTCGTATTTATGGGAATTATAATCTCTTGTCTGAATGAGAAATTTTCATTCCACCAAGAAGGCTCATCAGATGATAAACTAATTGGAACTAACAATGTATCTAAAATTATTATGAATATTATTATTCCAACTAGTTTTTTATGCATAAGGTTTAAAATCTCCCTATTTTATTTTTATTATAATTATTTTTAACAATATTATATATATTAATGTTATTTAACAGTCCTATTCTAAAATGTTACAACAATTGCAGCATGATCCTTTTCAAAAGGCTTTAAATCTATTTTATTTATAATCTTAAAATGATTATCTTTTAATTTTAAACAAATCATATCATATACCTTTTCTGGTTTTAAAGAAACATCTATACTTCTTGCTTTAACCATTATTATCCCAAGCCCATCTTCTTTTAAAAATCTGTTAATATTTTCAATAAATATTTCAGCTTGATTTCTCTGAGAAATATCTTGATAAACTATATCTACAATAGGAATTATAAAACTAAATCTATCAAGGTGATTTGCATCTGCTAAAATAGGAATTATATTTTTTCGTTTTTCACTTAGTTTTATAAGCAGTTTCATTGCAATTGGTGAATTTTCTATAGAAAAAATTAATCCATCCTTTACAATATCAGATATATGGCTAACAGTTGTGCCTGTTGCAGCACCTAGATAAAGTACTTTTGAATCGACTTTAATATCAAATTTAAATCCATTTAATATTGCTGCTGCGAGTTTACTTCTATAGGGATTCCATGAGCGTAATTCTCTATCATCATATTTTACTAATTTTTCATTATAAACCTTAATTCCTTTACAATAGCTAGGATTTTCTGTAAATATTCTATTTCCTTGTTTGAAAACACCTTTTATCTCTGTGTTTTTCATCTAATAAAGATTATGATATAGGTTTGATAAATGTTTTGTCATTAAAACAATCCATTTGTTTTAATAAATTTATAATCGAAAAATATTTAAATAACAGTTGTATACATGTAGCGTGCTACCGTGAAACATAGTAGCATAATAGCAGGTGAAAAAAATGAATGAAAGAAAAGAAAGAATTAATGCCAAATTAATAAAACTAGGAAAGTCACTTGAGCTAGACAGTTTGGATACAATTAAAGCAAAAAGAACAATAAGAAATATTATAACTATGGCATTGTTTGCAGGAGTACTTATACTCCTTGGAAGTATTATGATGCCAGGAGGACCCGCAGGTTTATATTATACAGCTGTTAGTATCAAAGATTTTAGAATACTGCTTGGCGGTTTATTTTAAAAATATTAATTGGAAGATCAGCTTAAAGATCTCCCATTTATTTTTAAGGTTAAATTTATGTTCACAAAAAAATACAAACCTATTAGTGTTGTATGGGAAACAACGCTAAATTGCAATATGAATTGTATGCATTGTGGATCTTCCGCGGGAACTCAAAGAACAAAAGAGCTTACAACAAATCAAGGTTTAAACCTCTGTGAGAATCTAAGTAAATTAGGAACAAAGATAATTTCTCTAATGGGAGGTGAAGCTCTTTTAAGAAAAGATTGGAACATATTTGCACATAACATTAGAGATTTAGGAATGAATGTTACATTGATGTCAAATGGTTGGTTAATTAATGAAAAATTAATTTCAGAATTAATCAAAATTGAGCCTTACGCTGTATCAATTAGTATTGATGGAGGAACTGCAAAAACACATGATGCAATTAGATGTCTTTCAGGATCATTTAATAGATGTATAAAAAGTCTTGAACTTTTAACAAAAGCAAATCTCCCAACAACAGTGATAACAACAGTTCATAAACAGAATTTTAAGGAATTACCCTTATTGCGTGATTTTTTACTAAACAAAGGAATAGCTTGGCAAATTCAAATGGCAAATGCTGTAGGTAGATTTCCAAAAGATTTAATACTATCAAAAGAAGAATTTTATTCAGTTGCATTATTTATTGCTTCATGTCGTAAAAAATATTCTATAAAGGAATTACCAATAATGGGTGCTCATAATTTTGGTTATCATTCTCAAATATTACCTGATATAATGGTTTTACCTTGGATGGGTTGTCAAGCAGGTATTACTGCATTGGGAATACAAAGCGATGGTGGAATTAAAGGTTGTTTATCATTACCAGATGAATTTATTGAAGGAAATATTTTAAATAAAAACATTTCAGATATATGGAACAATCCAAATTCTTTTTCATATAATAGAAATTTCAAAATAGAAGAACTTGGAAAAGAATGTATAAACTGCAAATATGGTAAGAGATGTAAAGGTGGATGTTTAACTGTTTCTTCTTCTCTTACTGAAAAAAATCACTCTGACCCATATTGTCTTAGATTAATTGAAAAAGAAATGATAGTAGTTTAATTTATTTTTTTTTACTAAAAAGTCGATATATTAAATTATAGTTATTATATTAACCTGCGGGGAAATTTATGGTAAACCAATCACCACTATATGGAATTCAAAATAATCTTGGAGCAAAATTTACAGAGTTTGCAGGTTTTAAAATGCCAATTCAATACACATCAATAAAAGATGAACATCTTACTGTTAGAAAAGCAGTTGGTCTTTTTGATGTTTCTCATATGAGTAATGTTTGGATTACAGGGATAGATGCAATGAATCTTCTTAGTTTGTGTACAGTTGCAGATGTACCAAAATTTGGAAAAAATCAAAGTCAATACACAGTTATTCTTAGAGAAAACGGTACGGTTATTGATGATACTATTTTTATGAATTTAGGTGATAGATATATGATAATTCCAAATGCTGGAATGTCAAGTATTGTTACAAAATGGCTTAACGACAAAGCAAGAGATTTTAAACTAAATGCAAAAGCAGAGGATGTCTCCAGGGATTTTGTAATTCTTGCAATACAAGGACCTCGCTCTCGTGAAACGTTACAAAAACTAACAAAAATTGATATGAATGATGTAAAATTTTTTGGTTGCCAATATGGTGAAATAGCGGATGTAAAATGCATAATTTCTCATACAGGATATACTGGAGAACTTGGTTTTGAGTTACAAATTACTCCTACAAAAAAAGCTGAAATTGTTTTTAATAAAATTCTAGATGCAGGTAATGAGTTTGGTATAAAACCAATTGGTCTTGGGGCACGTGATACTCTTAGACTTGAAAAATATTTTATTCTTGCTGGTAACGAATTTGAAGGTGGTAGAACACCACTTGAAGCTACTTTATCTTGGTTGATTCACTGGGATCATGAGTTTATTGGTAAAGAAGCTATTTTAAAACAAAAAGAAAAAGGAAACTATGAAAGATTAACTTGTTTAGAATGTATTGATAAGGCAATACCCCGACATGGTTGTGAAATCCAAAAAGATGGTGAACGTATTGGTATTGTAACAAGTGGTACTTTATCTCCATGTTTGAATAAAGGAATAGCAATGGGGTATGTAAGATATGATTTACGTGAACCCGGTAGCTTATTAGATATAATAATAAGAGATAAACCTACTAAATCAAAAGTTATTAAACCACCATTTGTTCCAAAGGATTGGGCACAAACCAATTAATAATGATTTATGAAAAAAGTATATGTATATACGAACACAAACTGTCGTAGAAGACTGATTGATTCAAAAAAAGTACAACTTTATTTTTTTAAAAATAATTTTAAAATAGTAAATCACCCCAAAGAAGCTGATTTTGTAATATACATAACATGTGCATATCGAGATGAGATAACAAATAGTACACTTGAGAAAATTAAAGAACTCCAAAAATACAATGGAGAATTAATAGTAGCAGGTTGTTTACCTTTAATAGAAGAACAAAAACTTTTTAAAATTTTTAAAGGAAAAACAATAAGTACAAAAGATATAGAAAAAATAGATAATCTTTTTCCAAAAAATAAAATCAAATTTTCAAGTATATCAGATGCAGAGGCAATAAGTGAAATACAAAATATATTTTTATCTGAAGAAAATTATTTATTAAAAAATTATCCTATTTTAAATAAATATTATAATTCTTTTAGAGAATTTTTAATTAGTAAAATATTAAACAAACATCTATTAATTTATCTATCTCCAACAAAACCAGAGTTTTATCATGTTAGAATATCTTGGGGTTGTTTTGGTAATTGTTCGTATTGTGGAATAAAAAAAGCAATTGGACCTCTAAAAAGTAAACCATTTCAAGATTGCATAAATGAATTTGAAAAAGGTTTAAAATCTGGGTATAAAACATTTGTAATAACAGCAGATGATGTAGGAGCATATGGAATTGACATAGGTTATGATTTTCCAACATTGCTTGATAAATTTACAAATTTTGAATATGAATATGAAATCTCAGTTCAGGATCTTGACCCACGTTGGATAGTAAAATATATTGACAAATTAGAGCCAATTTTTAAAAAAGGAAAAATCACAAGCGTTAATATTGCTTTGCAATCAGGGTGTAGTAAAATTTTGAAATTAATGAATCGATATTCAGAAATAGATAAGATTAAAGAGGCATTAATTCGACTTAGAAATGTTTCTGATAAATTATCGTTTGATATGCATTTTATAATAGGTTTTCCGACTGAGACATATGATGATTTTTTAAAGACTATCGAATTTATTAAAAAAATAGGTTTTGATATGGGCTTTATTTATCGTTTTTCATCAAAAACTGATACAGTTGCAGAAAAAATTAAACCAAAAGTATCAAATGATGAAATTAATTATAGAATACAAAGTGCTAAACAATTATTGAAAGATTACCGTTATAAGGTTATTTCTATATCAAAAAACAATTTTTACACATTTTATAAAACAAAATAAAAACTATTTTTTGCAAATATTTAAATTAATCATTTTAATACCAAGTCCTGATTATTATGGGAGATGAAGTAAGAGACGATTTAAAATATACAAATAGTCACGAATGGTTGAAATTATCAGGTGAAAATGCAAAAATTGGGATTACAGATCATGCGCAATCTCAATTAACAGATATTGTTTTTGTTGAACTTCCACAAGTTGGTAAAGAATTAAAAAAAGGTGAAGAACTCTGCATAGTAGAATCGGTAAAATCTGTTTCTGAGATATACTCGCCAGTATCCGGTAAAATTATAAATGTAAATAAAAAACTAGAAGATACTCCTGAAATTATAAATAAAAATCCATATGATGATGGTTGGTTAGTCGAAATAAAAATTAATGATAAATCAGAAATAAATTCTTTACTTGATCCCGAATCTTACAAGAAAATAATTTAATTTTCTCCTAATTGATATGAAGAAAATTCTTCAAAATTTTTCCGAAATATTATTATATTATTTAATGTATTAACCAATTAGGCGGAGAGATGGGATTGCAAGAAACTTCAATTTAAGATTTTTAAAAAAAGCGGTGTTTAACACCTCCGCCGCCTCCCCCATTAATTTTTTATTATAATCATTATCTTTAATAATATAAATTTCTTTTACAGAATTGATTCAATGAAACTATTACTGATACATAGCGATTATATAGAGTATGAGGTTAAAGACAAAGCAATTAAAATCCCTGAAGAAATAAAAATAAAAAGTGATAGATTTGAAGAGGCTTTAACTGCTTTTACGGCGGTTGAAAAAATCGACGAAAAATCACCTTCCCAAGCAGTTTCTCAAGCGGTTGCAGAAATTGAAAAAACTGCTGAACAAGTAAAAACAAAAAATATAATGGTTTATCCATATGCGCATTTGTCACCAGATCTAGCTAGTCCAAAAAAAGCGCAAGAAATACTAATTGAAATTGAATATGAACTAAAAAATAAAAATTTTAATGTAAAAAGAGCTCCTTTCGGTTGGTACAAAGCATTTAAAATTTCTTGCAAAGGTCATCCACTTTCAGAACTTTCTAAAGATATTATTCCAGCGGGTGAAGAAACAGAGTCATTGAAAAAAGAAAGAAAACTCAGCTCCGATTGGTATATTTTAACTCAGGAAGGAATATTGTATGATGTTGGTAAATTTGATTTTAATGATCATGAAAATTTAAGAAAATTTGCATTTTATGAAAAAGATAAATCAAGATCTGTAAAAGGAGAACCGCCTCATGTTAAATTAATGCAAAGATTAGAGATAGCTGATTATGAACCCGCTTCAGATGGCGGTAATATGAGATTTTATCCAAAAGGTAGGTTTATTAAAAAATTAATCGAAGATTATGTAACAAAAAGGGTTATTGACTATGGTGGTTTAGAAGTAGAAACACCAATTATGTATGATATGGATCATCCAACACTATCAAAATATTTACAAAGATTTCCTGCAAGACAGTATCAGATTGAAAGTGATAAAAGGAATTTTTTCTTAAGATTTGCTGCATGTTTTGGACAATTTCTGATGGTTCATGATGCAACAATCAGCTATAAGGATTTACCACTTAAGATATATGAGTTAACAAGGTACTCTTTTAGAAGAGAGCAATCTGGAGAACTTACTGGCCTTAGAAGATTAAGAGCTTTTACAATGCCTGATGTGCATGCTCTAACTTCAGATATTGATATGGCAATGAACGAATTTAAAATTAGATATGAACTTAGTCTTTCTGTTTTAAAAAATCTTGGTATTGAAAAAAATGATATTGAAATGGCTCTGCGAACTACTAAAGATTTTTATGAAAAAAATAAACTTTTCATTTTAGATTTAATTAAAAAACTTGGAAAACCAATTTTACTTGAAATGTGGGATGAAAGAATTTTTTATTTTATTTTAAAATATGAATTTAATTTTGTTGATATGTCAGAAAAAGCATCTGCATTAAGTACAGATCAAATTGATATAGAAAATGGTGAAAGATACGATATTAAATTTACAGATAAAGATGGTACAACAAAACATCCATTGATTTTACATTGTAGTCCATCTGGTGCTATAGAAAGAGTAATTTACGCTCTACTTGAAAAAGAAGCAATTAAAATGAGTACAGGTCAAAAGCCGATGCTTCCGGTATGGCTTTCACCAACTCAAATTAGACTTATACCTGTTAGTAATGATTTTGTAAAAACATGCGATAGTTTAATTGAAGAATTTAATAAAAAATCTCCATTTGTTCATATTAGAACAGATATTGATGATAGAGAGGAAAGCGTTAGCCGTAAAATACGAGATGCAGAGCAAGAATGGATACCAATAATTATTGTTGTTGGTGAAAAAGAAAGTAGTAGTAAAATATTCACACCACGATTTAGAAACAATACAATTGGTCAAGAAAATCATTCATATACTTTTGATGAGTTATATAAATTAATATTTACAATTACATCTGATTATCCACAGTATAAAATACCATTGCCTGTGCATCTTTCAAAAAGATCAAAATTCAAATAAAAGAAATTTATATGAGGAGCTCTTCAGATGATTGAAAGATATAATATTCAAAATTTAGTAAATTCTTATGATAAAAAAAATATTACAATCGGTGTTTTGGGAGGGCATTCAGCTTTAGATGTTTGTCATGGTGCAAAAAAATATGGTTTTAAAACAATAGCTGTTTGTCAAAAAGGTAGAGAAAAAACCTATACAAAATATTATAAAACTAGAAATGGCAAGGGATGTATTGATGAGACAATTGTTCTTGACAAATTTTCAGATATAACAAAATCAGAGATTCAAGAACAATTGCGAGAAAAAAATACAATTTTTATTCATAACCGATATTTCTGGGTTTATTTTGATTTTAAAAATATTGAAAACAATTTTTTAGTTCCTATTTTTGGAACACGTGGTATGCTTAAACTTGAAGAAAGAGATGTACCAAAAAACCAATATTATTTATTAGAAAAAGCAGGTATTAGATTTCCAAAAATTTACAAAACAGCAAAGGATATAGATAGACTTGTTATAGTAAAAGTAAGTGAAGCAATTCGTGGTTATGAACGTGCTTTTTTTTACTCAACAAGTTTTGAAGATTATAAAAAGAAATCTGAAGAATTGATTACAAAAAAATTAATTACTCAAGATGGTCTTGATAAAGCAGTTATTGAAGAGTATGTAATTGGTGCCCAAATTAATTTCAATTATTTCTATTCAATTATTGATGATGAACTGGAGATTATGGGAACTGATACAAGAAGACAAACAAATCTAGATGGTCTGATTAGATTACCTGCAAATGAACAACTGGAAGTTCTTAAGTACCTTAAACCAAAGATAATAGAAACAGGTCATATTGCTGCTACAACAAAAGAATCAATCATTGAGAAAATTTTTGAACTTGGTGAAAAATTTGTAAAAACTACTAAAGAAGAATATCCCCCCGGCATTATCGGACCATTTGCACTTCAAGGAGCAATAGCTGCTGAGAAAGGAAAAGAAGAAATGGTCGTTTTTGATGTTTCAATGAGAATTCCTGGTAGCCCCTTAACATTGTTTACTCCACATTCAGGTTATTTGTACGGCGAATCTATTTCCTATGGTGAAAGAATTGCATTAGAAATAAAAAAAGCAGTTGATACCAATAGAATTAAAGATATCGTTACTTAGATTTTTTGCAAATTATTATTCTTTTTTCTGTTACAATTTTATCAAGCGGTATATCATGTTTTTCAATTGGTATTTTTTTAATAATTTGAAATTCAAATGCTAAACCAATGGTTTGTGAAATAGGATTTCTAAGTAAATTATCATAATATCCTTTTCCATGACCAATTCTATTACCCATTTCATCAAATCCAACGCCAGGAACAATAATTAAGTCAAGATTATCAATTGAAATTTTTTTTATTTTTTCTATTTTTGGTTCCAGTATATTATATGCACCGTTATCTAAATCATCCCAAGATTCTAATTTTGAAAGAATTAAAATTTTGTTTTTTTTATCTGTGATTGGTACAACAACATTTTTTTTATTTTTAATACTATCTTTGATCATATCATGAGTATAAACTTCATTATCATATGAAACATAAAACAAAATTGTTGAAGATTTTTTATACTCCTTCATATTAAAAATTCTATTTTTAATTTTATTACTTTTTTTTAAAACTTCATTTTTTGATAAATTTTTTCTTATATTTATTAGATCTCTTCGAACTTCATCCTTCATTTTATATCTAAATTTTTTTTATCTTTTTAGGTTTTATTTCTTTTGCGGGAATTCCACCATACATTTTTCCTTTTTTTAGAATCTGAGATTTTGTTACAATTGCTCCAGCTGCGAGTTTAACATCATCTTCAAGAACTGCTCCCGGCATGATAATCGCACCTGCACCTATTACACAGTTGTTTCCAATTTTAACTTTATCCATTAAAATTGTGCTTTTTTCGTAATTATGAATATGTCCATAGATAATTGCATATTCACCCATTGTTACATTGTCTCCGAATTCTGTTAAACAGGGATCTTTAATCACTCCTCCTACAAGAGTGTTTTTACCAATTTTCATACCAAGCATTCTATAATAACTATTTTTAATTCCACCTAATGGAAAAATTTCAAGGATTTTTCTAATAGGTGTATATAATGAACAAACAAGAATCCATCTAAAAGCCATTTTATTTTTATAAGTATAATCATACATACCGGGCTCATATCTAATTTTAAATAAAAGTATAAAAAGTCCAGAAAATAAAAGTTCATAAAAAATTGTAATAACTATTACAAAATAAATAAAAAAAGGTAACAAAAACAAATGCCAGATTTGATTTAATGGAATAAAAAAAAGAAAGATTTTGCTGATAATTAACATTGGAAAAAAACCAAATGAAAAAACAATAAAACAAATTAAAGAAATGACAATAAAACCTGTTTTTTTTCCATCTGATCTGTTATTATTCATTTAAATCACGATTTCATTATATTCTTCAATTGCTTTGTTTATAAAATAAATATACTGTGTAACATTACTTATTTTTAATTCATTTATAGCTTCAAATTGAAATGATGTAGCGTTTTCAAAATGTAGTTTATTTTCATTAGTTAAATTCATTCCTTGAAATAATTGATATTTGTAAAATACCTCTTTTGTAATTGTATATGCTTCTTCACCAGATGTTACATCAGTAAATACATCATTTTCAATTAAACTTCTTGTTTTGCTTCCGTTAATAAAATCTTTTGCATAATAAGGTTTGATGTTTTGGTTATCAATCCAAAACCATCTCTCAAGTCCTTTCATCTTTGGAAATAAAAAATCAGTTTGCGTGTCATTTTCATCTTCTGGAAAACATATTCTCAATACTATCTGATTCTTTGGTTCATATGGTGTAACTCCGCCATGAACCTCAGTTAAAATCCAACCATAATCTGGACAATAATATTCAGTTGCATAATGCATTTCATACCAAAATGGATAATTAGCATTAGCCAAGATTACCCGGGCTGGAATTTTATTTGCTCTAAATAGCGCAACGCCGAGATTAGATCGGCCAGGACATTCCCCATTTCTAAGAAGCGTACTAAATGCATCCTGCGATCTATAAGTACCAAGTGTATATTGCAATAAGAAAAATAAATATCTATGCCATCTACAAAATTTAGCAATTCTGAAAGCTAGTTTTAATAAATTTCTAGTTAAAATTTTTAATTCTCTTGCTTTAAGTCTTATAAGAATTCTGTTTTTTTGAACAACTTTTGTTGATGAAAGCCATTTAGTTGTTTCAGGTGGAAGATCTTTTACTTTTGGTATTTTTACATATTTAGGAAAATCAGAATAATCATTATTTTTTACCAAAACCCAATAATTAAAATGAATCAAAACACGAGAATTTTTCTCCATAGATCCTATAGTTAAATTAACAATTTTATTCAAACCATCAGTATCATTTTCAATATTATAATTTAATATATTTGCTGTTGTATCATTAATAATTTCCATTACTATTGGAACCTGGTAACCATATTCTGCTGGAAAAGAATATCTAATGTTGAATGAGTTTACATTCTCGATAGCATCAATATAAAAATAATGTTCTCCACGGAGTAAATCAAGCTCTGCTTCTTCTGAATATAATGAATTAATTTTATCAAAATTATTTACTTTTATACAATTAATTGTTGGAGATAAAGCTAATACTAAAAAAATGTTTATTACACATATTACAAAAACTTTTTTGAGTTTGTAATTCATGAAGCAGTCTCCAATTATATATACTAATTATTATATACCAATGTATTTATAATTTTTTATTCATGTTTTTTTATCTAAATATAGTATTTATAGATAAAAACTATAAAATTTTATGAAAAATGATTATTTTAGAATTTTAATTTTTCTCCAACTACAATAAATTTCCAATCTTTTTTGTTCCATTCTTTAAATACGATTTTAAAATTAGCATTATTTAAAAAACCGCTAACTTGTTTAAAATTATATGCATTTTTATAAGAATCCATATGATATCTAATTATATCATTTCCTGCTTTATTAAAAAACATATGTATTTTTATCATAAACAATTTCCATTTAGGAAAATCCTTGTTTATAACTTCTAAAATAATTTTTCCACCAGGTTTTATAACTCTATAAATTTCATTAAAACTCACCTCAGGTTTTTCCCAATAAGTAAGAGTAAATCTACTGATAAGAATATCAACTGAATTATTTTTAATTGGAATTTTTTCAACTCTTCCAGTTATTATTTTAAACTTATTGTTTTTAATATTCTTATTTGCAATCATTAGCATATCATATGAGGGATCGATACCTATTACTTCTGCATTCGGAATCTGTTTATTAATTTCTAATAATAATAAACCCGGGCCTGTACCTAAATCAATTATAATTGGTTTTTCAATAGTTTTAGATATATTTTTATTAAGAATTTGTACAAGGTAACTATATAGTTCAGGAAATTTTTTCATATATTTAAAAAATCTTTCAGTAGTTTTTTTATTCAATGAAAATTTATTGAATTTTTTTGTTTCTGAGTATGTTATAAAAGCCCCGATTATGCTAGGGATTAACCATATAATTATAAACCAAAAAAGTGAAAGACTTAAAACGTTTTCAGCCGCTACATCAAAAAATGAAAAAATAGAAATTAGTGCAACTTCTCTTGTTCCAAGCCCATATATTGAAATTGGAATTGATGCAATAACTTCAGCAACAATAATTATAAAAATAAAATAAAAAAATGGAACATCAATATTAAATAATTTAGAAATAAAATACAATTCTGCAGCACTAACAAACCAGTTAACAATAGAAATAATAAAAGTAATAAAAACATCCTTAAAGCGTGGTATATCTTCATAAAAAGAATCTAAAGAATTAATTAACCTATCTTTTACAGCTGCAAAAATTCTAGTCCTTATAATTTTTGTAAAAAAAGTTTTAGATTTTTCTTTTTTAAGTAAGAATAAAAGTGTAGAAACAAAGATAATAATTAAAATGATGATAAAAACAAAAAGATATGGAAATATACTACTAAGAATAATTGCACCTATTACTCCAAGAAATAATGTTGAAATATAATTTGTTGTATTGAAAATTATTATATTTGATAAACATTTTGGAAGAGGAGATTTACTTTCTTGTTCAAGATATAAAGCTCTTGTATATGCACCAAGTCCTCCAGGTGATATAAATCCATAAAAATAACCAATGAAAATGTTTTTTATGGAGTAAAAAAAACTAACATTAATTTTCTGTTTCTTTAGTAATATCTGCCATTGAATATTTGTCAGTAGAACAATTGGAACAACAGCGAAAAAACAAAAAAATGAATATAAAAAATCTATTGATAAAAAAACCTCATAGATTTTATTTAAATCCAAGTTATAAATAATAAAAAAAAGTATAATAATTCCAATTATTGGTAATAATTTTTTATAGTTCATTTTAGCAAGGATAAATACTTTTAGGTCTTTATCTAGATTTTTTAAATTATAGCATATTCAACATCTTATAAAAAGTATTTAATTATTTTAAATTACATTCAAAGGTTTTACTCATAAATATCCTTTAATATATAGAATTTTTTTTTTATTACAGGAACTTCTAATAAATTATTTTATCAGAATTTGATTAATCCACAAAATCATTATTTTTACAGAAAAGATTATTTAGACATAAGAAATAAAAATAAATATTAAAAGGTTAAAAATGCATAAATTGTGGCAACGTATTTTCAATAATTTATCAAAAGATGGCATTAATCTACAAACTTTAATTCATTACAAAACCTTTAAAGAGAAATATAAATTTCTAAAAAAATCTCAATGGTGGAGTAAGCAAAATATACAAAAATACCAAATGCAGGAATTGAGTAAATTATTAAAACATTGCTATGAACATGTGCCATATTATACAAAAATGTTTGACAAGATAGATCTAAAACCAAAAAATATTCAATCACTTTCTGATATGCAAAAACTCCCATTTTTAACAAAGAAATTAATAAAAGAAAATCTTGAAGATTTAAAAGCAACAAACTATCCAAAAAATAGTTTTGAATATTTTAGAACAGGTGGTTCAACTGGACAACCACTAAATTTTTATATAGAACGAGGGGTGACTTTATCTAATCAAATGGCTTTTGCAAAACTATGGATGAATTGGACAGATCGCAATTATTTAGATAAATGTGTTTTTATAACTGGGGATGACAAACCCTTTAGATACCGTATGTTAGGAAGAACATTGGTTCTTTCTTCATTTTTTATGAATGATAAATACATGCCAATTTTTATTGATAAAATACGAAAATTAAAACCTAAGCATATTATTAGTTATCCATCAGCAATCACAAATCTTGCTATTTATATGAAGAAAAATAATTTTGAAAACTTTCCTAGTGTCAATATTATTGTTTGTTTTGCAGAAACTATTTATGACTGGCAGAGGGATTTATTAGAAAATTTTTTCCAATGTCGAGTTCATAATCAATATGGTTTAAGGGAACCGGTTGCATTAGGTGGAAGTTGTGAATATAAAAATTATTATCACATGTTCCCAGAATATGGAATTGTTGAATTAATTGGAAAAGAAGATTTGCCAATAACAGAAGAAGGGCAAATTGGTGAAATTGTTTGTACTAGTTTTATTTCACATATATTTCCATTTATTAGGTATAGAACTAATGATATAGGAGTTTATACGTATAAAAAATGCAAATGTGGAAGAAATTATCCATTATTAGAAAGAATTGAAGGAAGATTACAAGAACATCTTGTATCAAAAACAAACCAATTAATAAATTTAATAGGTCTTTACGGCCTTATTGCAAAATCCTCTTTAAATGTTAAAGAATGTCAGCTTTATCAGGATACTAAAGGAGAGGTTGTTATTAACATTGTAAAAGGAAGAAATTATTCAGAAATAGATACAAAGACTATTCTGAAAAACTTTCAAAAAAAACTTGGAGATGATTTTTCATTATCAATTAATTTTGTTAATAAAGTAATTCTAACACCAATTGGCAAATATAAATTTTTAATACAAAAGTTACCAATTAATTCCACTCATTTAATGTATAAAATGTAATAAAAAAATTGTGAATAAATTGATAAATTAGACTTTTATTATTAATATTTAGTTATTTACTTAAGAATCTTTTTTTTACATAATCATATATAAAGAAAAAACCTTACGTTATAACTTGTGGCAGAAAAAATTCTCAAATATATAAAAAAATTCTTACCATTAATAGGTATAATAATATTAATTATTATTGTATTAAATCTAGATATAGATAAAATAAAAGCAGCATTTTTATCTATTAATCCTATTTTTATAGTTTTATCATTGTCTCTTTTACTTCCAATAATTTTAATAAAAATCTATGTGTGGAAGATAATATTAAATGTACAAAAAATAAAACTAAATTTTTATCAATTGCTAAAAATTTACATGATAGGGTACTTTTATTCCAGTATAACGCCTGGATTTTTAGGCCATTTAATGAGAATCCCCTATATTAAAGAAAAAACAGATGAACCATATGGAAAATTATTTGTTAATATTTTTATAGATACTACTGTACGAACAATAGCTGAATTTTTAATTATTTTAATCGGGGCATTAATTATATTTGGTTCTTACCCTGAAATATTTACAATATGTATTGTAATTTTTTCAATAATTGGATTGATTTTATATTATTTTATTAAAAAAGAAAGAGGAGAAAAATTTTTCTATGGTCTAGTAAAATATTTTATACCAAAAAAACTAAAAGACAACTTATATAGATTTATAGACACTTTTTATAATGATTTTCCAAAACTTAATCAGTTAATCATACCTTTTATTTTGGGCATAGTTGTTTGGATTTTAATATTTAGTCAAGAGTATATTGTTGTTTATGCAATGAATCTAAGTATACCATATATCTATTTTTTAGTTCTTTTTCCTATTGCAAATATTGTTGGTTATTTACCAATAACTATTGCAGGTCTTGGTATGCGTGAATTTACCTCAATTATGATTTTTTCAACTTTTTTTGGTGTGGGTAAAGAAGAAATTTTAGTATTTACTCTTGTAGGATTTTTAATAACAGATATATTTCCCGGTTTTTTGGGTTTTATATTTTGTTTAACGGAATCAGGTGATAATAAAAGAAAAAAAATGTTAATAAAAGATTAATTATTTTTTTAATAAACAATAGGAAGTCCAGTTTGAGTTTGAAAAAGCATGATTTTTAATCTTTTTAGCAATTATTACTTCTTTATCTGCAGCAATTTCATTAAGTATTGATTCAATATCTAAAAATGTATCTCTAATTATAATTTTTGAATTAGGTTTAGCATTTTTTATTATATGACTAAAAACCTGAATTTTTGGAACTGAGCAACCTGATATTATTATCGTATCAAAACCATTTAAAGGATATTTTATGGCATTACCATATTCTACTTTTATTTTATTATCTAAATTATTTTTTTTTATTACCTTATTTGCACATTTTATTGATCTACGATTACTATCAATTGTTACAATTTTTACATTTTCTAAACCAGCAAGAATCATGGCAGTTATAGGATATGCTCCACAACCTATATGCAATATTTTTTTATCATTTTTAAGATCAAAATCTTCTATCTCTTTTTTATATTCTCTACCTACTGTATTTTCATATGTTTTTGCTATTTTATCCAATTTACAAGCAATAAAATCAACATATTTCCAGAATAAAACTGATCTTTTAATACCAAAAATTTCCCTTATATTTAAATTATATTTAAAATTATACTTACCTAATTCTTTTATTGTTTTCATTTTAATTTTTCAACCTATTTTAGTATTTATTAAAATATAACGTTATTAAATATTTTTCTAAAACATTATGATTTGAACCAAAATCAATAAAAACTTATACTAATTATGGTATTTCAATTAAAAAATCTGATATACTTTATGTGATATAAATGTCGGGCGAGGGCATAGGTTTTGGAAAAGCTATTTTGTTTAATGAACATTTTGTTGTATATGGAGTACCAGCTATTGTTTCAGCTATAGGAAAATATACTGTTGCAAAGGTTAATTCTATAGATAAAACAGGCTGGAAAATAATAGATAATAGGAAAGCTACTCCTAGATACAAAGAAGAAAAACTTGAACAACAGAAGGATTCTATTAATAAAATTTTAAAAAAAATGAATATAGATTTATCTAGCAAAGGTATTGAAATTATTCTTGATGGAACATTACATTGTTCTAGCGGAATAGGTGCTAGTGCCGCCTCGTGTGTTGCTATTGCTAGAGCATTATCTCAACATTATAATCTTAATCTTCCTGATGAAGAGATAAACGACATTGCTTTTGAAGGTGAAAAAGGATATCATGGAACTCCTTCAGGTATAGATAATACGGCTTCTACTTATGGTGGTCTTATTTGGTTTGAAAAAGGAGAAAATAATATTATTGATAAAATCACAATTCCTGGACCAATTGAAATTGTAATGGGTGATTCTGGTAAGGTTGCAAATACTACTGTGGCAGTTGCTGGTGTTCGTGACAGAAAAGTGAAAAATCAAAAAAAATATGAAGAGATATTTGACAGAGCTGAAAACATTGCTTATCTAGCAAAAAATGCACTTATTAATGAAGATTATAAAGAAATTGGAAAGTTAATGAATGAAAATCATAAGCTTTTGCAACAGATAGAAGTTTCTTCAAAGGAACTTGATTTTATGGTTAAACTAGCAAGAGATAATGGTGCGTTAGGTGCGAAACTAACAGGTGGTGGACTTGGTGGTAGTATTATAGCTCTTACTCCTGGTAAAGAGATACAGGAAGAGGTTGCAAATGCTATTGAAAAAGAAGGTTTTCAAAGCCTTAAAACTGTAATTGGTGCATCTAGACGGGAGAATATTTAATGAATTTACGTAGTTTTTTAGCTAGATTAGAACAAGAAGATAAACTTGTTCGTATAAAAAAAGAGGTTTCTATAAAATATGAGATTTCGGATATTATATATTCTCTTAATGAAAAACCTGTTGTTTTTGATAATGTTAAAGGTTATGATTTTCCGATTTTTGCTGGTATAACATCTGATCGTGATATTATTGCTGAAGCCTTGGGTACAACAAAAGATAAACTTTTATTGAAATTGGTTGATGCACTTAGAAATCCTATACAACCAAAAATGGTGGATAAAGCGCCTTGTCAAGAAGTTGTTATTAAAAATCCTGACATTGATAAACTACCATTGCTGTTTCATTTACCTGGTGATGGTGGACGCTATGCAACGGCAACGGTATCTACTATTAAGGATCCAAACACCGGTAGAAATGTTTCTTATCATAGATTAATGCAAAGAAGTAAAAATACATTAACTGCTAGACTAATTAAAGGTAGACAAACAAGAACTACTTATGATAAGTTAAAAGAAGATCTAGAAATGGCAGTTTGTATAGGCAACTCTGTATCTGTTATGGTTGCTGCTTCTCTTGGCCCCCCTTCTGGAGTTGATGAGTTTGCAATAGCTAATTCTCTTGATAATATGTCGATGGTAAAATGTATAACAAAGAATCTTGAGGTTCCAGCAGAATCAGAATTTGTAATTGAGGGTAGACTTACAAAAAATCTCGATAAAGAAGGACCTTTTCTTGATTTAACTGAAACTAGAGATTTTGAGCGACAAGAACCTGTTTTTGTTGTTGATTGTATTACTCATAGAAATGATGCAATGTACCAAGCATTAATACCAGGTCGTCTTGAACACAAAAACCTTATGGGTATGCCAAAAGAACCAACTATATACGATGAAGTAAGTAAAGTTGTTAAATGTAAAAACGTCCTTATAACTTTAGGTGGTGGTTCTTGGCTTCATGGTATAGTTCAGATTCAGAAAAAAAATCCTGACGACGGTAAAAAGGCAATTGAGGCAGCATTTAATGGTCATAAAAGTATGAAACATGTTATTGTTATTGATGAAGATGTAGATATTTATAATCCAACTGCTGTTGAGTGGTCTATTGCAACACGTTTTCAGGGAGATAAAGATTTAATTGTTAAATCTGATTCACCAGGTAGTTCGCTGGATCCATCTGCAAAACATGAAGAAGGTAAAAAGACTCTGACCTCAAAAGTTGGTGTTGATGCCACAATTCCTTTTAATATAGATCGGAGCAAATATGAGATTGTAAAATACAATAAAGTTGATGTAAATGCTTACTTCAGGTAAGGGAAAATACAAGGTTTGGCTTGAACAAAAAAAGATGGGTAAAGACCTTGTTTATTTTTTAGGTGGTGGAGAAAAACCTCATATAGGTGGTATTATTGTTTGTGAACCTGATAAAAAAATTAAAATAACAAGATTTCAAGGTCATTATGATTATATTGTTTTAAAACCTATTGCAGAAGCTGCATGTAAAAAATATAAAACAAAAGTTATTGTAATTGGTGGTATTCATATTGATAATGCAAGTAAATATGAAATAGATACTATAGTTGAAAATTGTGATGCTTTTCTAAAAAAATTATAATTTTTCCCCTTTTTGCTTTTTGGTTTTCATTACAAATATTTATATATTCATTATGTTTTAACAATTGTTAATATAGTTTGTGGGAGTTAAATAATGAAGAAAAAAATCTTAGGTATAATATTTTGTATGCTATTGATCATAAATGTTTTCCCGGTTGTAGGCTTTCCGAATCAAATAGTTGAAAATAAGATTTTAGATAATACGCAATCTCGCAATCAACCACCAATGCCAGGCGAAGCATTATATCCACCATCAGGTGAATCAATGGATGTACCATTGGTTCGAGAACCTATTAAAATAACAGCAGTAACTATGAATGATATGGTTATTGATATGATTGAACAGGTTGATGAATCTATTTATTTAGGCTATTTGGAAAATATTACTGGATTTGGACCACGACGTACCGGAACTGCCTCTTGTATAGCAGCAGCTGCTTACATATATAGTCAATTTGAAAGTATGGATCTAGATGTACGTTATCATCATTGGAGCTATGGTGGAGAATCATCAGATAATGTTGAAGCAACAATTAATGGAACTAATGAATCAAGTGATGAGATTTACATAGTCTGTGCGCATTACGATACAGTATCATCAAGCCCTGGGGCGGATGATGATGGTTCAGGAACGGTAGCGGTTTTAATAGCAGCTTATATTATGAGCCAATATATATTCGATCATACCATTAAATTCGTAACGTTCTCTGGAGAAGAACAAGGTCTTTATGGAAGTAGAGTATATTCTCAAGAAGCATCAAACCAAGGATGGAATATAGCTGGTGTTCTAAATGCAGATATGATTAGTTATGCAACTTCAACTACCAGTGGAAACAACGTCGATGTGTATGTAAATTCAGCATCAACTTGGTTATACACATATACTGTGAATGTAAATACACAATACAATGAGTATATCTCTTTAACATTACATAATGCAGGGACCTCCTCAGGGAGTGATCACTATTATTTCTGGCAACGTGGATATTCTGCAGTATTTTACTTTGAATATGAAATGACACCATATTATCATACATCAGGTGACACAATAGATCATATCAATGCAACATATGCGGTAAAAAATGTAAAACTTATCATTGCTACTCTTGCTGAGCTTGCAGAACCAGATATCCCAAGTAATCCTCCAGATGCACCATTACTTACAGGTCCTACAAACGTTGTAATAAATGAACAATGCACGTATACTGTTGTAACAACAGACCCGGATGACGATGATGTTTTTTATTATATCGATTGGGGTGATGGTTCTAATACTGGTTGGATAGGACCTTTTAATTCTAGTGTACCTACTCAATCATCTCATATATGGACGGGTTTGGGTAGCTACACAGTAAAAGCAAAAGCAAAAGATATTTACGGGGTTCAAAGCGAATGGTCTGATTTACTAATTGTAACAGTATCTGATAACTCACCTCCAAATGCACCAACTATAGTTGGTGAATCTAATGGAAAAGTAGGAGTGACTTATCAATTTGAATTTAGTTCAGTAGATCCAAATGGTAATGATGTCTTATTATACATATTCTGGGGAGATGATGAAAACTCAGGTTGGATTGGACCATATAATTCTGGTGAAATAGTAAAACTTAATCACACATGGAGCAAAAAAGGAATTTATACAATAAGTGCTAAAGCAAAGGATATAATTGGATATGAGAGCAACTGGACACAATTTAAAATTACCATGCCTCGAAACAAAATGATAGCAAATACACTGCTACATCATTTTTTCCAACATTTGCAATTATTACGAAATAGACTCATAAATTTTTTCACTAACTAATCATATAAGAAATGACCTATAAAAAATCTTAATGACCAAAAATACGTTTGGTTACAATAGTTGCATAATTGCCTTTTGGCAGGATAAAGGATAAATTTATCTTATATCTATTTTTATTTTTTTTAAAATTAATTTCATCAGTTTCTAGTTCTGAGATTGTAAATCCTAGTGGTTTTAAAGTTGTCTCCCTTTTACGTGTTTTAAAAAAATTACCAGTTACATTTTCAATATCCAAATCTTCTAATCTAATGTTTTCTTTGGATAAAATGCTCAAGATTATCTCTTCTTCAAACTTTGATGAGAATTTCATTGATGGACTGATTGTTTGAAAATGTAGCGGTATTTTTTTTATTTCCGTATCAATCAATTTCTTGTAAAAAATTAAAGATCCAATATTATACTTGATATTGTATAATCTTTCTTTTCCAACAATTCTTTTTAACGCCTCTTTTATACACTCATTCCATATATAACTTTGATAAGCATTAACAAACATCTCTCTAAGATTTACAGGAATTTTTTTATATGCTTTTATCCAACTCTTTGTTTTAATATATTCTTTTATAACAGAATTAAAAATACTATTATTTACATTTATTGACTCAAGACTATTCCAATTTCCAAGTATTTTTCTTTTTTCATCTTTTATTTTTTTACGCTCAGATTTCAAATACTTTGTTAAAAATATCTTCACTGCTTGTTCGTAGTTTTTCTTTATAATATATTTTGCGATAAACTCATTATGTATTACACTGCCGAATCTTTGTGAATCAAAATAGTTAGGTACACCAATTTCTGAAACTGTTTTTGCTCTACTATAAAATCCAGGTGTTACTCCTTTTTGTATATTGCGTGCAGTTATAGTAAATCTGTTTCCTTTGAGATCACCAATTTTTATTTTTTTATTATTATAACCTATAAATTCCAATTTTATATTTCCTATAATTTTACTTGTTATATTGTATTTAACTGGAATTGATATGTATTGTTTTGTTACTCCATGTTTATCTTTAAGACCCGCGTATCCAATTTCAAATAATGAAACATGAAAATTTTTAGCAATAAGACGTAAAGCTTCAAAAGTATCCATATCTAGTTTTTCTAAGATAAAAATTGCATTTTCCTTTTTTTCTTTAGAAATTTCTATAACTGGTAATTCTTCAACTATAAAATCATATGGTTTTTGTTTTAGTTTCATATTATCTCTATAAAGATATGTATTAAAAGTTTGCTATTAAAATATTTAATTTAAACTAAATGAATCATCTTGTTATTATTTCCTTTTCTAGCAAATATAAGCAATAAGGATTACAATGCAATTCATTAGTTAATGCAACAGACATAGTACTACAACCACCTTTACAACTTTTTCCGTATCTACATTCTTTACAACTGTTTTGTAAATCTTCTATCTTAAAATGTCTAGTATATGAAGCAAATTCGTTGTCATTCCAAATATCAATTAAATTTCTTTTTCGAATATTTCCTTCAACAAAACTATCTGGAAGTGATAAACATCCTTTTACTTTACCATCACTTTGAATACCAACAATTGTGATTCCTGCTTGACAACCCTTCCATATAGGTAATAGCATCGTGTTTCTAAGTATCTGAGAATGATATCCAATACTGTGAGCACCCATAATAGCTAATTTTTTATTATATTTTTTACGAGTGGCTGCAATGAAGAGGGCAAGAGAATAATACTCCTCTTTTGATAATATAAAATTTTTAGGAAAGCGTCCAATTGGAGCAGCAATCTGTATTTGCCATGCGTTTGCAAGATCAAGAATTTTTTCTTTAATTTTTGTCAATTCACCTATATTTCCTGTATGAACAGTGGTTATGACAGAAGTTGGTATATTTTCTTTATTTAATAATTCTAAACTTTCGAAACATTTCTGAAATGAACCAACTATCCCGCGCATGGTATCATGTGTTTTTGCAGTTCCCCCATCAATACTTAATCCAATAGTATAAATGTCTAATTTCCTAATTAAAGAGATAGTTTGTTCATCAAGAGCAAGTCCATTTGAAATAAGAGTTAGATCCATTCCTAAGTCTTTTATTTTTTTACCGATAGCAAACCAATCTTTCCTAAGAATTGGCTCACCACCAGTAAAATTGACAATCTTTACGTTTAATTCATTAAACTGATTACAAAGATCTAAAGCCTCTTTTGTTGAAAGTTCATTTATTCTTGATTGACCTGCCACTGCTCCACAATGCATACATTTCATATTACATGCTAATGTTATTTCCCAAGCAACACTTGTTAAGTTATAGGAGGATTTAAACATACTATATTCTCAACTAAATAATTTTAAAAATAAAATATTTTAAAAAAAGCTGCTAAGTAGACCGAAATCCTTTATACTTACTACTGTGTACCATAAACCAACGGTTTCTAATCTAGATGAAAATAAACCTATTAGAGAGAAAATAATTGCAATTGTCAATGTAAATATTTTACTTTTTATAGTAATTTTAGCATAGTTGATTTCACTAGCTTCGAGTCCAACTGTCCTCCCTAATTTGTATAGTTTTTCTTTTATTTCTATTGTATTTCTTTTCATTTTATCACAACTTTGATATTAACAAAGTAACATATAAATATTGCCAAAAAATGTACATTATTGTACAATTTATCTCATTTAAGTCAAAAATTTCATAATAATGTGCAATATATAAATAACTTAAAGTTATTACAAAAAATCGTATGTGGAAAAAGGTAGCAAGATCTTTCAATAAATATCCAAAAAGAAAAAAACTTGTAAAAAAACTTCTAGAATATGGTTTAAAGGTCAGTAATAATAAAATATATTGTGGAGAAATTGAACTTTCTGATTCTAAAATAGCACGAGCTTTTAATTTAGACAGAAGAATTATAACTGATACAATAAAAACAATAAATTCGAAAAATGATTTGAAAAAGGTTTTTTCAGGATTAACACCAACATGTCATTTAAAGGATGTTGCTCATGAGATGAATTGGGGCGTAATTGAGATTATTCCAGAAGACCCAAGTGCACCAGGGATATTAGCAAATGTAGCATCGATAATTGCTCTTAATAAAATTAGTATTAGACAAGCAGTGGTAGACGATTTTGAATTATCTGAAGAACCAAAACTTTTTATTGTTACAGAAAAACAAGTTCCTGGAATACTTATACCAAAGATAAGAAAGGTAAATGGTGTAAAAGCTGTAGTTGTTTATTGATTAATTAAAATTTTAATAAATTTTTAATTTTAGATTATAGATTTTTTTTTAAGTTATTAAAACAGCTAAATCT